>Ga0315288_10011840_pt1 | contig 10975 bp, 9 predicted proteins | sample YL17G11_20_MG_FD_203454 | JGI IMG/M metagenome (GOLD analysis project Ga0315288, IMG submission 203454) | Sediment microbial communities from Yellowstone Lake, YNP, Wyoming, USA - YL17G11_20 | ecosystem: Environmental > Aquatic > Freshwater > Lake > Sediment | place: USA: Wyoming | collected...
TCGGAATTATGCCCCCGACCGCTATCGACTGGGACTACGTCGTCTTCAACGGCCTGACCATCAAAGGAATCTACGGCAGGGAAATGTTCGAAACCTGGTACAAGGCCACTATGCTCATACAAAAGGGACTCGACATCACCCCAATCATCACCCACCGGTTCCACTTCACCGACTACCAGGAAGCCTTCGAAATAATGGCCTCCGGAAAATCTGGAAAGGTAATCCTCGATTGGACCCAAAAATAGCAAATAGAACCTGTAGCTCTTTCGGATTTGACGCTTTAAGGCAAAACAGCATGAGCGGGTATAATGCCGCCGCCGTCAGGGAGGATAGGGCGACGCTGGGAAGCGACCTGAGCGCCCTGATGGTGGCGTACAGCATAGGGCGACATCTCCAACGGTGCCGCCCACTTATCAGCCTATGCTGGCGCCCAAAAGGCGATAAATCCCATTACAATCTTGCCTTAATCAGCCATTTTTTCGCCAGCAGAACCATATTTACGAGGGCGCTACCATACCTTTCATACCCCAGGCTCCGCCCCTTTGGTTGTGGCGGAACGCCGCGTTAAGGTAATTCGTGATAATTCATGGTTAATCTGTGTCTGACAACAGCAATTTGTGTTAATTCGTGAAAATTCGTGGTTAATCCGTGTCTCAAAAACAGCAATTTGTGTTAATTCGTGAAAATTCGTGGTTAATTCAGGACAGAAACATGTTTGGCGCAATGAAATCTCACATCTCGCACGAGCTTGAGCAGATAAAGCAAGCCGGCCTCTACAAGGCCGAGCGAATCATAACCAGTCCTCAGCGGCCCACCATCACAATCGCCGGCGGACAAAAAGTCCTCAACCTCTGCGCCAACAACTACCTCGGACTCGCCGACCACCCCGAAATCATCAAAGCCGCCCGGGAGAGTTACGACAAATGGGGCTACGGCCTCTCTTCCGTCCGCTTCATCTGCGGAACTCAGCAGATACACAAGCAGCTCGAACAGAAAATCTCCGAATTCCTCGGAACCGAAGACACAATCCTCTACTCCTCCTGCTTCGACGCAAATACAGGCCTCTTTGAGACCCTCCTCACCGACGAAGACGCCATCATCTCCGACCAGCTCAACCACGCCAGCATTATCGACGGCGTCCGGCTCTGCAAGGCCCAGCGCCTCCGCTTCGCCAATTCCGATATGAACGACCTCGAAGAAAGGCTCAAGGAGGCCCGGTCTGCCCGATTCCGCCTCATTGCAACCGACGGTGTATTCTCAATGGACGGCACAATCGCAAAGCTCGACGAAATCTGCACCCTCGCCGAAAAATACGACGCCCTCGTTATGATTGACGACTCCCACGCAGTCGGCGTGCTCGGCGCCCGCGGCCGAGGCACGCACGAATACCGAGGCGTGATGGGTCGCATCGACATTATCACAGGAACGCTCGGCAAAGCCCTCGGCGGCGCCTCCGGCGGATACACCGCCGGCAGAAGGGAAATCATCGAAATCCTCCGCCAGCGCTCCCGCCCATACCTTTTCTCCAACACCCTCGCCCCCGCCATCGCCGCAACCTCGCTCAAGGTCCTCGAAATCCTCTCCGCCTCCACCGAGCTCCGCGATAAGCTCGCGGACAATACAGCCTATTTCAGAAAGCAAACCTCCGGCCTCGGCCTCAACGTCATCCCCGGCGAGCACTCTATCGTCCCCATTATGCTCGGCGACGCCCTCCTCGCCCAGAATATGGCCCAAAAGCTCCTCGAAAAAGGCATATACGTCATCGGATTCTCGTATCCCGTTGTGCCTAAGGGCGCCGCCCGAATCCGAACCCAGGTCTCCGCCGCACACACAAAAAAAGACCTCGACTTCGCCATAACAAAAATCGCCGAGGTCAAATCCGAACTCGGAATCTAACAGCAGATAACTCAATCTGTCTGTGCTTGCCATAGTATTCTGTCAAACTTGGTTTTATGGACATCGTCATTGCGAGGAGGCCGAAGGCCGACGTGGCAATCTCATACCCCTCGAAGGATAGAGGCCGCTCCAGCGCCAAAGCGCCTCACGATGACGCCTACAGTTTCCATCTTCACGAAGTAATAGCTATCGTCTTGGCAGGAACCTACTTGATTCATCATTCCGAGCGAACCCCGCACCAATTCCCGCTGGGGATGGCTTGCGCCACTTGTGGCGGCTGGTGATGATACCCTGTACGGCGAGGCAGCCGACCTCGTCCACTTTTCCCCGAACAGGCCAAGAGATTGGTGCGGCGGAAATCGAGGAATCTGTTCAAACCAGGCTTTGTCCGTCTCGCCCCCTCGCCCCCCAACAAGGAAAAAAGCTTCATCCGGCTAATGAGTAGGTGGCCGTTGCAGGTCAGGGCCTTGGGGTCGTCTGGAGAGAAAAATCGTTCGGGCAGAGGGCCAAATTAGGGCAACCAGGGGGGTAATTTGGACCTCTGGGGCCCCGAACGATTTTTCTCGGTCTTCCGAGTCGCGAAGTACACGTGTCCATTATTCGGGAGAATCGAAAAAAATGTCAAAATCCCCTCAAAATTTGACATCGCCGGCCAATCCTTGTATAATGAAGTTCATAGAGCAGGCTCCAAAACGCCCGCAAAATACTCAACCTGCGGAACATTACGCCGTTTTGGCGCATCTGCTTATAGTGATGGTATATCTTTACAATAATCAAGGGGCGCCAGGCCGACGCCCTTCTCCAGAACCTGTGGCCCCTCTGATGTGAAAGGAACCATACCTATGAAAAGGTCAGCATTTACACTCGTCGAGCTCCTCGTCGTCATCGCAATTATAGCCCTGCTGATGGCAATCCTCATGCCCGCCCTGCGTAAGGCCAGAGAACAGGCCAGACGCGTCCACTGCATCGCCAACACAAAGACCCTCTCCTTGGCCTGGTATTTGTACCAGGACGACAATGACGGCAGAATAGTGGGCGGGGATACGCGAACCGCAATTGACTGGGTCGCAACTCCAACCGGCACTCTCCCGGAAGACAAAATGGATGCCGTCAGGAGGGGCAAGCTCTTCCCTTACACGAATAAGACCCTTGAAGTCTATAGGTGCCCCGCTGACCTCAGATTAAAGGACCCCAGGCAATATGCCTACCGCAGCTTCTCCATCCCAGGCGGGGCAAACGGCGAAGACTGGGGCGAATACAACGAGGCCAAGACATATACCGACTTGAGAAACCCCGCCATCAGGTACATCTTCGTCGAGGAAATCGACCCTCGCGGAGACAACATAGGCTCCTGGCAAATGAACGTTAAGTCAAAAACCTGGACGGACCCGCTCGCAATGTGGCACAACAAAAAAAGCACCCTCGGCTTTGCCGATGGTCACGCCGAAATGCACGCGTGGGAAAATAAGAGCCTTATCGACTGGTGTGATGTTGCATGGAATAATCCGCCAGGGTTCAGCTTCGGCATGACACCACCTGCCTCCCAACGCCAAGATATTGACTATATGGTCCAGGGATTTCCCTACAAGAGTCTTAAGTAGCACTGGCACAGGCAGAAAAATCGGTACAACCGGCCTCGAAGCATTGACTGATTCGCCGATAGTTCACGCCTCAACCGTGGGTGTTCCCCCTGCCCGAGCGCTCAAGAAGTGGAGATCCCAACCCCACAAAATCTCAAACCAGCCAAATAATCCTTTCAAAACCCCGCCCTCAAATCTTAGATGTACTTAAAGCATCTACCAGAACGAACCCTCGCTCTCTGTCATTCCCGCAAAGCCCCGCAAGGGGCTCTGGGGGCTTGTCCCGAGCAAAGCCGAAGGAGCGGGAATCCAGAAGCCTTTGATTTCGTGCAAAAACTCATTCTGTTGCAGTCTCTTGTTTATTATCGCGTTTCGGTCATTTGGACATTATGATTTTGATATTGTTTCGGATTTCGTGCTTCGTATTTCGAATTTCTTCGACGCCGCAACGGAATCGCCCGTTTGACCAGCTAATAAAGACATAGGAGTGACAAATGTTCAGCCTATTCGAACAGCCCTGGACCTTGCTTGGCGCCGCGGTGATCGTCCTCTTCGGCGTACTCACCTTCCGCAGCGTCTGGCCGGAAAAATTCAAACCCCGGCACTGGCTCCTGCCTCTTTCTATCGCCGTCCTCGGCTTGGCCCTCGATTACCTCGTCAAGACCGACCGCGAAAAGCTCAACGCCCTGATCGACACCGTCGTCAAGGCAGTCCAAGAGGAAGACTGCGACGCTATCGACGCCGCCGTCGCCGACGACTACCACGACTCCTTCCACGCTGCCAAGCCCGACCTGATAGCCCACTGCCGAAGAACCCTCCCCGGCCTCCTCGTCGCAAAAAACACAAAACGCGCCTGCCTCCTCCAAATATCCCCGCCCACCGCAAAGGCCACCATCTTCACCACCACTACCTTCGAGCAGAATAGCTGGGTCTCTCAGAGCTACAAGTCATTCCTATTCTTCAAGGGCGAGCTTCTCTTCCGCAAACAGCCCGACAATTCCTGGCTCATCACCCGAATCAACCCCCTCGAAGTCGATAAGCAGCCCATCAACTGGCGGGAAATCAATTACTCAAACTGACCGGTTCGCCTTGTCATACCTGCGAAGCCTTGTCATACCTGCGAAGCCTTGTCATACCTGCGAAGCCTTGTCATACCTGCGAAAGCAGGTATCCAGTAGTGTGGCGCGTGAGTGGATTCCCGCTCCCCGATCAAGTCGAGGACAAGTTTCGCGGGAATGACACAGTGTACTATTGGCCCGTCACCGTTGACCTTGTTAGTTGTCATTCCTGCGAAAGCAGGAATCCACAACCCTTAGCCGCCTGCTGAGCGAGCAGCACCCACAAATTCAACTGTGAGTGGCTACTATATTGCTGCCGCATAAGGACTTATCGTGCCGTTTTCTTGAAAGCCAGTCAGTCTCAGTCAATCGGCAAATCCCGCCGATCCACCGCCCGGCCCGCCTCCCATAAAGAATCGGCCCTCCAATCCGCCCAAAAACCGCAATTTCCCCCCTCAAAACCACGTGGTAACTACGGGATTTTGGCCCAAACGGCCCGCATTCTCGCTTTTTTGCCAAATTCAAGCTCAAATTCTGCCGATATCACACCTGGAATCCATAAAAGCTATGTCAAGTAAAGAGGGAGGTCTCAAATGAGCGTTGAAAATTGGTCTGATGATGTCCTTCTGGTCAGCCTGCCTGCCGAACCGGAAATCTCCGACGAGCTTGGAGCCGTCGTTGAGGTGGTTCGCGATAAGCGACAGTGCGACCTGGTAATCGATTTCTCCGGCGTCCACCTCATAACCTCAGCCACCATCGCGGAACTCTTGAAATTGCGCGAGCTGCTGATCGAATCCGACCGTCGCCTCGTTCTCTGCTCCGTCTCCAGGCTGATTAGAGGCGTCTTTACCGTAGCTGCGCTCAGCCACGCTTTCCAGTTCGCCGATGACACGTCCGCCGCCTTGAAATCAATTGAAGCCGCTGCGCACCCTATCCGCTGAGCAACAGAAGGGCATTCCAGTGAGATGGCTATTCGATAGACTCAGACAGAACCGATTAATCTATCTCAAATTGCCCGACTTCGACGAGTTGTTCGCCAAGTTGCTCAGGCATCAGCATTCGGATGAGATGGACGCAGAAACTGCACAGCAGCACAAGGGCCGAATAAGAGAAATCATCACAAACATCGAATGTCCAAACGACTTCAAGTGCTGCAACGCGGGCCTTGAGAATCTCTGTAAGGCGGATGCTGTAGCAGGTGTCAAGCCAGTAGAATGTTTAGACCCGGCTGCGCAGCAATGCGACTTCTTGACGTCATCCTGCTCCGGCCTTCTCTGCAAATGTCCCCTTCGCGGCTATATCGCCAAAAACTTTCACAGCTAATGGCCGCACACTTGCCTTCCCGCAATGCTCGAGCAGAACCCTCGGTTTCAGCTCAGGTTTCGTCGGTGCCTGTATGTCTCAAGCCCTCGGCAAGGTGACTTCCGAACCGATCCGTCGCCGCCTGCTGCGACAGCGAGGTGCTCGGCGCAGACAACCCCTAACCGACCCTGCCGTCTCCGTCGATGTCGCTTCCGTGAATCTCCTCAAGCTTCTTCACCAAAGTGCGCAGCGTGTTCTGCGTCAGTGAAAGCCGGTCCTCGAGAGATTGCACCCGATCCTCAACCGTATCCGATTTTCGCTTCTGCCCGTACATCAGCCCCGTCTGCACGATTTCCCAAAGAACACCCATTTTCGCCCTCGAATCAAACTGCTCGCCGACCAAAGTCATCTCGTCGGTTTGAGCGTACTGTTAAAGTTGCACTTCGCCGATTTTCACAACACACCATCACCGCTCTTCCGGCCGCCCCGCCAGTTGCGACGCCACCGACGCGGTCGCCTTCTTCACCGCATCCTCATCCGCCAAATAGTAATGCCCCAGCGCATTCAGTCCTTCATCTAACTCATACACAAGCGGAATACCCGTCGGGATATTCAGCCCCGTAATCTCCTCATCCGGCACCGAATCCAGATGCTTCACCAGCGCCCGCAGGCTGTTCCCGTGCGCCGAGATAATTACCTTCTTCTTTTCTCTCAGCGCCGGGCAAATCGTCTCACGCCAGTACGGCAGGACCCGCTCCAAAGTCAGCTTCAGAGACTCGGTCCCAGGCAGCTCATCCTTCGACAGCCCCGCATACCGGGGATCGTGCCGAGGATGCCGCTCATCATCCTCCGAAAGGCTCGGCGGCGCAGTATCGTAGCTCCGGCGCCATATCTGCACCTGCTCAAGCCCGTGCCTTTCCACCGTCTCCTTCTTATTCAGCCCCTGCAGAGCCCCATAGTGCCTCTCATTCAGCCGCCACGAGCGATATACAGGTATCCACATCAAATCCATATCGTCCATTATTATCCACAGCGTCCGTATCGCCCGCTTCAGCACCGACGTAAACGCCGCATCAAACGTATATCCCTCTCTCTTCAGCACCGCCGCCGCCTCGTGCCCCTCCTGCACCCCGCGCTGCGAAAGGTCAACGTCCGTCCACCCCGTGAACCTGTTCTCCAAGTTCCACGTGCTCTCGCCGTGCCTGACTAATACAACCTTCAGCATCGCAGCTTCACCCGTCTAAAATCATATAAGGCTTCTGCAAAATTGCAGAACTCATAAATCATACATCTTTCACGCCTCCTCGGCGCTCTTATCATTTACCCTAACCAACCAACCCCGCTTAGTCAACAATTTCCCCTCCCCCGAAAACCCCCGCACGCCCCCGACCTGCCTCTCCGCCCTCGTTTAGCCGTGGCCGGCCCGTGTCCTTGACGACGCCCGCGTTCCCTCCCCCGGTTTCGATCTTTTGAACATTGGGATTTCGAATTTGTCTCGGATTTCGGATTTAGGATTTCGAGATTTCGGCCGCCGGGCCGAACTCAAGTCCCTTCTTATTATTACCGATAGGAGGAGGGTGAAGATTCCGGTATGTTACGCAGCCAAGCAGGGGCGATAATGTTCAGTAGATGGAAAAAACGCACGGCCGCCATAAAGCCCGATATCTTTACCATCCGCTGGTATCCCAACAGCAGGAGCTGCTCCCACGTTGCCGCACACAGAATAAAACCCCAGCAAATGCCCCCCCTTATGGTCCGCAAAGCCGAATGGCGACGGTAGTCAATCCCCTTTGTCATTCCCGCGCACGCGGGAATCCAGAACCTTTTCCATTTTGCTCTGTGATTTTGCCGTTTGCACTTTGCCTTTTGACTTCCCATCACCCCCCATCCAAAGCCAGATTCTCACCAAGCACCTTTACCCACGCCAGACCTGTCTTCACCCCGTTTAGCCGTCAGCGGCACGCCGACGCATATTTACCCCCGCACTACGCTATCCGCTCCACGCTCCCCGCTCTAATCCCCCCGCCCCGCAACACCCCGCCAATCTCCGCTTCACCATTCAAAATTCGATGTTCGTTATTCGATATTCGAGTTTCTCGCCGCCCCGCCCCATTAGTCCGACCTGTCCAACTCGTCCAACCTGTCCGATTTGTCCGACCCCTCTCCATATCACCTCAAACTCCGCCATCCACCCACCCACCCGGACCCAAAACAACCCGCGCCCGCAAGGAAGCGGGTAAACTCCCCGCGGAACCCGATATCTGAAATCTGCAATTTCCCGGAAAATACCTGACAAACAGACTAAAATGTGTTAGTCTAATGCTCACGGATGCCGAATGATCGAATCGTGATGCATCTGTTTGGAGAACCCTATGCTAGGCGAGAAAGGCCCGGTGGTTTGGGAAGTCAAGCACGCCCGTTTTTATGGCAAACACAGGCAGGATGAATTGCCTGGTGCGCCCCACACCTTGATTGTGGCTCGCAACGTTTTGGATCTGAGCGAAGTCAAATACTTTCTGTCTAATCGTCTGGTCGGTTCGGGTGATGTTAAGCTGGAATGGCTGCTGTGGGTGGCTTGTTCCCGGTTTCCTGTGGAGCGTTGTTTTGAGTTGGGCAAGCGTGAACTGGGTATGGACCATTTTGAAGTGCGCTGCTGGCAGGCGATCCATCGTCACCTGTATGTCAGCCAGTTGAGTCAACTGTTTTGTGCCCGTGTTCATCAAGACCTCAGAGAAAAAAACGACCGGCAGTTTGTACCTAACCGTGGAGCAGGTTTGCACCGCAGCCTGTGCGTGGGTAACCGCTCAGGCCTTGCCTTCTTCGGCAAGAATGACCTTTTATCGACGGGCGACCAAAATGATAGGCTATTATCAACATCGCAACCGGCAAGCAAGAAAATCCCCTCACAACAAGCTGCTTGGTCGCCTGCGAAAAATAGGCATAAGAATCAGTCGGTTGAATTATTGTATACCTCCTGATTTATGAATACCTTGCGCCGTAGTGTTAGAAAAGGAATTAAATATGAGTTTGATGAGCGAATACATTAACAAAGGATTCGGCCCTATTGAATTGCAGGAAGAATTGTCAAAACTAATATCTCAATACAATACCTTGCGAGAAACATATCTGCTTGTATATGCTGCTGCAACGGAAAAAAATATACCTGACATTTCATTGGTGCAATCGGACTTTTATAAAATCTGTGATTTATTATCAAGTCAAAAAGGCCGTTCGAAAATCGATGTGTACCTCGAAACTCGCGGCGGCAGCGGTGAAACAGCTGAAGAAATAGTTAGATTCTTGCACGATAATTTTGATACGGTGTCCTTTGTGGTCTGCGGAGAAGCTAAAAGCGCTGGCACAATTGTTGTCTTAGGGGGCAATGAGATACTAATGACTGAGACGGGGAGTTTAGGACCTATTGATGCTCAAATAAGGGTTGGTCGTTCAGTGGTATCGGCATATGACTATATTAACGAGGTTGAAGAAAAAAGAAAACAGGCAAAGAAAGAAGGTCAGTTAAACCCGGTTGATGCAAAAATGATAGCACAAATTAGTCCTGGCGAATTGGGAGGAGCACTCCACGCGATGAATTTTGTCCGAGATTTAGTAATAGATTGGTTGCCAAAATACAAATTCAAGAATTGGAATATCACGGAGACACGAAAAACCCCTGTAACGCTCAGAATGAAAAAAATGCGAGCAAGTTCTATCGCACGCAAACTGACAGACCATTCTAAATGGCAGTCACACGGAAGGTCGATAAAAATTCCAGACTTGGAAAGTGAAGATATTAAATTAAAAATAACTCACATAGATGATCACTCTCAATTAGCAGAAGTTGTATATAGAATTCACGCTGTTTGTCAGTTGCTTTTTGACAATACAAATAATTATAAAATATTTGCAACTAAAGACTACAAAATGTTCAAACAGGCTGTCATGGTTGGACAACCCATAAGGATTCCTAAAGGAAAACAACCAGATGTAGTAGAAATTGAACAACAGTGCCCAAAATGTGGGGTGAAGCACCGAATTTACGCAATGTTTGCCCCCAACCCCCAAATTGATTCAGACTATAGAAAAAAAGGGTTGACTCCGTTTCCCGAAGATGCTAAAATTAAATGTGCTTGTGGTTTTGAAATTGAGCTTGCAGGCATAAAAAGTCAAGTCGAAGCAGGAACTGGCCGAAGAATTATATTAGCAAATGAGAAGAAAAATGCACAAAAAGCAAATAATGGAAAAAGAGGAAACGCTGCTGACCTTTCTGAAAAGAACAAAGGAGGGCAAGTACGCAAAGATTGAACAAGATGTCCTCCCGCCTTCAAGGTCAGAAACGCTTAGAGAAGAACCGTATTTTGAGGAAGAAGACGCTTACTATTACAGTACCACATAACATACCATCTTTCCTGGAGGATAACTAGGGATAACGAGGGCCACCGGGGGTGTTGAAAAAGTAACGTTAGGTTTTTCCCTAAGCAGCCATTCCCCAAATTATATATTCTTTCCACGCTCGTGACAGAATTCGGCTAAAAGTTGGTCCTCTCAAACCAAACCCACTTCGGCACCTCTTTCTGTCTTCCACCCAGGTAAAGAATCGACAAAGAGGCGCCGCCACAGCCACCCATTTTTCTTCTCCGTTCTATTCGGCTCATCTACTTCAACCAGCCTTCATCAAGTCTATCGCCCCTTCGCCCGCCAAGCAACCCCCCCGTAGGCGGATTTCAATACCCCGAGGTTCCTCGGCGGTCTCCGCGACCTCTGCGGTTAATCCGTCTTAACCTGTCCTGAGCCTCCCTCATCCTGATTATCAATAAAATCTGTGTCAATCTGCGCCAATCTGAGAAATCTGTGGTTAAAATTTCACTTGACATCCAACTCCGTGTATAGTATAATATATATCTAACGAATAGAAGCTGAGTAGTAAATAGTCAATAGTAAATAGTAAATATCACAAGTCCGGAGGTTCAAATCATGACTACAGAAGCCCGAATCCACGCAAACCGTCGCAACGCCCAAAAATCCACCGGCCCCAAAACCCCTCAAGGCAAGGCCGTCGTCTCGCAAAACGCCCTCAAGCACGGCCTGTCCGCCCGCCACGACGTAATCACCACCGAAAGCCAGGCCGATTTCGACCTC
>Ga0315288_10011843_pt1 | contig 10975 bp, 16 predicted proteins | sample YL17G11_20_MG_FD_203454 | JGI IMG/M metagenome (GOLD analysis project Ga0315288, IMG submission 203454) | Sediment microbial communities from Yellowstone Lake, YNP, Wyoming, USA - YL17G11_20 | ecosystem: Environmental > Aquatic > Freshwater > Lake > Sediment | place: USA: Wyoming | collected...
AAACGTCATCAACGCCCCAAACAGCAAGGCGCTAAAGGGCAGGTGGTAGAAATTCCTATGTCATTGGATGTGTCTAACGTTAAATTAATTTGTCCGCAGTGCTCCCATGCAACAAGAATTGGTACGAAGGTTATTGAGGGTGGCCGCAAGGTAAGAATTTGTAAAAAATGCCAGAAAGAAATTTGATTAGTTTGTAGTTAGTAGTTTTTAGTTTTTAGAATTTAGTTGTCGTATTTTCTACAAACTACAAACTAAGAACTAAAAACTGATTACAATATGCTTAAAGAGAAATTTGAAAAAGAAATTGTTCCGCAAATGGTTAGCCAATTTGGTCTAAAAAATAAATTGGCAGCGCCGCGAATCAAGCAGGTAGTTTTAAATGTGGGTTTAGGCCGTTTTTTGGGAGAAAAAGAGACAGTTGAAAAAGTAATTCAAGAAATGGCTGTGATTAGCGGTCAAAAGCCGATCCTCACACAGGCCAAAAGAGCAATTTCTAGTTTTAAGATTAGGCAGGGCCAGAAAATTGGGCTGAAGGTAACTTTACGCGGCCTCAGGATGTGGGATTTTATTGAGCGTTTAGTTTTTGTAGTTTTGCCGCGGGTGCGTGATTTTCGAGGATTAAATTTGAGCGCTATTGATGCTGGCGGAAACTTGACAATTGGGATTAAAGAGCACATAGTATTCCCAGAGGTTTCACCGGATAATATTAAGCAGATTTTTGGCTTGCAAGTTTGTTTAGCAACAACTGCCAAAAATCATGAGCAGGGATTGCTTCTGTTCAAAATGTTGGGGTTCCCAATTAAGGAAAAATAAGGTTTATTTAGTTTTGTTATTTGTGATTTAACCGTTTATGCCTAAATTATCGTTGATTGTTAAAGCCAGAAGAAAGCCGAAGTTTTCAACGCGTATCGTTAGACGTTGTTTTCGTTGTGGCCGCACCCGGGGTTATTTGCGAAAATTTGACTTATGTCGAATTTGTTTTCGGGAATTAGCCAATCGCGGCGAAATTCCAGGCATTAAAAAATCATCATGGTAAATTTAATTGTTTTTAAATGTTGGTTAGTCGTTTCTAAAAACTACAAACTATAAACTAAAAACTGATATTATGGATCCTTTAGCTAATTTTTTCTCACAAATTAAAAACGCGCAAATGGTTAACAGGGAGACCTTGAAAGTCCCTTATACTAAGTTAAAACTAGCCGTGGCAGAGCTTTTGGTTAAAACTGGTTATTTGGAATCTATTGAAAAGCAAGGCAGAGAGGTGAGTCGGAGAATGTTGGTGGTCAAATTAAAGCAGAATCAGGGTCGGTTCGTAATTTCTGGGATCAAAAAAATAAGTAAATTAGGCCAGCGGGTTTATCTGCCACATAAAAAAATTTGGCCAGTAAAAAGTAGTTATGGTTTAGCGATTATCTCAACTTCTAAAGGATTAATGACGAATCAGGAAGCAAGAAAGCAAGGATTAGGCGGAGAGGTGATTTGTGAAGTATGGTAACTAAGTCCAAAGTTTAAAGTTCAAAGTTTAAAATTACGGAACAAATTAAAACTAACAACTTTTTATCTTTTGTGCTTTAACTTTTAATTTTTAATTTTGAACTTTTAATTTTTTTTATGTCTAGAATTGGTAAAAAAACAATTTTAATTCCTGATGGAGTGACTGTGGAAATTGACGGTAATGAATTCAAGGCCAAAGGCCCCAAAGGAGAATTACTGATGACCACGTCTCCTTTATTTGAGGTTTGTATTAAAGATAGGGAAATAAATGTAGTGCCTAAAAAACAAACCCGCAAGACTCCGGCTTTATGGGGTACGACCCGAGCTTTGATTGCTAATTTAATTAATGGCGTTGTTGCCGGATACGAGAAAAAATTAGAACTTGAGGGAGTGGGTTACGCGGCGTCGCTTGACGGCAAGGATTTGGTTTTTAAGCTTGGCTTGTCTCATCCAGTCAGAGTTAAATGTCCAGAGGGTATTCGGTTTAATGTTGAAAAAAACTTAATTTCTGTAAGCGGTATTGACAAGCAATTAGTTGGCCAAATGGCGGCAGTGATTCGATCTAAGAAAAAACCAGAGCCATATAAGGGCAAGGGCATTCATTATTTGGGAGAGGTGATAAAGCGCAAGGCAGGCAAAAAAGTAGCTGGAAGTACAGGATAAGCACGATTGTCTACCGACTACCGACTACCGACTACCGACTACCGACTACCGACTACCGACTACAGCTTACAGTCTATCATTCGTGATAGCTGTAGACCGTAGGCAATATTTATTATGTCTAACATCACTAAAATTCAAAAAAGATTGCGGCGGCATCACCGGGTGCGCGCTAAAATTAGTGGCACTAAAGAATGCCCGCGGCTTTGCGTTTTTAGATCTAATCAGCATATTTATGCCCAATTAATTAATGATACTGTGGGTAAGATCCTAACAGCGGCAAGTGATCGGGAGATGGATAAATCAAAAATTAAAAATAAGAAATTAGAAGAAAAGAAGAATAAAAAAGAAATTAAGTTAGGGGGTAAATCAGTTATGGCTTTTTTAGTCGGAAAATTAATCGCCGAAAAGGCCTTGTCAAAAAAGATTAAACAAGTTATTTTTGATAGAGGCGGCTATCTTTATCATGGTCGAGTGAGGGCGTTGGCTGATGGCGCGCGGAGCGGCGGATTAAAGTTTTAATGTATTTATTTTTATGTCTCAAGATAGAAATTACAATAAAAAACAGGATGAAAAAGATAAGGAATATGATTCTCGGGTTTTAGATATTGCTCGTGTGACGCGCGTGGTTGCCGGCGGCCGCAGATTTCGTTTTCGCGCGGTCGTAGTCGTGGGTAATGGCAAGGGTAAAGTCGGTATTGGTTCGGCTAAGGGTGCGGATGTGGCTTTGGCCATAGAAAAGGCGACTCGTCAAGCTAAAAAACGAATAGAGATTGTTAAGATTAAAAATGGGACCATCAGTCATTTGGTTACAGCCAAATACAGCGCGGCAAAAATTATGATAATGCCAGCTAAGCACGGCCGTGGCATTGTGGCTGGCGGAGCGATGCGTACAGTTTGCGAATTAGTTGGCATTAAAGATATTGTTGCTAAAATTATAAGTCGGTCAACGAATAAATTAAATAATGCTAGAGCGACGTTGATGGCCCTACGGAAACTTAAGGCGTAAGCAAGATGCAATTACATCAAATAAAACCGAATCATAAAAAAAGGTCGCGTAAGCTTGTGGGTCGTGGCGGCAAGCACGGCACCTATTCTGGTCGGGGTATGAAGGGCCAGAATTCGCGTTCTGGATCAAGTACGAGGCCTGGATTTGAGGGTGGTCAAACGCCATTTTTTAGACGTTTACCTAAACAGCGCGGGGCAACTAAATTGGTGGACGTAAATAAAGGCAAAAAGTTGTATCGCTACCGGGTCAAGCCAGTGGTTTTAAATTTATCAAAAATCAATCAATCGTTTCAATCGGGCGAAATTGTTTCGCCGCGAACGCTGGAACAAAAGGGGTTGATCGGTAAGACGGGCAGCAAATTACCAGCGGTTAAAATTTTAAGTGATGGCAAACTAACAAAAAAATTAGTTTTTAGAGATTGTGTCTTTTCTAAATCAGCAGCTAAGAAAATAGTAGGGGGAAAATAAAATTTGTTTTTCTTTATGAATTTCCAAAAAATTATTCAAATTTTTAAGATTCACGACCTGCGCAACAAAATTATATTTGTGCTAGCGATGCTTGTGATTTTCCGCGTGGCCGCTAACATTCCAGTGCCGGGCGTGGACGCGTCTAAACTAAAAGAGTTCTTTGGCAATAATCAATTTTTTGGTCTACTTAATATTTTTACTGGGGGTGCTTTATCTAATTTTTCTTTAGTAATGCTTGGATTGGGGCCATATATTACCGCTACGATCATTTTACAGCTTTTAACAATGATTTTCCCGCGACTGGAAGAGATTTACAAAGAACAAGGAGAGGCCGGTCGGCGCAAATTTAACCAATACGGCCGTTTGCTAACCGTGCCCTTAGCCGGGCTTCAGGGGTACGCGATGTTAACACTGTTTTCTCGTCAAGGCGTAATCGTTTTTAGTTCATGGATTGATATCGCGGTAGCTATTGTTACTGTAATTGCGGGTACGGTATTTTTGATGTGGATTGGCGAGTTAATTTCCGAGAAAGGAATTGGCAATGGAGTTTCATTATTGATTTTTGCCGGTATTATTGCTGGCCTGCCCTCAACAATTAGAGAAATTATTGTCGCGCGCGATCCGAGTAAAATCCCTTCATATATCGCTTTTGTAGTGGTAGCGCTTTTGGTGGTGGCGGCAGTAGTTTTAATCAATGAGGGTAAACGGAATATTCCAGTGTCTTACGCCAAACGAATTCGTGGCCGTAGAATGTATGGAGGTGTTTCTACTTATTTACCGATTAGCGTTAATCCAGCTGGCGTTATTCCGATTATTTTCGCGGTATCTATTATGTTGATGCCAGGAATGCTCGCCAATTTTATCACAAATTCCAGTCGTGTCTGGTTGTCTAATTTAGGGCGACAATTAGCCAAGTTTTCACCGGATAATCTTTGGCTTTACGCGCCCTTTTATTTTTTATTGGTAGTGGTGTTTACTTTTTTCTATACGGCAGTGACCTTTGAACCAAAAAATATTTCTTCTAATTTACAAAAAATGGGTGGTTTTATTCCAGGCATTAGGCCGGGCCGAGCCACCTCTGAATTTTTACACTTTATTTTAAATCGTTTGCTTTTGTTCGGTGCTATTTTTCTGGGCTTGGTGGCAATACTACCGAGCATAGTTCAAAGCGGTTTTGGCTTTAGCCAGCTAACTATTGGTGGCACGGCCGTTTTAATCGTTGTCTCGGTGGTCTTGGAAACTATGAGGCAAGTAGAGTCACAACTGACGGTTAGAGATTATGAGGGATTTTAGTAATAATTTTAGATTTAAGTAAAAATTAAAAACTCTCTGAAAATTAATCAGAGAGTTTTTGGACATAAGGTAATTGATAGCTGATGAGAATAATTATTTAAAAAGATCTTTTTTGAGCCTTTTTGCCTCTTCAATGAAAAAATTTTGCCATTCTTTGTGGTCAATTGGCTTAACCATACGAGGAAAATCTGTCATTTTAGACCCCTCTAAAAAACGAGCGCCTAATTCTATCAAAGAAATATCCCAGTCAAATTTTGCTTTGGCTTGCATTAACAATTCTTCAAAACTATATTTTTTTTCTTTAATAATAAAAAAAATGTCTATGAGGTCTTTGGCTCGGGGGCTTACAACAATCGTGTGAACCTTGTCAACTCCAATATCATAGATGCTTTCTATTGCAAGATTTTTGAATTTTAGCCCCCTTTCAATTCTCGTGAAAGGATAATAACTAAAATCAACTTTTAAGATTTCTTGGTTTTGAAAGTGTAAAAATAAGGTGTGCAAGCCAAAAACTCTTTTGGTTTCAATCTTGTTGATGTTTAATTTTTTTGCGCTATTTTCAAAAAATCTAACAACGGGGATAGGATCAACTTCTTCTTTTTCGTTAAAAAAATCAAGGTCTTCTGAAAGACGATGTTGTAAATAAAACTCGGCCAGCGCCGTGCCCCCGGCCAAATAAAATCTTTTGGTAAAATAATCTTCTTGCGAGATTAATTCCAAAATCTCTTTTTGGTGATTGGTTAAGATGCTTTTCTTTGTTGCGGCCATAAAAGCAATTCTAAAAAATCCCTGTAATAGGGGTCTATTTTATTTTTTATCAAAGGCCAATATTTTTTGACCAAATTTTCGTTCAACTTTTCACCGGCTTGACCGTAATTTATCGCTTGCTCCAGTTTCCAAATCTCATATCCTTTTGGGTCTGCCTTTTTAAATTGTTTTTCATCAATTGACCAATTGTACATAATGTTGTTAACTATGGTCTCATTTTATCACAAAATGACCAAAAAAACAATGAATCCAATGGGTTGCTTTTGCGGGAGTTTTTAGTTATAATACTAAAACTTGAAAATTAAACTTACGTCTATGTCAAAAAAACTATTAGTAATATTTATCGGTCCTCCCGGTTCTGGCAAGGGCACGCAAGCTAGTATGCTGGCAGAAAAGTTAGATTTAATGCATATTGGCTCTAGCGAAATTATTAGAGAGAAATTGCCAACTTTATCAGGCGAGGAAAAAGAACTAGTGGAAAAACCATTTAATAACGGTGGTTTGATTCCTTCGGATGTTATCACCAAATGGGTGATTGAAAAGTTAGAAAAAGTAAAATCGCTTAATGGCAAGGGTATTGTTTTAGATGGTTCGCCTCGTATGTTGCCAGAAGCCGAAGCCTTGCACCAATATTTAAAGCAGGCCCCTTTTTGGCAGGTGCAAATTTTGTTTTTAGATATTAAGGCAGATGAATCTATTTGGCGGCGCGAGCATCGTCGGGTTTGCGCTAATTGTCGTTATGCTTTGCCATATACTCCAGAAAATGCCAAATTAACCGTGTGTCCCAAGTGTGGTGGCCAGTTGGTGAAACGGGCCGATGAAATGGCTTTAGAAAAGCGCTGGCAAGTTTATGAAGAGCAAACTTTACCAGTAGTTAAATATTTCCGTCAGCAAGGTTTATTAAAAGAGATTAATGGTTCGCAAAGTATTGAAAAGGTGCATCAGGATGTGGTCAGGGCGCTGAATCTTAGTTAAAATATGGCGACTCAAAAACAGCGGCAATGCTGTTTTTTGTTTGAAAATGCTTGACTCGGGTTGTGGAATGAGGTAGTATTTAATTGCTTCGCTCTGGTTGTTCTTTTTAATTTCAAAATACCTAAAAGGTAGAAAGGGACGGTGTGTTATGAGAAGACATGGTGCGTCGTCAGCAGAAGATTTTGAGCTGTTTGGAAAAGATTTTGGCTTAATACATGAGTTTGTTGTTGCCGGAAGAAAGCTTGGCATGAATCGTGCTTTTTATTCTGCATTGACTCATTGCAAAGATTTCTTTGGGGCGGTAGTTAGCTTTATCCATGAAAATTTTTTCTTAGATGTCATAGTTGACTATGACATCTCAAAGGAGTCTTTGGGGAGGGGGAGGGGCTGCAAGGTAGATGATTTTATAGACGATCAATTGCTAAGAGGCGGAAAGATTGGTAAACAAAGACAAAGGATATATTTTTTGCCGATTGGAAAACTCGGATTGGCAGAAATGAGGTTTGAAAATCCCAGTTCTTTGTATGAGGCCGTGATTGAAATTGTCTATAAATTGGGCTATATGCCGATTGACGTGGCTGCTTTAGTGGCTATAGCGAAACAATATCCCGGGGAAATTATTGGGATGTTTTCGTGTTTCGCTTTCGGTTCCGTCAAAGGGAATTATGTTCCTGAATTAAGTTATGATGATTCTCATGGCAGAACAAATGTTCAGAAAGAAATTTGGGCAGTTTATTATTCGGATTCCGTTAAGCGTCTTGCTGATTATTTCGGGGCTATAAAAATACCAAAATCAACATAGACGGTATATTTATAATAAGACTTCTCAAAATTGAGGAGTCTATTTTTTGTGTGAGGAATCTAAGGACGTCCGATGTCCATATATTACCTTTTTTGTTTGACTTTTACTTACGTTTTGGCTTACAATCAATTTAATGAATGCGATTTTGGATCAAAAATTATTATTAACTGGCGGTAAAATTTTAGCGACCATATTAGCTGAATTAAAAAGTATGGTGGCAACCGGGGTGGCTACCTGTGATTTGGAAAATCGGGCCAGAGATTTGATTAAGCAGGCCGGGGCTAAACCAGCTTTTTTGGGCTATCAAAGATATCCAGCAGTTTTGTGTACGTGCGTGAACGCCGGCATTGTCCATTGTGTGCCGCGAACCGATGAAATTTTAAAATCAGGCGATATTATTAGTTTGGATTTGGGCATTGAATATCGGGGTTATTTTTTTGACGCGGCACTAACCGTGGCAGTTGGCGAAGTATCTGACGAGGCGCGACGATTAATTTTGGTGACCAAAAAAGCGCTTAAGCGCGGTTTAAAAAAAGCGCGAGCTGGCAATACAGTTGGCGATATCGGTAATACTATTTCGCGTTATGTGGAAGCACAAGGATTTACTGTTATTAAACAGCTTTGTGGCCATGGGATTGGCAAAAAACTTCATGAACGACCAGAAATTTGTAATTTTGGTAAGCGTCATCACGGCGAAGTTTTAAAAGTCGGGCAGTTGATTTGCATTGAGCCGATGGTGGCCGCGGGCCGTGATTGGCGTATTAAGCACACTGTCGACGGCATTGGTTGGCAAACTATGGACGACTCTTTGGCAGCCCATTTTGAACATACGCTTTTGGTACGCCAAGATGATTGTCTCGTCTTGACAGAACCATAGGGTAGGCGTAGGATTATTCGAGGTGCTGTTTTTGTGGTTTTGATTGTGGCTAGATAGTTTCTAAGAAAAGTATAAAGTATATTACAGGAGATGATGGGGATGTTAAATAAAAAGCAAGTAGATGAAAAAGATATAGTTTTTACAGAAGAAGCAAGAATGGATAATCCACGAAGGCAAGAGATAGGCGCTAATATCCGAAAAGCCAGAGAAAATGTAGACGTGAGTATCGGTAAGTTAATGAATGAGACTGGCTACCAGCTTTCTTACATTGAAGCAGTTGAGGCTGGTCGAGAAGAAGTAACGACGCAGCTATTAAAAGATGTCGCTAGGTTATGTGGTGTATCGGTGAGTAGCTTGCTTGTCGCGCCGGGCGACGATGGAATGTCGGGAAGGCAAGACGACGAGGGTGTGCAAATAACGGATCAATGGCAATACTTGACATTAGACGAAAAGCAGACGGTGGCTGATTTTTTCAAGTTTATCCTTGAGCAGAAGCGGGTTAAAGATGCGGAATTAGATAAAAAGTACAAAACAATTCCGTAGACGTATTTATGTTGGTATATGATTGTCAAAAACAAGCATATACCTTTTTTATTTATTTCAAATATGCTATACTTATCACCAAATCTCAAAATACAAATAAAATCCAAATATCAAATCACAGTAATCTAAAAAATTGGTAGTTGGATATTGGTTATTGAGATTTATTTGATTACTGTATTTTGGTTATTTTAAAAATATGTATTTATCAGTCATCCTTCCTGCCTATAACGAGGCAAAACGTATCGCGCAAACATTGCTGGACATTGATCGCTATTTGTCCAAGCAAAATTACGAGTATGAAATTATCGTAGTAGACGATGGATCGCGTGACAATACGGTCAAAGTAAGCCAGCAAATGCAATCCGCGGTTAAGAATTTAAAAGTTATTGATAACCCGCAAAATCACGGCAAGGGTTATGTGGTTAAGCAGGCAATGCTAAAGGCCAAGGGTAAATATCGTTTATTTATGGATGCGGATAATTCCACGGTGATTGACCACTTAGAAAAATTTTTTCCTTGGATAGAAAATGGTTATCAAGTAGTTATTGGCTCAATTGAAGTTAAGGGTGCGAAAATTGAAGAACGGGCTGCTTGGTATCGACGTTGGCTGGGGCATTTAGCCAAGCTTTTGATTCGTGCGGTCCTAATCTGGAGTATTCATGATACCCAACGAGGTTTTAAGTTATTTTCTGAAGAAGTTGTGGAAGCGGTTTTTCCCAAACAAACAATTACCCGCTGGGGGTTTGATATGGAGATATTGCTTATTGCCGAAAAAATGGGTTATAAAATAAAAGAAGTAGCAGTTGATTGGCATAATCCCGAAGGGAGCAAAGTGACGCTGTCAGCTTATTTTAAAACTTTAATAGAATTGTTCAAAATTCGCTGGAATAGTCTATCGGGGAAGTATAAATAGTTTTTAGTTGGTAGTTGTTAGTTTTTAGTCGTAAGACTTCTGTCTTAATATTTTTCTAAAAACTAAAAACTAAAAACTAAAAACTGATTTATGGCCATATCCGAACTTCGTTTTGACTTAGTATCAAAAGATTGGGTGGTGATTGCCACGGGGCGTGGTCGCAGGCCGGATACTTTCGCGCGTAAAGAAGTGCCAGTTGTAGAATCAATCGTGGCTGATTGTCCGTTTTGTCAGATAGAGACTCAAGAAACCGCGGTCTTAGTCAAAACCAAACAAGGGCATATTACCCAAATTAAAAATAATCAAGAAATAGCCAAGCTTAATTGGTCGTTTGTGGTTGCCCCTAACAAATATCCAGCTTTTGGTCAAGCACAAGATTTGAATGAACGAGCCGTTGGGCCATACCAAATTATGGACGGCGTTGGTTTTCACGAGGTGGTGATTTATCGTGATCACCAGCGTCAATTAGCCGATTTCTCTATTGAGGAGACGATGGACTTTATTGATGTTTTGCAGCAAAGATATTTAGCGTTGATGGATAAGGAATTTATTAATTATATTTCTATTTTTCATAATCAAGGCAAAGAAGCAGGCGCCTCGGTTACTCACCCACACTCGCAAATTATTGCTATTCCGGTAATTGACCCTGATTTGCGGCGTAGCATGGAAGGGTCGCAGCGATATTTTAATTTGAATCATCAATGTGTTCATTGTACAATGATGAAGTGGGATTTAGAAAGTGGCGATCGTGTTGTTTTTGAAAATGATCAATTTGTAGTTTTGGTGCCTTTTGCTTCGCGGGTGAGTTTTGAGATGCGGATTTATCCTAAGGAGCACAAATCATATTTTGAAAGGATTACCGATCAGGAGATCCGGTCGTTGGCCGAAGCGCTAAAGCAGGCGTTAAGCCGTTTGGCAAAAAAACTTAATAATCCCGCTTATAATTTTTTTATTCATACAGCGCCCTGTGATAGCAAAGACTACGATCATTATCATTGGCATTTTGAAATTTTGCCAAAGACTTCTACTTGGGCTGGTTTTGAATTGGGGACTGGCATTGAAATTTTAACCATTGCGCCCGAACAAGCCGCCGGATTTTTACGCGCGTAATTTTATAGTGATTTGTTCGAGCAACAATTTTATGCGTAAAAACAACCGTAAATTTTTAACCGGC
>Ga0315288_10011844_pt1 | contig 10975 bp, 11 predicted proteins | sample YL17G11_20_MG_FD_203454 | JGI IMG/M metagenome (GOLD analysis project Ga0315288, IMG submission 203454) | Sediment microbial communities from Yellowstone Lake, YNP, Wyoming, USA - YL17G11_20 | ecosystem: Environmental > Aquatic > Freshwater > Lake > Sediment | place: USA: Wyoming | collected...
TGCCTGGTGTCTTTGGTTCGCTCACGGGCGCTTCTATTTGTTTGGGGATTAGTAAATAGCGTACCTCTTTGATTTGGTTGCAATTATCACGCAGGATCTTTAAGATAAATTTATTATATTTATTTTCTAACCATTCTTTAGTAAATCCATTGGGTACAGCAATGTAAGCAACACTATCTTCAACGGAATTTAAATAAGCATCCTTAAACCAAGTAATAAAATTTGCCTTAGAAAGATTTAGCTCTGCTTCAGCTAAAATCGTTTTCCAAAGGTTTTGGCACTCTGGAGAGGGTACCATGGTAAAATGTTTTATTCTCTGCTCTGTTTTAAAGTTCCTCCGAGATACTTTTTAGTGATAGAGAATAAAGTTTTAATTGAAAAAGGTTTAAAAAATGCTTAATTAGCGTGAGAAATTATTTCAGTATTGCTATTATACCACAAAAGTCAAGCACAAAGAAGTAAAACAAGCACCAGTCAGCCAAAGTTCTAATTTTGTTGATAACTTGTGGATTTTTTTGTTGATAACTTGTGGGATAATCCCATAATTTGACTCCGGGATTGTTTGCGGGTATACTAAAAAACAAGGATAGATAAATACTTTAAGCATGAAAATCCGCAAAGCATATTTAGATAATAGCGCGCTAAACAGGCCTTTTGATGATCAATCTGTTCCCAATATTCGTTTGGAAGCAGTTGCTGCTCTCTCTGTTAAGGATTATACAAAATTAAGAAAAGAGTTATTTAAAGGTGAGACAGCTGCTTCTATCTGTAAAAAAATTAAAGAATCCGATAAAAATTAATTCTCTGTTATATGAATAAGACGTTGCTAATTATTTTAATTATCGTGGTTTTGGGAGCGGGTGGATTTTTTGTCTGGCAGAATTGGATAAAGTCAGGGCCAATTGTCAATAATCAATCACAGGGGAATGGACAAGTGGATTCAGGCGAAACTGCGAATTGGAAAACTTATACCAATAGTAAATATGGATTTGAAATAAAATATCCTAAAAATTGGAATATTAAAGAAGAGGTTAAACAATACGCGGATACAGATTCGATTAAAGAGAAATATAGATTAGATATTTTTTACCCAGAGGATATAACTAAAGCGAGTATTTATGGAAGCGTCGCCGTTGAATTTTTTGTTCCCAAGGATAAAAATAAATTTTTTGAGCAACAGCTTGATATAATGAAGAAAGATACCACCCTGGCCATTGAAGAAATTACGATAAATAGCGTAAAAGGAGTTGAGGGGGTATCCTACCTTGAAGCGGATAAGGCAAAATCCATGCAGATTTCCCGGCTTTTTCTAGATCCGAAAAATCAGGGCGTGTTCAGAATTTTAGCGTGGACAGTAGCGTCAGGTAAAACAGTCTATCAAGAACAGGCAAAATTAATTCTCTCCTCTTTTAAATTTACCAAATAGTTTTGTGAGTAAAAAATTCTTCTGTTTTTTAGCGGGAGAGTTTTTGTTTGATGATATTTGACTCTGGGGCTGTTTGCAGGTATACTGAAATAAGTTAAAAATTAAAAGTTTAAAATTCAAAATTGAGCAATAGATGACTAATTGGCTTTTTGGTCGTTGGTGCCGCCCGTTTTTTGATTTTTGATATTTGATTTTTGATTTAATTTTTTATGTCTGTTACCTATAAACCAAAAACTAAAAGGCGGAAGACCCGGCATGGGTTTTTAAAAAGAATGGCGACCAATGCCGGCAGGCTTGTTTTAAAACGAAGGCGGCTTAAAAATAGAAAGCGCCTCACTGTTTAATGCTAAACACGACTAATCGTTTAACTAAAAAACAGGACATTCAATTTGTTTTTAAAAAAGGCAGGTGGCAAGACGCCCCTTTTTTAACTATAAAATTTTTAGCAAGCCAAGGCCCAGCCCCGCACCATGCGGCGCAGGACCCAGCCAGCCGTTTTTGTTTTTCTGTCAGTAATAAAGTTAGTAAGTTGGCAACCAAACGAAATTTAATTAAACGTCGTTTGCGGCATATAATTCGGGAATTGTTGCCGCAAATTAAAAATGGCTATGATGTGGTTGTGGTGGCTAAGCCAGAAATTATTAAGATGTCATATCAAATAATTAAACAAACGCTGGAGCAGACATTGCGGCGAGCAGGGTTGCTAATGTGAGATTTAAGAATGTCGTTTCGTTGTCATTCCGGCCACCGAGCCATGCATCATACGGTGCGTGGCGAGCCGGAATCCACGACGTGGATGCTGAAACCAGTTCAGCATGACAAAACAATTGTTTTATGAATTTTTTTCAAATTATTCTATTAAACTTAATTCGTTTTTATCAAAAAACTATTTCTCCTGACCACAGTTGGCTGGGGCGATTTTTCCTTTTTGCCGGTTGTCGGCACTATCCCAGTTGTTCGCAATATACCTATGAGGCAATTGTGCATGATGGTGTTTGGTGTGGTTTGGGACGTGGATTGAAAAGAGTGTTGAGTTGTTATTAATAAAAAAGAGTGTTGTCATTGCGAGGAGCGTAGCGACGTGGCAATCTCAAATCTTGAACCACCACAAAATTCGGGATTGCCACGCTTCGGGCTTTCAGCCCTCGCTCGCAATGACAATGCGTTTTATTTTGGTCAACGGTCATTATTTAGAAATTAAAAATTAGAAATTGAAAATTTTAACTATGTTAGGTTCCCTATTCCATACAATTCTCTATCAGCCGATCTTTAACGTTTTGATCGCGCTCTATAATTTAATCCCTGATTTTGGGGCGGCTTTAATTGTGTTAACGATTTTGTTGCGCTTGGCGCTTTTTCCTTTGTCCCAAAAATCAATTAAATCCCAAAAAGAATTATCCGAAATTCAGCCAGAAATTAAAAAATTACAGCAACAATACAAAGACGATAAACAAAAACAAGCCCAAGCGTTAATGGACCTGTATAAAGAAAAAAAGGTTAATCCAATGTCTGGTTGTCTGCCTTTATTAATTCAACTGCCGATTTTAATTGCTTTGTATCAAGTGTGTTTAAATGTGTTTAAACCAGATGCCTTTAGTGCCCTTTATTCTTTTGTCCATAATCCTGGTCACGTTAATCCAATGTTTTTGGGCTTGATTGATTTGGCTAAGCGTAATATCCCTTTGGCGGTTTTGGCGGGCCTGGCTCAATTTTGGCAGACCAAGATGATTTTGCCCAAGGTGGAAAAAAATAAACCAAAAAATAAAACCGGTGGTATGGCCGAGCAAATGTCTGGGATGATGAATCAGCAGATGCTCTATTTTATGCCAGTGCTGACAGTGATTATCGGCTTTAGCTTGCCCGGCGGCCTGCCTCTTTACTGGTTAGTCACGACTCTTTTAACCGTTGGCCAGCAATATTTGCCCTGGGGGAAAAAAGATAAAAAGAAAATTTCTAATTAACCTAATTGTTCTAATTATTCTAAATAATGACCAATGACGAAAATCCCAATGACTAAATTTTATTACTTAGCAAGATGAATTTAGAAATTGGTCATTGGGGCTTGGGGTTTGTTTAGAATAATTAGGTTAATTAGAATAATTCTAAGATTAGTTTTAGTTGCGTGCAAACCCTAAATTAGCTATAATACTAGTGGAAAAATATTTTTATGACATCGCAAGAATTAAGACAAAAATTTTTAGATTTTTTTGAGAAAAAAGGGCATAAGGTTTTGTCCTCGGCTCCTTTGGTGCCGGAAAATGATCCGACAGTGCTTTTCACGACAGCTGGTATGCATCCTTTGGTGCCATATTTATTAGGCCAGCCGCACGCTTTGGGTCAACGGCTTTGTAATTCGCAAAAATGTTTGCGAACGGGTGATATTGATGACGTGGGTGATAATACCCATTTGACTTTTTTTGAAATGTTAGGCAATTGGTCGCTTGGTGATTATTTTAAGCGCGAAGCGATTGAGTGGAGTTTTGAATTTTTAACTAAAGAATTAAATATACCCTTGGAAAGATTGGCATTTTCAGTTTTTAAAGGTGAGCCGGAAAACAATATCCTGTGCGACGAAGAGGCGGTCGGTATCTGGCAAAAACTCGGAGTGCCAGTTGATCGTATTGCTTATTTAGGTCGTGAAGATAATTGGTGGGGGCCAGCGGGCCAAACTGGGCCTTGTGGTCCAGATACAGAAATGTTTTATTGGACAGGCAAGGGCCCTGCTCCAAGTGTTTTTAATCCAAATGACAAAAGACTTGCCCTTCCGAAGTCCCGAAGGGACGAAGGAGGGTGGGTGGAGATTTGGAATAATGTTTTTATGCAGTATAATAAGCAAATCAAAAATCAAAAATCAAATTTCAAAAATACAAATAAAAATTCAAAAATAAAAATAGATTACGAATTTGTACCGTTAAAACAAAAGAATGTGGATACGGGTATGGGGTTGGAGCGGACTCTGGCAGTGCTTAATAGGAAAAATAATGTTTACGAAACGGATTTATTCGTGCCAATTATAGAAAAAATCAAAAATCAAATATCAAATCTCAAAAATACAAATCAAAATTCAAAAATTGACGAAATCAAAGCAGAAAGAATTATTGCCGACCACCTCAAAGCCGCCGCATTTATTTTAGCTGAAAACGTGGCGCCAGCGAACACAGAGCGTGGTTATGTTGTGCGACGTTTAATTAGAAGGGCAATTAGATATGGTAAAAATTTAGGCATTGAGCAGGAATTTACGCCAAAGATTGCCGAAGCCGTAATCCAGATTTATCAAGATGTTTATCCTGGAATTAAAAATAATCAGCAATTTATTTTTGATGAATTAAAAAAAGAAGAAGCTAAATTTAGAAAAACTTTAGAACGAGGGTTAAAAGAATTAGATAAGTTAGACAAAGTAGATGCTGAAAAAGCATTTTTTATCTATCAAACTTATGGTTTTCCTTTAGAAATGATTCAAGAAGAATTAGCCAAAAGGGCATTGGCAGTGGATGCGGTTGGGTTTCAAGCGCAAGTTAAAAAACATCAAAATCTTTCTCGTGCTGCTTCGGCTGGCAAGTTTAAATCCGGTTTGGCGGATCATTCGCAAGCCACTGTAAAACTGCATACAGCCGCGCATTTGTTGCATCAGGCATTGCGGCAAGTTTTAGGCAACGAAGTTCATCAAGCTGGCTCCAACATTACACCCGAACGCTTGCGTTTTGATTTCTCTTATCCACAAAAATTAACTGACGCGGAAATGGCGCAAATTGAGAAAATTGTGAATGAGCAAATCCAAGCTGATTTGTCGGTTAAGTGCGAAACTATGCTCTATCAACAAGCAATTGAGTCAGGCGCTTTGGCGTTTTTTAAAGATCGTTATCCAGAAAAAGTCAATGTTTATTCTATTGGTTCCGCGCAATGTCCAGAATCAGCTTTTTCTCGTGAAGTTTGCGCTGGCCCGCACGTTGAACGTATTGGCGAATTAGGCAAATTTAAAATTTTAAAACAAGAATCCGTAGGCGCGAATTTACGGCGTATTAAGGCGATTTTAGAATGAGATAGACATAATGTGTCTAATTTATTGGGTGCTTGCTTTTTACTTAAAATATATGGAGAATAGAGAGTATATCGTATACGAACAATCAAAAGAATTTCGTATAAAGGAAGTATTAGAGGAAATAAAAAAAGACGGGTCGGATGCTCCGGAAATGAAGTTGGCACTAGAAATTGAGTCGCAACTTAAGGATTTGCTTGCTAAATTTGATGCCTCTGGAAAACATATTTTAGGAGTGGTGCGTTGTTGGAATAAAAATCCGGAAGAATTAATCCAGTTTCGCGAACGAATTGGGTCTTTGCAAAAGGCATTGCCCGAATTAGCGGGCGTTGTTTTGGTAATTAATAATGAAGGTGAAGAAAAAAGTGGTGGCAAAACGCAAAATAATTTAAGCGAGGTTAATGCGAAGTATAATGGCGATACCCCAATTCTGCCGTTAACACTATATAACTATTCTTGGACGGCTGGGCTTAATGGTCCGATTGCCATTTTAAAAAGATATTGCGCGACCAAAGAAATTAACACGCACAATCAGTATGTGTTTAATTTTTCATTTGATGTTAAATTTGACGATGTCGCGTTACAAAAATTGGCAGAAAATTTTCGTGCCGGAAAAACGATAATTACGGGGCGTGGTGAAATAGCCGAGCAATCCGTTTCACCGCAAGATACTATAAAGGTCGCCCATGAAATTAGCCAAGAAATCAGCCAATTAATTCATGCTGGTTCATTGCCCGATAAAGATTTTACAAAAGTATTAACCTTGGGTCGCAACACGGGTAGTCTCATAAAACTAGCTGATCTTATTGCTTTGGGTGGTTTTGATGCTCGCTGTAATGTGCTGGGCGGAATGGAGGATCAAGATTTTTGGTTGCGCAAATTAATTGCTATGCTTCGCGCATCGGATATTTCCGGGGCAAAAGATTTGTTTCGAGGTTTGCGAAAGCCGATAGAATTTCAGGATAGTGCTTGGAATGCTTTATCTCCAGAAAAAAAGCTTGATAAGTATAACAAAGAGATGGCGTCTCTTCATAAGATCATAGAGCGATTAGTGTCGCAACATAAAGCAGGAGCACCAATAGACCCAGAAGCATTAATAGTTCCGATTGAGTATAGGGATTTTAACTTATAATTATTTTGATAGGTCCTCTCTCATTTTTGTTTGTGGTGCTATAATTTAAAAATGACCAAAAAATTACATTGTTAAAAACTCCCCCGTTGCCAGAGGGCGTTTTTTTTGGTAGAATAAAAGAGTTCTATGACGCAAGATGATTTAATACAAAAGGAGGATTTGCGGGCTAGTGGCGAGCTGTTTTTAGTTTTAGATTTAGGTGTTGATATTTTGCAAGCGGGACTGGCTGCATACAATAAACAAGACGAAAAAGCAGCTATTTTGAAATACGAACAAGATTTGACGCCGCAAGATTCTTTTCAAAAAGATTTTTATTTTGATGAACAAAAAATATTCGGCACGCTTAGCGCACTAATTAGTAAGCTTGAAACCAGCCCTAAAAATAAAACTGGTTATTGCTTTTTAGCAGCACCCGCCAATTATTTAGCCGGTCGCGTTTACAGTTTTAATTTTCAACGTCAAGATCCGCAGACCATCATTGATTTGCGTGAATTAGAAAATATTTTTATTAAAACCACCTTTCAGATTAAAGATAAAATTAAAGAAGATTTAAAACAAAGAATCAATAGTGCTGGCGTTCACCTTGTTGGCGGCCATTTGTTAAATTTGAAACTTGATGGTTATCCAGTGAATAATCCCGAAAATCTTTCCGGCCAACAAATAGCAGGCCAAATTTTTTATGTTTATACCACCGAAGATTGTTGGTGGCACTGGCAAAAATTGATTGAGCTCTTACATTGCCAAGAAGTTTTTTTAATGCCACGTTTTTGGCCATTGGTCCAGGCATTGCCAGCAGATAGTGGAGTTATTATTGATATTGATCGCCAGCAAACGGAAATCTCCTTAAAAAAACAGAACCTTTTGGTTGGTCAATTAGCTTTTAATATCGGTAGTATATCTTTTGATCATGCCCTAGCCGAAACATTGAGTATTGGTTTAAGCGAGGCAAGAGAAATTAAGTTAAAGTATTTGACGCATAATTTGAGTAGTCATGCCCAAAGTCGTTTTGATGAAATTTTCAAGCCAGTGCGCCAAAGCTGGCTTCAAGGAGTGGTCGTCGCTTTGCATGATTTATCGCCAAATGCGATTTTACCCGAGAATATTTTTATTGCGGGGGATAATGATTTGTTGATTGATTTAATTGATGATTTGAAACGGGTTTTATTAACCGAAAAATTATCATTTTTAGATAAGAATAGCTTGACCGTTGAAAGCATGAAAGATCAGGTATCGGTAAAAAATCAGGAACAAGACGTGTACCTTAATAAGGGACAGAAAATTGTTTTGTCTAGTTTGTGCCAAGTAGCGATTAGTTTTTTTAAGAATGCCTCGCCGATTACAAGAATTTTAGAAAAATCTATAAAGTTAGCCCACTAATTTTTAAACTTATGGCCACACAATTTTTTATTAATCAGGATCAAGATGTGATTTCAGTCATTCATCGTTTGATGTCTGCTGGCGCCAGGGAGATTATTTTGTATATTCCCGCGGACGCTAAAATTGCTAAAGACGCGATTAGCTTGCGTATTCTAAAAAGAGAAACACAAGAGATGGATAAAAATATTAAAATATCAAGTCCTGATAAGCGTATATTAAAATTAGCCAAGGAAGCTGGTTTAAATACAGTTGATAAAGTATCTACCATGGATTTTGTGAGGCCGATAAAATCAAGTAAATTGGCGCCTTTAGGAGGAGATGCCACACAGGAACCAGGCTCTTTTGTTGATTTTATCTCTGGCCAGAATAGCCCGGCGACTAATATTCCTAAAAAAGATCCCATAACAATGATTCAAATTAGTCAAGAATCGCGTCAGCCAAATATCAATGACGATTTAGCCATGAGGCGGTCACGAATGCCAATCATAAAGATTGTTTATGCCTTTGTGGCAATTTGTATTTTAGTGGGGATAGCCGCGGCTTATTTAATTTTACCGCGCGCCACTATTGAAGTGTTGCCAAAGCAGGAAACTGTCAATTTTGATTTAGAGGTTGTGGCTGATTCGCAAATCAGTCAGCCGGATTTAGTTTTAAATAAAATACCTGGTCAAATGGTTAAGATCAGTCAGCAAAAAACTCAAGAGTTTAATGCTAGTCAGGCGGCCGCGGTTGATAGTAGGGCCCAGGGCAAAATCACCATTTATAATAATTTCAGCACTCAAGAGCAGGCCTTGGTGGCGACAACTCGTTTTATACCAGAAGGGAGTCAGTTGATTTTTAGGATTAAGCAAAAAATTATTGTTCCGCCAGCAAAAATGGTTAACGGGAAATTAGAGCCGGCTTCAGTGGAGGCGGATATAGAGGCAGATCAATTTGGCTCTGAATATAATGTGGGACCCGCTACTTGGCGTATTCCTGGTTTTATGGGATCTCCAAAGTATGATGGCTTTTACGCCAAATCACTTGAAGCAATGGCAGGCGGCAGTCGTAAGGGCGAAGGCAAGGTCGCTTCAACAGAAGAATTATCGCAAGCCAAAGAGCAGATGAACACTGTTTTACAAGAGGAAGCGCAGGCGGAATTAGCGAAAAAGATTCCTGGCAACTTAAAGTTTTTTGATAAGTGTCAGCGTAAGGAACTGGTAAAATTAGAACTAGAAAAAAGCCCAGATAATCCAGAGAAGTTTTTGCTTAATGGAGAACTACAAGTGGAGGCCATGGTTTTTGATCTGAATGATTTAAAAGTTTTGATTGAACAAAATGTAACGGCTAAACTTTCTGATCAAAAAAAGTCCTTGCCAGAAACTCAAATTATTGATTATTTAGATTGTGAAATTGATTCCGAACACGAACAGGCGAAATTTAAGGTGGCTACCGAAGAAAAGCTTAGCTTTTTATTGGACGAGGCTGTCTTGCGGCGCGATTTAGTAGGCAAAAATGCTAATGATTTGCAGCAATATTTTACTAATCAAGTGGCAGTTAACAGGGCGCGGGTGACCTTTTGGCCTTTTTGGGTTAAGAAAGTCCCTAACAACCCTCAATCTTTAAAGCTAAAAATCGTCCAAACACTTGACTAAAAGAATTACTTTTGTTATATTTTTAGTGGATATTGCTTATCCAATTTTTTGTTATTGTCTAACAAAAAAGTCATTTTCCTTTTTTTGATCAATTTTAATGGATAATAATAGTCAGAAACAAATTCATCTGGGTGTTGTTGTTGAGAGTCTGCCTAGTATTAACTTCCGAGTTCGCCTAGAAAATAACCAGGAAATTTTAGCTTATCTATCGGGTAAGATGCGTTTAAATTTTATTCGGATTTTGCCGGGCGATAAAGTGAAGGTTGAAATGAGCCCCTATGATACGACTAAGGGTAGAATTGTTTATCGTGAAAAATAATATCGGTTTTTAGTTCGCCCGCCCTTGCTAAACTTCGGTGGGTAAGTAGTTTGTAGTTGGCGGTCTATAAAAGGATTATTAACTAAAAACTAAAAACTAAAAACTACCAACTGATGAAAGTTCGTGCTTCTGTGAAAAAAATTTGTCCTAAGTGTAAAGTGATTCGTCGCAAAGGGCGCGTGCGGGTAGTTTGTGAAATTAAAAAACATAAACAAAGACAAGGGTAGGCTAAAATTTTCAATTTTCAATTTTCAATTTTTAAACGTGTGTTGCGTATTGGAAATTAGAAAATTATAGCATTGAAAATTGTTTAAAAATTAGAAATTAAAAATTAGAAATTTTAAGTAATTATGGCTAGAATTGCTGGAGTTAATCTCCCTGACAATAAAAGAATTGAAACTGCTTTAACCTATATTTATGGCATAGGGCAATCTTTAGCACAGAAGATTTTGAAGGTTGTAAAAATTGATCCAAACGTTAGGGTTAATGTTTTGCCAATAGACGATTTAAACCGATTACGTGATTACGTGGAGAAAAATTTTAAGATAGAAGGTGTTTTGCGCCAGGAAAAGTCTTTTAATATTAAAAGATTGCGCGATATTGGTGCTTATAGGGGGATCCGTCATAGTCGAGGGTTGCCAGTTCGTGGGCAACAAACAAAAACAAATTCACGAACTATCCGTGGTAATGTGCGTCGGACCGTTGGTAGCGGACGTCGGGCAGCAGCTGAAAAGACATAAGGATTTTTTGGCTGTAATTTGTAATTTGTAATTTGGAATTTTTGGCACAGCAAGTTTATGGGCAAAAAAAGAATTTATCAAAAAACCGAAGAAGAGGTTTTAAAAGAAACTGAAAAACAGCAAAAAGCTCAAAACAAAGCGACTAATTTAGTATCTGCTAAGAACGTTAAAGTAATAGAGGGTTGTGCTTTTGTTCAGGCAACCTATAATAATACAATTGTTAGTTTGACTGATGTTGCGGGCAATCTATTAGTTTGGTCAAGCGCTGGTTCGTTAGGTTTTAAAGGTCCTAAAAAAGCTACCCCTTTCGC
>Ga0315288_10011845_pt1 | contig 10975 bp, 7 predicted proteins | sample YL17G11_20_MG_FD_203454 | JGI IMG/M metagenome (GOLD analysis project Ga0315288, IMG submission 203454) | Sediment microbial communities from Yellowstone Lake, YNP, Wyoming, USA - YL17G11_20 | ecosystem: Environmental > Aquatic > Freshwater > Lake > Sediment | place: USA: Wyoming | collected...
GAGAAAGAGGGCGTCTCCGTCGAGGACGCCGGAGAGCCCGAGCGAACGGAGGAAAGCGAGGCTCCCTTCGTCTCGGCAGCCGATCCGACGGACGCGTCGTAGCGCGAGGCGCGTGGCCCCCTGCGCGAATCTCCCCTGAATGGGCCCGATCCCTTGACCGAAGAGGAAGACCGGACGGCGAGCGAGGCGTGCAAGGAGGACGAGGGACAGGTAGTAGGCAAGGGATCTCCCGCTCGTCCGGTTCTGCAAGAGCCCTCCGCCGCCGAAGACGAGTGCCGTGGAGCGGCGAAGGGCGCGGAGGACGCGCACCGGGCGAGCCCGGTCGATCTCTCTCGGACCCTTCGGCCGGCGGGCGAGAACCAGAGGGGGCGGGTGGCCGGCTTTCTCGAGAGCCTCCTCGAGCGCCGCACGGAGCGCCTCGTCGCCCAGGTTCCCAAACCCAAAGTAACCGGCGAGCACGACGGAACCTCTTGTCTTCATCCGCCCCATCTCAATCGGATCCTGCCCTTCTTCGCCCCGCCCGAAGCTACAGCCGCTCCTTCAGGCGCGCCAGGAGCTCGAGCGCCTCGAGGGGGGTCAGCCGGTTGGGATCGACCGCGCGCAGCTCCTTCACCACCGGATGGTCTTCAGCGCCGAAGAGCGGGAGCGGCTCCGCCGCCGCCTGGGTCTCTCCGACGCTCGAGAGGGGCGCCTCGGCAAGGAGCCTCTCCAGGATTCGATCGGCCGCCTCCGTCACCCGCGCGGGAAGCCCAGCGAGCCGGGCGACGTGCACCCCGTAGCTTCTCTCCGCAACCCCCGGCTCGACCCGATGGAGGAAGACGACCTCCTTCCCGACCTGCTTGGCCGCCACGTGCAGGTTGACGACCGACGGGACCTCGTCGGCGAGCCGAGTGAGTTCCTGATAGTGGGTCGCGAAGAGCGTCTTCGCCTTGAGTCGCGTGGCGAGCTCCTTGGCGATCGCCCAGGCGATGGAGACGCCGTCGAAGGTGCTCGTCCCGCGCCCCACCTCGTCCAGGATGATCAGGCTGCGCGAGGTCGCCCGCTCCACGATCGTCGCCACCTCGAGCATCTCCATCATGAACGTGCTGACGCCGTCGCTCAGCCGGTCGCTCGCTCCGACGCGGGCGAAGACCCGGTCCACGAGCGGGAGGATGGCCTCCTCCGCCGGGACGAAGGATCCGGTCTGAGCCATCAGGGTGATGAGGGCAGCCTGGCGTAAGTAGACAGACTTCCCGGACATGTTGGGCCCGGTGAGGATGACGAGGTCCTTTCCGCTCGGGAGGTCCAGATCGTTGGGGACGAACTCCACGCCCTGCTCGACGACCGGGTGGCGGCCTCGCCGGACTCGGAGGGCGTGCTCCTCGACGAACCGGGGTCGGTGGTATCGGTTCCGCCGCGCCGCCACGGCAAGGGAGAGGAGGAAGTCGAGCTCGGAGAGCGCGTCGGACGCTCGCTGCAGGAGGGGAATCTCCCCGACCAGGCGGTCGACCGTCCGCCGGAAGAGCTCGACCTCGAGCGCCTTCGACCGCTCCTCGGCGTGCACGATCCTCTCTTCGTAGCCACGCAGCTCGTCGGTCGTGAAGCGCTCCGCGCTCGCGAGGGTCTGACGCCGGCGGTAGTGAGGAGGGACCTTGGCGAGGTGCGTCCGCGTCACTTCCAGGTAGTAGCCAAAGACCCGGTTGTAGCCGATCTTGAGGGACGGAATCTCGCTCCGCTCTCGCTCCGTCGCCTCGAAAGCCGCGATCGCCTCGCGCAGGGCGCGGACCTCGCCCCGCAGCCGGTCGAGCTCCGCGTCGAATCCGGGCCGGATGAGGCCCCCTTCGGCCGGGTCGGGGGGCGGCTGATCGACGAGCATCCCGTCGAGGGTCTTCGCGAGAGGAGGCAGGCGGGCGTCACGGAGGCAATCGAGGACTCCTTGGAGGAGAGACGGTCGCGGCCCGCCCGCAGGAGCCCCGCTCGATCCGCGGTCGAGCGTCTCCGCGATTCCAGGGATCTTCGCGAGCGTCCGTTGCAGGGCCAGAAGTTCGAGAGGGCTCATCCGCCGCGCCCCAAGCTTCCCGGTGAGCCTCTCCAAGTCGTGGACCTCGCGCAGGGACGCCGTGACCTCTTGGACCAAGAGCTCGTCCTGCGCCAGGGCCTCCACCGCATCGAGCCGCCCCTCGATCGCCGGGCGGTCGGTGAGGGGTGCGAGGAGAGCCCGCCGGAGCCGGCGTCGCCCCATGCTCGTCGCGCAGTGGTCCAGGACATGAAGGAGCGTCCCTGCCTCCTTCCCTTCGTAGAGGGGTTTCACGAGCTCGAGGCTGCGGACGGTGAAGGGGTCGAGCTCCATTCGCCCGGAGAGCCCGTAGTAGGCGAGGGGACGGATGTGAGACGCCGCGTCCTTCTGCGTCTCTTGGACGTAGAAGAGGATCGCCCCCGCCGCGGCCAGGGCCGCCTCCGGGACTCCGAGGTCCGGAGCCGCGACGCCCTTCGCGGAGAAGGCTCCCTCGTCGAGCACGCTGACCGCCGCTCGATCGGCGCTTGAGGGCACGTCCTCTTCGCGACCCTGGGGAACCAGGATCTCGCTCGGCGCGAGACGACCGAGCTCCCCAGCGAGCTCCTTCCGGTCGGCGGCCTCCGTCGCGGCCAACTCGCCGGTTGACAGGTCGAGCGCCGCGATCCCGTACCGGCCGCCTCGGGGGTACACCGCGACGAGGTAGTTGTTCTCCCCGGCCTCGAGCACGCCGTCGTCGAGCGTCGTCCCCGGGGTCACGACCCGCACGACCTCGCGCCGCACGAGACCGATGGCCTGACGCGGGTCCTCGACCTGTTGGCAGACCGCGACCTTGTATCCCCGCTTCAGAAGGCGGTTGACGTAGACCTCGCCCCGACGCACCGGGACTCCGGCCATCGGATGGCCGTTGCGCGCCGTGAGAACCACGTCCAGCTCGCGCGCGAGCACCGCCGCGTCCTCGAAGAACGCCTCGTAGAAGTCGCCGAGATGGAAGAAGAGGATCGCGTCCGGGTGCGCGGCTTTCAGCCGGAGGTACTGCTCCATCATCGGAGTCGATTCCGCCATTTCGCTCAGTATACCGGCCTTCCTGACCCCTGCAAACGGCCTTCCCTTGACAAGACCCGCGGCCGATCCGTAGGATCTCGTCCATGGAGAAGGACTCGTACTTCCTCGTTGTGAACCTGATTGCCGGACAGGGCCGCTGCAAGGAGCTCTTCCCCAAGGTCAAGCAGGAGCTTGATCGCCGCGGGATCTCCTACGACCTCCACTACACGAACGAACCCTCCGAGGCGACGGACGTGGCCCGCACCGGAATCGAGGCAGGGTTCAAGTGCGTCGTGGCCATGGGTGGGGACGGGACGGTCAACGAGGTGGCGAACGGCCTCGTCGGGTCCGAGGCGGTGCTCGGCGTCATCCCGGCGGGAACGGGAAACGACTTCGTACGCATGGTCGGCATCCCCGCCGACCCGCTCCAGGCCCTCGACCTCCTCGAGGGGGGCAGGGAGGAGAAGGTCGACCTCGGCTACGTCGTCGGAGATCGCTACTTCGTGAACGGAGTCGGGATCGGAATCGACGCCCAGGTCGCCCGCGACGTCCTCCGAATGGAGCGCGTCCATGGACCGCTCGCCTACCTCTGCGCGGCGGTGAAGGAGGTCTTCCGCTTCAAGGCCTTCCCGATCACGGTGGAAGGTGGCGCGTGGAAAGAAGACCTGCACTGCATCTCGGTCGGAATCGCGAACGGCAAGTACTGCGGTGGCGGGTTCAAGCTCGCTCCCCTCGCCGAGGTCTCCGACGGGCTGATCGACCTCGCGGCGGTCGAGGACTTCCCGCGTCTCGAGCGCCTCGTTCGCCTTCCCCAGGCGCGCGCCGGCAAGCACCTTCATCTCCGCCAGGTCCACTATCGACAAGAGAAGAAGGTCACGGTCACCTCGCCGGAAAGGCTCGTGGCGCACATCGATGGGGAGCCCTACGAGCTCCCTGGGGAGTCGTTCCAAATCGCTTCCGTGCCGCGGGCCCTCCGAGTTCTCGTCCCCGCCTAGCGCCGCTGGAAGCGGCGCGCGAGCTCCTCGCGGGAGACGGCGAAGACAATCGGCCGGCCGTGGGGGCACGTCTGCCAGTCGTCGAGCGCCATCAGTTGCTCCACGAGCCTCTGCTGTTCGTCCAGGGGGAGCCGATCTCCGGCCTTGATCGCGGCTGCGCAGGCGATCTCCGTGAACAGCTGGTGAAACAGGGCTTCCTTCGGCTTCTCCCCTCCGCCCATGAGCTCAGCGATCCGCTCGATCGGGGCCTGGAAGCCCTGGCGAGCCTGGCGCTCCGCGAGAAGGCTCGGATACTCCCGCAGGAGGAAGGTCCCGCCGCCGAACTCGTCGAGCCCGATCCCCGCCTGTTCCAGGTCCTCGCGCGCGGCGGCGACCAGCGCCGCCCCCTCGAGGGAAAGCTCGAGCCGGACCGGGATGAGGAATCGCTGCCGGGGAATCTCACCCTTTGCCCGCTCGGCGCGCAGCCCGTCGTAGAGGATCCGCTCGTGGGCGATGTGCTGATCGACGATCTCCAGGCCGTCCGGGCCCTCGACCAGGAGGTACGTCCGGTGAAGCTGGCCAATCGCCCTCCGAGTGCCCTCGACTCTCACGTCCGTCTGGTCGCGAAGCGCCTGCCTCACCGCGGCCTCGACCCGCAAAGGAAGCCGGGGCTCGGCCACGGAATCGCCGGCGGCCTTCCTCGCCGGAAAGGGCCTTCCCTCCGGAAGGAGCGGCGCCGCGACGTGCGGCGAGCCCAGCGCCACGTGGAGAGCCTGAGCCAGAGCGTCCTGGACCGCCCGGGACGCGCCGAAGCGGACCTCCTCCTTCCGCGGATGCACGTTCACGTCCACCTGGTCGAACGGCAGGTCGATCGAGACGACCGCCACCGGGTAGGCTCCCGGCCGCAGGAGGCGCTGGTAGGCGCTCGCGAGGACGTAGGACAGCGCGCGATCGCTCACCGGCCGTCCGTTCACGCAGAAGAGCTGGTCCCTTCGATTCCCGCGCCGAAGGTCCGGCCGGCTGACGTAGCCCGAGACGCGCACTCCCTCCCGCTCCACTTCGAGCGGGACCAAGGCTCGCGCCACCTCCGCGCCGTAGATCTGAGCGATTCGCTCGAGCAGGCTCGCGGCTTGCCCGGCCTCCAGCGCGACCCGCTCTCCGTGGCGCAACGTCCAGCCGATCGCAGGAGTGGCGAGGGCCATTCGCTGCACGGCGCGGCTCGAATGCAGGAACTCGGTGCGGGCCGCGCCGAGGAAGCGAGCCCGCGCGGGAAGGTTGAAGAAGAGGTCCCGGACCTCGACGGTCGTGCCGCGGCCGCGACCCGCGGGGAACGGCCCCTCAAGCTCCCCGGCTGTCACCCTCACTTCGTGCGCCTCCTGGTCAGAGAAGGGGCACGACACGATCCGCACGCGCGCCACCGCGGCGACACTCGCCAGGGCCTCGCCGCGGAAGCCGAGGGTGGCAATGCGGTCCAGGTCCTCCTCTCGAGCGATCTTGCTCGTGGCATGCCGCTGGACGCAGAGGGTAAGGTCCGTCTCGTCCATCCCGTCGCCGTCGTCGCGGACCACGATCGACCGCGCCCCTCCCTCCTCGAGCTCGATCGCGATACTCTCACTTTTCGCGTCGACGGAGTTCTCGACCAGCTCCTTGACGACGGAAGCAGGCCGCTCGATCACTTCACCGGCGGCAATCCGTCGGGCGAGGGACGCGTCGAGGATGCGGATCTTCATGAGCCCCTAGGCTACTCGATCCCCGGGGGGCGAACAAACGTTGGCGAAGGCACGAGAATGCGCTATCGTCCAAGGGGGGTGAGCATGAACACGATCAGCGAGCTGCGCCGGACCCTGGGCCTTTCCACCACAAACCAGGTCCGGAACCGCATCGAAGCCGTCAAGGACCTGTTGGCGGATCACCTCCGTCGCGGGCCGAACAACCAGATCCTCGTCGCCGACCCGGGAGTGGAAATCCTGCGCCGCCTACAGGATCTGTACGATAGCGGGCTAACGATAACCGAGGCGAGCGAGGCCTTGCGCAGTAGCGTCCTAAGAAAGTTCGCTACGTCAAATATCACTCCAACGGGTATCGTACGAAACCAGGCAACACCGGATGAGCGCGCGGAACTCGTCCGCTCGTTGCGCGACGAGATCGCGTTCCTGCGCGAGCGCGTTTCCTTCCTCGAGGCTCAAGGTTCGCCCGTCTCGCCGGAGCCCTTCTCCGAGTGGTGGGAGCCGCTCAAGGAAGAGGTCCATGGCACTTAACCTCCCAGTTCGCGGAAACGAACGCCTCGGCCAGGTGGTCGCGCGGATCGACGCGTCGCCGCGCCTGGCCGCCTTGTGGAGTGCCTCGAACGTCACCGCGATGGACCGGATGCACATCAACGACCACGGCCCCGTGCACGTCCGAATCATCACGAACATCGCGCTGAAGCTCCTCCGCCTCCTTTCGGCCGGCGGGGTCGTCCCGAGCGCGGTCAAGGACCACCGCCTCGCCCCGGAGGACGCGGAAGTGATCGTCGTCCTCGCCGCCTGCCTCCACGACGTGGGGCACGTCATCGACCGCCACGACCACGAGGACCTCTCCCTCATCCTGGCCGCGCCTCTCGCACGGGATTTCCTCGCCGGGATCTACGCTGACGAGACGGCGCCCGTCCTCGAAGGGGAGGTTCTGCACGCCATTCACGCCCACCGCCGCGACGTCACCCCCCTCACCGTCGAGGGCGGGGTCGTCAAAATCGCCGACGCGCTAGACATGGAGTCTGGACGCGCCCGCATCCCTTTTACCGCGGGCGAGGCGACGATCCACTCCGTGTCGGCCATGGCGATCAAGAAGGTGAGGATCAAGAAGGGAACCGAGCGGCCCGTCAAGATCGAGATCGAGATGTCGAACTCCGCCGGGATCTTCCAGCTAGACAACCTCCTCGCCGAGAAGCTGAAGCACTCCGGGATCGCCGAGCACTTTGAGGTGATCGGCGAGGTCGCTGCGGAAGAAAAGAAGATCATCCAAAGATACACGATCGACTGAGAGGCCCCTAGACCCGCCTCCGGCGGGCTGGGCGGACTCCTTCTGCGGCACCCTCTCGCGCGTGCGCTACGGTGCGGGAACGTGAACGCCGCACGTGAAGGCCCTTTTGCGTCACAAGCCTCGCGTTCGCAACAAAAGAGTCCTTTTGTTGCGACCGTTGTCCCGTCTCCCGGGGCGGCCGCCCGCTACGCTCGCCCGGCGAAGGGAGACGATGACATGCCGCTCGACATCACCCCAGAGGACTTTCTGACGCCCCGCCAAGTCCAGACGCTCAAGGAGCACTGCCGCCGCCGCGCCGAGACCTCGAGCGACACCGCCCACAACAAGTCCGTGCGCGACTGGGCCATCCTGCACGTCGCGCTCGACAGCGGGCTGCGGGTCTCCGAAATCTGTGCCCTGTGCGTGCGGGACCTCCTTCTCGACGGCGATCCCGCCGTCCTCGTGGTGCGCGACGGCAAGGGCCACAAGAAGCGCAGCGTGCACCTCGGCGCCCCGCTCCGCAGTCACCTCGTCGACTTCCTCGCCTGGAAGGAGCAGGTCGGCCAGTCGGCAGCACCCCAGGCCCCTCTTTTCGTCTCCTCGAGGAGCAGCGGCCCGCTCACGCGGACCGCCGTCTTCCGTATCTTCAAGGCCGAGGCCCGCGCCGTCGGACTTCCCGCACGCTTCTCCATCCATTCCTGTCGCCACACGTACGCCTCCCTCCTCTACCGCGCGTCCAAGTACAACATACGCCTCGTCCAGAAGCAGCTCGGCCACCGCTCGATCCAGACCACCCAGATCTACGCGGACGTCCTGAACGAGGACGCTACGGTCGCCGTGAACAACCTCCCGCAATAGGACTCCTTCCCGTCCCTCGACCCGACTCCGATCCTCCCAGCCTCGACCCGGGGGTGACGGACCGCGCCCGCCGCCCCGAAGAGGCTTTGGTCGGCGAATGGCCCCAACCGTTGGGTGTTGACAACGCGCCCTCGAACGGGCACGGTTGCCTTGAGAAGAGCCGTTGAGACGGACGAAACTGGGCGGAGCCAACACAGAGCGTCGAACCCGTGCGGAAGAGCGAGGAATCCACCCTCCGGCCGGAGGGAACGTGGCGGTGGGAACCTTGGAAAGACGGCTTTGCGGCGCCCTCGTCGGAGCCTTGGCCCTCGCCCTTTCCGGGCAGGGCTTCGGCGCCGCCCGACTCACTCTCGAGGTCGGCGTTGCCGGATCGCTCGTCCCCAACGCCTGCACCTCGGTCGAGGCACGGATCAGCGGCGTCGAATTCCCATTCGCTGGTTCCCTCGTCCTGCGTCAGCCCATGGGGAACGCCTGGCGCGGCGAGGCGACCAGCACCGTGCGGATTCCTCTCAGGCTCCTGGGAACGGGGCTTCAGGAGTGGGTCATCCCCATCTACGACGCCACCCGGCCCTTGGAGGGCGTTCTCCTTGACGCGTCCGGCGCGCCCCTCGCCTCAGCGACGGTCGACCTGGACGCGCTCCGCCGCGACGCGCCGTTCCCTCTTCAGGTCGGCACCTTTGGGCAGCCTGTCACCGGCGACCCAGCGTTCGTCGATCCCGAGCATCTCCCTCTCCTGTGGCAGAGCTACGAAGGGATCTCCTCCGTCTGGCTCGGGCGCCTCTCCTCCGGCCTCAACCCCGAGCGCTGCGCGGCGCTCGCCCGTTGGATCCTCGCCGGCGGCACGCTCGTCGTCTTCACGGGGCGCGACTTCTACCTCCTCGACTCGCCTCTCCTCGGCGAGCTCCTCCCGATCGAACTTCCAACCTTGACCGAGGACGGCCGCGGCTCCTTCTACCTCTCCGGCCAGGCGAAGTCGGGAGCTCGCGTCCTGCTGAGACAGGATGCGGTTCCGCTCCTCCTCGAGGGTGACTACGGCGCCGGGAGCGTCTTCCTGGTGACGAAGGGTGTCTTCGACGTTGACGAGGCGACGTGGGCGGCCATCAGCTCCCACATCACGCCTGCTCACGTCCTTTCGCTCTCCTCGCCAACCAAGGCCCTCCTTGAGGGCGTGCGCCTGCGGCGCCCCAGCTATCTCGTCGCCGCAGGCCTCGTCGCGGCGAGCGTGCTTGCGCTTGCCACGATCGTCGTGCGCGTGGGGCGGCCACGCCGCCGGCTCCTTCTCTTGGCCCTCACGACGGGTTCGCTCTGCCTTGCGTCCGGTTTGTACACAATCTGGGCGGAGCGTGTTGCAGCGCTATATCAGTACGTAACGATAGTACACGTGCAAGATACAGTCGCCATCACGATGTTCGACATGGAATTGTTCGCGACGGATGACGGCCCGGTGCGCGTAGAAGTGAGAGATCCTGTGCCGTGGCTTGAGGAGCTTCCCAAGAGCCTGCAGGTCGCACGTTTCGACATCGACCTCGACCTTCGGAACGGCACCGCGTCCCTCGTTCTCGCGGCGGGGGAGACGAGATCTCTGCGCGCCGGAGACCGAGGCCAAGCCCTCCTGCGGGTCGATCGGTTTGAGCAAAGTGAGGTGCGGATCGTCAACCGTGAGGCCGCCTTGGGGCAGGCGATCCTGTTTGACGGCGGCAGGGCCTACGCGCTCGGCAGCATCCCGACTGGAGAGAGCCGGTTCCGTCTCCGCGACGCGATCCCGGCCGAGGACGTGACCCTGGAGAAGGACGCCGCCACCGTCTTCGCGACCATTGCCGGAGCCTTTCCCTTCCGGGAAGGCACGTGGCTTGTGGCTTCGCGTGAGGGTGAGAGAGAAAAGCGATACTCTGGACTACAGACAGAAGTGAGAGAAGTCGCCGTCTACGTGGTGAAGGGAGGTCGGAATGGCTAGCCCAGACGCCCTAATCGACGAAGAGACGCTCGAGCCGTTCCTCGTGCTGGTCCTCTTGTGCGGCGTGGCCCTTCTTTTCTCTGTCCCGTGGGCACAGCGCGTCAAGGAGTTCTCTCTCTTCTCGTTCCTGTCGCGGCTCCCCATCTACTTCTCCGCCCACGCCTTTCTCATGGGAGTCCTCGGCCTCAACCTAGGAGCCACGAGCGCCGCCCGCGGAGAGCCACGCCCTGCCGCCGCGCTTCTCCTCGTCAAGCGCGTCCTTTTGGGCCAGTTCCTCACTCTCCCCTACCTCCTTTTCGCGCGTTCACTCTACCCGGGAAAGGAGGCCGCACTCCTGCTCATCCTCGTCTACACGACGGCCTTCTCACTCGCGTGCGCTCTAGGAGGCCGGCTGCTCGAAGGACCGACCCGCGTCTCGTCCTCCCGCGCCTTCCCGCTGAAGTACCTCGCCTTTCTCCTCTACTGCCTGGTGCCCCTTCCGGCTCTCCTCGCTTTGAGTCCCCTTGGGCTCCCGGCCGTCCTTCTCGGTACCCAGGCGAAAGAGGGGGTTCTTCTCTCCTTTGCCGTCCCGACAGCCGCCGCCGCCCTGTTCTTCCTCCTGCTTCGCAGGAAGAGGGGAGGCGAGTCGAGTGCTTAGCTTGGCGGTCCTCGAACGGCGGGTCGATCGGAGGAGTCGCCGCCTGCGCGGCCTTCGCTTCGCCGGCCTCGCGTTCGCGGTCTGCGTCGTGCCGTTGCTCCTCTTCGCGGGGGGACGGGTCTTCGGCCTCTGGCCGAAGGCCGCGCCGTTCCCGCTCGTCTGGCTTGCGGCGCTGCCCTTCTTTGTTGCGGCGGCGGCCTTCACGTTCGGGCACGCCCGGCGACCGAACGTGCCGCTTCTTCTCTTGAAGGTCGACCTCGCCTTGGGAACCGGGGAGCGCCTGAGCGCCCTCCGCGAGCTGCGAGAGACTGGCCGCGGCCGCCCGTTCCGCCGACGGATCGAGAAGGCTCTGGAAGGGTTTCCCCTCCGCTGGAAAAGGGCCCTCCCGCTCGGAGTCGTCCCTATTCTCGTTCCGGCGCTCGGTGCCGTAGCTCTTGCGGGCGCGACCTTTCTCTTCTCGCTTGAGCCCTTGGCCTTGTCCGCCACGGAACAAGTCCTCTCCCAGGCTCCCGCAA
>Ga0315288_10011847_pt1 | contig 10974 bp, 7 predicted proteins | sample YL17G11_20_MG_FD_203454 | JGI IMG/M metagenome (GOLD analysis project Ga0315288, IMG submission 203454) | Sediment microbial communities from Yellowstone Lake, YNP, Wyoming, USA - YL17G11_20 | ecosystem: Environmental > Aquatic > Freshwater > Lake > Sediment | place: USA: Wyoming | collected...
GTAGGGGATACTGTCTCGGCTCGTCCAGCTTACTGGCAGAGTAATCGGAGTACCCTCTTTTGTGGAGTTACCCCACACTTTGACCTTTTCGCCGCCAGCGATAGCCTTGAGCGTTATAGGATGCAAGACGTTTATCGGCAGGTTTTGTTGGTCTACGCAAGTTAATGGTCTCGTCAAATCTATCCTCACAAGGTCATTTTCATTTGTAATGGGTCCATTCTCGTCCTTATCAGGTATTCCATTGTTATTGTCATCATCATCGTTTAGGACAATAAACCCGCCCGGCTTTGTTTCCTCCGTTTCGGGCCCATCCCTGTCGTAATCGTCCTGCACGCCTTCAATATCCACATCGACTTCGAGAAGGGTTAAGTTGATTTTAGTTGTTTGAACTTGTCAAAGAACTGATGCAGCTTTGCCCCCATATTATAATAAGATGAAAAACGACTGCGGATTTTTTAATGATGCCATTTGCCGCGGCTGCTGGCTTTTTTCTTATGCGGACTGCTTCAATTGTAATTATTGCTGTCCCGACAGATATGCCTGATGTTCACATATCTCAAGATTTTCAAGGCGACTCTTTACGTAACATTCTTTCAATCCCTGTTAAAAACCCGGCCTCCTCTTGATGTTCTTCCAGCATAATTTGCTCCGGCGACTTCACATTCCCGCTCGCTGTAATATCCTCAAGTTTTATACCTGAAAAACCTACTTTGCCGTTAGTATCTGAACAGGTGAACCTGACCCACACCGTTATTGTGTTCGCATCGGCAGGTAACGTGATGTGGGAGGCATCTTCGACCTCACTTGCAGCCTTATCTCCACTGAATACGATCTCGTGATTTGCTTTTGTAGTCTTGCCACGATGGTAGTATGCAATGCGTCCGGCTTGCGGGCCGCGTCTGCCATCGGGCAGAGCAGCTAACCCACTCAACTGTTGGATTGTAAGGTCTTTTCTTTCTGCGCCATTATGCGTCCCGTGTAGCGAAAATGCCCAATCTCCCTTCACAGAATCCATCTCCAGCGTGCTGATGCAAGCGATAATCCTATAGGTATGTCCAGGTGTCAGGCTGAGGAATTTCCTGTACACGCCGTGTGCCGCACCCGAGGGAGGGGTCTTTACGACCTGGTAAAAAGGCTTCGTCGAAAGTGTCCTGGCGGGATTGTAGGACTGCCGGAGGTTAGTGTACTTTTCTCCTTGTTCAAAGGCCGCGGTATCTGGTTTTTCCGCGGTGCTCCATGTCGCCCAGTTCGGGGCGACACCACCGGTAAATGGTATCCCGTAGGTTTCTTCCTGGCAGTGCCCACCGCCGCTGACATGAATAGCAGCAGCATTTGAGGGTATATTGTCGCTTAGGCTGATTACCCGAAACTCTAGATCGTTGACATCTACCGGAATTTTATTTCTCTCGATTCTAAAAGTGTTTGACTCACGGGGGAGGAGTCTGGTAACCTGCTCGTCGAAATCGTTCCAATAGCCTTCAACCAAGATGAAATCATATCTATCGGGTGGGTTTATCCATTGTAGAGCGACTTCGTTTTTCCCCTTATCATAGGAACAACTTAAAAACATAGGTGGTTTGGGAATGCCCAAACCCATTTCTGTTCCGGACGTGATGTAGTTCTCAGGTGTCCCAGGCAATATCAGATTGGATCCAGATGCGCTAACCTGATACCCACCAACCCACAACCAGTGTGGGTCATAATGGCCACCTCGAAAGTTTTGCTCTGCATGATGCGCATTAATGGTATCTGCGAGACGTTGCGCAACAGATTCGGCCGATTCGCCAGTTGATGTTTGAACTGAAACGTATGCCACATTTCTATTCCTTGTTTTAGCCAATATCAAATTTCCACCTGAAGCTTCACCTTTAAATGGCAAATTGAATGTAGGCACTACGCTGCTATAGGCTTTCGGATATCCAACAGATAGGAATACTCCAACAAAAACCGCTACGTATCTTTTCAATTTTCCCATTCTCATATGAAATATCTCCCATAAAAATACAGGCTATTACTTCGTAGGATGCATATAAGGAGGGCCAGTACAAGCTTCTCCTTCGTTTTCCCACCAGCCGTATGCGAAACTCTCGTTATCTCGACGCCACCATGGGCTACCCTCTTTAAATGATTCATTTATACAATTGTATCTCGTAACTTTCCAGCACCAATAGTCTGGACAGCCCTCCTGATTCCAAAAGCTTCCTTTATTGTCGTTCTTGCTCGAATGTCTCGTTTCGAGAAATCGCTCTCTACCGTGGTAATGTGCTTTTATAGTTACCTTATATTCGAACTTGTTGTTGCCTCCTTCCCAGATACACAAACCGATCTCTGTTCCCCTGCCTGTGTGTCCGGCACGTCTGTACCACCATGAAAAAGCTTCAAAGCCCCCGCTATTGCTACTGTCGCAGAATATTGCTATCTCATTTTCACAATCATCGGGTTTGGCTACTTGGTTAGTCTGGTTCGGTTCCGGCGGACAGGTAAAACCAGGCAGAAATTCCTGCCACAATCCATCTGAAGGCGGGCATGTGCAAATTTCGCAGACGGTTATGCAGACTAAATCATTGTGGATATATCGCTGCTGGTCTACGACGTATAATAACATTAGCCCCTCAGTGCCTGGGATCATACCTTCAACGTAAAGAGTTGGCGGCAACTGGCTTGGCGGCCACCTTTTGTAGTATTTGGGCGGGTCGCCATTTGGTATTATCAACTCTCGCTTGTCAGGATACTTCCAGACTTGAATGTGTGTGTGTGTGCCCGAAAGCACCCTCAATTCTAACTCACCGGTGGTCAATATGGGATAAGGGGGCGAAACAGAAAGTGAAATTGCAACAAGGTCGTCCTCACCATTCACCGGGGCCTCGTCTTTATCTGCAATGCCGTTATTGTTATCATCATCGTTATTTGCAGGCACGTATCCACCAGGGTTTTCTTCTCTATCATCGTCCGGCACACCCTCCATATTCAGGTTCACTTTGACGACAGCAAGGCTGCAACTGCACGGATCACTCTTATCAGGCGGGTGCCTTTCGGCTGGATCGTTACCCGCATCGTTATCGGTAACCGTGAGTGTCGGCGTACAAACTATTGGAGTGCTGTATGTGTGGAAGGTACTGCCGTTAAAGAGGCCATCAGGATGATAGGTAGGCGTTTCATAGTAGCTGCTGCCGTCGCCAAAACTCCAGTAAAACTTCTTAATATATTTTGTGTCTGTCAGGTTAGGGTCGCCTCCATCAGGGTCGTACGACCCCCTCCCACCCATCGCAATAGTATAGCCAGCAGGTATGTAGTATCTCTTGTCAACCGGGTCATAAGCAGCGACTAAACTCAAGTTGGCTACCGGCGGTAAGCTGCATGCATAAGCCTTGGAACTGGCGGATGTTAGGACAGCAAAAGCCCAAACACAAATTAAGACCTTCCTGTTCATTTTTGCCCTCCTTTATATTGAGAGTTCACAGAATTCCAGCGATTCAAAAGATTGCGAGCGGCCTCGACAGCCATACAGTCGGGATAATTGGCCAGCACCTTATCGCAGGCTCGACATATTTGCACGGCGGCATCCGCTGTCGGCATTTGTCCGGAGCTTGCCAATTTCTCATAGCAGGAGGCAATCAAGAATTGAGCATTCCAGGCATACTGATAAGCGGGCCAATCATCGACTACTTTTTGGAAGTACTCAACGGCTTTTATATGTTCACCCAGTTTGCGATAGCAAACAGCCGAAAAATTATATGCCTGCGGTGTAATAACAGATTCCGGTAATTCTGTTACTATTCTTTCCCAGATGTTTATGGTTTTCCGGAAATACTCTTTCGCCTGGTCGTTACGACCTTCGTTTTCCTTCACAAAGGCCTTGTTATAATATTCCTCTCCCAGCATGAATATCGCTGTCGGCAGCTCCGGATTGTCGTTAAAATCGGCAATTAAGAGATCAATCGTTTTCTCAACAGCGGCGTCATTTCCAAGCCAAATATCCATTTTTGCCCATATCACCTGCACATCTGCCGGCCAGTGGTCTATAACATACTGGTCAAGCTCGTTAGCCCTGCCGTAGTTTCCTGACTTGCGATACCACTTCCCACCTATATTCAGGCGCGCAAAACCTCGCATGTGCATCCGCACTTCGAACGTATTGTTAAGATCGCCTCCGCTGGTGCCGCTACTGCCTTCCTTATCCTTTTGGCTTTACGGTAATATTCACTGTGTTTGGGTCGCTTTCGCCGCTTTCGCAGGAAGGATGCACCGATTTTTTTGGTGAGCCATCGTTGACCACAAGCTCAAAAACCAGAACCGTCTCTTTCTCGACCTCCGGCGAGGTAAAGCCGGGCTGAGCTGCTTGCGCATCAGACAGATTCACCGCTGGTCCCGCAATCTGCTTCCACCGATAGATTAGTATGTCTTTGTCTGCATCCGTGCTGGCGGAACCATCAAGTTGGATTGTATCTCCGGAGGTAACGGACCTGTCCCGTCCTGCGTTAGCTTTTGGTTTTTTATTTGGGAAAGGAATTAGCCACTGCTCTTTATTCTGCTGCCACCAAGCAAGACATTCGGTGACAGCAGCATTGTTTTTGACCTTTTCTTTTGTCAGTTTCGCTACAATGGGTATCAGATCCGTATCGCCAAGCTCTATCTTTTCGAAGATCATTTGTAAAGCTGCAATACCGAGGCCATCAATCTGCAGGGATTTCTCTCTGGCTTCATCTTGTTTACCCTGATTTTTCAGGTCCTTCCATTCTGAGTACAATTTCGTGAATCTCTGAGGAGTCTCCTTGCGAGCCTTTGGCCACCACTGAGTTATCAATTTGGCATAGTCTTGGGATCCCCCTCTATAATCTGCCGGCCGCTCATCTTCTTCAAATCGCTTCCTGGTAATCTCCGAAACGGCGTCCGAAAGAACCCAATTCCCTTTTTCGATTTTTTCAACCATATATGGAACTGCAGGTGTTCCTAAATCTATTATATCACGGTAGTACTTGTTCCCCGTAAGGTCTGACAGGAAAAGGTTTCCTCGTAGATAATTACCCCATGCTTTTATTCTTGTTTCTAACTCGGCTTTGACATCCTGCTGCTTATCTGCTGCTTTAGATAGTAGTGCCGTTGATACGAAAAAAACTGCACTGCACAATATAACTAACCATTTTTTTGTGATAGAATTACTACTCATTTTACATCTCCTGATCTCTATTTGTAAAATCGAATCGGTGTTTCATACGTCGAGCCGTTTAATTGATCCCACACATGCTCCATCTTTACATTCTGACCACATTTGCTCTCATACATGATCCATTTGCCGGCGCCACAACCACAACCTTTTTTTCTCGCACCATGGTAACCAGAATAATACATAGCTTCAGCCTGTTTGGCTTTTTCTTCGTCTGTACCTGAAGTAATTAAACTCCATCCTTTTTTCTTATAGTAAAAATCATCCATATCTGTTAATTCAAAGTTGTTATCTTTATCACCATAGTCTCTTGCTATATCTCCCGGGTTATACCATATATTTGTTTCATCTACCGACCACGCTATACAGTTATATTCCGTTATAGTACATCTTTTTCCACCACTCCAAGGTCGTGTGGATAAATTATGAGTAATGCTATACTCACAGCGTTTTAAACCTCCAAAAGTTCCTTCAAGAGAATCTCGTTGTTTATAATTTTGAACATCATTCCAATCAGGTGGAGACAACGTAGTGTCCCAAAAATAAATGTCCTCTGCTTCTGTTCTTGGCTGGTCGCCGCAATCGGCGGCTATGAATGTATATTTAACCGTGTCGGAATAAATCTCAATTCCAGGCGGATTTATGTATCTCAATACGATATTGCCACCGCCGGTGTTCACACCTTCAACGAATACACCTGTTGAGCACAGAGAATAAAACTCATTTCTCTGGTTTTCAACCGATAAGTCCCAGGTTTTGCTTCCGCTTGCAAGCACCAGATTTGCAGAACCTTTTGTGGCACTTTTCCAAATCTTGGCACCACTGGGAATACTTAGAACAGCCGAGCCAAAATCAAGCAAAGGCAATAACGTCATAGTCAAGGACTTGAGGTCATCCTCGTTTTCTACTGAGGCCGACGTCTCATTATAGTCGGCTCCAGGATGCTTGGAACTCGGCACACTATTGATACTATTATTGTCATTATCCAGATTGAAATGCACGAATGCACCCGGGTTTTCTTCATACACACTAGAAACAGTACCGTACAAGTCCGTGGCAAGCAGGCCCACTCTTAATACAGTATACCGTATCTCATCACGGCATTTAACACCGCTGTCGAGAGTCATCACAACCTTGACTTTTGCATCCAGAACAGCACTGTGGCTTCGGCCTTCAAGATAAATAAGAACCGGAAGCTCATTGAATGAAAATGACTTGCTGCCTATCGCCACCCATCCAGTCTTATCCTTGTTTTGATAAGCCCGGATTGTTGTAGGAAATGTTACCGTTATATACCCATTTATATCTGAATCCTCGGCCCACGTGGGGCTTGCCAGTACGATTGCCTTAATATCAGGGTCTCCACCTGGAATATAGGTATCAATAAAATCAAGTTTCATGTCGCCATCGCTATCATTATCGTTCACTGGAATAAATAACACGTCCTTGTGGCAAATTTCATGTGCGCTCCCGACAGGCGGGTCTGAGGCAATTAGGTTTAGGGAGATGACTTTAATTAGCAACTGGTCTGAAGCAGTAAAGCCATCCTGTGTCCAGAGGTTAACGGTTAAGGTTGTAGTTCCTGCACCAGTCCCTTCGACATAAAGCGTGTTGCCGATAGCATTAGGGTTGTAATTCGGCTCGCCATCGCCATCGTCATCAAACTCCAAAAAGTTCTTATTCGAATCGTAAAGTTTGATATAGTAATCAGAGTACCTATGAAAAGTAACTCTGGCGCCACCATCGCCGTATGTCTGTGCATTAAAGGAAATCTGGCCAAGTTCATCAGTGGCATCTCCTGCCAAACTATTATCGCTACAGTCCACATCGTAACAGGTCGTATGTCCTGGTGTGTTTGTGGGATTAAGCTGCTGGTCGAAGTTGTCGTTCAAGAATATATTGTAGGTCTCCGTCATCTCACACGAGTCGGTTATATTGGCTGTTTTTATATCCACGCCCTCAATAACAATGTTCATATCTTTGACGCTGGTACCGCAGTGGGCCGCTATATTATACACACCATGGTCCTTGGCATAAAACACCGTGATTGTCCATTCATTAGGGTCGATTCTCGGCAGAGTCGGTGCGCTTGCCCGAGGTGTCCAATAAAAGGTCTCGGGGTGCACACCATTATTGGGATAAAGCGTGGCTTGTACCCAGTGCCACAAAACCGGCCTCTTATCCGGTTCATCAAGGTAATCATTGGCAAGGTATAAATTTTGTCCAGTCTGTTTGCCTCCGGCCTCTACTTTGCTGACCTCATAGACGTAAACCCAGCACCAGACGTTGTCCTTTTGTAACGAGTAGGTACCCTCATCATCCTTGACATACAGCCATACCTGGTATATACCTGCATTCTGATAGGTGTGCGTTGGTGTTTCTCCATCATTGTGCCAATTAGTATCATCTCCGTACCACCAGTAGTAAGTAGTTATAGAACTCCCATCTTCATCCTGGTCGTAGGAGGTGCTTCCATCGAGCTCTGCGGCACAGCCGACACATATAAATTGTTGAAATGGGTTATTAATATCAGGTATCGGAGGCAGGTTGCAAGCAAAGGATTTATCAGCAATTAAAAATAAAAAGCTCGATATGAAAACAATCCTTAAAAAACACTTACTTATCTTCATTTGTCCTCTCCTTCACTTACAAGCCGAGGTGGCGGCGGATGACTGAGAGGTTCTTGTTCCTGATTTGGGTCCCCATGATACTTTAACCAATTGCGAGCTGCCCCAACCGCTGGACTATTCGGGCGAACCTCAAGTACCTGCTCATAGGCAGCTTTTATCAAACTATCGGCCTCTGACTTTGGAATAACCCCCGACCTCTTGAGATATTCGTAGGCACGCCCGATATCAAACTGGGCACACCATGCGTATTGACAATCAGGCCAATCCTCAAGAACTATGTTGTAATATTCTATCGCTGTCTCATGCTCACCTAATCGACGATAGCACTCAGCAGAAACAAAGTAAGCCTCAGAGGTAATACGAGATTCTGGTAGCTCCTTTATTATCCTGTCCCATATAGTTATTGCTTTTCGGAAATGTTCTTTAGCTTCAGCGTCACGGCCTTGGTTTTCCTTCGCAAAGGCCTTGTTGTAATATTGCTCACCCAGCATAAATATCGCTGTCGGCAGTTCCGGACACTCATTAAAATCGGCAATTAAGAGATCAATCGTTTTCTCAACAGCGGCGTCATTTCCAAGAAGAATATCCGTTTTTGCCATATCCATTTTTGCCCACATCACCTGCACATCTGCCGGCCAGTGGTCTATAACATACCGGTCAAGCTCGTTAGCCCGGCCGTAGTTTCCCAGCTTGCGATACTCCCAGGCAGTGTCGTGAATGGCCCTTGCTATGTCCTTACTCCAGGAAAAATCAGCGAGTAATTTATTAACGGCAGCTTCGGCGTTGGGATCGTCTCCGAGAGCAAGATACGACTTTATTAAGTCCGCCTGTGCCCACAGAGCGTGCTCGGACTCAGGCGAGGTCTTTACCACATGTTGATAAAGCTTGTTGGCCATTTCATATTTCTTTAACTCGCGATAGAACTGTCCCGTGTCCCAGACAGCCCTTGCAATAAGCGGATTGTCATTAAAATTGGTAAGCAATCTATCAACGGCGGTATTAGCGGAAGTGTCATCGCCGAGAGCAAGATACGACTTTATCAGGTCTGCTTGCGCCCACAGAGCGTGCTCGGACTTGGGCCAGTTATCTACAACATATTGATAAAGCTGGTTGGCCTTTTCGTATTTTTGTGTCCCGCGATACTGTTGTGCTACATCGTGAACGGCCCTTGCTATAAGTGCATTGCCGGAAAAATCGGTAAGTAATTTTTTAACGGCGGCTTCAGCGCCTTCCATCTCACCGAGGCTGACATACGATTTTGCTATATCCATTTGTGCCAGCACCGCACAGTCACTCTGAGACCAGGTCTCTACCACATATTGGTCAATCTTGTTAGCTTTGTCCTGTTTATTTGCGCAGCGATACCGGTATGCAATGTCGTGGACTGCCTGTGCTATGTCCTTATGACCGGAAAAGTTAGCAAGCAGTTGTTGATAGGCTGCGTCCGCCTGCGGCTGCCTGTCCCAGGCAATATAAAGGAAAGCGAGATTCTTTTGGGCCGCAAAGGCGTAATCGCTGCCCGGATAATCTGTCACGATTTGCCTGTAAATCTTTTCGGCCTCGGCGTAGTTCGTATTTTTGACGTTGTCTTCTGCCTCTTTGAATTGTGCCGAGACGTCTGCAAACACTGGATGTGTTATACCCGCAAACAGGAGAATGATTGAGGAAGTGAGAAAGATTTTACCGGCCATAGTTATACTCCTTAAAATCTCAGATTATCTCTACTCGTGAAAAGAAATTCTACATCGGGGAGAGCAAATATGTCAAGAAAAAAGTAACAAAATTGTGAAAGTTTTTGCGAATTTTTTGAGATTTTCCCCCGCCACAAGGAAACCCTGAGACGGGGGAATGCCGCTTTTTTGTTAATTACGAGGGGTAGGCATTTTTTACTACCAATGTTTCGGCTTTTGTTTATAATTTTCCCTTCCTGAATGGCTGCCGGGACGTGCTGTGTTGACGAGTCGGTTAAGAACCTGACCGGAGATTACGGATTCGAAGGGGCGAACTATGTATAAGTATATATCGGCTGGTGTGATTTTATGCGTCTGTATCGCTGTTGTTGGATGTAACAGGATTACTGCCTCGCAGATTAGTCTTGTCGAGCGGCCGGATACCAGGCCGGCAAACGACTTCTATGTAGGCAACCGCCCGCCTTTGATGCCCAGCCCATTTATGAAGCTGCCGATTGGCGCTGTCCAGCCGGACGGCTGGCTGCGAAGGCAGCTTGAGCTTGAGGCGGATGGATTCAGCGGACGGCTGCTCGAAATAAGCGGATTCCTTAAGAAGGAAAATAACGCCTGGCTGAGCCCAACGGGCGAAGGCCACAGCGGCTGGGAGGAGATGCCATATTGGCTGAAGGGCTTTGGCGACCTCGGATACGTTCTGGGTGATGAGCGGATTATCAGGGAGGCCCGCCAGTGGCTCGAAGCGGCAATCGCCGGCCAGAGAGAGGATGGCTACTTTGGGCCTCGCTCGAATCTGACCCTGCTAAATGGTAAGCCCGATGTGTGGCCTAATATGATAATGCTCAACGCGCTGCAATCGTTCTATGAATACAGCGGTGACAAGCGCGTGCTCGATTTGATGAGCAGGTATTTCAAGTGGGAGATGACGATTCCTGATGAGGATTTCCTGGAGCCGTTCTGGCAGAACCAGCGGGCTGGCGACAACCTCGCCAGCGTTTACTGGCTCTATAACATCATAGGCGACAAATCTCTGCTGGCGCTTGCCGAGAAGATTCATCGCAACACCGCCGACTGGACGGGGGGGGTGGCCAGTTGGCACGGCGTAAATATATCGCAGTGTTTCCGCGGGCCGGGTATCTTTTATCAGCAATCCAAAGACCCCAAACATCTGGCTGCAACGGAACGCAACTATGACACCGTAAGGGGAATTTACGGCCAGGTGCCCGGCGGGTTGTATGGGGCCGATGAGAACTGCCGGCCAGGATACGTTGACCCGCGGCAGGCCGCCGAAAGCTGCACAATGGTGGAAATGATGCTGTCGCACGAGATGCTGCTGAAGGTTACGGGCGACCCCAAATGGGCCGACCGATGCGAGGACGTGGCGTTCAATTCCTTCCCTGCTTCGATGACGCCGGATTTGAAGGCGCTGCGTTATCTGACGGCGCCTAATATGATTTTGTCCGACCGGAACAATAAATCGCCCGGGCTTCAGAAT
>Ga0315288_10011849_pt1 | contig 10973 bp, 6 predicted proteins | sample YL17G11_20_MG_FD_203454 | JGI IMG/M metagenome (GOLD analysis project Ga0315288, IMG submission 203454) | Sediment microbial communities from Yellowstone Lake, YNP, Wyoming, USA - YL17G11_20 | ecosystem: Environmental > Aquatic > Freshwater > Lake > Sediment | place: USA: Wyoming | collected...
GACCGTACTGTTGTTGGATGACGCGCTCTATCCAGACATCGATAGGAAACGCCTCAAGGAAACCGAGCGAGAAGAGACATACACAGTCAGCGACCTTGTCCCCGACGCCATAGAGGGTCTTTAGGGTCTCATGCGCTTCGTCGTATTTCATCATCTTCAGTCCCTGTGGGTTCACCTCATCGTTCAGGATTGAAGCTGTCGACCTCGTAATGAATTCTGAGCGCCAGTCCAAGCCAAGGGTCCTCAGGTCGTCAGCTTTGACCTTCGAGATCTGCTCTGGACTCGGGAATCCGTGAATCTCACGTCCTCTGAATCTGTAGGAGGGTCCGTAGCGGTCTCTGATATTCTGTGTCATCCTATTGATGTTGGGAATGTTGTTGCGGATTGAACACAGGAAGGAGATCAGGCATGGAAAGAATGGGTCACGTACAATGTGCAGGCCCGGAGCAAAAGCAACGCTCTTATTCATCAGGTCATCCTTGGCCACAGCCCTCTGTATCTCGTCTACGGAATCTGCCAGTCCCAGCAACGCCCCAACGTCGACATCTCCAGCTGAGGTTTCGTACAGCAGTGTGTTGCCATCCTGTTCGACATAGAGGACCTGTCCGATGTCTGCATTCACATAGCCCCGCCCTTCTTTTGTCCAGCAGAATGTCTGCCCGCATTCGAGTGTGTCTGTAAGGTCGAAATGACTGACGCTAAGGCTCTTCATCAGTCTGTCTGGGACCGCATAGACAAGAAGAGCCTTGTGATTCTGCTCATGGTCTATGGATAACACTCATATCCGACGGCTGTCGCGCCACGCGTGCGGTGATGATGAAACTCCACTATGTGATTGAGGAAGGATGAACGTCTCTAGGGTATCTGAACCGTGGGCCCTTCAAGGGTATGCAACAGCTGAGTAGGAGTTGGACAATCCTGAACATTCTCGAGTGGGGGCTTAAATAGCTCGAGCCAGACATCCCTTTGAGGCTGACTCGACACATTCCAGCCCCAAGAAGTACGACCCCAGTGCCGTTTCTGGGAGGGCAAAGACTCCTGTGTCCAACTCTTCCAACTTACAATGAACGGTGCGCGCAAACTGCCTACAGATTGGGCAGTTCCGGACTCTCCTCAGTGCGGACTCGACATGGCTGGCTCTACCGCCGCTCATAGACCTTGTACTTCAGCAGCGAAAACACTGCAAGCAACAAGACTACTGTCAGGAGCGTTGCAGGTGCCACCGTGGAGAGCCAGTGTTCTCTTGGGTCCCAGTCGATTCCGTCAGGAATGCCATCGAAGTCAGTATCAGGGTTTCTGGGATCGAGACAGAACTCGACCTCGTAGGCGTCACTCATTCCGTCCCCGTCTGTGTCCTTGCTCAGGGGATTCAGGAGGTTCAGTATCTCAAAGAGATCGCTCAGGCCGTCCCTGTCCGAGTCAGGCGAAAGCGGGTTGAGGCCTGCGGAGATCTCGAAACCATCTTCAAGGCCATCCGAATCACTGTCTGCAGAACATGGATTGGTCCCATAGATGTAGATCTCGGGCCAGTCTTCTAGGCCGTCAGCATCAGTGTCTCGCTTGGTCGGATTGGTGCCGAAGGCGACTTCAGTGCCATCGAGCAGTCCATCTGAGTCCGTGTCATTCAACAGAGGACTGGAACCCCATATGTATTCGTCAGAGTCCGATGCTCCATCATGGTCAGAATCCGGCGAGGTCGGGTCTGTCCCAATGGCAAGCTCGAAGCTGTCTGATAGCCCGTCTCGGTCAGAGTCCACCGAGAGAGGGTTTGTGTTGATGCTTATCTCGAAGGAGTCTGACAGAGTGTCTCCGTCACAGTCATTCAGGAAAGTGACAGTGAAGGCCAAGGTTGCGGAGTTTGTTCCGATGTTTTCGACACTAAGCCGGACTTGGCCAGATGATTTGGACAGATATTTCATGATTATCAGCCGGTCGTCCCCGGCCCTGCTATACAGCAGTTGTTGGGTTGCTTCGTTCCTAAGGCTGCCATTGACGGTTGTGTTCATGTCCCACTGGATTGTGACATTTACATAACCATTGAATGTCAACATGAACAGGGCAGAGGTGCTCTCCTGAGGTCCCAAGTTCGCGTTGCCACTGAAAGTCCCTATGTCTCCTGCACCTAGGCTTCCGATGTATACTATTGCTGAGGCGGCGCACGCCACGATTTCTCTACCCTTCTCGTAGCTATAGCGAGAGTTACTCCAGATGTCGTTTGCAGTACCGTGAATTGGGTCTGACCAGTAACCCTGAGAAACATGAACTGCATACCTGCCTACCTGCCACATCTCATATGCCATCGACCTCTTCGCCACTGAGTAGTCTGTGGCCAACATGGCCTTCCCCGAGCCATAGGTGGAAGACAGCATCAGCATGATATCTGGAGTCCATCTGGTCTGCTGGTAGACAGAGCTACCTGCGTAGGTCCTCAAAGAGAACCTCGTCCCATACAGGTAGTTGATGTTTTCAAACAAGAGGCGCTCAAAGGACAGGGCCGTCACAGTTTCCACCCGGTTCGCAATAAGCCATGAGACGAAGGCCCTGCTGCCGAGATCATACACGGTGTCGTTTGTTCCTCTGTTTATTAGGACATAGTAGACATCGCACGCCAGAGGATATTGGTCGATGATTCTCGCAATCTCAAGCACTGCCGCCACAGTAGAGCCTGCGTTGTTGGCACCTGGGGTTGCATCGCAGTCGATGACTCCGGTGACAAGAATCGCTTGTCTTGGCGCAGGGCCAGTACCATTCTTGATTGCGAGGAGTGACTCGTACTGTGTCACGTGGTGAAAGACAACATTCCCACCTGTGTTGTTCTTCATCGACTCGTTGGCCCAGTACCATGCCCCCTCGAGTGCAACGGAGGGTGTCATGTTGTTCGCATGCCAGCGTCGTTGGGGGTAATCGTCTGAGAGGGTCTTGGTGTAGTTGCCCAAGTTGTCCTTCGACGTCGCGTTCCATAACTCGTCCCACAGCTGAGTGGCGTTGAAGTACTGTGTCGAGGCCGCAGCAAAGGCACCAGCAGGAAACGTGGCTTGACTTGACGGCTGCGTCCAGAATTGATTGTCAGCCGTGGAATATGCTGAGCCCACAAATGGGACGACGAGAAGGATCAAGACCAGTGCCTTGACCAGGCTGCTCTTCATAATGACTCCGGTCCTGCTGCTAGGCCGAGAATGTAATCCACAGAGCATCTTTTCTTTCCCCTCATGCCACACTCGAGTTTCCTCTTCGAACATAGGCGCGGCGCTTTGCAGCCAGCCAAATGACAACGCCCACCAGTAGCACGATGAGAGCCACGGGTGGCGCCGTCATGATCCAATGCTCGCGCGGTGCCCAGTCGATGCCATCGACAATTCCATCTGAATCAGTGTCTGGGTTGATGGGGTTCAGGCAGTGTTCTATCTCATAGACATCAGTCAGTCCATCTGAGTCAGAGTCCTGAGATAGAGGGTTCAAACCATTCAATGCCTCGAAGTAGTCGCCGAGGCCGTCCGAGTCGGAGTCAGGCAATAGCGGACTGGTCCCTAGCATCAGTTCTGTCGAGTCTGTGAGACCGTCAGCGTCTGAGTCGTTGGACAGAGGGTTGGTGCCAAGACTCAACTCCACGCCATCATCGACGCCATCATCATCCGAGTCCTTCACTGTTGGATCCATCCCCAACTCAATCTCCAGACCATCAAGGACCGTGTCATTGTCTGTGTCTTGCACCAGCGGGTTCGATCCATGTGCTATCTCAACGCCATCGATTGCACCATCTGAATCGGAATCTGCTATGTTGGGGTCACTGCCCATAAGAGTTTCAGTTAGATCATCGAGCTGATCTGAGTCGGAGTCCGAAGAGAGGCTGTCTGTCTTGTAGAGGAACTCCTGCCTGTCGTCCAGGCCGTCCCAGTCGTAGTCATGCCAATGAGTGTATGAGACCGAGAGATCAACGGCATTGTCCCCGAGGTTGGTCAATGAGAGCGTGTGTTGTCCTGGGAGATGAACAAGATAAGCCAGATGAATCAAGTTGTCTGATTCGGTACGCGTGTACACCTCGATTAAACTGGGCGACTGAATGTCTGCTTTCAAAGTTGTACTGCCCGGCCAGCTGATGCTGACGTTGACATAGGAGCGTCCGGATAGAGGCATAGTCAGGCCTCCGGTGGAGTGGCCGGCCAAGGCAACTGTGTGTTCAAGAACAGGTGCCTCGCCTCTGTTGAGTGACCCGAAGAATGATATGACAGCCGAAACGGTACCCACTGCCTCTGCAAGCTGGGGATACGAGTAAGACGCGACATCCCATGTGTCATTGATAGTCCCGGAGTATGGGTCCGGATAGTACTGTGTCACGACGAAGCCAGGGATTCCTCTCACGTATGCCTCATATGCTCCAGACCTTAACCAGATGTCTGAAGCCGAGTCGACTGCGAGTGCATCTCCTGTCCCTGACATGTTTGATGCCATGCATGCGATGTCCGCCAGCAGGTTCTCCTGTGAATAGGCAGAGCTCAGGTCACTATAGTCTAGTATGACCCGATGCCCGTTTGGCTCCTCAGTCCTGTAGAGCAGTCTATGATAGTACAACAGCGCAGCAGGTCTCACACCATCGTCAGCGAGCTCATTCAGCAATGCGTCTATTCCAATTGAGCCGCTGCTCCCTCCGAACGAGCCAGAAACCGTGTTGACCAGAACGAAATAGACATCGTTGGTCAGGTTCATTGAAGAGAGAACTCGTGCTGTTTCAAGCACGGCTGCCGCTGACGCGCCATATGCGTTTGCTCCCGGAACCCACTGGCTGGCCACTGCGCCTGAAACTATCAGTGGTGCTGAATGAGGCCTTGAGCCATTCTTGACTGCAACTAGGTCAAGCTGCTCAGTCACTAAGTCGAAGTGCAGCAGTCCACCAGTCTGAGCGATCAGCGTGTCGTTTACATAATCCCATGCCTTCTCAAGCTGGGGCGATGGTGCCTTGTCAAGAGGGTACCATACTCGTTGCGGGCACTGCTCAGACAGGTACCTGACTGATGTTTCGAGGAATGTGACATTGACTCCAGCGTACACTTCGCCCCATGCTGGCCCGACCTCGAAACTGGTTGAAGAGTGAACGCGGTTTCTTACTTGATCCGAATTCTCCACTGATTGCACATCAGCTGCACGCCCAGCCCACGGGACCACGCATACCAGCACAATCAGCACTGCGAGGCTCATTGCGGCTGGGCAAGGTTTCATGACTCGCGCGAAAACCTGTATCGCTGTTATACTTTGCGAAACACGCTGCACAACTGTGATGAAACCAGAGCGATAGTCGGGCCCAATCATCAGATGTCCAGTTTCGAGATGTCCACCGCCTCTCTCAACACAATCTCAAGCAGCTTCTCGGTATCTGTCGCTCGAATCACAGGTATCTTGACCTTCGTGGCGTCGACCGCCGAGGTGTCCCATGCCACCACTGCCATGGCACTCGGGGGGATGTCGCGCGGCCTGAACGGCCCGTTTCCGACACACCAGAACTTTGGCATGTTCTCCTCCTTCATCCCCTCAATCAACAGGAAGTCCGTATCATGCCCCAACAGTGTAGCGCGTATCTTTTGCCTACTTCTGAGCCTCAAGGTGGTACTGTGCGGTCCCACGAGCACTGTGGGGTCTGCTCCTGCTTTCTCATGCTTCCAAGTGTCCGTGCCCTCGGGGGCACCGATGTCTTCTTTTGAGCTCTTGACCGTGGCGACCGAGCTGCCTCTCTCCCTCAGAGCCCTGACAAGAGTTTCGACTACTGCTGTCTTTCCGGTACCGGAGAAGCCCGAAACTGCAAACACACGCATTCGACTACCCTGCCAGATCTTGCTTTTTGGATAATGCTGTGGTCTTCCACTTCCCGTTTGCGTCTACAACAATGTTGTATTCGCAGCAGTAAGTGAATTGACGGTCTGCTTGCTCCAGTAGCAACTTTAAAAATCGACGCAAGGCGAGAGAACTACTCGGAGAAACCACCTTTGGCGAGTGAAGGCGACTTTGCAGTGGACTGCCGCGAGGTGCGCAGGGATTTTCAGGACGGCCCACGGATGATCCATGTGCTCCGCGGGACTAACCTGTCAGTCCGGAAGGGCGAGTTCGTTGCGATAGTTGGAGCATCCGGTTCAGGCAAGACCACTCTCCTCAACCTGATAGGAGGTCTTGACCGTCCCACAGGGGGCACCATATTGGTCGCAGGTATAGACATCACATCTCTTGATGACGATGAGATGTCTAAAATCAGAAGGGACAAGATTGGTGTACTGTTCCAGGATCAACACCTGCTCCCCATATTCACTGCCCTTGAGAATGTTGAGGTCCCTATGCTCTTGGATGAGGTGAAGGCTAAGGAGCGTTACACGCGCGCAATGCAGCTTCTCAAGGCCGTAGGTGTCGACCACAGAGCGCATCACATGCCGCACGAATTGTCTGGAGGAATGCGCTCACGCGTGGCTCTAGCACGTGCCTTGGCCAACAATCCTGCTGTTCTACTCTGTGATGAGCCAACAGGTGATCTTGATCACAAGACGGGGGAGGAGATAATAAAGCTCATGCGCGACCTTGCAAAGAAGGAGGGGCGCGCAGTTATCGTCGTGACCCACGATCCAGAAGTCGCAAGGATGGCTGACAAGATTCTGTTGCTGCGTGACGGGGTCTTGGTTGAGGAGCTAGTCAGTGCTTTCTTCAAACCCAGTGGAGTGGACTTGGACAAGGCACGTGGCCCAAGCTCAGAGAGCGAAAGGCAGAGCACTAAGGGGTGAGTATGCTGGCCAGACACGAGAAAAAAGGTATGGGCAGGTCCAGAGGCAATCGTGCTTATCCCTTGTCGTATGCCCTCCGCTCGATGAGGGCGTACCCGTTCAGGGCCTTGAGTTTGGCCTTTACACTCAGCTTGGGAGTTTCACTCATTGGGTCAGTCTTCGTCTGGGCCGACACAGGTGTGCAGGTCAGTGTTGACGGCTACTTCGACGAGACCGCCTTTCAGATGTTGGTACAGAACCCTCCGGGTGGGACGAATCAGGTAGATCTCGCGCAGAACTATCTGAGTGCGAGTCCGCTGACTGAAAGTGTCCACAGGGTCTATTCGACAGTCGGTCTAGTGTTTGGCACGCGGCTTCCGGACAGCACGCAGTACGGTCTGAACGAGCCCATCTACACAGATGGGATGAAGGACTGCGAAGTGATACTTGTCGACAATAGCCTTCTTCAGTTGATGTCACGCGACTTCCGTGTTGAAGGACAGTTCGAGCTCCAGCACGGAGAAGTCCTAGTTTCGAGCCAGTTTGTCAATTACGTACACGAGGTGTTTGATCAGACTCTGACCATCAATTCAACGATCGATGTTGAGCTGCTTGCAGCGCGACCCTCGGGTATCACAGGACCTATCGGTGATCTCGGCAGGATGAGTCTGACGCTTCTCAAAGTAGTGGGCATATACGACGTAGAGGGCTATGGTTCACTGATAGAGATAGGCTTTCCATCTCGTATGCGATCCAACTACGATTTCGTGAATCTAGACACTCCCGTCTTGGGAATACGCGATAGCGTAATGATCCTCTCCAGCTCGGTGGACGTGGGTAGTATTTCCGAAGTGGGTTTCTTCGGTGCGCGTTCGTTCGTCAGGTCCTCTTCCACTGCTCTCAATGCAGCGGGTGCAGACAAGATTGCAGAGAATCTGCTCACCCTGAAGGCAAGAGTGGATGAGCAGTTCGACGTGACCTGTGAGGGCCTTGGTGAGATAGCATACTTGCAGGGTCTGGTCGACACGTACATGGCTTCAATGCCTCTTATTCTTCTCAATCTTCCAGTTTTCATTCTTGCGCTGTTCCTGTCAGTCTTTGCAGCTGATGCTTTCATGGCCGCCAGAGGTGCCGAGGTGAGCGCACTGAGGTCCAAAGGCGCGAACTCCGCCCAAGTCTATGGCATCTTCATCACAGAGTCTGTCATCATGTCGACACTGAGCCTAATCATAGGCATTGCACTGAGTATACTGTTGGCCGCACTAATCCCTGCGACCAAGGCGTTTCTAGTCTTTGACTGGAATCTATATGGCTTCTACTTGGCGAACACTGTTCTCAGGCCCGAGGCGGTTGCCTACTCCACTCTGATTTGCATTGTACCACCCCTTCTGCTCATTCTGAATTCAGCAAGAAAGGCTGCTCTCTCCGAGATTGGGTCCACAATGATGGAAACCTCGGAACCAATCAATCTCTACGGCGAGGCGTATGGATTCACTCTCGGCAGTTCCGTCGTGCTCCTGGCAATGGTAGTCGCAGCCGCGATACTTCTGCCTGCAGATCCGACAATGCTGATGCTTGAGCTCGGCCTTGGGACTGCATCATGGTTCTTCATGGCATACAATGGATCAAGGATGTTCAGAGTAGGTTTTGCCCGACTGTCCGCAAGACTCTCCTTCCTCTTGGGCGAGAAGAATCTGATTGCAGCCGGCAATCTACGTATGCGGAAGGGTCGAACCATACCTCTCATGGTTGTCCTAGCCCTGACTCTATCATCCACAGTCGCTTTCACAGTGCAGGCGCAGAGCTTCTACACTGACCTGAACAGAGAGATCGACTATGCGATAGGTGCTGACTTGCGGGTCGCATGCACGGCACAGCCCTTCAGATTCAATGGCACACTTGATGACTTTCCCGGGGTCAACAGAGTGATGCCAGTTATGCGCACATGGGGTCGTCTCGGGAGTGAGAGTATCTCCATAGTGGCACTGGACGCGATTGACTACTCCCTAGTGGGCCACTTCGACGAAACCAGCTTCGGGGGAGAACAGCCTAGTGCCATCCTATCCCGGCTGTCACGAACAAATGATGGCATCATCATTAGCAGGTACCATGCTGACCGCTGGAACAAGACAATCGGCGACACTCTGACTCTCCAGATTGGAGGGCGGCTGACGCCGGTCCTGACAAACCTAACAATCGTGGGTTTTGTCTACAGCATGCCCGGTTTCGGGTATGCTGCTAAGTCCTACATCCCGGGCTCGCGGTTGGGGGCCGGTTTTGGTTTTCAAGTGGGCCTTTCGGGCATCGGCATCACAAACTTGCTCTTCACATCTTCAGTCACTGACATAACCACTGCGGAGTTGTTCCTCGGAGACCTCGTCTGTGTGACAGACCAGGGCTTCCTGTTGAGAGCGATTCAAGACATCCCCGGCGTGTCTGCGACTACGCCGCAGGAGTTTGAGCTGAAGCAGTACTCTTTCGGGACGGCGCTCTTCCTCAGTGTGGTTGAGGGTCTTTTCTCGATCGGGTTTGTGATGTCGCTACTCCTGAGCATATTTGCTCTAACGCTCTTCTTGGGCTCATTGGTTAGAGAGCGCAGGCGGGATTACGCGATTCTTCGCGCAGTCGGAGGCTCCAAGAAGCAAGTGGTGAACACTGTGTTCTCAGAATTCACAGGGATTGTTCTGGCCTGTGTGGCACTGAGTGTGGTCCTCGGTTCCGTGTTCGGCTACGTAATGAGCATCCTCGTCTACTCGGCGAGTCCATTTGCGAGGATTCTGCCGGCGGTGATCACGTTTCCAATAAGTTTCCTCACAACTGTACTGCTTATCGAGATTCTAGCGATGACCGTGGGATCGTACTGGCCTGCACGTGAGGCTGCCAAGACTGACCCAGCGATTGTCCTCCGGAACCTGTGAGGAGTGAACGACATGAAGAAGGAAAGACCCAACACCTACTCCGGCAACGCATGGTGGGCCGCAAGGTATGCGTTGACATCACTGCGAAACTACCCGATTCGCAACGCTGGGATTGCATTGGTGCTGGCCATAGGGGTGGCCCTGCCGACCACGGTCTTTGTATGGACGTCCACCGGGACATACCTGGTAGTTGATGACTACTTCGCAACGAACCAGTACCAGTTTAGTCTCAAGCCCAAAACAGGAGAGAGCCTATCCTCCTCCTATCTCTTGGGGGCTAAGCAGATGGCTGATGCCAGCCAGCTTACAGCGTGGTCACATCTTGTACCCTCCACCTTGGGAATCCTCACAGGTGACTTCTTTCCGGGCTGGTCTCTTTACTCTCCACTTGGCTTGAATTATGCCGAAGGGATAAAGGACATGCGCATTATTCTCGTGACTAATGATATTCTTGGCAACTGGTCCACGGCATTCGGCTATCGGGGAAATTTCTGTCTGACCGAAGGTCAGGTGCTAGTGTCTGATATGTTCATCAGCTATGCCCGCCAAGTACACGGCATCGACATCGATGTAGGAAGTGTTATTGATTTCGACCTGCTTAGGATAACTGCGCGGAAAAACGTAGGGAACGCTCTCGCATGGGGACGGGTTGCACTGCAAGGTTTCACGGTTGTCGGTGTCTACCAGATTCGTTCAGTCGCCTCACTTTTCAGCCAGTCATTTCCATCCATAAGCCGCAGGAACTGGGACCCTATGAGCCTGACAGCAGATCAAGTACTCGGCATAAGCGACTCAGTGATGATACTGCGTTCCGAAGTGGACGAGACCACGTTACAATACGTCGAGAACCGAGCCTACTTCTCACCCGTGTGCTTGTTGAGAGCCTCCGAGAATGCACTTCTTGCCCTCGGCCCTGAAGAGATTGGAAACAATCTGCTTGCGCTGAAGACTCAGATTGAGGGTGAATACACCAGGGTTTCTGTCATGGGACTTCAGGAGATCTGGAGCCTGGACGCACGCATCGAGACGTACCTTCAGAGTCAGGTTCTCACAGTGATTGCGTTTCCTGTCCTGATTATGAGCCTCATGCTCAGCATCTTCACATCTGAAACTTCCGTTGCGCGTCGCAAGGGCGAGATAAGTGCCCTCAGATCGAAGGGGGCCTCCTTCAACCAAGTCTTTGCGACATTCATGTGGGAGTCTCTTCTTCTCTCACTGCTCGGGCTTGGCGCCGGACTGGTCTTCTCAGTCTTGATGGCTCCCCTCATGGGTTCATCAGTAGGTCTATTCGTCTTCGACCCTAATGAGTATCTGAGGTTCT
>Ga0315288_10011850_pt1 | contig 10973 bp, 9 predicted proteins | sample YL17G11_20_MG_FD_203454 | JGI IMG/M metagenome (GOLD analysis project Ga0315288, IMG submission 203454) | Sediment microbial communities from Yellowstone Lake, YNP, Wyoming, USA - YL17G11_20 | ecosystem: Environmental > Aquatic > Freshwater > Lake > Sediment | place: USA: Wyoming | collected...
GACGAGTCCGCGAATACCCGCGCCTGAAACCAAAATGTTGCTGCCCGCGCCGAGAATAAAGTACGGTACTGTTAACTTGCGAGCCAACAGAACAATATCGCGCAAATCGTCGGCCGAGTTCGCCACGATAGACCAGTCCGCCGGGCCGCCGATGCGGAACGTCGTGTGGCGGCTCATCAGCTCGCCGCGCACGATCCTTCCGCCTAGCGCTTCCTCAAGCTCGCTCCACGCTCCTCGCTCCACGCTCTACGTTCCCCGCGCCAGTTCTTGCAACAACTTTACGCCCACGCGATTGCCGTCGCCCGCGCTCAACGTGATGACCACGTCGCCCGGCCTGACGTTCGAGAGCAGGTACGACGCAGCCTCGTCGAGGTCGGCGATGTAACGCGCATCGCGGCGGCGCTTGTCATTCATCCGCGCCAAAATGCCCTGGCCGGAAATGCCGAGCGTGTCATGCTCGCGCGCGGCATAAATCGCGGTGACGATGACATGGTCCACATCCGAGAACGCGGCGGCAAACTCGTCCAGCAGCAAGCGCACGCGGCTGTAAGTGTGCGGCTGGAACACGGCCCAGAGGCCCCGACCGGGAAAGCGCGCGCGCGCCGCTGCCAGCGTCGCCTTGATCTCGCTGGGATGATGTCCATAATCGTCCACCACCGTCACGCCGGCCGCTTCACCCTTGATCTCGAACCGCCGCAGCACGCCGCGAAACTCGGTGAGCGACTCGCGCGCCCGCGCCAGCGGCACGCCTAGTCGCTCGGCCACAATCAGCGCCGCGAGCGAGTTGGCGACGTTGTGCAGTCCCGGCACGCGCAGCCTCACCAATCCCGCCGATTGCCCCTCGCGCAGAACCACATAGTCGTTGCCACCGGCGTTATTGGGCTGCGCATCCACCGCGCGCCACGCCGCGTCCTGATTAAGCCCGTACAGCGCCACCGACTTGTTCTTGCGTTGCTGTCGTTCCGCCAGCTCGCGCGCCGAGTGATTATCTGAACACGCCACCAGCACGCCATCGTCCGGCACCAAATCCACAAATTCGCCGAACGCGTCGAGCATCGCGTCAAATGTTGGATAGCAATCTGGATGGTCGTGCTCGATGTTGGTCACAACAGCGGCCCAGGGCCGCAAGCCCAGGAACATCCGGTCGTACTCGTCCGCCTCGATGACGAACGGCCCGGTTCCCGCGCGCGCGTTCGTCCCCAAGCTGCCGATCACGCCGCCGACGATAAACGTCGGACCCAGTCCGGCGTCCAAAAGAATATGCGCGATCATGGCCGTCGTCGTCGTCTTGCCGTGCGTGCCCGCCACCGCCACGCCCCGGCGATCCTGCATCATCCGGCCCAACAACTCGGCGCGCTTGACGACCGGGATGCCGCGCGCCCGCGCCTCGACGATCTCGGGATTGTCCGACGGGATCGCCGAAGAAACGACGACGCATTCTGCGCCTGCCACATTTTCCGCGCGATGGCCGATGGCAACCCCGACACCGCGCGCGGCCAGTTGGTCGGTCGCCAGCGTTGCCTGCTGATCCGACCCACTGACCAGATACCCTTCGTCGAGCAAAACGTTGGCGATGGCCGAAAGCCCCGCCCCGCCAATGCCGACGAAATGGATGCGCGCTCCCATCAAGAGATTGGCAATCGGACTCATCTGAGCACCAACAAGACCATCATGAACACGACCAGGAACGGCAAAAAAGGCCCGAGCATGGCTGGCGGCAGAATCTGGAGCATCTTGTGCGCCGTCAACGTGTAATCGCCCTGCAACAATCCCAGCGCCCTGACCGTCCCGTTGTACTTGTCCGCGTAAAACCACAACGACCCGGCCACCAGGTAGCCGTTGATCAGGCCAACCATCAACGCCAACAAGTTACCCTGGATGCCTTTGGGTTCTTCGCCGGGGTACTTGATGACGTACCCCTGGTAGGCGATGAACACCGCTCCCAACAAAGCCGCAGTATAAAAGATCAGCCAGACCGGCTCACGAGTGATCCAATCGCGGGCCGCGGGCAGGTTGAGCGTCGTGGCGATGAAATCCAGGATGCGCGGCATGTTCTCCATCAACCGCGTCAGCCCGAACAGCACCACGACGAGCACCAGCGTCACACCCAGCTCTTTGAGAAAGCCGCGCACTACGCCCACAATCGCAAAGATCAACGCCAGCGAGATCCACAGATTCTCAACGGGAGTCACGTCGCCGTTCCTATCACTTGCCTTTGGCTTTACCCTGCCGCGATCCCAGCACGCCAAAGGTGATCAGCGCCAAGACCGTAATCAGAATCGGCAAGGTCAATTGAATCCGCAGCAGGTTGGTGATGGGCGTCGTCGGCACCTCGATAATCGTCTTGGTGGACGTGATGTGGCGCGGGAACAAAAAATACGCCATCAGGTATCCATTGGCCGCGCCGACCAGCGCCGCCAACACTTGGGTGATCAAGCGCGGCGACTTGGCCTTGGCCGACCGCCTGTGCCCGATCAAAAGCCCCGCCGCCACCAACAAGACAAACAACGCCGAGCCGAGATAGCGCCGGTGGACTTCGACCGTAATCAGCTTGGGCGGCTTGGCCGGCTTGACCAGTTTATCGGGCGGGGTGATGCGCTCGCGCACGATTGGCTCGACAAACTGGTACACCGAATTGATGGGCGACTCTAGTCTCTCGGCCAACGGGTCAGCAAACAGAATGCCCGCCACCACGCCGAGCAACACAAATAATTCGATGGTCAGGCCGCGCCGCACGCCCAGGAAAGCAAAGACCGCGGCGACCATCGCCACGAACCACCACTCGCTGATGACGACCGGAGTAGACTGTGGAGTCATTGCGCCCCTCCGGCGAGCGACCGCAGTTGCGAGGCGAGCGCCGACGCAGCTTCAGGCCGCGCCAGGCTGCGGGCGCGCTCGCGCATCGCGGCCCAGCGCGTTTCATCGTTGAGCAGATTTTCCAGTGTCGGCAATAATTCTTGGCTCAACTTTTCATCGTCCAGCCGCGCCGCCGCGCCCTGCTCCACCATATAGTCGGCGTTCACTTTTTGATACCGCCACGCGAACGGATACGGCGTCAGAATCGCGGGCAAGCCCATCAGCGGCAGCTCACCCAGCGCCGAAGCGCCCGCGCGCGAGACGACCAAATCGGCGGCGGCCAGCGCCAGCCCCATTTCCTCGCCGTGCAGATAAGCGAACAACTTGTAGCGTGATTTGAGCTCGTCACTCAACATCTCGCGCCTCGCCTGCGCTTCGCCCGCGTCCAGCGTCCCGCTGATGTGAATCACCTGCCAGCGGGCCAACACCGGCTCCAGCGCCTTGCTCAACGCGCGATTCAAGCTGCGCGCGCCCTTGCTTCCCCCAAACACCAAAATCGTCTTGTGCAAAGCGTCCAAGCCAAAATGCGCCCTCGCCTCATCTCGCGCTTCTCGCGCCCGGATCAATGCCTGCCGCACCGGGTAGCCCGTCACCACCACTTTGCGCGCGGGCAAAAACTGCCGGCTCGGCTCCGCCGTCACGCAAATCTTGGTCGCTAACCGGCTCAGAAATTTGATCGCCAGCCCCGGCTCAATATCGGGCAGGTAAACCAGGATCGGCACTCGCCGCAGCCAACACACCGCCGCCACCGGAGCGCTCACAAATCCGCCTGTAACGAACAACACCTGCGGCTTGCGCTCTGCCGCGAGTATCCACACTCGCGCAAATCCGCGCGCCAGTCGCGCCAGGTTGCGCGTCGCCGTCCAGGGCGCCAGTCCATGCAGCCCGCCCGCTGGAATCGCCTCGAAGGGCAGCCCGGCCCGCGCCACCAACTCTTGCTCGACGCCGCCTTGGCTGCCGATCCAGCTTATCACGTCGGCAGTCTGCGGTCCGCGGTCCGCCGTCAACGCTTCAACGACTGCCAGTGCGGGATACACGTGGCCGCCGGTCCCGCCGCCCGAAATCCAGAGTCGCACTGTTTGGCCTCTTGCGAATCCGCGTCCCGCGCGAGACGCTCAACAAAATCCCCACTGCGCCCATGACCGCCACCAGCGCCGACCCGCCGTAACTGATGAACGGCAGCGGAATGCCGGTAAAGGGCAACAGGCCGGTCATCGCCGCAATGTTAAACATTGCTTCAAACACCAGCCAGCACGTCGCGCCGGCGGCCAGCAACGCGCCGAACACGTCCGGCGCTTGAGCCGCAATCTTGAACCCGCGATACGCCAGCAGCGCAAACAACCCGACGACGATGAGGCAACCCACCAGCCCCATCTCTTCGCCGATGATGGCAAAGATGCTGTCGGTGGCGGGCAGCGGCAGATGGAGCAGTTTTTGTCGGCTCGCGCCCAGCCCGCGCCCCAACACGCCGCCCGAGCCAATCGCCACGAGCGCCTGCTGCAATTGCCAGCTCGCCTGCGTCGGATCAGACAGCATCTTGACGAACGTGACGATGCGCTCCTTGGCATGCGCCGAGTTCATCACCAACAGCGCAAAGGTCACACTCGCTACTGCGCCGCCGCCGAGTATCTGCGTCAATTCCGCGCCGGCCAGAAAGAACATGGTCGCCGCCGTAAAGACGATGAGCGACGCCGTCGAAAAGTTGGGCTCCAACACAATCAACCCGGCAATGACGCCGATGAGCACGCCGAACGGGATGAGGCCATAGCTCACGTCGCGAATCTTTTCGCCTTTGGAGGCCAGCCAGTCAGCAATGTAAATCACTACCGCCAGCTTCATCAACTCGCCCGGCTGGATCGAGCCATTGGCGAGCGTGCGCCGCGCGCCATTCATGTCCGTGCCGAAAATCAGCACCAGCACGAGCATCACCAACATCACGCCCATCAGCGGGATCGAGACGCGGTGCAGGTGCGAGTAATCCAGCCGCGCCAACGCCACGAGCGCCGCCAATCCCAGCCCCACCCAGAGCAATTGGCGGAGCAAAAAGTATGCCGGCTGCTCCTTCGCCTGGTACGCCAGATCGAACGTGGAGCTATAGACCATCATCAGTCCGATAATGAGCAGCGCGCCGACCGTGACCGCCAAGATGTAATCCAGGCGCGGCCAGCTTTTGGGATTCACCCGTTCCACTCGCCGGAGGCTTTCCGGCGCGGCCAGCGAAGCCGCCTCGTGTTGTTTATAGCCCGTGCGTTTCACGTCTCACTCCAACCTGTTCACGTTCTCCGCAAACTTGGCCCCACGCTCTGCAAAATCTCGGAACGCATCAAAGCTCGTGCCGCCGGGCGAAAGCAGCACCACGTCACCCGGCTCGGCTAACTGCACTGCCATCTTGACGGCGTTCTCCAATGTCCCCGCTCGATGAACGTGGAGCGTGGAGCGCGGAGCGTGGAGCGTGATTTGAGACTCGACCAAATCTGCCATCTCACCGAACAATACCAAATGTGATACTCGCTCAACAATGAGACGCGCCGCCTCTTCCCACGGGAGATGCTTGTCGCGCCCGCCGCACAAGAGGACAATCGGCTCGTCGAACGAGCGCAGCGCGGCGACGAGTCGCTCCGGCGCAGTGGCGATGCTGTCGTCATAGTAGCGCACGCCGCGCAGCTCGCGCACCAGTTGAAGGCGATGCGCCACGCCCGCAAAGCTCGTGGCAACCTGCCGCATCGCGTCCACGTCCGCGCCTCCTGCGCCCGCCAGCGCGCACGCCGCCAGCACGTTCCAGACGTTGTGCGGCCCGCGCAGTTTCAACTCGCGGACAGCGCACACTCTTTGCTCCGTGTCCTGCTTGAGCACGATGTCTCCACCGCGCACAAACGCGCCGCGTCCCGCTCGCGCGTCGGCCTGTTGGCTAAAGAATCGCACGTACCCGCGCGCGTCGCCCGCCAGCTTGCGCGCCTCTGCGTTGTCGTAGCCCAAGACCACAATGTCCTTGAAATCCTGGAAATCCAAAATGCGCTTTTTGGCGGCGATGTACGCCTCCATGCTCGGATGCCGGTCAAGATGATTCGGCGTGATGTTGAGCACCGCCGCAATGTGCGGGCTGGTCGTCATCACTTCCAGTTGAAAGCTCGAAAGCTCCATCACCACTTTATCGCCCGGCCCGATCTTGTCCAAATCGGCGATGAGCGGATTGCCAATGTTGCCGCCCACCCAAGTCTTGGATCCCGCCGCCTTGAGCATCTCGCCCACCAGCGCCGTCGTCGTCGTCTTGCCGGCCGAGCCGGTGATGCCGATGACCGGTGCACGCTCTGCGCATCGCTCGACGAAAACCTGCGCGTCGTTCGCCAACGCAATGCCGCGCTTTTGCGCCTCGATGACGATGGGCAAATCCACCGGCACGCCGCCGCTCAAGCAGAGCAAGTCGCATCCATCCAGCAATTCCATCGGATGGCCGCCCAGCGCATACTGGACGGGCAGGCTCTCCAGACTCGTCATCGCATCGGCAAGTTGTTCCGCCGTCTTGACATCGCTGACGGTGACGCGGGCGCCCTGCTCCGCCAGGAAGCGCGCCAGCGCCATCCCCTGGCGGGCCAGGCCCAACACCACAACGCGCATTCCATTCAAATCACGGGCCAGAGACATTGTGTGTTCCGTAGCGCGTATTCCATATTGCGTATCGCACGACGGAATACGAAACCGTTTCACTTTTTGCGCCTGCCGCCTGCCTGACGCTTTTGCTCCCGGCTCACTTCGCCCACGCCGACCCACAGATAATTCGGCCCCACCGTCTTGAGCGTCTCTACTTGCACACCCTCAACTTGATCGGTGCCGTTCTTGGCTGACGGATGCACAAAGCACAACGTTGGCGGCTGGCCGTACTTGCGCTCATAGTGCGCCGCAGCCCGCGTCACTTTATCCTCCAGCGGACGGCTGGGCGTGTCATCGTACCAAAGCAATCCCCATTCCATGTTGACCTCACCGAAAAGCAGATCGAGGGGCCGGGGTGTGCTCGCCCCTTCTCCTCGTCGGGACCCGCCGGCCCCTCGATCCCCCGCAAACGCGCTCCTGTTGCTTTGCCCCTCGGATTAATTTACAAGAGCGCGAGAGCGATCCCCACCATGGCTGACCAGATTCCCACCAGCCAGAACCGTTGGACGATTTGCGTCTCGCTCCAACCCAACAACTCAAAGTGGTGGTGCAGCGGCGCCATCTTGAACAGCCGCTTGCTTTTGGTCAGCTTGAAATATCCCACCTGCAACGTGACGCTGAGCGTTTCGGACACGGGAATCAGCGCGACGATGGGCAACAGCAGCCATTGGCCGCTCATCAGCGCCACCACGCCCAACGTAGCTCCCAACGCTTCGCTGCCCGTGTCTCCCATGAACATTTGCGCCGGGTGCGCGTTGAACCACAAGAACGCCATGCACGCGCCCGCCACCGTAAAACAAAACGGCACCAGGTACGAAACGACGGGTCGCTCCGGCAGCGGCTCGATCTGGAACGATTGCAGATAGGCGATGACAGCATACGCCATGAACGCCGTCGCCGCGATGATGCCTGCCAGCCCATCCAGCCCGTCCGTCATGTTCACCGCGTTGGACGTGGCGACGATGATGAACACCGCAATCGGAATCCACAGCAGGCCGATGTCAATCTTGTTGGGCATCGTCGGCACGACGACGCTGTGGATATCGGCGACAAAATACAAGATGAGCGCAATGAGGGTCGCCACAGTCACCTGGATCGGGAACTTTACTCTTGCGAGCATCCCTTCGCGCTTGCCGCGCACGCCCATCAGGTCGTCCACCGCGCCCAGCGCCGCAAACACCGCCATCGCCGTCATCGGCACCAGGATAGACTTGCCGACGATGGTCGCGCCGAGCAGGTTGGCGATGTTGAGCGCCGCCGTGATGACCAACACGGGGACGACAATCATCAGCCCTCCCATCGTCGGCGTGCCCGCTTTGACCTGATGCGTGGCCGGGCCTTCGATGCGAATCTGTTTGCCGATGCCATAGTGCTTGAACAAGTGGATGAGCGGACTGCCCCACACCACCGCCAGCAAGAACGAAAGCCCGCCCAGGAATAGCGCCGTTCTCAACTCAGCCCTTTCCCAACGCGTTGACGATCTCTTCCATCTTCATCCCGCGCGAGCCTTTGACCAGCACACAATCGCCGGGCCGGATGGTTTCCTGCAAAAATTCAATCGCCGCTTGATTGCCTTCGCACAGACAGACGCGATCCGGGTTCATGCCCAAACTCGACGCTTCTTGGCCGATGATGCGCCCGCGCGGGCCGACGGCGACGAGAAGCTCGACCACGTCCATCGCGCGCCGCCCGACGAGCCGGTGGCCTTCTTCCTCATAGCTGCCCAGCTCGAGCATGTCGCCCAGCACGGCAATCTTGCGCCCTTCCAATTCCGCCAACAGATTCAGCGCGGCAAGGGCCGAAGCCGGACTAGAGTTATAGGTATCGTCGAGCAGAGTTGAGCCTCGCGGGCCGGGCACCGCCACCAATCGAATCTGCGCCTGCCGGTCTTGCAAGCCCGCCAGGATGTCGTCCCACGTCATCCCTTCGGCCAGGCCGACCGCCGCCGCGCGCAGCACCGTGTGGACGCTGTGCCGCCCCAACAGCGGGACGTGAACCTTCATGCTCTCGCGCCGATAGTGCATCTGAAAGCTGATGCCTTCCAGCCCTTCGCTTTCAATGTCATCCGCCCACAAGTCGGCGCGGCTGTCGAGGCCGTACAACAAAACACGCGACCTGGCCCGGTCAGCCATCGCCCGCACCAGCGGCTCGTCATAGTTCAGAATCGCCACGCCATCCGGCGGCAGCGCTTCGACCAGTTCTGCTTTGGCCGCCGCAATCGCCTCCAGACTGCCGAGTCGTTCCAGATGAACCGGGCCAATGTTCGTCACCACGCCGACCGCCGGTCGCGCCAGCTCGCACAGCCGGGCGATTTCGCCGCGCGCGTACATGCCCATTTCCAACACCACGCGCTTGTGCCCAGGCTCAAGTTGAAGCAGCGTCAGCGGCACGCCGATTTCGTTGTTAAGGTTGCCTTCGCTGCGAAGAACGCGGAATCGGCGCAAAAGCACCGTCCACACCAATTCCTTCGTGCTCGTCTTGCCCACCGAGCCGGTGATGCCCACCACGCGCGCATTAAATTTGCTCCGCCACCAGCCGGACAAGTCCTGCAAGCTGGTGAGCGTGTTGTTCACGCGCAAGCAAACCGGCAGCGTCACTTGCGCGACCGCTGTTGACTCTGGTCGCAGGTCAATCACACGGCAATCAAGCGGCAGGTCTTGCTCGACCAGCGCCGCGACCGCGCCCCGGCTGAACGCATCCGCCACAAAGTTGTGGCCGTCCGCGCGCTCGCCCTTGAGCGCCACGAACAGGTCGCCCGGCTCCGCCTCGCGGCTGTCAATCACTACGCAGCGGATCGGCTGCGCCGCTTGCGCCGGGCGTTTTCCGGAAAAACATTCAAGAACGTCAACAAGAGTCAACATTTTTATCTCGACGCTCTCGCCTCGTCCGGCGGGACGCCCATCAGCACAAACATCCGCGAGGCCAGCCGCGCAAAAACGGGCGCGGCCGTCTGCCCGCCATAGGGCGAGCTGGTGGGCCGGTCAAGCTTGACCAGGATAACCAGGCGCGGGTCGGACACAGGCCCCCACCCCACAAACGACGCAATCGTCCATGGGTCGTCGTACCCGCCGGGAATCGGAATCTGCGCGGTGCCGGTCTTGCCCGCGATACGATAGCCTGGGACGTTTAATTGCAGCTCGCGCTGAATGGCTTTTTCGAGCATCCCGGTCAACGTGCGCGCCACCTGCGCCGAAATAGGCCGACCGATCGGCGTGGGCTTGGCCGACATCACCTGGTCGCCGTCAATCATCTGTCCCACCACGTGCGGACGCATCAGCACGCCGTCGTTCGCCACCGCCGCCACCGCCGCGAGCATCTGAATCGGCGTGACACTCAAGCCCTGCCCAAAAGCATTCGTCCCCAAATCGCTCTCGTGCCAGGTCAGGTCGCTGGGCGTGCGCAGCTTGCCCGCCTCCTCGCCCTGCAAATCAATCCCCGTCACCTTGCCGATGCCAAACGCCTGGACGTAGCGATAAAACGTCTGCCCGCCCATCTGCGTCGAAAGTCGCGCCGCGCCCACGTTGAGCGAATGCGCGAGCAAGTCCACCATGGTGGACGTGCCGTGCGCTTTTCGGTCCCAATTGCATATCGGCCATCCGCCGACCTCGATGCAAGCGGTGTCGTTGTACGTCGTGTCCGGCGTGACGCGCCCCTCTTGCAGCGCCGCCGCCATCGTCAAAATTTTAAAGACCGAGCCAGGCTCATACAGCTCGCTCACCGCTGGATTGACGAACCGGTCGGGCGGCGTAGCCGGGTAATTGTTCGGGTCGAACGCGGGCGCATTCGCCATCGCCAGAATCGCGCCCGTGCGCGGGTCCATCATAATGATGGTGCCCGACTTGGCGCCGGTCTCAGAAAGCGCCCGCTCAAGCTCCGCTTCGGCCAGCGCCTGAAAGGTGCGATCAATCGTCAGCACCAAGTCCACGCCGGGGCGCGGGCCTTCGAGATACAATGGGTTGGACGACGATGGCTCAAACCAGGCAGCCTGGCTGGCTCGCATCACTTCCTGGTGTCCGCCCAAGAGCGCGTCATAGCTCTGCTCGACGCCGTAATAGGCTTTCCTTTGTGCGTTGACAAAGCCCAGCACGTGTCCCGCAAGCTGCCGCTCCGGGTACGCGCGCCGCCAATACGGAGTTGAAGACACCTTGCCCACATCGAGCTTGAGAACTGCTTTGCCGGTCGTCATCGGCAGCTCGGTCGCCAGCAACACCTGTTGTCGCGCACCCGCCAGCTTGGCTCGCATCTCGCCGGGCGGGATGTTGAGCAGCGGCGCAAGTTGGCTCACCACTTCGTTAATATCCCCGCCCACGTCAGCCGTCACCTGGAAGCGCGCGACGTTATCGGCCAACAGGTTGCCGCTGCGATCCCAGATGCGACCGCGCGGTGGGACTATCGTCTCGGTTCGTTGTTCCTCTTTCTCGACCTGGCCCTTGTACTGTGGATACTCGACCACTTGCAGACGGACGAGC
>Ga0315288_10011852_pt1 | contig 10971 bp, 5 predicted proteins | sample YL17G11_20_MG_FD_203454 | JGI IMG/M metagenome (GOLD analysis project Ga0315288, IMG submission 203454) | Sediment microbial communities from Yellowstone Lake, YNP, Wyoming, USA - YL17G11_20 | ecosystem: Environmental > Aquatic > Freshwater > Lake > Sediment | place: USA: Wyoming | collected...
GCAGGGGGGAAAGGCAAAGACGATGTCGTAATGCTCGGTCGGACGCCACGTCCGCATGTCAGCGCCGATGCGACGAGGATTGCCTTCTGTGATGCCAAGCGGGTGCTGAATATCAACGATAGTGCAGGAAATGCCTGCGTCCACCCAAGGCCTCACCATCACGCCGCTCTTGTCGAACAGGGAAAGTATCTTCACTTGCCACCTCTCCTTTGTTTTTACACGAAAGGCACTGGAAAATAAACTAAGGCACGCGCAGACCCCTCCTAGCACGCCTTTGCAGAAAGGGGAGCGGGGGATTCTCTTGTTAAAATTTGCTACTTAGCGTAGAAATGAATGTGCCTCGCGAAGTTCCACCTTCCGAGGCACGACCGCAACCTCAACTGGAGGCTACGATGCCTGAACCTATCACGCCTAAGATCTCCAAGGCAATCTGCTCCTTCGATGCCTGTGACCGTCCCTGCTGCGCTAGAGGATTATGCGCATCGCATGATTTGCAAAGAAGGCGAGGGCGAACGCTGACGCCACTACGACCGTCGCGTCTCACGCCGAAGATCCACAAGGCAACTTGCTCCTTCGATGCCTGTGGCCGTTCCAGCCAAGCTAAGGGGCTATGCTCGTCGCATCATGCGCAAAGAATGCGAGGACGTACGCTAACGCAGTTACGACCGCTTCGCTGGGCAAATACGCCATTGATGCCTTATCTCTGGAGTCGCATAGACAAAAATGGGCCAGTGCCAGAATACGCGCCAGAGTTAGGCCCGTGCTGGCTTTGGCTTGGGGGGCGACACTCCTGCGGATACGGCAAATCCACCTTCAACAAAAAACAGTTGCTCGTGCATCGCCTTACTTATGAAGAAAGCAACGGCGCTATTCCTGCTGATCTCGAACTTGATCATCTATGTCGCGTGCGTCACTGCTGCCGCCCTTCCCACTTGGAAGTAGTCACGCATGAAGTCAATGCACAGCGCGGCATGTCGCCTGCAGCACAGAATGCAAGAAAGACTGCGTGCCCAAAAGGTCATCCGTATTCAGTTCAACCAAACGGTTATCGCATCTGTAGACCGTGCTTCAACGATCATCAGCGGGAAGCGCGGGCGATCCGATCTCTGACACTAAAAATACAGCCTTTAAGTTAGTTAAAGTTGACGGCGAAGGCAAGCCATGGCTCCACCATGACGCCGCTCTTGTCGAACAGAGAGAGCACCTTTAAGCGACGAGGCGGCGGCGCCTTGCCTACCTTGCTGGTCTTGCGGCTGACGCGCGGCTTTTGATGGAGAACAGGCATCTTAGGTGTCCTTCTTCTGTAGCTTGGCAAGATACTCCCGCACGCGGTAGAGTTGCCAGAGATCTTCTGCTTTCTCGTCTTCTACCGCTTGACTCGCCTGCGCTAGTGCCTTGATGGGCTCCTTACTTGCCGCGAAGGCCGCCGCATTGGCCGCCGTGGCATGCATGTAATCCCCGTTGCTCATGTCCGTCTCCGACGCAAGGGCCGCTTTACTCGCTTCCTGTAACTGTCGCTGGGTCGCTTTTCCCAGTCCAAACGCTCGCGCGGTCGCAATGGCCTGTCTGGGACGTTTATCTTTCGGGAAATCGGCCTCCCAGATCGGAAGGACGCGCTCGGCGCACTCGGCGGCAAATAGATATTGGATCTTAGGTGGCAACGTCTTCATGAGGTCATAGGTCCAAGACCAAGCACTGTTCGCTTCGAGCTCTTTCCATCGATCGGGGGACTCGAGTGTCAGGATCGGATAGAGCACGCTCGTCTCTGCCTGTATTGGATACCTCTCTGCCAGTTCCCACCAAAGGTCTACGGGACAGTTCGGGTGCGCAAGGGCTAGCAGAGGCCTTTTCCTCGCTAGAAGATAGAGGTCATCCTCGGCGGCCATGGGGTCCGCCATGAGTTGCTTGTTAGTGCGAAAACGAGCGCCCACAGAAGACACCTCGCCACGCAGGTACTCTTGCTGACGCCGCCACTGCCAACGTTTCTCCGTGGCTTCGCTAGAAGCGGCGATACTCGCGTTGTAGCAAGTCCACCTCACCGCATGCGGCGGGTCTGGATCTGCGGCGGTCTGTGCGGCGCTGAGCGCACGAAAGATAGGGAGACCCTTTGCGGTTGCCTGCGCGAGCCGAACACAGGGCTCTATCGCCTCATAGGCCTTGGCTAGCTCCGCAGACGTTGCGTTCCCGTGTACAGCCGCACGCGCCACTGCGATCACGCGACGGGCGACGGCCTCCTCTTCGTGCCACACCTTTGGCAAGGGCAGGACATGCTCCGCACAGTCACAAGCAAACAGTCGGTTGTCTGTTGCGGAAAGATGCCGCGTGCCATTGCTAATCCACTGCCCGATATGGTCCTTTTCAATCCGCTCCCATAACTCGGGGTCTTCCAGCAGAAAGATAGCGCCCGCAGGACTGGCGAGTGCCTCTGCAGGATACTGCACCGCCAACGTCATCCACAGCGCCAACGGACAGTTAGGGTGATTGAGCGCTGCGAGCCGATCATGATTGGAGAGCTTGTACACGTCCAACGAGGCCGCTTGTGGGTTGGCCTTGATGCTTTTGTAGGTACGTGCCCCCACGGCCTCTTTGGGAGGCTCTCCCTTGAGATATTCCTTGAGGCGATGCCACTGCCAGACGGCCTCAATTCGCCTTATGTCCTTAACCTCACCCTGCTTCGTATAAACCAGCGCATCTCGCGAAAGTCCGTACGAATCCGCGCTGATGATAGCCCATGCGAGATCTCGAACGGCAGAGTGCTTCATAGAGGCACCCCACGCAGGAAACTTTCTGGCAATCTGCTCAACAGCAGAATAGGTCTGTGCCCACTGCTCTTGCGTGGCTTCTCCCTTGGCCCACTTTCGACGCATGGTGATGGCGCCCCGAAGTTCATCGTGAAAGTTGCTCTCAAAAAAGGACAGCACATGCGCGGCACAGTCTGCCGCAAATAGCTGTCGATCTTTGTCAGATAAGCCCCCCGTCTTCACTGCGATCCATGAAGGAGCATTGTCTCGCTCTAGTTCTTCCCAGCGAGCGGGATCTTCGAGCAAAAAGAGTTGTCCCGCAGGCGTAGATGGTGCCTCTAACGGGAATCTTGCGGCCAATTCCCACCAGAGTTCGATTGGGCAGTTTGGATGAGAGAGTGCCTGCAGCGGCTCCTTCTCTGACAGCTTGCGGATCTGAGCAGGCGGAGCCATTGGATTGTCCATGATGTTCTTATCAGCGCGACCACCGACGAGCGACACCTCGTTGCGTGCGTACTGCTGCGCCCGCTCCCACTGCCACTCCCGCTCCCGCACCCAAGCATCTCCTCTGGTGCCATCCCCCTGTGCGGCTGCGGCAGCATCCTTGGCTGCCTCTACGGGGTTATAGCGCGCACAAGCCCACGCCGCCTTTTGGGCGCTAAAATTCTCGGTCAGGCCAAAGCCAGGCACCATACGTGCGGCACCTGCGGCATTATCAATCGCAGCCTCTAAGTCCCGCTCCGAAAACTTCCCTTGTGCAAAGAGGCGATGCGCTTGTATGGCACGGAGAGGGCGCTCATCCCATGGGTATTTGGCCGTAAAGAGGGGCAGCACGCGCTCGGCGCAATCGGCAGCTAGGAGATCACGCTCCATCCGAGGCAGCCCCACCATCGCACCCTCTACCCAGAGATGAATGTGCCTACGCGCGAGTTCGATCCAGCGCGCGGGATCTTCCATCGTCATCATGCCAAAGAGCACGCTCGCCTTGGCCTCCCTAGGATAGGTGATCGCGAGTTTCCACCAAAGCTCGACAGGGCAGTTGGGGTGCTGCACGGCCTCGATCGGCCTTGTCTTGGCCAGAGAGGTGATCTCCGCCGCCGTTGCCTGCGGATCAGCGAGCACCGACTGATGGCGCCGTCCGCCTACCTTGCTTGCCTTGGGCGCCTCTTCCCGCAGGTAGTGCAGCATGCGCGCCCACTGCCAACGCATCTCCGCTGGCGCATTTTCTGGCACTTGCGCGGCGGCTGTCCCTAGATAGCCCAACTGCGCGGCTTGCCACCCACAAAATAGCTCATACACACAGTTGGCGGCACGATAAGCAGACGCAATCGACAGAGACTCTTGATCTGTGAGGCCCCGATGAAACTTGTACACATTCCAAGACTCTTCCTGCGCGAGACCCGCTTGATTCTTCGCCAGCTTCACCTTCGTCTCGGAAACAGACTCATTGGCCATGCGCCGTGCCACCCCTAACGCCTTGCGCAAGCCCTTCTTTGTGGGGAAGCGCACCTCATAAAAAGGCAGTACATGCTCAGCATAGTCTACAGCCAAGCGCTTTCTGGCCTCTCTGGAAAGCTTAGCCGCGTACGACGACATCCATCCAGGCAGGTGATCCTCTTCTAGCTGGGTCCAGCGCTCAGGCGCTTCGAGTGTCAGCATCTCAAAGAGAATGCTGTTCATCGCCTCGAAAGGATGCTTTTCCGCCAGAACCCACCAAAGATCAACGGGACAATTGGGATGCTGTAGTGCCGCCACAGGCTTCCATCGCGCGAGTTCCCTTACGTCAAAGTCATCCGCCAGCGGATCGGCGATGATGTCCGCCTCGGAGCGGCTGCCTACCTTCGTAGGCGAGGTTTTTCTACGCATGATGCTTGCTCCTAAGAGAACGCGCGCCTACCTGTGCTGTGCCTGCGATATACTCCTTCAGTCTATGCCACTGCCAGACACACTCGTTCGCCCATTCATTCGCAGCCTCTGCGGCAAAGCCCGCCGCTCCCCCTGCCGCATCAAACGGATCAGTAACCAGCGCTGCTTTGTTGGCAGCATATGCCACGCGCTGTGCAGCACTCCGTACCGCACTAATGGCATACGACCCTTCCTGCCGTGCTGCCTTTAGCGTATCCATCGTCGCCTTTCCGCGTATCCAATCCCTAACCGTTTGGATGAGAACTCGTGGCCGATCATCTTCTGCATGCGTCTTCTCCCAGATGGGCATCACATGCTCAACGCAATCCGTGGCAAACAACAGAAGGTCATTTCGCAAGGGGCAGCGCGGGTGCTCCGCCTCCACATGACGATTGACCCAGAGATGGGCATGGTCTTCTTCGAGGTCGATCCAGCGGGCGGGCGTTTCGAGCAAAAAGAGGGCACCTGCAAGGGTCTCAGGCGCTTCGATGGGGTAGTCTCTGGCGATGTTCCACCACACATGGGCAGGACAATTCGGATGCTTGAAGGCACGGACTTTATCCCACTTGGCGAGCTTCTCTAGCTCGTCTGCCGTCGCCATCGGATCAGCCTCGATCTGGTGGTAGGTACGAGGCTTACTAGCCCCTACCTTCTGGCGCTTTGCTTTGTAGCTCACGATGCTTTTCCTGTGAGATAATCACCTAAACGATCCAGCCAACGTCGAATTATCGCAGGACCCTGCCGCTCACTGCTCTGCCACTCATTTTTGATGGTCCATCCCAGTGGTTCGAGGGCGTCCCCTGGTCCCCCACCGCCTCGCTCCATCGGAAGAAAGAGTAAAGCCCATGCGGCAGCTTCCTCTACCTGCGCCCACTTGGTGCCATTATAAGTTTGCCCCCTCCCGCCCTTCTCCGTCTCCTGCCGATAACGCTCGGCAAGACGTGCACGCTCGGACTGGTACATACTATCTTGCACAATCACCTCTGACTCGGTGAGGACGCCGTTCGCAAAGTCTCGCGCGGTTTGTAGCATGCGAGGCACCAGATCATCCACTGGCCAGCGTGCCTTCCAAATCGAAAGGAGCATCTCGACGCAGTCCGCTGCAAAGAGTCGCTGGTCTTGCTCGGTGAGTAGTTTACCCCCTAGATTGACCTTATCCTCCCAACTCATTCGTAATGGCTGATAGTCAGGCTCGGCGAGACGCTCTAACGCGAGCAGACCCTTAAACTGGCTTTTGAGACGCGGTGAGATACCAAGAATGATCCGCAGCGCTTTCGGCGAAGGCGCCATCCCTGGCTCTGCCAGATTGAAGGGAGCAAGATCTGGGTTATCCTTCGATCCTACCGCGTGGCGAGCTGTCTTCCTGCCTCCCACGCTCGTCAGCGGCTGTGCTTCTCCCCGTAGATATTCGAGTAAGCGATGCCACTGCCACGTCTGCTCTTTGGCTTCATTGGCGTTAAAGACCTTGGTTGTTTTGGATGTGCATCCACCTGGCGTCACCTCGTTCGCAAATGCAAAGGCCGCATTCTCCGCTGCGCTGGGGGCAAAAGCTTGGTTGTTGCTATGGGTGGCGCAGTAGGCGGCATAAATAATGGAGTCCACGGTGTAATAGGGGATCTTCACCCTTGGCGGCGCGGTCTCTTCCACCCGTTTTTGCTGCAGAGGGAGCAGAGAGACATGCGCATTTTCCAAGTCGGAACCAAGGATCTGGCCCTGCGCATAGCTTCGAGCCGTATCCAGCGCGGCCTGCACGAGCGTCTCCGTCGGACGCAGCCGATGATAGATGGGCATGACGTGCTCTACACAGTCCACCGCAAACATCCTCGTGTCTTTTTCGGATAAGCGATTATTCGCTCCCGTGAATTGATCCCAGAAAGAATAGGCCGTCAGCCACGGCTTAAGATTCTCTTGCTCTAGGGTCTGCCATCGCTCAGGCGTCTCCAACAAAAACATGGCACCAGCGGGGCTCTGCAACGCTTCGTACGGAAACGTCTTGGCTAAACCCCACCAGATCTCAGTCGGACAATTTGGATGCGCCAAAGCCTCTTTGGGCTTCTTCTTCGCCATGGCACGTATCTCGGCGGCGGTGGCCATCGGATCGGCTTGCACCTTTGCATGATGGCGCCCGCCTACCTTCGATACGTCAGGGAGCGGCGCTGCTTTCCCGTTGAGATAATCCAACAGACGATGCCACATCCAAATACACGCATCGTCATATCCTGCGCCATATTTTTGACCACTAAAGGAAGTTCCATAGCTGTGCACCGTAACACCCGCCGCATGCCCAGCCGCGCGAGCCGCTTGTCTTGTAGCCTCGGATGAGATGAATCTGTCGTCCATCTTGTTGCAGCACTGTGCCGCTGCCATGGCCGCTGCCCTTGCGCCCAAGGCGGACTTGTCATCGTCACTCCCTGTCGTCTCTGCATCAGCGTGGGCCAATCGACACGCTGACCACATGGCCTCTTTGGAGATTTCGCCTGCGACGTACGCCCGCGCCGCTTGAATGGCACGGAGAGGATTGCCTTTCCCTGAGAATGACGTAAAGATGGGCAGCACATGCTCGGCGCAATCCGCCGCAAAGAGACGCCCCTCGGGGCCAGGGAGTCGATCCCCATAGCCAGAAACCCAATTCCCCGCATAGGCGCGCTCCACCGCCGCCCACTGGCCTGGATCTTCCAACTGAAACATGACCCCAGCAGGGTTGGTTAGCGCTTCGTATGGATGATGACTGGCGAGCTTCCACCAAAGATCCTGCGGGCAGTTAGGGTGAGAAACGGCTTCCAGCGGCTTCTTCTTCGCCATCGCGCGAATCTCTGCCGCTGTGGCCATGGGATCTGATTGAATTTTCGTGTGTGATCGCCCGCCTACCTTCGTTTGTTTAGTAAGCGGCTTGGCTGTCCCCTCTGCATACTCACGAAGGCGGCGCCACTGCCAAATGAGCTCTCGATAATAGGCAGCATCATTGGGAGCCCTTCCGTCTGGAAAGGCCGCCTTAGCATTCGCGGCATTGATAGCTGCTTCATAGGAGCCCGCTGCTGCTGCTGCAGAGGCAGCTAAAGATGCATCCCTGTCAAATCTAGCGGGGCTGCTGTAATACTCTTCCTCTGCATCTTGAGACTCGTCGTCTGCATCCATCGCAGCTGACTGCGCCGCCTCCCACGCCTTCTCCGTTGCCTTTCCTTGCGCAAACAGGCGTCTTACGCGAAGCGCTTCGCGCGGTCTTAGATCGCCAGGATACATGCGCTCATACAACGGCAAGACCCGCTCTGCACAGTCGCAAGCAAAGAGGTGCTGCTGGGTCTTGGTCAGACGATCCTTATCCTTCTCAATCCACTGAATGACGTTATCTTGCTCTACCTCTTCCCAGCGCTCTGGCTCTTCCAGCGTAAGGAGGGGAAAGAGCACCGAGGCCTCCGCCTCGATCGGATGTCGCGCGGCCAGCATCCACCACAGATCAGACGGACAGTTGGGATGTTGCAGTAAGTGCACATCGTTTTCTTTTTGTGTGGCAAGCGGACGAAGCTCCGTCTCTGTCGCCTGCGGATCAGCCATGATCTCATCGAAGGAGCGTGCGCCCACGCGTGCCTTCCGCGCCGAGGTAGGCAGCGCCCGCCCGCCCACTTCTCCGTTGATGCGGAGAGGCTTGGCCTTTCCATTTTTATACTCCTGCACGCGATTCCACTGCCAACGAAGCTCTGCATAGTAGGCAGGATCATTCTCAGCATCTCCTCTGGGAGTCAGGCCCGCCGCTTGCGCTGCCATTCTAGCGGCCATGTCAGGCTGATGAATGGTGGCACAAGCCGCATTCGCGGCATAGGAGGCGTCGATGCCGAACTCAAACTGATCGTCATCGTCATCTGGGCTAGCTTCCCGCGCTGCCTCCCCTGCCAGCTTTCGCGCGGCGTCCCATTGTTTCTTTGTCGCCTTCCCTTGCGCAAACAGCCGATGCACGCGGATACAGTCACGCGGCCTCGTGTCTCCTGGGTACATTCGCTCATACAGGGGCAAGACCCGCTCTGCACAGTCACAGGCAAATAAGTGCTGTTGCTTCTGAGTGAGTTGCGCACATTTCTGTCCCAGCCAGTGACCCATATGCGCCTTTTCGATCTCTTCCCATCGCTCTGGTTCTTCCAGTGAAAAAAGAGGAAAGAGCACGCTCGATTGGGCTTCGAGCGGAAGCGTCTCCGCGAGTTCCCACCAGATCTCTGCAGGGCAGTTGGGATGGTTGATGGCATCAAAGGGACGTGTCTTGGCCATGGCGCGAAGTTCCACCTCCATCGCCTGCGGATCAGCCATGATCTCCTCATGAGATCTAGCACCCACACGAACCTTTCCTCTATTTGAGGAAGTCGAACATCTTGACGCGGGGCGGCTTTGGCCCTGGGCTACTCTTGATCTCATGACGCTTTGGTTCCTCTATCTTCTTTGGAGCCTCTGGTAGATCTTCCTTCGGATGCCGCACGCCCTTCACATAGCGCACCAAGCGCTCCCATTGCCACCTGCGCTCTGCCGCCCGTGCTGCGGCCCTTGCCGCCGAGTCTGTTCCATCCGATCCCGTCGCCGCCTGCGCCGCTGCGTTGGCCGCATACTGCGCAGCCTCCGAGGCATTCAAGGATGCGATCGCTTTGGCAGAGGCCCATGCCGCCGATTTTTCTACGCTCTCTGCTGCCGTCTCCGCCGCCACCTGCGCCTTGTTCCATACAGACTCGGTCGCCTCTCCCTTGGCAAAGAGACGGCGAATCTTAATGGCCTCTCTGGGTCGCTTGTCCTTGGGATGCAACCGCTCAAAGGCAGGCAAGACCCGATCGGCGCAGTCGGCGATAAACACCTGCATAGCCTCCGCTGGAATGCGCTCTAACGTAGCATCTATCCAGCTTTCGATGTTAGCCTTCTCCAAATTAGCCCACTGGCTGGGATCTTCCATGAGGTAGTTTCCGCTCGAAAGGCTTGCCATCGCCTCCAGCGGATAGGTGGCAGCCAAATCCCACCAGATCTCTGGCGGACAATCAGGATGCGCCAACGCCTCTAGCGGGCGCTCCGTCACCATCACCATCATCTCATCCTCATCCTCTCCGATCTCGCGTCGCACCTCCGTCTCGGTGGCGAGTGCAACCGTAGGATGGGCACGCAGATAATCAATCAGCCAGTGCCACTGCCAAACACGCTCGGCGGCGTAGGCGGCATCAATCGCCTCAGTCGTAGAAGCCGCCGCAGCATACGACGCCGCATAGGCCGCGCCCTTGTTGCTGGCATCCCAGGCAGCGGCATAGGCAGCGGAGTCGGATTCCGCAATCTCAGTAGGGGTTGGCCTTCGCTTGGCGACAAGACGTGCCGCCTCCATGGATCGTCTTGGACGATCATCTCTTGGATTCTTCTCTTCAAACAAGGGCAGCACATGCTCTGTGCAGTCTACCGCAAAGAGGCGCTTATCCCGCTCGGAGAGCTCATGCGTAAACTTCACGATCCAACTGTAAATGTTGTCGCGCTCTAGCTGCGCCCAACGCCCTGGCGTACTGAGAGACAGCATGAGCAGGTAGGTTGGGCTATCCATGGCATCAAAGGGATATTGGGCCGCTAGCGTCCACCAGAGTTCGAGCGGACAGTTGATATGCGCGAGGGCCTCCAGCGGTCGGTCCTGGGCCAGCAACTGGATCTGGACAGCGGTGGCGCCTGGGTCTGCCTTGATGCTCCTGAGCGACTTAACGACTGCACTTGCTTTCTTTCCTACAACAGGCGCTGGCGCGTCTATCCGAGCGTATTGGAGTAAACAGCGCCATTGCCAAAGGCGCTCCACCGTCCAGGCTGCGCTGCGCGCCTCATCTCCCCCAGCGGCATCGGTGGCAGCCCAACCAGCGGCCCAGGCCGCAGCAAGGGCACTCGCCGCCGTCGTCTCGCCTGCTGCGGCTCTGGCGGCGTCCCAGGCAGCATTCTTGGTAGGCTCTTGGTTATCGGCAATGACCGCCTCTTTGGCAGCGGTGCGAGCCGCAGTCCACATGGTCTCGGTGGCTCTCCCGCGCGCTAACAGGCGACGCACGCGGATGCCTTCGCGCGGGCGATTATCGTTTGGAAAGACGGCCTCGTACAGCGGAAGCACATGCTCGGCGCAGTCGGCGGCAAACAAATGCTGCACGGCCTCAGGCAGATGATCGGCGGTTTCATTGATCCAGCGCGCGACGCTCTCTTGCTCTAGCGCTGTCCACTTGTCCGCAGAGGCTCGTAAAAAGACGACTCCCGCAGGACTGTCTAGCGCCTCCGTGGGATGCTTGGCGGCTAAATCCCACCAGAGTTTTTCTGGGCAGTTGGGATGCTGGAGCGCAGCGATCGG
>Ga0315288_10011854_pt1 | contig 10971 bp, 9 predicted proteins | sample YL17G11_20_MG_FD_203454 | JGI IMG/M metagenome (GOLD analysis project Ga0315288, IMG submission 203454) | Sediment microbial communities from Yellowstone Lake, YNP, Wyoming, USA - YL17G11_20 | ecosystem: Environmental > Aquatic > Freshwater > Lake > Sediment | place: USA: Wyoming | collected...
CCGTGGTGCCGCATACCTTCGCCGGTTACGGGGGAGGGCGCAAGGCGGTCCTGCCGGGCATGTCCGGGCTTGCGACCATCCTGGCCAACCACAGTCGGGCTTTGAGCGACGTGCCCGGCGGCGGCACCCATCCCATGGCCCGCCCCGGCGTGCTCACGGGCAATCCAGTGCACGAGGACATGCTGGCCACGGCGCGCATGCTCAGGCCGCGCTTCATCGTAAACTTCGCCCTCAGCGAGGAGGGAGACTTCCTGGGGGTCTTCGCGGGCGACCTGGCCGAAGCCCACGAGCGGGGCTGTGACTTCGTCTCCGAGGCCTTCCAGGTGGAGATCCCGTCCAAGGGGAATATCGTGATCGCCTCGCGGGGAGGGTTCCCTATGGACCTCACCTTCTACCAGGCCTTCCAGTCCAACGCCAATGCGCGCGCAGCCCTGCGCGAGGATGGCGAGGGAGTCCTGATCATGGTGGGGGAGTGCTCGGACGGGCTGGGGCCCTACGAGTTCAACCGCTGGTTCGACCTGGGGGGCGCGGACGATATCGAGGCCGAGCTGCGGCGCAACTTCACCGTTGCCGGTTTCGTGGTGTTCCGGGCGGCCCTGCTCTACCGGCAGGCGAAAAAAGTGATGCTGGTCTCGTGCCTCGAGCCCGAGGTGGTGAGCCGCATCGGCATCATCCCCCATACGAGCATCGCGGAGGCTCTACGGGAGGCTCTTGATACCGTTCCAGACGGCAAGGTGCTGCTCATGCCCCACGCTTCACAGACCATCCCCTATCTGACATGCTGACGGGGCGGCCCTGCAAAGGCATCAACACCGTTTTCGCCGCTCAAGAGATATGCAGCGCGTAAGCGGCTAGCGGCCCGATGCCATGACGGCCTCCACGGCCGCCTCGGGACTTACGGCACGGACGATCTTGTCGTCCTGGGTTCCCTTGCTAGCGATCTCCCAACTGGAGAGGGCGACCACCTTCTTGCCCATCTTGAGGGCCATGGCGATCTCGGAGAGGGTGCCGTATTCCCCGCCTACCGCCAACACCGCGTCCGCGGTGCGCACGATGATAGCGTTGCGTGCCTGGCCCATGTCCGTGGCGATGGCGTAGTCCACGTAAGGGTTGGCATCACCGCGGAAGGGGCCGGGCAGGACGCCGATGGTTGTTCCACCCGCCTCCCTGGCGCCCCGGCAGGCGGCTTCCATGACCCCGCCCAGGCCACCGCATATGATGATCGCATCACGCTTGGCCAGCAGGCTCCCTATCTCGTAGGCCCAACGTTCCTCTTCCTCGTCGCAGAACTGGCCACCTATAACCCCTATATACATGCGGCGTTTACCTCCTTATAGAGAACGGCAACTGTGTAATGCTCATCATTCCGGGCTTTCGTCTTCCGCCGAGATAAACGACCTGGCCGCCTCCTCCGCGGCGGCATAGACGTCCTTGAGCGGGACGCCGGATGCGACCGCGGCCTTACGGCAGTCCTCGTATTCCGGGGCGATGTTCACGGGCCTGCCCTCCTGCCGGGCGAGTTTCACGCGCAGGAGGCCGAAGGGGGTGTCCACCTGGATGATCTCCCGGTCCAGGTACTCCTTGTCCACCTCGGAGATGCGCATGCCCAGGGTCTTGGTCTCGGCGAACATCACATCTTTGATATCCTCTTCCCGCGAGGGCGGCACGAGGACGCTGAGGGTCACGGCGGGGCGCGCCTTTTTCATCTGGATGGGGTAGAGCCATACATCCTCGGCGCCCGCCTCGAAGAGCTTCTCTACCACGTAAGGGTAGAGCTCCGGGTTCATGTCGTCGATGTTGGTCGAGAACACCAGCCGGCGCTCCCTGGTATGTCCCCGCACAGCGCCCTCGCGCTCACCCAGGAACGCCCGCAGCAGGTTGGGTATCTCCAGCTCCCGGTCGCCCGCCCCGTAACCCACGACCTGGATGCGCATGGGCGGGAGCAGGCAAAAGTCCTCAGCCAGGGCCGCCGCGATAGCCGCCCCGGTGGGCGTGACGATCTCCGAGGGGATGCCGCTGGAATAGACCGGCACGTCTTTTAGGATCTCGACTACCGCAGGAGCGGGGATGGGTAGTATGCCGTGGTGAGTCTTGACCATGCCCGTGCCCATGGGCAAAGGGGAGCAGAGTAGTTCCTCCACACCCAGGTGCTCCAGGCCTGCCGCCGTTCCCGCCACGTCGACCAGGGTGTCCGCGCTCCCCAGTTCGTGGAAATGGACCTGATCGATGCTGCGCGAGTGGATGCGGCTCTCGGCCTCGGCGAGCAGGGCGAAGATGCGCTGGCTCTTCTCCTTCACGCCCTTGGCCAGGTCGCTCTTCTCGATGAGGCTCTTGATGTGGGCGTAGGTCCTGACCACCCCGCGCTCCTGCGTCCGCACGTTGATCTTTACGGCGCCGATGCTCTTGCGCTCGGTCCTGCCGGCGCTTATCTCCACCTCGCTCAGGCCCAGCTTGGAGGCCACCGACCGGTACACCTCCAGGGGGACGCCGAGGTCGACCAACGCGCCGAGCATCATGTCACCGCTTATCCCGGCAAAGGCGTCAAGGTAGAGGGTCTTCATCTCCTGCCTGGCTTCCCACTGCTCAACCGGTTCCCTCCGCGCCATAAAGGGTCTGGCAACTCCTGGCGGGGCGGCTTTCGTCCATGCTGCCGCTGCGATAACCCTCCAGGTCTAGCATTATGCGCCGGAAACCCAGACCCCTCAACTTCTTCACCGCTTCCTCGCGGTTGTCCTTCCCGTCCAGCATTTCCAACTCGTCCGCGCCTACCTCTATGCGGGCCGCGTCGGGAGCCTCCAGCCTGACCCTCACCTGGCGCAGACCCAAACGCTCCAGTACCTCTTCAGCCGCATCGACCCTCGCGATCAGCTCTCGCGTCAGCTCCATACCGTAGGGGAAACGCGTGGCCAGGCAGGGGCGGGAGGGTGCATCCCAATTGGGGAGGCCCGACTCCCTGGCCAGGGCGCGGATGTCGTCCTTGGACAACCCAGCTTCCTCGAGCGGGCTCGACACGCCCATTTCTAGGGTTGCCCTACGCCCCGGACGATAGAGGCTGGCGTCATCCAGGTTCGAGCCCTCGAGCACGGCTTCGAAATCCCTCTTATCGGCCATGACTCTCAATAATCCCAGGCGAAAACCCTTGCAGATATAGCAGCGGTCTGGTGGATTGTGGTTGAAATCCGGCAGGGAAAGTTCGTCGGCCTCCACCACCTCCAGGGGGAATCCCAGGGATGCGGCGATATCCTCGGCCCGCTCCGATTCACGCGGCGGCAGTAGGGGGGAGGCAACGAGCACCGCCGTCATGCGGTCCCCCAGGGCCTCGTGGGCCATGCGAGCGAGCAGGGTGGAATCGACTCCACCCGAATAGGCGACCAGGGCTGAAGAGAAAGATGAGAGGATCCCCTGCAGCCTCCGCAGCTTATCCTCCAGCAAGTCATCCATGCTCACACCTCGATTAGATACGAGTATATCACCGCCCCACCTTAATGGGGTCAGCCCCGGACATGGGACACGTAGTGAATAGCTAACCGCTATCTTGAGCTTTTTGTGTCCCATGTCCGGGGCTGACCCCAAGGTTTCTTTTGAGTATGGTATCCTCTTGATTGAAAGGAGGCATCGCTCAAACAATGGACACCTTGAGGGACAATGCGGGCGTGCTCATCGCCCTCTTATTCCTGGCAGACATAGCGCTTATCGCCGGGATATTCATCCTCTTCCGGCAGCTTTCGTTCATGCGCCGCAACGTGACCATCCTCAAGCGCGGCGTCGAGGGCACGAGTCTGATGGACAAAGTCGCCTCCCAAGCCCTGCGGATAGATGACCTCTACCGCCTGCTGGACGAGCAGGCCGCGCAGAAAGAATATCTCACCGACGTCCTGGCCGGGTCGATACAGCGCGTTGCGGTTGTGCGCTTCGATGCCTTCGAGGACATGGGCGGAAAGCTGAGCTATTCCGTCACCATGCTCGACGAAAACGGAGATGGCGTCATCTTCACCTCTATCTACGGCCGCAACGAGAACCGCACCTACGCCAAGGCGGTGCACGCGGGAGCCGCCTCGCACGTGCTCTCGCGGGAGGAGGTCGAGTCCTTGCACAAGGCGCTCAGTGTGAAGCCTCCGCTCATCCGGTCCAAGAAAGGACGGCCCAAGCCCTTCGATGTCCAGGCCGCACCGGATGAGGGTGGCGTATCGTCCAGGGAGGAGGACGGTTCTTGGGTGATCTGACGGCGCTCCTGAATTGCCGCAGCGTATCCTACCTGGGGCCGCCGGGCACCTTCACCGAGGAGGCGCTCCAGAACTGGCGCGGGCTCAGCTGCGAACAAGCCATCCCCTTCCCCACCGTTGAGGAGGCCATCCTGGCGGTGGAGGACAACGTAGCGGAGAAAGCAGTCGTCCCCATCGAGAACTCCATCGAGGGTTCCGTCAACGCCACCCTGGACAGCCTGGCCTTCGAGGCCGGGGTGCTCATACAAGCAGAGAAGGTCTGCGGGGTAAGCCACTATCTCCTGGCCCGGGATGGCATCCATCTCGACCAGGTGACGCGGGTCATCTCCCACCCCCAGGCCGCGGCGCAGTGCCGCCGGCACCTGGTGGAGTTGCTGCCAGGGGTGGAACTGGAGGCCGCGAACAGCACCTCCGAGGCAGCGAAACGCGCTGCCGGGTTGGACGAGCCCGTGGCCGCCCTGGGGAGCAGGCTGGCGGCGGAGCTCTACGGCCTCACGGTTCTGCACGAGGGCATGGAGGACCACCCCGACAACCGCACCCGTTTCGTCCTGCTAGGAAAAGAGAAGATGCCACCCACCGGGGACGACAAGACCTCTATGGTCTGCTTCATCCACCAGGACCGGCCGGGCATGCTTCTGCAGATATTGCAGGAATTCGCCTACCGCTACATCAACCTCACCAAGATAGAGTCCCGCCCTACCAAGGAGGTGCTGGGAGATTACTGCTTCTTTATCGATTGCGAGGGGCATGAGGAGGACGAAGTGGTGGCCTCGGCATTGAAGTGCCTGCTCTGCAAGCTGCCCCAGGTGAAGCTCCTGGGGTCATATCCCGCTTACCGCGAGGAGGGCGAGGATGCTTGAGCTGAAGTTCGTGCGGGAAAACGCGGACGCGGTCAGAAAGGCAGCGCAGGACCGGGGGCTGGAGATACCCCTGGATGACCTGCTGGAATTGGACCGCCGCCGTCGCACCATCCTTGCGGAGCTGGAGGAGAAACGCGCCCGGCACAAGCGGGGCAACAAGGAGATCGGGGAGCGTGTCCGCGGCGGGGGTGACGCGGAAGCACTGCGCCAGGAAATGGGCGCCCTCAGCGACGAGATCAAGACGCTGGAGGCCGAGGTTGACGGCCTGGAAGCAGAGATGGGGGAGATAACCATCCGCATCCCCAACATCCCGCACGATTCGGTCCCGGTGGGGATGGACGAGAGCTTCAACCAGGAGGTGCGCCGCTGGGGCGAACCCAAGCCGTTCGACTTCCAACCCCTTCCCCACTGGGAACTGGGCGAGCAGCTGGACATCCTGGATTTCCAGCGGGGCGTGAAGATCGCCGAGTCGCGCTTCACCCTGCTCAAGGGCATAGGCGCGCTCTTGGAGAGAGCCCTCATCAATTTCATGCTCGACCTGCACACGCGCGAGCACGGTTACACCGAGGTCTTCCCGCCCATCCTGGTCAACGAGGAGAGCATGTTCGCTACCGGACAGCTCCCCAAGTTGGAGGCGGAGATGTACCGCTGCCGGGACGACGTGCTCTACCTCATCCCCACCGCGGAGGTGCCGGTCACCAACATCTACCGCGGTGAGACTTTAGCGGAAGAAGGCCTCCCCGTCTATTACTGCGCCTACACGCCGTGCTTCCGTCGCGAGGCGGGCTCCTATGGGCGCGATGTACGGGGGCTCATCCGACAGCACCAGTTCAACAAGGTGGAGATGGTCAAGTTCGTGCACCCCGACACTTCCATCGAGGAACTGGAGAAACTCACCGCAGACGCCGAGGACGTCCTGCAGCGTTTGGGCCTGCCCTACCGGGTGGTGATCCTTTCCACCGGGGACCTCTCCTTCGCCGCCGCCAAGTGCTACGACCTCGAGGTATGGCTGCCCTCGGGAGCCGAGTACAAGGAGATATCCTCCTGCTCCAACTTCACCGACTTCCAGGCCCGGCGCGCGGATATCAGGTTCAAGCCGGCCGCAGGCGGCAAGTCGCGCCTGGTGCATACCCTCAACGGCTCCGGGGTGGCCATAGGCAGGACGGTGGCGGCCATCCTGGAAAACTACCAGCAGGAGGACGGCAGCGTCGTGGTGCCCGAGGCCCTCCGCCCCTACATGCACGGCCTGGAAATAATATCCATCTCCTAGGATATTCTCTTGCCGCCTTCCGCACCGTCTCCAGCGGGAGTAATGTTTGCCTCTTGAACCGCCGAAACATCTCTTAAGGCAAACCACTCAGGAGGTAGGTAAATGAGAAAAGCCCTGTGCATACCGATTGCCATCTTGTTCGTGACAGCTTTGTGCGCGACCTTCCTGCCGGGTTGCGGGGAGGGGCCTTTCGCTACGGTGCAGATAGACACCGGCAGCATCAAGGGGTTCGAGAAGGACGGCATACGCACTTACCTCGGTATCCCCTACGCGGCGCCCCCGGTGGGGGATCTGCGCTGGAGGCCGCCCCAACCGGCGGCGTCATGGGAAGGGGTGCGCGAATGCAAGGAATACGGCCCGGCCTGCCCCCAGGTGCGGCTGCCGCGCAAGATGGGCGGAGTAGGCCTGGAGAAGATGAGCGAGGACTGCCTCTACCTCAACGTGTGGTCGCCGGCCAAGGACCCATCCGACCTGCTGCCGGTGATGGTGTGGATCCACGGCGGGGCCTTTCAGTTGGGCGCTGGATCCCTCCCCCATTACGACGGCCAGCACCTGGCCGGCAAGGGCGCGGTGATCGTGACCATCAACTACCGCCTGGGGCCGCTGGGCTTCCTCTCCCACCCCCTGCTCTCGCAGGAGTCACCCCAAGGCTCCTCCGGCAACTACGGATTGCTCGACCAGATCGAGGCGCTCAAGTGGGTGCAGCGCAACATCTCCGCTTTCGGGGGCGACCCGGGGCGAGTGACCATCTTCGGCGAGTCCGCCGGGGCCATCAGCGTGCTCGAGCAGATGGTGAGCCCACTTTCGGAGGGACTCTTCCAGGGCGCCATTTCCGAGAGCGGCCTATTCCTGGACCAAGGGCTGCTCATGTACGCCTCCCGCCCACTGCAGCAGGCGGAGCAGATCGGCGAGGAATACGCTTCGGAACTTGGCTGCGCCGACGCCCCTGATGTCCTCGCGGCCTTGCGTGCGAAAAGCCCGGAGGAACTCCACAAGATCAAGGACATAATCCAACCCGGCGGCTTGTTCGAGACCCAACCCAGGTTCGTGCCGGTAGTGGACGGCTGGGTACTGCCGGACGAGCCCGCGACACTTTGGTCGCAGGGAAAACAGCACGACGTGCCCCTCCTGGTGGGTTCCAACCAGAGCGAGGGCAACCTCTTCGCCGCTCATAACCGCAAGATAAAGGAGATGACGGTGCAGGAATACCAGGACGACATCCGCCAATATTTCGGGGCCTACGGCGACCAGGTGCTGGCGCTGTTCCCCGTGAGCCAGGCCTCGGATATCAAACCCACCATGAGCGAGGTCTTCACCCTCTTCGACTTCACCGCTCCTTCGAGGTTCGCCGCAACAGAGATACATACCATGAACTCCAAAGCATACCTCTACCGCTTCAGCCGGGTGCGGCCCGGGGACAAACTGGGGGCGTGCCACGGCGCCGAGTTAGCCTATGTCTTTGGGACCTTCAAGGATTTTCCCGATAAACCCCTGACTATAGAAGATCTGCCTTCTCTTATCGTGCATGAGGCAGCTATCGAGCTCGAGTATGTCTCAGAGTCGCATCCGGACAGCACTGATTACGCCCTCTCCGACGCCATGATGCAATACTGGGTCAACTTCGCGACCTCGGGCGACCCCAACGGCGAGGGGCTGGCGGAGTGGCCGGCGTACGACCCCGAGGCCAACCTCATGATCGATCTCGGGGACGAGATCACGGCGAAACCGGTGGGTCAGGACGAAGCCTGCGAGGTGGCGGACCTGTTCTACGGCATACCCTGACGACCACCGCACGCCGCGATCCTTGTAGCGTTTCGGGCCTGGAGCCTATGCAATATAATGGGTTGCGGAGGGGTGGCAGAGCGGACTAATGCGGTGGTCTTGAAAACCATTAGCCTTCGCGGGCTCGCGGGTTCAAATCCCGCCCCCTCCGCCATAAAATATCCTATTTGAGCTGGTGGTTTACACGAGAGGTTCGGGAATTGCGAAAGATCGAAAAAACCGCATTTCCGCCGCTTGGGGCCAAATCGGGGCTATCTTCGACCGATGTGCAGAACGCCTGGAGAAGTCATCACCGCTCCCTTGAGCCTTCAGGTAGGCGATGGCTGTGAGATCGGGATATAGGCGAGTCCTATTCTAGTCGGGTTTCCCCGCCTCCACTACGAGCCGGATCGATTGCGCATGGACAAGCCCCTCCTCATCAGGTGGGCAGAGCTCCATGTATCCATCCACCAATTCATGGATGAATCGCTCGCGCATACCCTCGGGTATCTTCTGGGTGAAGGGAAGCCAGGTAGTCCGGATCCAGGCCGCCACCCCTTCACTACCTTCGATGGCCATATCCCTGGGCAGAAGTTCCACCCGCTTCGGCGTCAATCCGACTTCCTTGAGCCACGCCTCATAGTCATGAGGGCTGTGAAAACCGAAGCTATATCTGAAGTCGCCGAAATAACCTCTCCAAGCCGCTCTTCCCAGGACATCCGCCAGTACATTCACGATCTCGAGGTAGCTTCCGCTCCCAACCATCTGCAGGAAAACCCCTCCGCCCGGTTTCAAGCCTCTCTCGATACCCTGTAGGATCGGCGCGTGGTCCGCGACCCAGTGGAGCGCGGCATTTGAGTAGACGACATCGAACTCGCCATTAAAAGCCAGATCACTTGCGTCCATCACCTCAAAGGCCAGGTTGGGAAAACGCTCTCTCGGATATGTAGTGCTTGCGAAGAGTATCATCTCCTCCGAGCGGTCGATGCCCAGAACCGAGCCGCGGGGGAGAAGCTCCGCGATCTCGGACGCGAGCATACCGTCACCGCACCCGATATCCAGTACCCTCTCATCTCCCCTCAGGCCCAGCTTCGATATGAGCTCCCGCCCCGATCTCTTCTGCATCGGCGAGGATCTGCTGTAGTCCTCGGCATCCCAGACAAGCCTTTCCTCAGCTCTTTGTCCCATCCTGTCCTCCTCATGCAACCACAAGTCATGATCAGCATCGCGGCAAGCATACGCTAGCCCAATAACCTATTTCATCTTTCGAGTCATAGTCAAGCCTTTAAGCCGGCGGGGTTTCCTCTGCTTGTTAATCGATCACAATTCGATATTGAGTGGAAACCGGATATCTTTATAAGCTGTTACCTTGCCTCATTGATCGTCAATCGATGGAAGGAGTGTGATGAATGACATTTAGGACAGCCCGAGCCGCTGCCGATAACCAGTAGAGATAGTGTCCGTGAGAAGGAAGCAATAAAGGGATCCGAAGAAAGGACACAAGAATGTCTGAAGTAAGCCTTTGCCCGGAATGCGAGGTACCTGAGATATTTTCCGCGGAAAACCTCTGGCTGAACAACGGGGACATAGTACAGAGAAGAAACCAGAACAGCCGCCTGGCTTTCCTTGAGTGCGAGAACTTAGACCCACTTTTCTTGAACATCGGTGAGATAATCGGCATGCCCATAGAGCGCATGCTCATTAATATCACCGCCAGGGGATTGAAAAGATACCTCAGCCGGATGATTCCCGAAGATGTAACATCCGTACTGCACAGCATGAAACCGGGTGATGAGGTCCTCAGGGAGAGATGCCGTCAATTGATCGATGCGCTGAATGCAGCGAATACCATGCTGGCGAGGATTTTCGGGTCCGGCAAATATGAGACCATGGATTATCGTTACGAGAGAGATGAAAAGGACTTCTCTACAATACGGGTAAGCGAACCGTATTCGGTACCCCTGGTGGTCGGCACCACCGCTGGACATATCGGTGCGCTGGTGGGGGGAGAGCGGGAGATGGAGTACAAGGAGGTTTCCCCCGGCGTCTACGAGATCACCTCTCGTGCCGCGGCCGGCGACGAGGTACTGTATGAGAGGTTAAAGCTCAAGGACTATGTCCACGAGGACGGGGATATCGAGCTGGCGAGATGCGGCACCTGCGGGGGCCCCGCCGTCTTCTCCGGGTACGATTGGGACCTGGACAGGGGGATCATAAGAAACACCTTCACCGGCAGGCGCATGGCCATGCTGGGTCCGAGCCTGCTGGACCCCATCTTCGAGGAGCTGGAGGCGGAGCTCGGCGAGGCCATCCCCCACGCCGTGGTGGAGGCACAGCGCCGTTTCGTGAAGACAGGCTTCTATTCCATCGAGGAGGTGCGCGACGAAGGGGACATGCGCACCCAGTTCGCCCTGAGGGGCCTGGGCAACCTCAAGGAGATCGAGATGGCCAGGAAGGGCGTGCGTGTGCGCATGGACAACACCACCCTGCACCTGGTGGTGGTGGGCCTCATCCAGGGCCTGTTCGAGATGGCCTTCGATATGGATTCGAACGTCGAGTGGGAGCTGTCTGGGGATAACAACCTCTACCTGGAAGTCACTCCACGTCGAGGTTATTAGGCTATTCCGGATATATGCTAGCGACCGCGGGAATAGATAGGAACTGCCATTCAAGATGCCTCTGCTGTAACGGATTGCGGGTTTAAAGCAATCAAAAGATGGAAGACACCGGATATGTAATCAGTAACCTCTGGCTACCTCTTTCGCAGCCCCTCCAGGACCAGTTCGAAGCACTTCCTCCCCGCTTCCCGCAAGTCGAAAGACATGTTGGGAAGGCACCAGCTATAGAGCACGCCAAC
>Ga0315288_10011855_pt1 | contig 10970 bp, 8 predicted proteins | sample YL17G11_20_MG_FD_203454 | JGI IMG/M metagenome (GOLD analysis project Ga0315288, IMG submission 203454) | Sediment microbial communities from Yellowstone Lake, YNP, Wyoming, USA - YL17G11_20 | ecosystem: Environmental > Aquatic > Freshwater > Lake > Sediment | place: USA: Wyoming | collected...
GGCAAAACAGACATCTCTTGATTTTCGCGGCGAGGGGCTACGAGCCCTGTGGAAGCGGCTGCCCGAGCGCTGCCGCAAGGAAACCATCGTTCTCGTCGCCGAGCTGATCGCTCGTGCGGCGCAGAGCGCCTCAAACCAGAAAGGAGCCAAAGGATGAACACACCCGCGACAGATCGCCTCAAAGTCTGCGCCGAGCACCAACAGCGTGTGGCCTATGTGTACGTACGGCAGTCTTCCATGTGCCAGGTTCGTAACAACGTCGAGAGCCAGAAGCTCCAGTACGGATTCGCCGAACAGGCGGTGCAGTTGGGCTGGAATCCCGAACGCATCATCGTCGTCGATGAGGATCAGGGTAAAAGCGGAGCATTGCCCCAGGCGCGGGGCGGCTTCGGCGGCATGGTGGCCGCTGTCGCGCGCAGCGAGGTCGGCATCGTCATGAGCTTCGAGTTGTCGCGCCTGTCGCGCAACGATCTGGACTGGCATCACCTGGTCTATTTGTGCCGCTGGACCAATACGCTGATTGCCGACGAGCAGGGTCTGTACGATCCGTCCTCGACCAACGACCGCATGGTGCTCGGCATCCGTGGCCAGGTCAGCGAGCTCGAACGCGACAGCCTCGTGCACCGAATGGTAGAGGCGCGCTGGAACAAGGCGCGCCGGGGCGAGGCGGTCACTATCCCGCCGGCCGGCTACGAACTCGACGAAGAAGGCCAGCTTCAATTCTCCAGTGACGAGGCGGTGCAGGCCTCTGTGCGCCGCGTGTTCGAGAAGTTTGACCAGCTGGGTGCCGCCAGGCAGGTCTTTCTGTGGTGGCGTTCCGAGGGCTTGAACTTCCCCGTCAGAAAAATGGTCGCGCGCACGCACCCCATCGTTTGGCGGCCGGTCTGCTATCGGCTGATCTACCAGATGCTTCGTCATCCCATCTACGCCGGCGCCTTCGTGTTCGGTCGCAGCGAGTCGCGCCGCGAGCTGGATCCGGAGACGCATAAACTCGTGCTTCGGCGTGGTCTGCGCCGAATAGTTGAAGGTTGGCCGGTCTTGATTCAGGATCACCATCCGGGTTACATATCTTTCGAAAAGTATCTCGACAACCAGGAACAACTGCACAGGAATGCCGTGATGACGAGCCAACCAACCGACGAGAGCCATCAGGGTGCGCCGCGCGCAGGGCGGGGGCTGCTGCAAGGGCTCTTGCGCTGCGGCCATTGCGGTCGGCGTATGTACGTAAATTACGGCGGTGCTAACGGCCGGCGAACGCTGCAGTACCGGTGCGCGCGGTATCGGTTGCTCGAAACCGAGTGCCAACTGGCGGGCGGCAAACGGATCGAGGCGACTGTGATTGAGGCGTTCCTGCTGGTGGCGCAAGCCGCCGGCCCCGAAGCCGCAGCGCTGGCGGGCGAGCACTTGCGCGCGGAGATCGAGAGGACGGAACGGCAGTGGAAGCTGCGCATTGAGAAGGCGGAGTACGAAGCGCAGCGATCCGAGCGGCAGTATATGGCGGTCGAACCCGAAAACCGCACGGTGGCACGCGAACTGGAGCGGCGATGGAACGAGCGCTTGCTGGAGTTCGAGACGCTGCGCGATCAAGCTGCAAGGGCGAGTCGAGGCCGGCGCCCTCTGACCGAAACTGAGCTGGCGCGCGCCCAGGATCTTGGGCGGAACATAGAAGCCGTATGGCATGCGTCTACAACTACGATACGAGACAGAAAGCGCTTGTTACGAACCGTGATCGACGAAGTGCAGGTACGGTCCGAGGAGCAGCGACACCTTGTCCGCATTGTGTGGAAGGGCGGTGCGGTGACGGATCGTGAGGTGGTGCGATTTCGTCAAGGCGACGGCCAGGCACGCCCGCACCGGACAGCCGCGGAGATTGTCGAGCTCGTACGCAAGCTGGCGCGCGACTTCGACGACACACAAATCGCGCGCATCCTCCACCGGCAGGGCCTTCGCAGTGGGTTGGGCCGGGCCTTCACCAAAGCGGCCGTAACGGCCTTGCGTTACAAGAACGATATCCCGACCTGCCCGAAAAAGGAGCCACGCGAAAGCAAGGATGGCCCCTTTACGGCCGACGAGGCCGCGCACGAGCTGGGCGTCAGCATGCACACGGTACATAGGTGGCTGCGCGAGGGAGTGCTGGCAGGCGAGCAGGCTGCGCCTTACGCGCCATGGCGGATCTTGCTCCCTGAGGATATTCGTCGCCGCCTGGCGGGCGGCGCGGCTCCCGAGGGCTGGGTCGGCCTGGACGAGGCTGCCCGCCGTTTGGGGATCAGCAAGTCATTGGTTGCCCACTGGGTCAAGCAGGGGAAGCTCAAGGCGGTTCGCACGGCCGTGGGCAATCGTCAATGCTGGAGAATTGAGGTTCCGTCAGCAGATTGCGGAAATCAACCGGATCTGTTTGGTCAAATAGGCAATGGCATTACTGAGGAGTGATAGTATGAACGGCCGCTGGACCAATACGCTGATTGCCGACGAGCAGGGTCTGTATGATCCGTCGTCGACCAACGACCGCATGGTGCTTGGCATCCGCGGCCAGGTCAGCGAACTGGAACGCGACAGCCTCGTGCGCCGGATGGTAGAGGCGCGCTGGAACAAGGCACGCTGCGGCGAGGCGTTTACTATCCCGCCGGCCGGCTACGAACTCGACGAAGAAGGCCAGCTTCAATTTTCCAGTGACGAGGCGGTGCAAGCCGCGGTGCGCCGCGTGTTCGAGAAGTTCGACCAGCTGGGCGCCGCCAGGCAGGTCTTTTTGTGGTGGCGCTCCGAGGGCCTGAACTTCCCGGTCAGAAAAATGGCCTCGCGCACGCATCCCATCGTTTGGCGGCCGATCTGCTATCGGCTGATCTACCAGATGCTTCGTCATCCCATCTACGCCGGCGCCTTCGTGTTCGGTCGCAGCGAGTCGCGACGCGAGCTGGATCCGGAAACGCACAAGATCGTGCTCCGGCGAGGTCTGTGCCGAGTCTGTGAGGGGTGGCCGGTCTTGATTCAGGATCACCATCCGGGTTACATATCTTTCGAAAAGTATCTCGACAATCAGGAACAATCGCACAGGAATGCCTTGATGACGAGCCAACCGACCGACGAGAGCCATCAGGGTGCGCCGCGCAGGGGGCGGGCGCTGCTGCAAGGGCTCATGCGCCGCGGCCATTGCGGCCGGCGAACGCTGCAATATCGGTGCGCGCGGTATCGGTTGCTTGAACCGGAGTGCCAGCTGGTGGGCGGTAAACGGATCGAGGCGGCGGGGGTCGAGGCCTTTCTGCTGGTGGCACAAGCAGCCGGGCCCGAAGCCGTGGCGCTGGCGGGCGAGCGGTTGCGCGCGGAGATCGAGACGGCGGAACGACAGTGGAAGCTGCGCATTGAGAAGGCAGAGTACGAAGCGCAGCGTGCCGAGCGGCAGTATATGGCAGTCGAACCCGAAAATCGCACGGTCGCGCGCGAACTGGAGCGCCGCTGGAACGAGCGCCTGCTGGAGCTCGAGACGCTGCACGATCAGGCCGCAAAGGTGAATCAAGGCCGGCGGCCGTTGACCGAAATGGGGCTGGCGCGCGCCCAGGATCTGGGGATGAACCTGCAGGCGGTCTGGCATGATGACCCTGCCGCTGGAGAATGCGCCCGATTTTCATTGGTTGCCCATTGGGTCAAGCAGGGGAAGCTCAAGGCGGCGCGCACGACCGTGGGCAACCGTCAATGCTGGAGAATTGAAGTTCCTTCAACAGATTGCGGAAATCAGCCGGGCTTATTTGACCAAATGGGCAACGCCATTACTGAGGAGCCTTAGTATGAACGCACGAACGGCTTCCTGCGGGTGCACTGCGATGCCTGCCGCCAGGACCGGGTGGTTCCCTTTTCATGCAAGGGTAGAGCATATGCGGAGTTGATGAATATGCGGAGTACGGTGACATCAGCAGGGCAAGTTGCGGCGTTTTTCGCGGGTTTGCCCTGAGCGCCGCCACGACGCACTCCGCATATTATTTACGCGTGAAGCGAGGCAATCAACTTGTCAGGAGGACGAAACTTGCCAGGCCGCAATTGCGGTGGGGTTACTGCTTTGAGGACTCCGATTCTTTGCGTGACATCCACGCGGAGGTAGTCCTCTGTTGTCTGGATGCTCTCGTGACCGAGCCACAAGGCGACTTTACGAATGTCGCCCGTTGCCTGGAGGATGTTGAGAGCGCAGCTGTGTCTCAGGACGTGTGGAGATACCCGCTTGCCGCGCAGCGATGGACAAACGCCGCAGGCTGCGGCGGTGTGCTTTGCGAGCACATACTCAAAGCCGGAGCGGGTCATCTGCTTCCCGCGAGCGTTGAGAAATAGTTCGGGAACCTGTGTTCCACCTCGGACCGCCATCCAGGCTTGGACCGAATTCGACACCTCCTTCCAGAGCGTGAGGATGCGGTCCTTGCGGCCCTTACCTCTCACATGGAGATCCAGGTAGCGCGATTGAAAGGAAACATCTTCGAGACGAAGTCCGACCAACTCGGAAACTCGTAGTCCAGCGGTAATAGCGAGATGAATCATCGTTCGGTCGCGGATCCCGAGTCGTTTTGACGGGTCAGGAGCGTCGAGGATGGCTTTGCACTGTTCGGCGATGAGATGGTTTACAAGACGAATATCGGTTTTCTTGAGAGGGATACTCAGAACTTGTTTGATTTGCTCAAGCGCAGAAGGTAAACGGTATTCGACAAAGTGCATGAACGATTTGATAGCGGTCAACCGTGCGTTACGAGTTCGTGCGCTGTTGCCGCGAGTTTTTTGAAGGTCTTCCAGAAACCCAAGCACGAGCCTGGCATCAAGCTGTTCCAGTTGCAGGGCTGAGGGCCGAACTCCAAGCTTGCGGCTAGCAAAATCGAAAAGGAGCTGGAAAGCATAGGCATACGTGTCCTGGGTGTGGGGGCTGACTGCCCTCTCAATCCCGAGTCGTTGACGCAAAAAGGCGGTGATATGAGTTGCAATTTCGGTCATGGTTTTTCTCCTTGGATGAATAGTTCGCAGGCATCGGCAATGCAGGCCATCAGGCAGGGGGTGGCCTGAAGATACCAGTATGTGTCGGTCACGTGAGCGTGGCCGAGATACGTAGATAGAGCCAGAATTTGACGCGTGACCCGGTCATAGTCTCCAGAGCATTTCTCCAAGGCACGCACTGCGAAAAGGTGACGCAGGTTGTGGATGCGAGGCCGTTGGCCCGGTTTCAAACGCAAGTCAAGCCGCTTCAACAGAAAATGGAAGGTGCCGTTGATCATGGCATAGGTGAGAGCACGTCCTTTGGTTGAGATGAAGACACGGTTATCCCTGCCAGCAACAGTCTGCCGCTGCTGGAGGTAATGCTCCAATATGGCTTGTGTGGTTTCATGCAACGGCAGCATCCGACTCTTGCGGAACTTGGTCTTGCGAACGATGAGTCCGTCGGCAGTGACATCATCCACCACCAGGTGCATCGCCTCCGAGATACGCAAACCCGTCGCGGAGAGAAGCCCGAACAGCGTGTAATAGGTCAGCGGCCGCAACGAACCTCTGGGGCGGAGATTGGCGGTGGCGTCCAGAAGCTGACACAATTCTTCCGGCGAAAAGATCTGAGGGAAAGTCCGCCTGCGTCGCCCGCTGGCAAAAACCTTTGGAGGGATTATTTCATGCGCTGGATCCTCAGCGCGCGCATGATCGGCAAAACGGCGCACCATTCCGAGGCGGCATTCTCGCTGCGAGGGCGACGGCGCTTTGGCCGCCCAATCGATGGCAGTCTGTCGCCGCACCCAGGTTTCGCAGCGATCCGCGGCAAAGCGGGCAAAATCATGCAGCAGACCTCGGTCCACCTTCATCTCAAATCCGGCTGCATGTCGCAGCTCAAGGTATCGGTCGATAGTTTGTTTCAGCATGACGAACCTCCATTGCCGGGCCACGGCTGAGCAACGGAACGTAGCAGCATCCAATCGACTTTGGCGTAATGGGCCGTGCTTTCCACCGACTGATGGCGCAGCACTGCGCCAATAACTTCCAAGGATGAACCGTGCCGCAGCATTGCAGTTGCTGAGGAGTGGCGGAGCAGGTGAGCCCCCATGGATGGAGCCTGGATACCCGTTCTCCGCAGAGCTCGACCGACCAGGCTCGAGATGGGGCCGCTGGAAGGCAGGGGCCCAAACGGCGGGCGGATCCTCAAAAAGACATGGTCATCATTCACACGCGGACGAAAATTCTGCCAATAATGCAGAATCGCATCTCCGGCATCCTGGGGAAGGGGAAGCCGGGTTTCCGAGCGTCCCTTGCCGGCGACCCGCAGGCGTGCGTTGGACCAGTCGATATCCTGGAACCGCAGCTCTCGAACGTCACGGGCGCGGAGAGCGAGGCGAGCCAGAAGAAGAATAATCGCCCGGTCCCGTGCTCCACCGGCAGTGGACGGATTGCATGCCCCAACCAATCGCTCGATGTCTTGGGTCGATATGTACCGTGGCAATGAGGATAGCCTCCAATGGGCTATCCTGGGAACGGCCCCGATGAGATCCGATGAACAGTAGGCGTAGGTTGAGAGGAAACGCAGAAACATCCGAATGGAGTTCGCAACTGACTTGGCGCGGCTCTGGCCGGTCCGGCCCATTTTAGCAAGGATGAACTTTCGCACCACAGTCGCATCATATTGACCGGTGTCCGTGCCAACATCTGCAAGAAACTCCTTCGCAATCTGCACATACTGCGCGATCGTCGATTCTGTGGCGCCACGATGGTTGCGCATCCAATCACTGAATGCTTCCACCAAGACTGGCAGCGGTCGAGATTTGACCTCTGCGGGCGGCAAGATGCCTCTATGCTGCAAATGCTCGACAAATCGTCTAGCCCCTTCCAGGTTGTAACGATCCCGCCCATAAAAGACATGCGTGCACGCGCACGTGGCCAGATGACGGGCGAAGCTGTCAAGCGCTGGCTGGTCAATCTGGTCGATTCGAACTTTGCGAATCGATCCCCATTGGCTGAGGTGAGCTGCACCGCGTAGCAGCAGCTGCGCGGGCCTGCGTCTGTATCCTGCCGACCGAAGCCACTCGGCAAAATGATCCATGTACTCCCCAGCCGCGCAACTGGAGCACTTTGAATTTAGGCTCAATGTAATACTCCAACATGACAACCTCCTTGAATGTGAACGAATACATCTTGCGGGAAGTCGTCAGTGGGAAAAAGAATATGCGGAGTGCGTCGTGGCGGCGGTCAGGGCAAACCCGCGAAAAACGCCGCAACTTGCCCTGCTGATGTCACCATACTCCGCATATTCATCAACTCCGCATATCCTCTTATATGCTGTGCACAGCATATGCGTGCCTTCTGTCCGTCTTGTGGCGGCCGTCGCATGGCCGACACTGCTGCCCATTTAGTGGACCGGGTGTTCCCGGAAGTACCGATCCGGCAGTGGGTGCTCTCGCTCCCCTTCGCTGTGCGCTATCGCCTTGCTTACGACGCACGCCTGGTCACGGATGTTCTGCACATTTTTGTGCGCGCCGTATTCGGTTCGCTGCGCCGCCGGGCAGGCTTTGCCACCTCGAACCGGAAGATCCGGTGTGGCGCCGTGAGCTTCGTGCAGCGCTTTGGAGATGCACTCCGGTAATGGCAAGCTTGCCATTACCGGAGTAATCGCAAGGACCGAATAATGCGAAGGAGGTGAAGCAGATGCAAGACTGACCGCATTTCTGGCGCGGATTACTTGCCATTATCTGCTTCAGAACGTGCAATCCTCCAGACTCACCAAGGAGGTGCACAATGCAGTCCCAATCACCGAACGAACAGATTCTCTTCCGGTTGGAAGAGCACTTGAAACAGGAAGAATATTGTCGAAAGACTTTCCAACGTTGGACCGAAGTAGCAAGACGATTCCTTAGATATTTGGACAAACGTCATATCGCGGTCGAAGTCGCGGAACCATCACACATCAGTTCCTACCTGACGAGCGAACTCCGGCTGTTTCGCCAGCGGTACCACCGCGGCCCGTATCCGATCAGGTTATGGCGCAACTCGCATGCCGGTGGGATCCGCATGCTCCTGCGTTTGGCTCGGGGGCAGTGGCCGCCGGCTACGATTCCCTCGACCTCACTTGAGGCGTTTCAACGGCAGATTTGTGAAGAGTATGGCAGCTGGCTGCGCGATTTTCGCGGTCTGGCACCGCAGAGCAGGTCAGACCGGTGCGCCGAGGCACGACGGTTTCTCGTTTGGCTGGGGGAGCGTGGGAATCAACAAAACCTGCTCGCCATCAGCGGCACGGATGTTGACGTCTACATGGCCGCCCGGGCCAAATCGCAGCGCCGCATTTCATTGAAAGGTTGCGGGACTCGATTGCGAGACTTCTTGCGTTACTTGCATAACTGCGGCCGGGTGACCCTCGATCTGGCAGCAGCGGTAATCTGCCCAACGTTGTATGCCTTCGAAAGCATTCCATCGGCACTGAGGCCGGAGCACATTCAGGCGGTATTAGAGAAGACACGCCAGGATCGTTCTCGAACGGGTTTGCGAGACTATGCGATCTTGATGCTGCTCTCCACCTACGGATTGCGGGCCGGAGAGGTCACGGCGCTCCAGTTGGACGACGTGGACTGGCAAAAGGAAGTACTCCGAATCCGGCATTCCAAAACAGGAGTGCAGTCCGAGTTGCCGTTGCTGGTTCCTGTAGGCGACGCCATTTTGGATTACCTGCGGAAGGGCCGTCCCCGAACATCAGAGCGCCGCATCTTTATCCGCGCTCGCGCTCCCTACCGGCCCTTTCAGCGCGGCGCGAGTTTGTACACACCTATTCAGCGCCGGCTCGCGGCCGCTGGTGTCGAGCCCGCGGGTAAACGAGGACCCCATGCCTTCCGTCACGCACGAGCGGCAAGTTTATTGCGTGCCGCAGTGCCGGTGAAGGAGATCGGCGACATCTTGGGCCATCGGGCAGCGGCTTCCACAGCCGCTTACCTGAAGCTCGCAACCGAGGATTTACGCGGTATTGCTTTGGAGATTCCGGTGGAGGTGAAACCATGAAGCCGTATCTGGATGCCGACGCCGCAACGCCACGCCTCTATGTCCAGCACCTCCACTTGCGCAATCCGGCCACGCGCCACGTCTATCGCTGCATTCTAAGTGGATTCCAGCGCTTCATTCGGGAACATCACAGAAGTGAGCCCATCTGGCTGGAAGTCGTACAGGATTGGTTGCGCGATAGGATCCTGAGGTGGCCCCTTCATCTTGTGATCCACCGGGCCAGCTTGGTGGACCGCTTTCTGGATTGGATGGTCGACACGGGATCTCTCTCGATCAATCCGTTCGGGCAACTGCGAAAGCAATACACTCAGCCAAGCAGGCGAACTACGGCGCCGATTGTGCGTGCCTTGTTGAGCCCTGACCCTGCCGTGGCACTCCAGCAGTTACGGCCACTGCCCAGTTTCGGAAGTTATCTTGGCGCAGCGATGCGTGAGCACGTGGCGTTGATGAAGTCGATGGGATACCGCTACGACACGTATGAGCAGGGCCTGCTCCGCTTCGATAGGTTTCTCCAAAACCGCCCCAGCCTCTCTGGACAACCATTGAAGGCGTTGGTGCGGGAATGGGTCGACAGCGGTTCAACAGCTCAACATGCCCTGGAACGTAATACGATTGGCAGAGTTCTTTCCAAGGCTCTCCGCCGCAAAGACTCTGCAATCGAAGCCGTTCCGTTTGATCGGCGTCTTCAACAGCAGGTTCGGCGGATGTATCGCCGTCCATATATCTATTCTGAAGACGAGGTGCGGCGACTGCTCGAAACAGCGCGGCGATTCCCTTCGCCGCATTCACCGCTGCGGCCACAAATGCTCTACACCATGCTGATCTTGGCATACTGCGCCGGACTTCGCCTGGGTGAAATCGTTCATCTGAATGTGGGCGACATTCACCCGGGTGATGAAACCATTGACATTCGGGACAGCAAATTTTTCAAGTCACGCCGGCTTCCGCTTGCCCCCAGCGTCATCGCCGCGCTACGGGATTATCTGGAGGCCCGCAAGCTGGCAGGTGCGCCAGATGCCCCGTCATCAGGTTTGTTTTGGCATCAGCGGGCATCTGGCCGATACTCCCACGTGATGACGGGAAAGCTGCTCGTGCGGGTCCTGCGTCTCTCGGGCCTCAAGCCTGCACAGGGCCGCGCCGGGCCGCGCATTCATGACCTGCGCCATGCCTTCGTTGTGAACCGCATGCTCGCTTGGTACCGGCAAGGCACCAATCCGCAGTCCCGTCTCCCATATCTGGCCACCCATCTCGGCCATAAGGATATCAACTCGACGCTGGTTTACCTCACCATCACTCAAGAACTGCTTCAGCAGGCGAGCGAGCGATTCCGGGCTTCTGCATCGGCGGTCCTTGGCAGTCTGACGGGAGGCCGCGCATGAAGCCAATTTCGTTTCCTCAATTGCTCCACGCCTTCTTTCACGGCTGGTTGGCCGAACAGCGCAACGTCACGCATCACACCGTTCTCTCCTATCGTGACAGTTGGCGGTTGTTCCTTCGGTTCGTCGCTGCGCGGAAAAGCACATCCGTTGCTCAGCTCGATCTAAGCGATCTGACTTCTGCCGAAGTTTTGGCATTTCTTCAACATATTGAGCAAGAACGGAAGGTCTCGATTGGAACTCGAAACTGCCGATTGGCCGCGCTCCGCAGCTTTTTTGGTTTTCTGGCCGACCGTGAACCTCTGGCCACGGCTCAGTGTGCTGAGGTGCTGCGCATACCCACAAAACGGGCGCCGCAACCCGCACTCTATTATTTGGAGGATAACGAAGTCGGCGCCATTCTCTCCCAGCCGGACCGCTCGAAGATTGAGGGCCAGCGGGACCACGTTCTGTTGACCGTCCTTTACAATACGGGCGCCCGCATCCAAGAAGCATTGAATCTCTCTCCCCAAGACCTTCGTTTGGAATCACCCTGTCACGTTCGATTGTTTGGCAAGGGCCGAAAAGAGCGAATCTGCCCCCTCTGGCCCGAAACCGTCCAGTTGCTCA
>Ga0315288_10011857_pt1 | contig 10969 bp, 7 predicted proteins | sample YL17G11_20_MG_FD_203454 | JGI IMG/M metagenome (GOLD analysis project Ga0315288, IMG submission 203454) | Sediment microbial communities from Yellowstone Lake, YNP, Wyoming, USA - YL17G11_20 | ecosystem: Environmental > Aquatic > Freshwater > Lake > Sediment | place: USA: Wyoming | collected...
GAGCCGGCCATCGACATATCGAGCAACCACCTTAATCGGTTCCATTTGAATCTCCTTTCAACGGCATCGGAGGATCACCATTGTGCTTCAACATCTGTTTAGAAATCCGCCATGTAGGGGTTTGGAGAAGGCCACCCGGGTACGGTTGCCAGCCATCACTGAAGAGGTGCAACCTTAGTCCTCCTTGTCTTGCTTCATAACCCATTTCCTGCTAAAATTCCAAGTCGTATACCCCCTCGGGAAAGCCGACGTTTTGCCTAACGGCTAGTTCAATCGTCGATCGTACGATCTTCGGATGAGAAAGTGAGGAAACTCCATGGCCTCCAAGAAGGTTTCAGAGATATTAAAACTGGTTGAGTTTCTTAATGGGGAAGTGAAGGAGATTTCGAAGAGAATAAGTCGCGTGACCCCCCGTGAGGTGAGTGAAAAATTGGGAACCTTGGCCCTTCTCAGAGAAAAGATCCTCAACCTTCAGGTCGAGCTTCCCCAGGAGGTCGAGAGAAGACTATCCGAACTCTATCCTGCGATCGAAAGGATGAAACAAAAACCCTCCTAAATCATGGACCACTCCGCGCTCATCACTCCGAACGCATGACTTTCTTAGTAGAACGCGAGGCTGGCAAAGGAGACCATGGACTGGGCCTCTGCGGTGAATGCCTGACCGTATTTGAGCAGTTTACCCTCGCCCGCATGGAGGGCGGAGAGCAAGGTGTAGATCGCAGGGAGGCCGCAGATCCTCCGATGATCCTGCTCTCTCAGGATCGATTGAAAGAAACCCTCTGCATCCATTCGCTCGACATATCCCAAGCGTTCCTGGTCCTCTTCTGCCAGGATCCTCAGGTCGTATTGTTTAACGCCTTCCGGATCGCCAAATTGCAGACCCACGTGGGCTAAGTCTGCACTGGCCACCCAACAGACGTCTCGCCCAACCGATTGCAGGGCCGATTCCAGTGCTTCGATAAACTGTCGAACCGGTTCCATCTCCAAGGGCGAAATCCCTTTCGAAATGGCTTCATGAAATGAGCCACTCAGGATTGGAACGATCTTCACCGGAGTGGGTTCTGGAATCAGATAACGGAGAAAGACGCACTGGAATTCTATCGAGTGTTCGGTGCGATGGGCACGTTCGTCGTGGAAGAGATCATAAGGGCATCGTGATTGGATAGCGTCGATCAGTTCGTCATCTGCGACCAATGTTCCAAGAGGGGTCTTAAAATCCTTTCGGGTGAGACAGAAGGGATACTGCATAGGAACATGGGCGGTTCCAAGAATGATAAAGCAGTGGGAGGAGCCCCTTTCCCACCATTCGCGATGAGCATGGGCGTAACAGAATCCCCCTCTTTGAAAATCGATGTGGGGGGCCACCAGTCCCTTCAGTCCATTCTTGCCTTTCCTTTCGCCCAGAGGTCCCGGTCCATCCGGTCCTCCAAAATAGGCTTCCAGTTGAGCCTTGAGCCGTCCTGAATCTGCCTCGTAACTCTTTCCAGCAAAGGTCGCTTCTCTCACCGGAGCCTGCTTAAACTCATCTTCTGCCTGCTTCAACGCCTCCTGAAATCGATCGCCCTCAAGAAAGAGGTTCTCATCCAATTGGCGGATGATCTCCTGGATCTTCTCCGTGAAAAGAAGCTCTCCAAATCTCCGCATATATTCCGCCTGGATATCTAGGAGCGAATGGTGACCATCAAAATGGGAGGCAATAAAATAGAGCGCAGGGGGCAAGAAGAGAGCTTTCTCGCTGATGTTCTGAGGATCCTGAAGGCAGACCCGGGTTTCACCTGACATCTCTACCGCGAAAACGTTCAAAGGTCTGAGCCTGGGATAATCCAAAATGGCGATCCCCAAAAAAGAAAAGGGGCAAAGCCTCGCGGCCGCCCCTTGTGAAGCCCCCGGGTACAGCGCGGGGCTTCCCGGCAATGACTTATTATCCTTATATTGTGCCCCTTGACCCCGCCTGCAAGGCGGGAGTTACAGGGCACGCTCCGGTCAAGAAGACCTATTGTCTGAGAGCTTTTTCGATGGCTTCGTCCATCCTCTGGATGAATATGAAGGTCATCTCCTTCCGGATTCGCTCCGGAATCTCCTCAAGATCCTTTTCATTCTTCTGGGGCAGAATGATCGTCCTGATCCCGGCCCGCATGGCTGCTAAGACCTTCTCCTTGATACCTCCTACGGGAAGGACCATCCCGCGGAGCGTGATCTCCCCCGTCATCGCCACGTCGTTGCGCACCGGTTTGTTCTTAAGAAGTGAAGTCAATGCGACCAGCATGGTCACTCCCGCCGAAGGTCCATCCTTGGGGATGGCACCTGCGGGCACGTGGATGTGGATATCATTTTTTTCAAAAAAGTCCTCCTCGATCCCAAGTTCCTTTGCTTTGGTCCGTACATACGCCAGCGCCGCCTGGGCAGACTCTTTCATCACATCGCCCAACTGACCCGTAAGAGTCAAACTTTTTTCTCCTCTCATCTTCGTCGCCTCGACAAAGATGATATCCCCTCCGGTGGGGGTCCAAGCAAGGCCCGTCGCCACGCCCGGTTCAGAGGTCCTTTCGGCCACTTCGGGAAAGAATTTCACCGGTCCCAAGAGCTTGTGCAGGGCTTCTGGAGTCACCCAAACCTTCTCCGTATTCCCCTGAGCGACATCTTTGGCAACGCCTCTACAGGCTGAGGCGATCTCTCTTTCCAGATTCCGAACGCCGGCCTCCCGTGTGTAGGAATTGATGATCACCTGCAGGGCTTCATCCTGAAATTCGATAAATTCCGTGCTCAGCCCGTGTTCATTCACCTGCTTCGGAATGAGAAAATCCCTGGCGATCATCAGCTTCTGATCTTCACTGTATCCCGGCAGCTCCAGGGTTTCCATCCGATCCCGCAATGCGGGAGGAATGGTATCGAGAACATTCGCGGTGGTGATAAACATCACTTTTTGCAGATCGAACGGAACATCAATGTAGTGGTCTGAAAAGGAGTAGTTCTGTTCAGGATCCAGCACTTCCAGAAGCGCCGAGGATGGATCTCCACGGAAATCCGTCCCAATCTTATCCACCTCATCCAGCATGAAGACCGGATTATTTGAGCCCGTCTTTTTCACCCCTTGGATGATCCGGCCGGGCAAGGCGCCGACATAGGTTCGACGATGCCCTCGGATTTCAGCCTCATCCCGGACGCCGCCCAGCGAGATACGAACGAACTTACGTCCCATGGTGCGGGCGATCGATTTTCCCAGGGAGGTCTTCCCAACGCCCGGAGGTCCGACGAAACAAAGGATCGGCCCTTTCATACTGGATTTCAGCTTTCTCACGGCCAGGTATTCCAGAATTCGTTTCTTCACCTTCTCGAGATCATAATGGTCTTCATCCAGGATCTTATGAGCATTATCGATGTTCAGATTATCCTCGGTCGATTCTGACCATGGCAGTTCAGCCAGCCAGTCCAGATAGGTCCTCGCCACCGTGTACTCGGCTGAAGCCGAAGGGATTTTGGCCAAACGGTCTAACTCCTTCTCGGCGGCCGCCAGCGCATCGGGAGGTAACTTCGCCTTCTTGATCTTGTCCCGAAGCTCTTTAATCTCTGCGGAATGCTCGTCGAGCTCGCCCAACTCCTTCTTGATCGCCTTGAGTTGTTCTCGAAGATAATACTCTCGCTGAGTCCGATCCATGTCCTCCTTCACTTGGGACTGAATCTTATTCCCGAGCTCCAGAACCTGGACCTCCTTATTAAGGAACAGATGAACCTTGCTCAGCCGCTCTCGCACGTCAATCGTTTCCAGGATCGTCTGCTTATCCGGTGCCGCAATATTGAGGTTGGAGGCGATAAGATCCGCAAGGATGGCAGGCGATTTAATGTTGCCCACCATCGCTCCCAGTTCTGATGTAAGATAGGGAGCCAATTCCACGGCTCTTTGAAAGAGGTTCTTCAAATTCATCATCAGGGCTTCAACCTCTACCCCTTGAGGAGCTCCTTCTTCGAAAACCTCCACGTGCGCCTTGAAATAAGGCTCTTTCTGAAAGAATTCTTTGGTCCGTATTCTTGACACCCCTTGGACGATGACCCGCTGACTTCCGTCAAGTTCTCGGATCATCCTCAGAATCAGGGCAGCCACCCCATAAGAATAGAGGTCCCCTTCTTTAGGGTCCTCCACCTCGGACCTTTTCTGAGTGATGACCCCGACGATGCGATCGGAATCCATCGCATCGTCGATCAACTTCACCGATTTCTTTCTACCCACCATGATGGGTAGAATGAGATCGGGATAAAGCACTGTCCCTCTCAAGGGAAGGATCGGGAGCTCGTTAGCCACAATAATCTTTTCGTCCTTGCCCCTCTCCTCTTTGTCAGCACCGCCCCTTGGCATGAAGACCATACTCTCCTCCTCATTCGACGAATACAAAATATAAGATAACCATTACCCTCCCGACTGTCAACGTGGCCCATTCTCCTGGTGTTCTTGCTCTTTGATAACTTCAGAACCAGAAAGAACCGATTGTGAAAAGATTTCAAGGATTGGTTGGAAGGGGTTGAGGCACTGCGCTCAGCACGCGACTTCGATCCCCATCGAGGTCTTAAACTGAGTTACCGGTATAGGGCTTGCCACAGATATTACAGACTCTCTGCTCGTTGATGATACCAATACAGTTCCCGTCGCTGCACAGGACGCGCTGTGAAAAATCCACCTCGTCGTCCCCCTTTTTTTCCTTCTGGACAGGCTTCCCACACTGAAAGCAAAACAGACTGTCTTCGGGTGTCCTGGCTCCGCACTGCGGACAGAGGAGAGAAGACAAGGGTTGGTGACAATGAGGGCATTCCATTTACTCCTCCTCCATTTGGAGATTCTTGACAAACCTCTCGAGGTCTCGCTTATTCCGTTTGACGTCCCGCAGGAGCTTTTTTGTCTCTCCGTCAGGGAAGAGTCGATTCAGATCGTACCCTCTTCCGGGGAAAAGAGCATTGAGGTCTACCTCCCTCATCTTTTCCTCCGGAGGGACGGCCTCCTGCAATGAACCCTCCTTCTCTTCCATAGAACCCCTTTCCTATATAGGATAAGGATTCTATTTTGTCAACCCTTGATGAATCATTAGGTCATGGGTCATTCAGTGATTGATGATTGATCATCAGTCAGTCATCATTGGCATTTCACATTTTCTCCGTGCCATACTGAAGCTGATAAAACCTGAAGTAGAGCCCCCTCTTCGCGAGGAGTTCTGCATGGGTTCCTTCTTCTCTCACCTTTCCTTTATGGAGCACGACGATACGGTCGGCGTGCTGAATGGTTGAAAGGCGGTGGGCGATGACGATGGCGGTCCTCCCTTTGAGCAAACGGATCAAGCCTTCCTGAATCAACCGTTCCGTCTCAGGATCGACATGCGAGGTAGCCTCATCCAGGATGAGAACCCGGGGATCAAGGTACAGGGCCCTGGCAAAGGCCAACAACTGCATCTCACCCGCCGACAACGTCGCTCCCCCTTCTCCGATAGAGGTTCGGTATCCCTGAGGCAATTTTCGGATAAAAGCATCGGCGTTCACAATCTGAGTCACGTTCCTGACTCGGCATCCATCGGTCTCCGAATTTCCCAGTCGGATATTCTCCTCGACATCACCGGCCAACAGAAAGGTATCCTGCATGACCAATCCGAGTTGGGATCGGAGTGTCGAAAGATCCCACTCCTTGATATCGATGCCGTCGACAAGGATGGCGCCTTCTTCCACCTCGTAGAACCGTTCGAGGAGATGAAGCAGGGAGGTCTTCCCAGCTCCGGTTGCCCCCACAATCGCCACCGTTTCTCCCTCCCGGGCAGAAAAAGAGATTCCCTTCAGAACCTGCTCTTTTCCATCATAGGAGAAAGAGACATTTCTGAATTCAATGCATCCTCTGATCTTTCTTTTTACCGAAGAGGCGGACTCCACCGGCTTCCCCCGATGATCCAGCAGAAGAAAGATCCTTTCCAGAGAGGCCATGGCCGATTGCAGAATCGTATATTTCTCCGAAAGATCCCGAATGGGCTGGAAGAACATTCTGATGTACGACAGGAAGGCAACCAGGACCCCCAGCGTAATGGTCTCCTGGATGACCTTCCCCCCTCCGTACCAGAGGACGAGGGCGACCGCCCCGGTGCTCAAGACCTCGATGAGCGGGACGAAGAGGGCAAAGAGGGAGATCTGTCTCATGTTGGCCCGATAATGTCCTTCATTAATCTTCGAAAATCGTCTCCCATTCTCCTTTTCTCTCCCAAAGAGCTGCACGACCTTGATCCCTGAGAAGTTCTCTTGAAAAAAGGCATTCATCTGGGCGAGTCTCTGGCGAACCTCTCGGAAAGCATCGCGGGCGCGATGGCTGAACAGCAGCGTGATGAGGAAGATCAGGGGCAGGAACAAGAAGGACAGCAGGGCAAACCCCCGATGCAGGTGAAGGAGCACGAGGATGATCCCGATCAGAAGGAGGATATCCTTTAGCAGGTAAACCAGGACAGCGGTAAACATCTCATGAACGTTCTGGACATCGTTGGTGAGCCGGGTCACCAACCTCCCGACAGGGTTCTGATCAAAAAAGGATACCGAAAGGGTCTGGACATGCGAGAAAAGTCGCATCCGAAGATCATGCATCGCCCTCTGACCCGCCACTTCCATCAGATAGACCTGATAGAAATTCAAGCCGAAGTTGGCGATCAGGATCAACACAACGAGGCAGGCGATGCGGAAGACTCCTGCCACATCCTTCCTTCTCAGGGCGAGCAGGTCCTCCTTGGCCAGATCCCTCATCCGATTCAATGAAATGGACCTATCAACGCCATGTTCTTCAAAAAAAGAAGGGTATTTCTGTAGGATCTTTTCTTCCTTCGGTCCCTGTGCGGCAAACAGATAGTATCGCTGGTTGGACAGGAGTCCGGATCTTTGAAAAAGGGCTGCCTCTTTCTCGTCCATCGACCGCAAGATATCCGAAGGCAGCAAGAACCTTCCCTGTTCTTTCTCGGGAAGGAGGTGAACCCCGTAGTTTTTCAAGAGGCGTTCTTCCGCCTCAGATCCCTCTCCTTTGAAGACCACTTCCCCCGCGAAATGGACGATATACCGATCGATCGCTTCTTTGGTCAGGTAAGGGATCAAAAGATCGAAAGCAGCCATGAAGACAACGAGGAGCAGGGAGAGACCGATCATGGACGCGTAGGGTCTGAGAAACACGGCCAGCCGGGCCATGAGCCTCAGGTCGTAAGCCTTTCCCAACTTGCCTTCTTCCATATATCCGAAATCAGGATACACGGTTCACCCCGTTCCGTTCCAATTCTTCCGCCAATTGTTCCCGCCAATAGAGGTCTGCGTAGACCCCTCCGTTGGAGAGGAGGGTGGCGTGGTCCCCCACCTCGACGATCCTCCCCTCGTCAAGAACGATGATGCGATCTGCCCTGCGAAGAGGGGCGATCCGGTGGGTCACAAGAAAACTCGTTCTACCCTTAAGAAACCTCTCCAACCCTTTGAGGATGCTTTCTTCGGTCTGGATATCGACGGAGGAGAGGGCGTCGTCCAGGATAAAGATGGGAGGGTTCATCAGGATCGCCCTGGCGATAGCGACCCGCTGTCTCTGTCCACCGGAGAGGGTGATCCCTCTTTCCCCGATCACCGTGTCCATCCCATCGGGAAAGTCCAGGATGTCTTCATAGATCTGGGCCAGACGCGCGGCCTCTTCAATTTCGGAGTCCGTGGCGTCCAGTTTTCCAAAGGTCAGATTCTCCCTGATCGTATCCGAGAAAAGGAATGTGTCCTGGGGCACGTAGCCGATCGAGCTTCTCAACACGCTGAGAGGGATTTGGTGAATCTCGGTCCCGTCGATAAAGAGGGTTCCTTGGGGAGCTTCCAAGATCCGAGCCAACAGGTTACAGAAAATGGTCTTCCCCGCTCCGGTCCTTCCGGCAATGGTCACCCGCTCCCCCACTCTGACATCGAGGTGGATGTCCTGCACCAGAGGATTCCGTCCGTTCCCGCTTTGAAACGTGAGCCCCCGGATTTCGACGTGGCCTTTCAACCTCCCGGACCCTGGGGTGACGGAGACATCGGAGATTTCCGGCACCTCCTCGAAGATCCTGTTCAACCGTTCCATCGAGGCGGCGCCCCGTTGAACCACGTTGATAGCCCAACCGAGCGCCATCATCGGCCAACTGAGGATCCCGAGGTAGCTCATGAATGCAACGAAGTCCCCGGTCGAGATCGACTGCAGGATGGTCAACCGCCCGCCGAGGTAGAGGACGATGGCGAGGGAAAGATTGGACAGGAAGAGCAGGATCGGGAAAAACATGCCCCATACCTTTGTCACGCTCACATTTTTCTGAACATAGTCTTGGCTGAGACAAGACAGTTTCTCTTTCTCCCTCTCCTCCTGAACATAGGCCTTGACCACTCGGATACCGCTCGTGGCTTCGCGAATCCGTTCCGTGAGAGAGGCGAACGACTTCTGAACGTCTTCAAAACGTTGGTGGATCACCCGGCTGAAGCGCAGGGTGATGATCGTGATCAAGGGCATGGGGAGTACCGAATAGGCTGTCAACCCGGGATGGATATAGAGCATGAACAGGAGGGTCAGCATCCCCAGAATGATCGTATCCACCAGAAAGACCAACCCCATCGCCAGGGACATCCGGACCGCCTCAATGTCGTTGGTGGCATGGGCCATCAAATCGCCCACTTTTGTTCGAGAAAAATAGGAGAGACCGAGTCCCTGGAGGTGAACGAAGAGCCGGTCCCTGAGCGCCTTCTCCACCCGCCGAGCGGTCCCCAGAAGCAGGTGTCTCCAGAGATACCGGAAGCCGCCGATGGCGAGCGCAAGGATGAGAACCTGGACGGCGTAGATGAGGAGGTTGGAAGAGGAGATGTCCCCTCGGGTCAGATCATCAACGGCATGTTTGATCACCCGTGGGATGAAGAGCTGCAGGACGTCCACGATCAGCAGAGCCGCCAGCCCGACCGAGATCCTCCATCGATTCTCTGCCAGATCGCCTCGAATGGTCTTGAATGCCTTCATCGGAAGATCCCTTTTACGACCATAACGGTCCCTGACTCGAGCCCGTGGGATAACTCTGCTCATTTCCCAAGCGGGACATTATGTTATAATGTAAACGTGAGATTTTCTAAAAGTCAATGAAGGTGGCCTTCTGTTCCAGAATTCCCACAATTCTTCTCTTGACAACTCCTTCAGATTTTGTGAAACTCTATCCACGCTGACCTTTCTATGGTGACATCGAACACGGAAAAACCTACGTTTGAGAAATTGGGTCTGGAAGGAATCCCTGAAGGTCTCTCCCCGGAAGAGGTCGAAGTCCTTCAGAAGCTCCAATCTCAACTCGTTGAATTCATCCTTCGCCTGATTCAGGCTTTCCTGAGAACCGGATACTACACTCCCGAACATCCCGAATCGAAAAAGGCAAAAGAGGGTCTCTATCAGGAGTTTAAAGGCCTCTTCAAACTTGAGGACGAGCTCACGTTCATGGTCAAGGAAGAAGCCGAAGGCCAGAACATCTTGGTGGAGGGGGTCCTTCCGGAGCCACAGCGGTTGAGTCGTATGATGATGAAGGGGATGGGAGAGCTTTACGTTCCCAAGTTTGCCAAATACCTTGAACGAAAGGATCTGATCAGTCTCACGCTGAAGAATCGGATGGGGCAGGGGGAGTTCGCTCGCTTCATCGATATCATGAGCGACCCTTCACAGCTGGATATCCGCCAAAAGGAAGCAAAGGAGCACTTCACACAGACGCTCTACCATTCGGGGATTTTTAATATCTCGTTTGTCTTCAACGAGGAATTGGTGATCGCCCCGGATCGGGAAATGCCGTGGAGGGCACGCCTCACCCTCTCTCGGATGAGGAAAGATCTTAAGATCATCCCCTATTTTCAAAAAATGAGGGAAGAAGAACTTCAGGAGATTGGGAAAAACCTCATTCGAGACGCTATCCGACCGGTCCGGCAGTCCGACATCCTCTGTGCGATCCTTCAGAATTGCGACATTGCCTCCTCGCCCGTGAACCCGGAGGAGTCGATCGAGGAGGTCATCCTCTCATTTTTGCAACCCAAGCATTTCGTGGGAACCTCTCGTATCTTTCTCCGGGAACACCTCGCTCTGAAACGCCTCCAGAAACAAGATGCCTTTCAAGAAAGGTCCAACCGACAGCTGAAGAAGATCAGCCACCGATTGAAGGACATAGGAACCAAAGAGGCGGAGGGTTTGCTGGAAGAATTTTTCAGGAATCAGCTGATCGGCCTTGAAGATCTCACCCCTCCGTTGAGGGACAAGATCCTCCTCGAACGATTGACCGACAAATTTCTCAGCTATACCCAGAATTTCTTCCAACAACTGGACCAGGCCAAAGAACGGGAGACGTTCTTGACGTTGGCCCAATCCTTCCTCACGATGATGCCTGAGCTGGTCCGGAGAGACCGATATACAGAGATCCTCCGCATCCTTGAGACATTGGGGCTTCACTTTCATCAGAAAAAGATGTGGGCTCTTCTGGCAGGCCAGGTCGTAGAGGAGATTGGCCGGGGGCCGGCACCCGCGATGCTCGAGGAAAAGTTCTTGGCAGGGAAGAAGGAAGTGCGAGCCGCCATCATCCCTATCTTCGTCGCCCTTGAGATTGGAGCCATCCCCTCCTTGCTGAACATCCTTAAGAGGAGTGAGGATCAGTGGGTGAGGAAGAACGCCTGCGAGGCCCTGATCCAGATCGGTCCGGTGGCAGGTATCCATCTGATGCAAGAGTTGGATGCCCAGCAGATCTCTGTGGAAACGACCTGTGATATTCTCAGGGTGCTCGGTGAGATCAAATCAAGAGACTGGAGCAGTCCCCTGCTGAAGGTGCTGCGGAAATATGTGTCTCATGAAAATCCTAAATTGAGGGAGCAGTCCCTTCACACCTTCTGCAGTATTGGAGGGATGGAAGGAGAAGCGCTTTTTCTTTTGGGCCTTGACGATCCAGATTCCGACGTTAAGAAGAGGGCC
>Ga0315288_10011860_pt1 | contig 10968 bp, 20 predicted proteins | sample YL17G11_20_MG_FD_203454 | JGI IMG/M metagenome (GOLD analysis project Ga0315288, IMG submission 203454) | Sediment microbial communities from Yellowstone Lake, YNP, Wyoming, USA - YL17G11_20 | ecosystem: Environmental > Aquatic > Freshwater > Lake > Sediment | place: USA: Wyoming | collected...
GGACGAACTAGAAATTCCGCAGTTCGCACATCTCCACTTGATTAATTCAGTGTTCATAACTTATATACCTCTTGTCGATTCGGACTTACGAAGCCAGACACTTGATTCCCTCTCGGAGGAGATCAGTGATCGGTTCTTTGTTTACACGTAGTCCAAGGTTACGAACGAATTTTTCGGTTTCCGCTTTCTTAAATCCAAGGCCTGAAAGAGCCGACGAGAGGTTCTTGCACGCGTCAGGGTCAACTTGTTCCTTCACAATTGGAGGAGAAAAAACCGCCTGCATCTTGGACACGGTGGCGGAGTGTGACGGCGAAGCAGTAGCCTTGAACGCCTTCGCCCGATTCAATGCATGGGTGCGTTCTTCAGGAGAACAAGAGTGGTTGAAACAGGCAAGGGTCACCTTGTCGTTCATGAGCCACTTTGGGTTGACAATATCCATCATGAATTCAATGTAGGGTACCTCGTCCACCGCGTCGTCCCGAACCCCAGCTTCGGTGCATTCGCGAAACACACACAGGACCCTACATTTCTCTGAAACCTGTTGGTTGTTTTGAATCAACAGGCGTTCCAGTGTGGCCACCGCATACTGGTTCTGGGCCTCAACCACGAGATTTTTCGCCCCGATGGCGAACAAAAACATTGCGGTTTCTACGCCGAAGGACGGGTGATTTTGGTCTAGAATGTTTTCCATGCCGGTCATACTGACCCGGCTTGGAGATTTACGTGTTTTGACTAATGTATTTGAACTCGTGTACTACTACCCCGAGAACCGCGCTAAGTTTAGAAACTGCTTCTTCAAGAATTGCACGGGCCTCGTCCTGGGGATTCAAAGTTCTGGCGGATTTTCTGAGATTACTTATGAGGCCCCTGAGGTCATTTATGGCTGCTCTGAAGTTTGCGTCTGCCCCTTCGTTGGCTGTCCGAATCTCGGTCAAAAGTAACCTAACTGAGGCAGCCGTCATGGCTTGGCTTGGCTTTTCTTGGCTTTCCAGATACTCAGCTATTTTTACAATCTTTGTTTGTAAATTTTCTGGACTCATATTCTACCTTGTCAAATTATTACCGAGATATTGGATCGTTTCCATACTGGATTTAATTATATCACTGAAACTAGGAGTAGAAAAACCCCTATCTTCGATTACCCCGAATTCGTTCGAAAAAGCACAGTGTATGAAACACGCGTGCACTTTATGCTCAAACGGATTTGAACTAAGCCAATGGATTATTTGGTAGTATAGTTCATTGCACGTATGCGTACCGGCATGATAGCTAGGTATTGCGTTTACGCCCTTACTTTTCAGAAATTCAATCATTCCCAGTATTTCAATACTGGTTTCATACGCCGCTGGACCCCCGCGAATAATGCTCGAGTCTCGGATCGGTATTCGGTTATTATCACCCATCGCTGTATCGATAACGTTGATGGCAAAACGTTCGTATCGTATGGGACTATCGTGTTGAGAAGCTCCGTACATCAAAATGAAATCCGGTTTAAACCGAATAGCTTCATTTTTTAGGATTTCTGATGACTTCCCGAATATTTGCGGGAGGACTATTCCACGTACAGAAAACCCGGGGATTGAAACATCTCCGTTTGCCCACACCTTAGCCAACTCTCCGGATGGAGTTTTCTTTATACCCCACTGAGGCTCAAATCCGGATAAAAGTACCTTAGTCATTTGGGCGCTCCCATACCACACAATACCAAAATTTTATAGTTCTGTACGGTCATATGGTACAAAAAAAGACATTTCGTTCCATTGAATTTCGGGATAGGGATGGGGATACTGTTGTCCATCATGGTTTCATGGACGATCTCGGGGCAGAAAAACTCGTAACCCAACTGATCGAGTCAGGTGCAACAGAAGTTATGATATGTGATCTCACTCCTGATGAATCGACGAGTGTAAAATTACACAACGAAATTCAACAGTTAGAAAAAACTCCAAAACGTTTGCCTTAATGGATTAAATATGGATTTCACTTTAGAAAAGAGAATTTTCACGGCAGAGAGACTTATACAAAACGACTCAATTGCCAATTTGAAAATATCAACAAGGGATTCGCTTTTATCAAGCATGGCAAATTCTTTGATTTTGCAGATAGTTGCCGAAGTTGCGACACGCAAGACAGACAGCAAGGCCGTTTCCTATCCAACTACATGGTGGGACTCGGTAAAAATCCGGTTTCTCCCAGCGTGGGCGCTGAAACGATGGCCCGCGAAAATGACTACGGTCACGTTGGAAGCGTGGGCGCATTACCCATCAATTGCAATCCCCGATACTGAGTGTTATGTGACCGTTTCAATCATTGGTGACATGACGAAATGGTGAATAATGACAATTAACATTCAGATCCCAGACAATGGTAAACCCGAACACGTCAAAATTACAATAGACGGTGAGACCGTTGGTTTTGTAACAAAGTTAAAACTTGAGTTGACACCAGGAAAACCAACGGTAATTTTAGAAATTGAACGCACATTTCCTGACGATAAACATGTAAACAAACAGTTCAAGGATCACCGTTGGGTGAAGTTTCCCGTTTCGGTCACACCAGCAGTACCAGTTGTTGCGGTCACACCAGCAGTACCAGTTCGATCAAAGTTTGGTCCCAGCGTTCGTGCTAAGAAGTGACGATCAAGTGTACTATCCAACATGTGGAAAGAATTAATATTAGCGACCCATGAGTGCCAAAGACTTGATTACACGCCAAGGTATAGCACGATTCCGATCGTAACCCAAGAGTCTGTCTCGACTCACAGCTATTGGGTTACAGTCTACGCCGCCATGATCCACACGGCTTTAGACCCTGATGATACCGATACCCTAGCGGCTTGCCTATTACAGGCAGCCATACATGACATCATAGAAGGAATAGGATCAGGGGATATTGTTAGAACATTTAAGTATCGTTCAGAAGCTTTGAGAGAAGCGATTGATGAAGCTGAAATTCAGGTGATGGAGGAGTCTCCTCAGTCTTTAAAGAGACTTTTTTCAGTATCTAAATCTCTACAAGAGAAAACTGGTAAACAAAAATATATCGAATCAGTCGTGAAAGCTGCTGATTTTATGAGTTTACATAACTTCATGATACGTGAATTAGAGCGGGGGAACCAAGAAATTAAACCGTATTTTGAAAGAATGACCCAGGATCTTCATAAAATGTCGGTTAAGAATAAAGGTGTGGTTTTCATCACGTCAGGCGGAAACGAGTTTATTCTTTCAGGATTCTATGACGAACTCGTTACCAACGCAGTGGGAAAATTTGAACGAATTTATCCATTCAAGTTATGATGTAAGAAATGAACAGATTTTATTGTTGGAGGGTTGGTGCCGTACTTGAAATGAATGTTGGTGATAAATGTCCAGAATGTGGTACTAATCACATTGTGTATGAGAGTAATAACTGCGGGAGTTTTGTTGAGTTACCTGCTGAAAAACGAATTCTGAATCAGGTTGGAACACATTGTGTTTTACCAATTAATCACCCCGGGTCGTGTTCTCATGATTTGGAAATTATAGCTGAAGAGATCCATGATTCTTGAGAATCGAATGAAAAGGTAAACATCTTAAACGCAGATTGTGAGAAATTAAATGAACAGCGTAATTAAACCTAATGAATGGTGGGCGATCCAGAAATTCGGGAAAATTCGACTTAAGAATCCAGCCACCATCAGTACTGGATATCGTAAAAAGATGGAGTTCGTATGTGAATGTGGGAATAGTAAATTCATAATTGTTAGAGATGTCACAAGCGGTAAAACTAGTAGTTGCGGGAAGTGCAATGAAATGTCACCAGAATGGTGGCATACTAAAACATTCGGCAAGCTTCGGTTGAAACAACCAAAAATTTTGAGCCTTGGATCATCTAAAAAAGAAGTTTGGATTTGTGAATGCGGTAAAAATAAACCGATCATTGTTAAAGATGTTACGAATGGAAAAACTACATCATGTAACAATTGCCATAGTATGCCACCTGATTGGTGGGCTTACAGACGATTCGGAAGGTTGCGAATAAAATTTCCGAAACAGTTACACCAAGGGTCTCGGAAAAAAGAAATATTTGTTTGTGTATGTGGCAATGAAAAAAGACATGTAGTGTATACTGTTACATCAGGGTTATCACGTAGCTGCGGCCACTGTTCGAGAAAAATCAGTGAGTGGTATTTGAAAAACCGAAAGACTTTGGCAACGCTCAAAACTCCAATACCAGCAGGTTCCATACCACTCGGTGGACCCATTCAATTGGAGACAGTACACCGTGTTGATAGACCATTTCTTGCAATTTGTCCACACTGTGGGGACAAATACAGACCACGATTTAGTAGTATAAAATCTGGCAAGTCACTTACTTGTGGATGCTCGGCAGGAATGATCTCGCGACCAAGCACTGAAATCCATCAGTTTATAGTATTAAATGGGTTTGAATCAGAACTCGAGTATGAACTTAGTGGGTACAAATATGATGTCTGTGTTAAACCATGTAAAACACTAATTGAGTTTCAAGGTTCTCGTTATCATTCTAGTGCAAAACAAAAAGAGCGTGATCAAAAAAAGAAAGCTCTTGCCGAAATTTATGGGTATGAACTCATTCAAATTGATGAAAAATTATGGAATAAGAAATCAACAAAGGATGAAGTTAAAATCAACATCCTAAGTATTTTGATGAATCGAAAGGGTATGGGTTCCGGTCATAAATGTAAAAGCGAAATACTCGCAAAAATTGAAGAGTTAAACGATTTAATAGCATCCGGCCTACCTGAAGACATTTCTACTCGTGTTAATCAAAGAGTTGATGACTTGATGCAAAAAATGAAGACTGCAAATGAAGACATTATGTCGGCAGCTATATCATCACATCATGTTATGTGTGCAATCAAAAATATGAAACCGAATGAAGCATTCGGTAATGACCCGTTCATATATTACGCTCTTGGCCTAGTTGGTGAAGCTGGCGAACTCACTGGAGCCCTACTCCGAGCGATTCGGAACGGGGACACTGTTGAAGGGAAAAAAACTGCCGTTGAAAGTGAGTTGGCAGATTGTATAATCTACGCAGTGATTCTTGCCTATGCGACTGGTATCGATTTGGTGAAAATTGTTAATGATAAAGCAAGGATTGTTGAAGCTCGTGCTAGAGCGGGGTATTATGGCGGTCCGATACACTAATGATGGTTATTATGGCGGACCTTTGAAACGTGCAAAACGTTTGACAATAAAGAAAAACAAGAAACAAAAATGAGTCTTCCATCAACCATTACACTCGCACTTGCTATTTCGGATGACCAAGAAATCACATGCATTTTCTGCGGATATCGTAAGATAGACTTGGACGTTGAGTTATTTCACCCAGGTAAACGTTCATGGGGCGGAGCCCATCAGAAGTGCGTAGACCAGCACAATCAGTATTTCTTGCGTCGATACGCTAATCAACCGGATACCCTATCAAATCGTATCTTAGCGATTGCCAGTAATTTTGACGTTGAAGACCCACGTTGCGATAACGTTAGAGAACTATCACGAGCGGTTGCGTCTCTGCAGAAACTTGTTCAAGCCGCAAACATGGCGATGTATGCAGCACAGTACACTCTTGAAAAGACGCACTGGACTCCAACAGATAACTTCAATCAGTGGTCAGCTACGGCTGATGGATATAATCACGCACAGGTGCAGCAAACCGTCCAAGACTTGATGATCGCGCAACAATCTATTCGAGCCGTAATCGGACCGAATGATTTAGAATACCAAGTTCAAGAATGTGATAGATGCGGAGCTAAACGCGAACCGTGGCAAGATCCACAGGATATTCGTTGCCCTCGTCACGCAATTCCCGGATCAGATCCTAGTTGCGACGGAACATTACATGCTCCATCGGTTTTTTCAGATTCAATGTTGGATAAACCAACTTGCGAAAATTGCTTCGCACCTTACGGGGAAGAACATGCACCGGAATGCCCGTCAGTGATTCACCGTTAGGTTATTCTTAGCTTCCATCAATATTACCCTTAAAAAGGGTATAGAATGGAAGAGTTCCAGCACCAGTTCCTCTCCCTTTGTTGATTAGATCTGACGCAGCTTTATCTGATTCAATTTCATCCGAAATTAGGTGAGAGTCATTTGCAAGCGACCTTAGAGTTGGGTCGGTTGTGATATTTAATAAGTCCTGTTTAGCACGTGGAATCCTTTCGAGTATCAACCAAACTTGGTCATATGTTAATTGATCAAGTTTGCATACTCCGTCAACGTACCAAATATTGCACGAATCAGATTTATCCCCGTCACAAACCGTGCAATACTGATAGTTGTCATTCACATTGTCCGACATCGAAAAATCGCACCCGCACGCGGGTGCGGTTGGACATCCGCAACTCATATTGAACCTCCGGTAAACGCTGTTACAACGCAGTCAGCGTTAAACTTTAAACCACCAGTATGGATTGTCCAGTCTGGTTCTATTATTGCAGAACCGCCTTGACCAAAGTTTTGACTGAATGACCCGTTGGCCTCTTTACCCCATCGGTTTGCCACCGCTAAAACACACGAATTGTCTGCCACGAAATCCATCCAAGAAGTAGATGGAAAACCTCCCTTCCCCCAATTTACGCAAGCGGCAACAACATCAACTTTTTTCCCGTTAAATATCGATGAATCGTCTGAGGATAACCTTGGAATATTTTTTGGGATCTTATCACGTAAATCACGACAGATAACAACACTCAGAAGTCCGAGATCCGTTTGAACAATTGGTGCGGGTTCAATGCCAGGTTTTGACCAGAGAAAATCTGTCGAAAACAGATTTATCTTATCACAACACGATATGATTTCACCATGAGGGGAGATCATAGTAGCAGAATTGTGTAAACGTCGAGTTTTAGGGTCTATGCGAACGTATCCCCATGAAACATATGACTTCATGTTCACAGCAACGTTTTGCATGAAACGGAAAGTAGGTCCGTTCTGATTTTCAGCCACCAGCATGGCTTCATCTAAATTGAGAAAAGAGTATCCGGTCAAGCATAGTTCGGGGAAAACCAAAAAATTAGTTCCCATATCATGAGCTTGGCTGATTAGTGGTTTCAGTTTTCGAAAATTGTCTATAACGTCGGCATGACACTTTGCAAGCCTAGGATTAAACTGAACGACAGAAACTATGAGCGCATTTCCCATTCGTTTAGTTATTTCTTCTCGATAAAGACTGAACGTCGAGCCATAGATTCTTCAGCTTTTCTGGCAGCTTCCATGGTTTTCTTCTCAAACATTTCTGCGTGATGAAATATCGCTTCCAACGCGTTTTGGACTTTTTGAAATTTTTCAGCATCCCCACCCATGTCCGGGTGATTCTTTGCAAGCAAAGCCCTTGATAGTTTCTTCGCCTCCTTGGATAGGTCTGATACTGCACCCGACCGTTCACTGCGGGGAAGTTTAGATATACCATTCATGATGACATTGATGTCCTTACCAAGGATCGACCAAGCTTCATGAAGTGGCATCATCATATTATGGAAAAAGCATTCGAAGGCTTTTTGCCGCCATTGCAGCCCTTGGTTTCGGTCTGGACAAACGTCTATCTAAAAATTTTTCAAGTTCATCAACAGTTTCTGGATATTTTCCTGTAGAAACTCGAAAATCCTCTTTAACCTTCCGAAGTTTTTCAGTGAATTCGTCGTATCCCATTTTTCCTCCTGAGTTATTGAACTATACTGAATTAATCACGTATTTAACTTCAAAAGAAGTATCGTTAAGATGACAGGCTTCAATCGAGTTCCATACTTCTTTGGAACCTTTTGAATCATGCGTACTGATCATATGTTCAGTTTATATAGGTCGGGTAGTTAAATGAAAAGTCAACCAGATTTCACGTCTCTTTGGAACCTTTTGGTAGCGGCTTCAAAAACCTCAGGGAATGAAAGACTGCAGTCAACTTTGATGAATCACTCTTCCAAGAAAGAGTACATATGTAGAAAGCTTGGAGTAATTTCTGGTACCGACATAAATAGGTATAAAATTGTATCGAAGAAAACTGGGAATGATAAAAAAGTTTTGCTGTAGTGTATAGATCCAGTATGGCCCAACTTTATGGGTTGGTTTTCAAACTTTAGAGGATAAATCGACATGTCTAAGACGCAAACAAAAACTGAAATCAGGAACAACACCGCGAAGATAGGGAAACTTCTTCGTGGAATTGATAACGACACCTTGGCCATCAAGAAGGACCAGGCGAAATTGAACGTAAGGATCAAGGCGGTCCAGGATAGCGCTAAAACTGTCCAAACCCTCATCGGTGGCATTTCGAATATGGCTCTTGCCGCTCCGGCCAGTCTGAAAAAGGTTCAGGTCAAGAAGCCCGAACCGAAAACCGCCTCAAAGGTATCTCCCAAGGCTCCCAAGGCTCCCAAGAAGCCGACGCCCAAGAAGGCGGCTACGAAAACTGCGGCTCCGAAGAAGGACCTGAAGAAGGCCACGAAGGCCCCAGCGGCTGTAAAGGCGTCCACAAGCGAATCACCCCAAGACCGACCTTCACTCAAGAAGGTGATTACTGATATTATTCTGAAAAACGGGAAGCCAATGGGAGCTGCCGATATTTACAAAATGGCATGTCAGAAGTTCGGATACTGGTCGCGCCAGTCCCTTTACAATGCCTTGAAGGACAACAAGGCTTTTGCTAAGAAGGGAGAGGGGTATGATGTACCTGACTCCTCCCCCATCAGTATTTCAGAGACTTCAGACTCTGAAGCGGAAAAATTCGTTCAGAGGGTTGAAGGCAATTCGGCAACTTCGGCGGTTGTCTGATTAGATTTACGGCTCTGCCCTGGTCGAAGATCTTAAACCCAGGGCCGTAACATCAAACATATGGAAGTACAAATAGACCTTCGAGTTAGAACGGGGATTAGTAAAACTCTGTTCTCAGCTATAGAAGTATGCAGCGTTAGGATCGCCAGGAAAGTTATCCTCAAAAGATATTGTCCGGATGGTCATCCAGTTATAGAGGTAGAGAACCAACTTGTAGAGATGGCTGCGGCCAAACTCATCGAGATCGTCGGGTCTAAGGATTCTAATCTTGAGGAAGCAGTTTTAATGATCCGAAATTCCGCAGCGATTAAAGTTCGTAACTCAGATGAAGATGATCAAACAAAGATGTTGGCCATAATGGATATCATGAAGATGAAGACGAATGAAATTCTTCCTTTTGAATTGAAATTTCCTGTGGTCGGACATGAGCATGACACCTGAACAGATCAGAGCTAGACGAGATGAACTGAGTTCACAGATTCAGAACCTGAAAGATCAGATCGAGCACGTAAGAATAGACTTCAAACATCTGCAGCTAGAGTGCAAGCACCCAGGCAAGATCTCGACAAACACTTGGGGTCGAGATCCAGGTGGTGCCCATTGTCCTGACTGTGACAAGAACTGGTAAATCTACAATATGGTGATCACGCCGGAACAGGCGAGATACCACGAAACTACAAATACTTGCTTGGGCAGGATTTCACAAACTAGGATTTCGAATTCATGACGCCACCAATCCTCGCCCGAGGATTGATGGTGAAAACTGTAATAAAACAACAGTATTTCGATTATGAAAAAACCTTCTAGTCTTTCAGCCATGGTAGTAAGTTACGTCCCGCTGTTGTTCGGAGACCCAATGTTCTATGTTGAGGATCCGAAAGAAATCACTGAAGCTTTACTCAAAATACCGGATGTCGAGACATTAGCCTGCGTATGGTTCATGAAGGAGAATAAGCCTTTTCCCATCATCGTCATGAAAGACATGAAAAAGGTACTCGACCACCTCAATTGGTGGTCCGAAGGGAAACCTACTGAATGGTTTGACCTTAACATCGCACAACGCGATGGTAAATACATCATCGCTCTCATCCCAAGAATCAAGAAATCAATTAAACGTTGGGATATTGCTTATCAACTTAGGACAGGATACCCTCCGCCACGTGATACCAAATACAGTGTTATGTTTCGGTCCATAACTTTCGTTTCCGGAAATGGCACCGTGTTTGACAAAATTTCCGACCAAATTGGTTCAGAGATTAAAATTGGGTTCGTCGATGACAATGACGTGAATCGTAATAACATTAGTGATATCGCTGACGACAAGATCCATACGCTTGGGTCATTTCCAGTTAATCAAGACAACTCACTCTATGACTACATCATGAGTATGATTGATGACGCGAAGGACCCAGGTGTGCCGAATATTGTGAGTGAAGTTATCTGACGCGGCAGGGTTAATATGAGAAAAGCACGAACGATAGTATCGCGTCAGATAAGAGCACGAGTACTCCCTGAGAAAGGTGTAGTCTTTCCACTGCTAGATAGTGTTGATGTAAAGACGCCACCCGTAGGTTATGCAACATTATTCAGACAAGCCGTAGATGGTAAGTTCTACATGAAGCATGGCGATGGTACTATAGCACCACCCAAAGAAGACGATTTGTTATCGATCATTGTTGGCTTAGTGAAATTTCCCCAAGAACCTCCCTTGTTTGACGTCTTCAATTTTCAACAGCGCCGTTGATCACCCCTTCGGGGACTCATAAAACGAATGGGAAACTGAGTGATGCGGGAAACGAACTGGTGTTCCATACCCGATTCCTTGAAGGAATTTTTCACACTCAGTTCCGATGCCGCTAGACTTAAATTCGTGTTCCTCGATTAAAAGACGGGGAAGATGCTTTCTTATGGTCTTTTCTGCACCACGAAGGACGGATAACTCACCTCCTTCGACATCAAGTTTAATCATATCTATTCGTTCGTTTATGCCATAACTTTCCATTTCATCAAGAGATATGACTTTTAGACATCCTTGATTAATCTGGTCATCTGAAAAAATATTAGCGTCAGGGTCAAACCACCCTGACTTTTCGTGTAGACCAAGTGATACGACATGAACTGGAAACTCTGGATTTACGGCTATATTTTCTTCAAGAATTGACCTACAAAATAAATT
>Ga0315288_10011861_pt1 | contig 10968 bp, 11 predicted proteins | sample YL17G11_20_MG_FD_203454 | JGI IMG/M metagenome (GOLD analysis project Ga0315288, IMG submission 203454) | Sediment microbial communities from Yellowstone Lake, YNP, Wyoming, USA - YL17G11_20 | ecosystem: Environmental > Aquatic > Freshwater > Lake > Sediment | place: USA: Wyoming | collected...
TTCTTTCAGGACGTTGACGTCCATGTAACCCCAGTCGTAGACAAAGCCTTTGCCGCTGTTGCTGACAATAAGGTAAGTGGTGTTGCCGAGGAAAATGAGGTGGGGGAGTATTTCGCGGGGTGAATTGTCTTCCCGCGGCTTACGGTTGGGTTTGAGATGCTCTTCGAGAGAGGAGAGGTTCTTTTCGAGATTATCGAGAGCAGTCTTGACGTCGGTGACAGGCTCACCGTGTGACGGCAGGAGCTTCGTCGGAGACCTTTTTCGTATGGCGGGGATGGTACCTTCGAGGGCCGGTCTAATTCCAGCGGGGGGCGGCATATAGTCCCAGTGCAGATCATGGACTGTGTGGGTAGTACCGGCTTCGCTGGTGAGAATGTCGCCGGTAAACATGACAGGGGACAAATCGCCCCACCGTGCCGAATAACCGAAGCTGTGAGGGGTATGACCGGGGAGGTGAATACATTCGATGCTCCAGTTTCTCCAGTCGATGACGCGTCCAGGGGAGAGGGATTCGGCTTCTCTGGGAGTAACGAGGGTATTGGTGGCGTTGGTGAGGTCGTAGCGGACGTATATCTTCCAGGACTTCCAGAATTGCTTTGCATCAGTAATAAAGCGGGACTCGCCCTGGGGCACCATGACGGTAGCATGACCCGCTCTGTATACTCCAGCCGCAACATCCCTGTGGTGGTGAGTCAACAGGACCATATCGACGCGGGAGACGCCGATTTCGGAGAGCCTGTCGAAAACGGCGCCGGAACCTGCTTCGATAAGAAGACCGAAGTAACTGTCCTGAAGAAGATAGACATTGCAGAGAGGGTCTCTGAAAAGGAAGACACCGGGATGAACCTGAGACCACTCATACACTTGTCATTCTCCCCGCGGAACCCGAGTATTACTCCATGAGCAGCGCAATCTTTTTGATACCGGCCGTTTCCATTTCTTTCAATATCGGCGGGACAGCCTGTAGTTCCGTGGAGGCGGGGACCTTGATGAGAACGACGGGACCGGGGACTTCGGGTGGGAGGGTGGTGAGCTTAGCGGCGAGGGTTTTCAAATCCATGCCGTCAGGGGTGAGGAAACGTCCGTCCGGGCCACGGCTGACTTCAATGGAGTGGAGGGGGATTTCGCCCGGCGTAACAGCTAATGCCGTAGTCCCAGCGGAAGAGCTGGTGCTCCTTCCGACGAATCCTGCCGGAATCGCGAGGAAAGTGACGAGGATTGCCGCAGCAACAGCCGTGTAAACGGCATGATGGTTTTCAAGCGGGCTGAGAAGGCGCAACGTTCTCTCCCTTGTCTTCGGGTTTTACGACAATGAAGCCGTGGGTGTCATCCACTGCGGGGGCGATCATAGGGCCGTCAGGAAGAACAGCTTCAACGTATTTAGGGCCGAGGAGGTAGGCCGCGAGCCTGCTCGAATCGCCTGTAAGGGCGGCTTCGTTCGAAGATAGTCTCATCTGGAACAGGAAAGCGAGAGCGAAAATGACAATTGCGCACAACACGCCCGCGGTGGCCGCGGGAAGAGCATCCGTGACAGCTTTGGCAATAGTAGCCGGCGTCTGGATAGACCCAGCGGCGAGGTTTTTGTAGAGGCCGCCGAGAGCGCCTGCAAGACCTGCGAGGAGGCACAAGAGGCCGAGGCCCTGAATGAGCGCGACACGGCTTCTCATGGCGGAGATTTCGCGGAAGAGGCCGTCTTCGATTGAGGCGTAGGCGACGTAAGAGGGTGTGTCAGCGGGCAGTCTGAGTGCGGCTTTGGCGATGTTGGTGAAGGGGGAGTTCGTGTCCTGAGCTTGACTGAGGGCTTCTCTGCGGCGTGCGTTCTTCAGATGTTCGAACACGTGCGCTCTGACAGCGGGAGGCACAACCGCGCGCCGGGAGCCGGCGAAAAACTCGTAGATTGCGGCAACGGAGCCGATAGCCGCGACAAAGAAGACAGCCGGGAGAGCCAGTTGGCCTGAGCCGACAAGGTCCTGAATCGAACGCATAACGCCTTCCACAGGCACCTCTCCTTCTTACGAGACAAAACACGAAGTCGCGCTCTGATATAGAGTATCTACAATCTATCCCCAGTCAAGGACACAGGAAAGGCGCTCAGAGATGAGACCGCATAGGGAAACCAGTAATGCGTTACGCTTGCTGAGGGTTTTTGCCGAGGTATGATAACGAGGCCGAAAAAGCGGTGACGGAAAGAATCGTTGTGACAGAAGCGGCGAAGAATTCAATTGTGAGGGCCCTTAGCGCAGCGGTTAGCGCAGTGGACTCATAATCCATTGGTCCGAGGTTCGAATCCTCGAGGGCCCACTTCCCCTTTCCCCCTTCCACCTTCCCCCTTCCATTTTGAGAGTCCGCACGCGCGTCTTGTGCCGCGACGTTGACACGCTATCATCATTGAGACGCTGAACAACATCTCGAAGATGGCAGCTTTTAGGATGGAGAGACATGCCGGAGATATTCGGCACATCAGTAGAGAAAGCGGCGTGGGAACATTTGACAGAAGCCGTGTCAACGCAGGACGAGGTGCGGGTGCGGCTCGAGGGAGCGGCTCTAAGCAGGGAAAGTATAGCGCCGTGGCGGGTGATAACGGTAGTGACGGCGGAGCATCAGACGGCGGGCCGGGGCAGGCGGAAGAAGAGGTGGATTGATACTAAAGGAGCATTGCTATTGTCGGCAGGGTTTGCCGACGACGGTTCCGAGAAGGAATTTCCAGTGCGCGTGGGGAAGTCGGCGGCGGCGGCGCTGTTGGTGTCGGCGCGAAGCCTGTTTTCGGACGCGCCGCATACCGCGGTGATAAGGTGGCCGAATGACCTGTTAGTCGGCGGAAGGAAGGCGGCAGGACTGCTCGTGGAGACATTCGCTTTAGGGAAGCAGGTGCGGGGCACGATACTGGGCATCGGGGTGAACGTAACGGAGGTTCCGGAGGGGGTGGCGGAAGCGGCGGCGCTCAGCACGTTTTCGCCGGAGGTGACGAAGGAGGATTTCAGGATGCGGTTTGTGCGGGCGCTGGACGTAATGCTCACCAGCAAGGCACTTACCAGAAGGGAATACGAATCAGGGCTTGTGCTTCCGGCGAGAGTACAGACTGCAAAAGGGGAAGGGAAGCCGGTATCATACGGCGGCGGAGTGATTGTCGTAGAAACAGAGAGTGGGCGGGTGGAATTGACAGACGCCGACATTGTTTCGTGGGAAGGATGAACGTGGCTGGAGCGACACAAATATCACCGGAACTTGCGGTAGCGGCAATACTCACCGGGTGCTTTTTTGTTTTCTTCGGATACCTGATTTTCCGCGCGACGATAATTCTGTATCTGGCGGTCGTGGGAGCGATAATAGGCGGAGTAATCGGGCAACACGTGATAGGAAGCGTTCACCCGATACTGTGGACCGCGGGCGGCGCGTTACTGGGGGCGCTACTCGGCATACCCGCGGAAGCATTTGCGCGAATGTTCATCGGTGTAGTCAGCGGCGGAATGCTCGGGCTTGCTATTGGCGCATTTGCCGAAGGCGCGATGTACGGGATGGTGGGATTGGCGGTGGGCGCGCTGGCGGGTGCAATATTGTGGGCGTGGATAGGGGAGATATTCCTGATGGCGGCGTTCGCGTTCATCGGGTCGCTGGACGTGCTCATTGGAATAGTCGGTCTGTCCGCGCGGTACGGGAAAGCACTGGAAATCGGGCCGCTGTGTGTAGCGGGGATTCTCGTTTCAACGGTGCTGGGGACGGCGTTTCAGTACATTCTGCTGAGGCCGCCGAAAGGGCCGGTGCCTGAAAGAGAAGGGGAGCATTTTGGTGAAAACGGGTTTGGGAGAACACCATAGTACCATACGTACATAGTATTGCATGAGGCGATATGCGGAGCCAGAGACGATGATTGGCCGACGGCGACGGGAAGAATCGAGGGGGAAGATGTCAGCGTACGGCAGAAACCGAAGGCTCGGGGGCGGGCACTGAAGCGCAGGTTTCGATTATGGTGCGGACGGCGGAAGCAAGGCTGGGGAAGTCCTGACTGTCGGGAGGGACGACGGGGAGATGGACGAGACCCGCGACGCGCAGGCCGCGTTCCTGAGCAATTGTCATACAGGTATAGAAGACTTCGTTGCAGAGGAAGCCGCCGGCATCGTTTGAAGTGACGCAGAGGACGTTCTGAGCTTTGAGCTTGGACAAGATTTCCTGATAGGGGAGCTTGGTGGGGAGAATGTCAGGGCCGCCGGGTTTGATGTAAACGATTTTCGGGAAGAGGCCTTTTTCGTCGGGATAGAGGCGGCGCTCGTTCTTTGCGGTGAGTTCGAGCTGGATGGTGCGGGTTCCCATGCCGAAGCAGATGATGATGCGAGGGCGATGTTTTTCAGCGGCGTAAGAAAGCTGTTGGGAGGCGTCGAGCCAGACGACGGGCAGGCGGACGGATTTCACGCGGAGGGTGGAAACAATCGTTTCATCGAGATTGCGGATGACTTCCCAAGAGGTGTTGAAGGGGTAACCCGAGAAAGGTTCGAAGCCGGTGAGAAGTATGCCGTATTCGGGCGGACTTGCAGGCGGGGCTTGCTTTTCACAGCAAGAAGCGAAAAGTATGGATATGGCGGCGAGCAGGAATAGAATGCGTCGGGACATGACAAATCCTCCAGTTCGGCTGGTGCAATATACACGGAAGCGGAGGCAATGGCAACGAATCGGACACGAGTTGCTTTTCGGACAGGCGAAGATGGATACACAAAGGAGGTTCATGGTATGAAAGTTGGAGCTAACATCGAGAGCGGAAGGAGCAGGAATTGAAGGCGCTGATATCGGACATCCATGGAAATCTGGAAGCGCTGACTCAGGTGATGAAAGACATCAGGAAGCAACACGTGAGCGAGATATATTTTCTCGGCGACGTAGTCGGATACGGCCCCGACCCGGAAAAGTGCATAGACATAGCCGGGAGAAATGCGAAGGTGCGGCTGATGGGGAACCACGACTTCGCCATGCTGACCGCACCGGTGGGGTTCAATCCGATTGCGGCGGGAGCGATAGCGTGCCTGAGAGCGCGCATGGAGCCGGGCACGTACAGCATGCCGTGGAAGCGCAAACGCTGGGAATTCCTCGGGTCGCTGAATATCGCGCACAGAGAGAAACGAAAACTGTTCGTACACGCGTCGCCGAGAGACCCGATTATGGAATACGTCCTGCCGTCGGACCCGGAGTATAATCCGGCAAAGATAGCGGATGTTTTCGAGCGTGTGGAGGAATTATGTTTTGTCGGGCACACGCATTTTCCGGGGGTGATAACGCCGGAGCCGAAGTTCCAGACTCTACAGGAACTCGATTACCATTTCACGTTGAACGGCGAGAAGGCGATTATCAACATAGGTTCGGTGGGCCAGCCGAGAGACAAAGACCCGAGGGCGTGCTACGCGCTGATGGGTGACAAGGAAGTAATCTGGCGGCGTGTGGAATACGATTACGAGAAGACAATTGCGAAGGTGAAGAAGCTGACATGTCTCGACCCGAGAGTGGGGATGAGACTTGCAGAAGGACGATAGGGAAAGCCCGCGACATCCTTCAGACAAATTCCTCAAACAAGCTTACAGCAAGTTTCGGGTCGAGCGGCTGGTCGCGAAGCGGATGTGGGACGTGCGCGAGAACCTGACTTTCGTAAGTCGGGCGGTCGTTTTCATAGATGACTCCGAGGGGATGCTTGTCACTGGGTGAGAGGACGAGTTCGAGCGCCTTCATCTGGTTTTTAGCGTCATATTCCGGGCCGAGTTCGTAGCAGTGTTCTTTGTAATACTGATATGTGTGGACACGGTCCCAGGTAACGCAGGGCTGGTAAATGTTTACAAAGGAAAAGCCCTTGTGCAGGACTGCCTTTTTAAGAACGTCAACGAGATGGTCTGTGCGCGCAGACATGGCCTGAGCGATGAAACTGCAACCCTGAGAGATAGCGAGCGCGAGGGGGTTTAATGATTGGGCGGCTACACCATCGGGAGTGATTTTTGTGACAGTGCCGTGTTCGGTCGTAGGAGAAGGTTGGCCTTTGGTCAAGCCGTAGCAGAAGTTGTCGTGAACGAGAAGAGTCATGTCGATGTTGCGGCGGATGGCGTGAGTGAAATGGTTGCCGCCTTCGGCGTAAGCACCGCCGTCGCCGGCGTCAACTATAACGGTCATATCGTCGGCGGCGAGTTTGATGGCTTCAGCGGAAGGGACTTCACGGCCATGGAGGCCGTTGAAAGTGTTTACGTGGAGGTAGTGAGGCAGTTTAGGGCCTTGACCGATGCCGCTTGCGATGACGACACGGTCGGGAGAAAGCTGTAGTTCGACAAGCGCTCTTTTGACGGCGGTCAGGATACCGAAGTTGCCACAGCCGGGGCACCACTGGTTTTCAACAAGGCTTTCGTAGTCTTTTTCAGTGACAGACATTACTTTATCTCCCTGCTTAGAGATTCGACAAGGGTCTCGACATCGAAGGGTCTTCCATCGCGGCGAGTGATGACGGCGTCAGGTTTGCGGAGAGCGATTTCCCTGATGACAGAGGCCACATCACAGGCGACACTGTTTTCAATTGCAATGACCTTGGAAGCCCTGGAAACGATGTCCTTGAAAGGCTCTTCCTGCAAAGGCCAGAGCCATTTGAGGTGAAGGTGTGCGAAATCCTTTTTCTTTGCCGTAAGGATTGATTTGACTTCGCGAATGGTGTCATAGGTACTGCCCCAACTGACCACAAGGGTCTTCCTGTTCACCTTGCCGTCGACAACGGGAGGTTCGGCGGCGGCGAGAACAGTTTCGCCCTTGCGGACTCGCTTGGAAGCCATGAGCTCTGCGGCATCAGCGGCTTCAACAATGTGGCCTTCTTCACTGTGCTCATCAGAGTCGGCGACAACGACGTGCTTTGAAACGCCGGGAGCTGCCATCGGGGAAATGCCGTTATCGGTGGGTTCATAGCGGCGGTAGGTCTCGATGGCGCTCAGTTCAGAAGGACTCAGATAGTGGCGTGATGTCGGGAGGTCGTTTACGGAAAAGGGCGCGACAGTGGCCTGGGCGTCCATGAGCAATTGGTCGGTCATCACGAAAACAGGGATCTGATACTTCTCAGCGAGGTCGAATGCCTGCGCAGTGAGCGAAAAACATTCGGGAATGTTCTTCGGAGCGAGGAGTATCCGTGCGAAGTATCCATGCCCTGCGTGACGGGCAAAATTCAATTCTCCCTGCGCGGTGCGCGTGGGCAGGCCGGTGGACGGGCCGGGGCGCTGGGCGAGAATGATGACAGCGGGGCTTTCAATCATGCCGGTGAGCGAGAGGGCTTCAACCATAAGTGCGAAGCCGCCGCCGGAAGTGGCCGTCAACGCGCGCGCTCCTGCATACCACGCGCCGGCAACCATGTTGAGGGCAGAGACTTCGTCTTCGACCTGTTCAACGACTATGCCGGCCTTGTGAGACCATTCAGCGAGCATGGTCATTACGACGGTGGAGGGACTCATGGGATATGCGGCGATGAATTTCGCGCCGCCGGCAACTGCTCCGAGCGCGACGGCTTCTCCGCCCGATATCCACAAGCGGCCTTTGACGCCGTCGCCTTGGGGAATGGCGAAGCGTTTGGCTTCAGGCCATTTTGCCGCGGCTTCGTAGCCGAGAGCGACTGCCTTCAGGTTCACCTGTTCGAACTTCTGCTCAAAACGTTCGCGGACGATTTCGTCGACGGCCGGCTTTTCAATGCCCATGATAGCGGAAATGGCCGCCACAGCGACCGCGCTCGATGCCTTTTCAGAACCGGCTTCCTTTGCGAGCGTTGCCAGATTGAAAGGCGCAGTTCTCGGATGGGTGCAACCTTCTTCACAAATCACCGCTGAGTCCGGCAGAAGAGAAGGAGCAAGAGCCTTGAGAGCATCTTGATTGAGGGCGACGAGAATGTCGATTCTGTTTGTTACTCCGGTCAGTGGCTTTTCGGAACAGCGGATGTGATTGAAGTTGAGGCCGCCGCGGATGCGCGATTCGGCATCATTGGTGCAGTAAGCGAAAAGGCCGGAACGTGTGAGGATTTTGCCGAGGAGGTTGGAGGCAGTCTGAATTCCCTGGCCTGCGGCGCCAGCGATACGGATGTTGAGTTCCATATTTTCTCCTAAGCACTGACTGCTGAGGAAACGGCAGACGTGGCCTTTCTTACGGTGCAGATAATTGTAACCGAGTGGAAGTAAATCACAGGTCCCTTCCAGTTCCGAGGTGTAATGACCCTGGAGGAGAGTTTGTTCCCGCGTCTGAAAAGGCGGAGGATTGATGCCCAAGGTGCAGAATAAAGGGGATTTTGGTGGCCTGAAGAGGAAGTACAGGGTATTATAGGGATGGTAGCGGGCCGGGCGGTTGCGGCGTGGAAACATGCCGAGGAAAGTCCGGCCTCCACAGGGCAGGGCGGTCGGTAACGCCGACCGAGGGAAACCTCAGGGAAAGTGCAACAGAAAAGAAACCGCCAGCTTCGGCTGGTAAGGGTGAAATGGTGGGGTAAAAGCCCACCGCTCGCCTGGTGACAGGCGAGGCAAGGTAAACTCCCGCCCGGAGCAAGCCCGAATAGGGGGAGAGACGCGGCCCGCGTCGATACAATCCCCGGGTTGGGTGCTCGAGACGGCAGGCAACTGACGTCTTAGATGCATAACCGCCGCCGACAGGATTGGGGCACCTGGCGGCACAGGAGCCGGCTTACAGGCCCGCTACCACGCCCCGCAATTTGAGACATCTGATAGCCCCAAATGGATGAGTTTTTCTGTTGGACAAATGGAGGTTGTGAGGGTAGAGTCATGTTACGAAACGAGTTATGATGATGAAGGGAAGTTGATGGCAGAGGCCGCAGAGAGCGTAGTGGTATCTTTTGAGGAGTTCAAGAGGCTTCGACTCATCATAGGCCGAGTGCTCGAAGTAAAGGACCATCCGAGTGCCGACCGGCTGTACGTGCTGAGAGTGGACGTGGGCGGCGGCAAGGAGAAACAGCTCGTGGCAGGGCTGAAGGGCCGTGTCCCAGCCGAGCAGATTCAGGGCAAGTTGATAGTTGTTGCGGACAACCTCAAGCCCGCGGTGCTTCGCGGCGAGCGTTCAGAAGGAATGCTTCTCGCGGCAACTGACGGCGACAAGGTGACGATACTGATGCCCCAGATGGAAGTATCACCGGGGTCAGTCGTTTCCTGAAGCGAGAGGCACCGGCACATTATGATAACTCCTGTTGAGGAAACAACTTAGATGTGTGCGACAGGTGACCACTATGTGGAAGTAGCGCAGTTGGGCGACGCCCTGCTGTTCAGGGTGGTGGGGCTGGCGAGTATGCGGCAGTGTCCGGCGGTGGCGGGGCTTGCAGACCGGGTGCTGTCGGGCAACGTTCACAAGTTTGCTTTTGACATGGGAAGATGCACGGGGACGGATTCGACTTTTATGGGGACGCTCGTCGGGCTGGCGCTCACCATCAAAGAGAAGTTTCCGAACGGTTGGGTGTGCGTTGTGAATGCGTCAAAGAAGGTGGAGCAGGGGCTTGAGAATTTGGGAGCGGCGCGGTTTCTGCGGTTCAAGCCGTCACTGCCCATAGAAGATATAGAGATGGAACGGCTGGACTCAACTTCCTATTCTCAGGAACAGCACCTGGACGTAATACGGAAGGCGCATGAGAAGCTGGTGGAAATAGACAAGCGCAATGCAGAGAGGTTTGGAGCATTTCTCGAAAGCCTGAACCGAGAACTGAATACGTAGGTCGATGAAGTTCAAGCGGGGGAGTCAAAGGGTTTTCACAATGGCACTTGGCGAAGTACTCTAATCCGGCTACCCTTGACGAGAGGGAATTTCGTGGTTAAATGAAGGTCTGTTTAGGAGATAACGTCAGGTGGGAGAACGCTTAGGGCCGGAACGGCGCATAAAGAAACCTTCCGAATTCGACAAGGTTTTCCGGGAGGGGATGAGCGCGTCGAGTCGGGAGATGGTGGTGTACGCCGTGAGCAGGACTGACGGCAGGCCGTCTCGGCTGGGTCTGGCGGTGGGAAGCAAAGTGGGAAATTCCGCAGAAAGAAACAAAGTCAAGAGGCGTCTGAGGGTGGTGTTCCGGAAAAGCGGCGGCATCGGGCCGGTTGACGTGATTGCGGTGGCTCGTGCGGGCGCTTACGGGATGACTTACAGGGATTTGGAGAGCACATTTCTGAGACTGATTGGCGAGGCGGTCAAAAGAGCCAGAAGCAGAGCATCGGCACCAGTTGAAAGCAAGAAGAAGTGATTCGGTTCATGCAAACAATTGAGGCGATTATCTGCAGGATTGTACGGGCAACAAGGGAGATTTACCTTCTGCCCGTACACGCGTATAGGTTGATAATTTCGCCGCACATGCCGCCCGTGTGCAAGTACACACCATCGTGCAGTCGATATTTTGTGGAAGCGGTGAGACAAAAAGGGATAGTCTTGGGCACATTGTTAGGAGCGTGGAGGCTACTCCGGTGCAACCCCTGGTCCAAAGGCGGCATCGACCCCGTGAGATGAAACGACAGGAGTAATGGAAAACAACGATACAGAGTTCTATGAGCCAAAACCGGCGGGTTTCGGCTGGAATCAAATATCGGGGCTGATAGCCGCGGCGCTCGTACTTGTGCTGTGGTTTGCAGTGATTGCGCCGAAGTTCTTCCCGCCGCCGACTCCGCCTGAACCTCCAACTACGGCGCAACAGGAAACCGCCGCGCAGGAGACTCCGGGCGAGGTTGTGCCGCCGAAGCAAGGCACCGGCGAGACTGTTCCCGCCGAAGGGCCTGCGTCTCCTGATGAGAGCGAGTCGGCGACCGTCGAAGACGTGACAGTGGAAACGGAAGAATTTCATGCGGTGCTGACCACGCGAGGAGCGGCGCTGAAAGAATTGTCTCTGAGGAACTATGTTTATGCCGTGGGTGACAAGCAAGCAATGCCGCTAATCGCTCCGGTGTCTCTGGACGACAAGGGAGAAGCCCTGACGGGTTTCGCCATCGCCTTTGAAGGCTCAACGGACTT
>Ga0315288_10011862_pt1 | contig 10967 bp, 8 predicted proteins | sample YL17G11_20_MG_FD_203454 | JGI IMG/M metagenome (GOLD analysis project Ga0315288, IMG submission 203454) | Sediment microbial communities from Yellowstone Lake, YNP, Wyoming, USA - YL17G11_20 | ecosystem: Environmental > Aquatic > Freshwater > Lake > Sediment | place: USA: Wyoming | collected...
CGCGTCGTGCTGGAGGTGCTGACGGCCATCAAGCGCGCCGGCGCCGACATCGTCATCACGTATCATGCCAAGGATGCCGCCCGCTGGCTGAAGGAATAACCCGCGTCGCTGCGTTCGGTACCCGACCTGGTCAAAGCTATGTCAGATCTTCCCACCCGCCCGCCCGAGATGCGTGTGGGCTCGGGGGACACCCCCGAACCCCCGGCAAAGGGGGATTCCCCCTCTGCACTCTCCCTTTGCATAACCTGGATGGAGTTGCGTCGTGGCTGATTCGATCTCGCGTGCTGACGGCATTCGCGCCGTTGCGTTCGACTGCTATGGCACGCTGATCGACTTCACGGACGTGGCGTTCAAGCGCGTCTACCACGAAATCTGTCTCCAGCAGGGCCTCGCCTGCGATGGCATGGCCCTCTGGGACAAGTGGATGGAGATCTGGCGGCGCATGGCGTCGCAGGGACGCGCTCGCGAGAACCCGCGCAACGAAGCCACGTCGTGGACGCTGTCCCGCCCGACGCTCGCCTTTCGACCCTACGCCGTCGAGTGGCCCGAGCACTTCGAGGCCTGCTTCAGCGAGCTCGGCGTCCGCGGCGACGGCGTCTCCGCCTATGAACGCGTCCGCAACGGTCTCGCGGATGCCCCTGCCTTCGACGAGACGGCGCACGTGCTGTCGGCGCTGAAGTCGCGCTACCGCATCGGCATCCTGTCGAACGCGGACGACGACTTCCTGACGGCGTGCCTGGAGAAGAACGGCCTGCACACCGAGTTCGAGGTCATCGTCACTTCGGAGAGCGCGGGCGTCTACAAGCCCCACGAGGACATCTTCCACTCGTTCTGTGAGGCGGCCGGCATGGCCCGCCACGAAGTGCTCTACGTCGGCGACAGCCAGTCGGCCGACATCCTGGGCGCGAAGAACGCCGGCATGCCCGTGGCCTGGGTGAACCGCGACGGCTCGCCGCTGCGCGAAGGCGTCCCGCAGCCCGACCACGAGATCGCTTCGTTGAGCGACCTGCTGGAGCTACTGCCCTAAGAGGATGCCGCCGAGACTGGAAAGTCTCGGCTACGCGCCCCGGCTACGGGGCAATTTCGATTCGAATCGAAGGAACGATGGCGCTTTCCCACGACCGCTCCCACGAGGTCTTCCAACGCTCGCTGCGCTACCTGGCCGGCGGCGTCGACAGCCCGGTGCGCGCCTTCCGCGCCGTCGGCGGCGAGCCGGTCGTCATTGCCCGTGGCGAAGGCCCCTACGTCTACGACGTCGACGGCAACCGCTACATCGACTACGTCTGCTCCTGGGGGCCGCTGATCCTCGGTCACGCCCACCCGGCGGTCGTCGAAGCCGTGCGGCGGGCCGCCGAGCGTGGCACCAGCTACGGCGCGCCGACAGAGGCCGAGGCGGACCTGGCGCAGCTCATCGTCGAGGCCATGCCGTCGATTGAGCTGCTGCGCTTCGTCAACTCCGGCACCGAGGCGACGATGTCGGCGCTGCGGCTGGCCCGCGCCTTCACCGGCCGCGACAAGATCGTCAAGTTCGAGGGCTGCTATCACGGCCACGCCGACGGCCTCCTCGTTCAGGCGGGCTCCGGCGTCGCGACGCTCGGCCTGCCGGACAGCCCGGGCGTGCCGGCATCCTACGCACAGGAGACGCTCGTCGCGCGCTTCAACGACGTGCCGAGCGTCGAGGCCCTGTTCGACCGGCAAGGCGACGCCATAGCCGCCGTCATCGTCGAACCGGTCGCCGGCAACATGGGCGTCGTGCCACCGCAGCCCGGCTTCCTGGAAGCGCTGCGGGAGATTACGCGTCGCGCAGGTGCCCTGCTCGTGTTCGACGAGGTGATAACGGGCTTCCGCGTCGCCTACGGCGGCGCGCAGTCGCTCTACGGCGTCACGCCGGACCTGACTTGCCTGGGGAAGATAATCGGCGGCGGCCTACCCGTCGGCGCATACGGCGGCAGGCGCGAGGTCATGCAGATGCTGGCGCCGAACGGCCCCGTCTACCAGGCGGGCACGCTTTCCGGTAACCCGCTGGCGATGGCGGCGGGCGTGGCGACGCTGCGCGAGCTGCAACCGCCCGGCTTCTACGAGCGTCTTGACGCCCTCTCCGCGAAGCTCGTCGAAAGCGTGGCGCGGGCCGCGAAGAGTGCCGGCGTATCGCTGTGGCTGAACCGCGTCGGGTCGATGCGGACGCCCTTCTTCGTCGACGCGCCCGTCACCGACTACGCGAGCGCCCGTCGCTCCGACACGAAGTTGTACGCCCGCTTCTTCCACGCGATGCTGGAGCGCGGCGTGTACCTCGCGCCGTCGCAGTTTGAGACGGTGTTCATATCGTCGGCGCACACTGAGCGCGAGATCGCGGACACCGTCACGGCCGCCGAAGCTTCATTTGCGGAGATAGCCTGAGCCTGAGCAGACGCCGAGACTGGAAAGTCTCGGCTACGATATTTGGTTTTCGATGTCGCGTCCTTTAGGGCGCGGTATGGCAAAACCCGGGCGCACGCTGAGCGCGAGATCGCGGATACGGTGGCGGCCGCAGAGGCCTCGTTCGTCAACCCGGCCTGATTTCAGATCGTAGCCGAGGCTTTCCAGCCTCGCCGGGCCCGAAACCTTGACAAGGCTCCCCGCGCGTGATATTTTACTCAAACAGGGCCTAACTCGCCGCGGGCGAGACGGGGGAACCGACAGCGACATGGGGTGTATCCCGCACGGAGGCGGGAGGGGCAGTCTCTTTCAGCCCCAACCCGACAGCTAACCTCGTAGGCCACTGAAAGAGGGCTGGATACCGACAGTCGGCCGGATAATCAGTCCCTCCGGCCGTTTTTTGCACCCTCAACCCGGCCCGCTCGGTTTTGGTCGTGTGTCTGTATCGCTGGTGGGCGGTGATACCTCCCCGTGACATACGGAAGGAGGCCGACGTGAACTCCGGGGACATTCCGGATACGTATCCCCATCCAAAGCCGGCTGCACCCTCTAGTCCGCTCATCGTTGTCAGCAATCGAGGCCCGTTCGAGCACCACCGCGACGAAGAAGGGGCGCTCGTGCGACGGCCCACGGGCGGCGGCGTCGCCATCGCCCTCTCGTCGATGATGAGCCGCCACGACCTTACCTGGATCGTCGCCGCAATGAGCGATGCCGACCGCGACCTCGTGTCGCTCGGCGTGAGCGAGTTCTCGCTCGACAACGGTCACCGATTGCGCTTCGTTGGCGCCCCTCCGCCCTCGTACGACCTCTTCTATCGCGTCTTCTGCAACCCCGTGCTCTGGTTTCTTCAGCACTCCCTGTGGCACTTGCTCGACGGGCGGCCGAACCTGGAGCAGGGGATCGTCCACGCCTGGCAGAACGGCTACCTGCCCGTCAACCGCGCCTTCGCGGACGCCGTCGTCGACGAGGTCCGGCGCACGAAGGGCGTCGCCCGCGTCATGCTGCACGACTATCACCTCTACGTGGCGCCGCTGTTCATTCGCGACCGCTGCCCGGACGTCTCGCTGCAGCACTTCACGCACATTCCCTTTCCCGGCCCGGACGCCTGGAGCGCCCTGCCGCAGCCAATCGTGGAGTCGATCTGCGAAGGCATGCTGGCGAACGACAGCCTGTCCTTCCAGACGGCGCAGTCGAAGCGCAACTTCGTGCTCACTTGCCTCGCCTATCTCCGAGGCGTTGACGTCGACCTGGCGGAGACGGCGATCCGCTATCGTGGCAGAGCGACGAGCGTCTTCACGAATCCGGTGTCCGTCGACGTGTTCGACCTGCGCCGGAAGCTGACGTCACCGGGAGTCGGACTGTACCGCGCGGCGCTGAAAGACAGCGACGGGCTCGCCACCATCGTCCGCGTCGACAGGCTCGACCCCGCGAAGAACGTGGTCGGGGGCTTCGAGGCGTTCCGCCTGCTGCTGGAGCGGCACCCCGAGTGGCGCGGCCGCGTCCGTTTTCTGGCCTTCCTCGTACCGTCACGCGAGGCGATTCCGGAGTACCGGCGGTACAGGGACGAAGTATTCGCACTGATCGAAGAGATCAACGCGCGGTACGGGAACGACCGCTGGCGGCCCGTGACCGTCTTCTACGAGGAGAACCGGCCGCAGGCGCTGGCCGGTCTCAGCCTGTACGACGTGCTCCTGACGAACTCGCTGGTGGACGGCATGAACCTGATCGCGAAGGAAGGGCCTGTGCTCAACCAGCGCGACGGCGTGGTCATCCTGTCGAGCGGCGTGGGCGCCTACCAGGAGCTGCGCCAGCCGGCGCTCGGCGTCGAGGCGGAGGACATCGACGGCACGATGGAGGCGCTGCACCGCGCGCTGGAGATGGGCCCGGAGGAGCGTCACGAGCGGGCCCGGGCGATGCGGCAGATCATCGCCCGCCACGACCTGACGCGCTGGGCGGAAGTGCAGATGGCGGCCTTCAGGGACAAGGAAGTGAAGCTGCTGGGCCGGCCCGGCCCTCTCGCCGTGCGACCCGTCTCCCGCGAGGAGCCGCCCGCTCTCATCGCCGGCGGAGTCCCTTGACACTCCCGTAGCGCCTGACTAGAATACTTGATGGGCGGCGCCTCCCGTCCGCCGGTGGGCGGACCGAGTGCCGCTTATTCATTAGATGTCAAAGTACATATTCGTTACAGGCGGGGTAGTTAGCTCCGTCGGTAAGGGAATAACGACGGCGGCTATCGGTCGCATCCTCAAGAGCCGCAACATCTCCGTCTCCATCCAGAAACTGGACCCGTACCTCAACGTCGACCCGGGCACGATGTCCCCCTACCAACACGGGGAGGTCTTCGTCACGAACGACGGCGCCGAGACGGACCTCGACCTCGGCCACTACGAGCGCTTCATCGACGAGAACCTCACCGGCATGAGCTCCGTCACAACGGGCCAGATATACCAGGCGGTGATCCAGAAGGAGCGTCGCGGCGACTTCCTGGGCGGCACGATCCAGGCCATCCCCCACATCACGGGCGAGATCAAGAGCCGCATCCGCGAAGTGGCGCGGACGAGCGGCGCCGACGTCGTCATCGTCGAGGTCGGCGGCACCGTCGGCGACATCGAGGGCCAGCCGTTCCTGGAAGCGATACGCCAGATGCGGAACGAGGAGGCGCGGGACGACCTCCTGGCCATCCACGTCACCCTCCTGCCGTACATCGGCTCCACTGGCGAGATCAAGACCAAGCCCACGCAGCACAGCGTTCGCGAGCTACGCAGCGCGGGCATTCAGCCGGATGTCATCGTCTGCCGCAGCGACTTCGCGGTGTCGCAGGACTTGAAGGACAAGATCGCCCTCTTCTGCGACGTCGAGAAGCGGGCGGTCATCCCGCTGCGGACGATGTCCAGCATCTACCAGGTGCCCATCGTCCTCGAAGAAGCGGGACTCGGCGACCTGATCATCGAACGCCTATCGCTCCCGGCGGGCTCCCGTGACCTCAGCGAGTGGCGGCAGCTTGTCGACCGCCTGCTGCACCCGTCGGGTAGGGTGACCGTCGCCATCGTCGGAAAGTACATCGAGTTGCCGGACGCCTACCTCTCCGTGCGGGAGTCGCTCATCCACGCGGCCATCCACCACGACGTGGGCGTCGACGTGGAATGGGTGCATTCGCAGACGCTGGAGGCGGTCGGCGGCGACGCGGCGCTACAGCACGTGCAGGGCATCGTTGTGCCGGGTGGCTTCGGCGAGCGCGGCATCGAGGGGAAGGTCAAGGCGGCGCGCTTCGCCCGCGAGCAGGAGATACCCTACCTGGGGCTCTGTCTGGGGATGCAGGTGATGGTGGTGGAGATGGCGCGCAAGGCCTTCGGCGACGACAGCGCGAACTCCACCGAGTTCGACCCCAACACGCCCTACCCGGTAATAAGCCTGCTCGAAGAACAGCAAGGAGTCAACCAGATGGGCGGAACGATGCGACTCGGCGCCTACCCCTGCCGCCTGGTCGCCGGCACGAAGGCGCGCGAGGCCTACGGAACGGACGAGGTGATGGAACGTCACCGCCACCGCTACGAGTTCAACATGGCCTTCCGGGAGCCGCTGATGCTGGCAGGACTCGTCGCCAGCGGCCTCTCGCCGGACGGCACTCTCGTCGAGATCTCGGAGATCGCGGGGCATCCGTTCATGGTCGGGACACAGTTCCATCCCGAGTTCCGCTCGCGCCCAGACCGGCCGCATCCGCTCTTCCGCGATTTCATGAAGGCGGCGAAGGAGCGCGCGTCGATGGCGGGAGAGGCGCTGGTCGCGACTTCGGCGTCGGAGACGTCCGAGCACTAGGCAGGATACTCCCGTTTGTCCGGCAGCCCGGGCTTCGACGAATGTGGAATGGCGCGGCGCAACTTGTAGCATCGACGATGGAGAGAAGAGATGCGCATATTCCTAGACACCGCGAACATCGACGAGATCCGCGAGGCGGCGAAGCTGGGCGTCCTCTCCGGCGTTACGACGAATCCAACGCTAATGGCGAAGGAGCGCGGTGTCGAATATAGAGAGCGAGTGGTGGAGATATGCGAGGTCGTCAACGGCCCCGTCTCCGCCGAGTGCATTGCCCGCGACGTGCCGGGCATCATCGCTGAGGCGCGCGAGGTCGCCGGTTGGCACCCCGACGTCGTCGTCAAGATTCCCATCGACGCCGCAGGCCTGGAGGCGACGGCGAAGCTGGCCAAAGAGGGCGTCAACGTCAACATGACGCTCGTCTTCTCGGCGAACCAGGCGCTGCTGGCGGCGCTGGCGGGAGCGGCCTACATCAGCCCCTTCGTCGGCCGTCTCGACGACGCGGGCCACGACGGCATGGAGGTCGTGAGCGACACCGTGGAGATACTCGACCGCTACCGGCTGCCGTCGCAGGTTATAGCGGCGAGCAGCACGCGAAAGTGAGGGCGTAGAGACACAATTGCTTGAAAACAAGGAATGGATGCTGTAGTATGTAGACGGCCACGAGGACCGCGACCACTATCTATTCCCTCCTGTGTTCTCTTGAAAATCCCTAATCGGTACTTTGACTCGAGGTTTGGACTATGAAAGCAGCAGGCGAACTTAATATTGCTGAGCTAGAGACGAGGACCCGCGAGGACCTCATGGAGATCGCGAAGGAACTCGGAATCTCCGGCTATAGCGCGCTCAAGAAGCAGGACTTAGTCTTTCGCCTGCTCCAGGCGCAGACGGAGCGAGAAGGCAACATCTTCAGCGGCGGCGTCATCGAGATCGTCGACGACGGCTACGGCTTCCTCCGCGGCGAGAGCCTTCTCCCGACCCTCAACGATGTCTACGTATCGCAGTCGCAGATAAGGCGCTTCGCGCTGCGCACCGGCGACTACGTGACGGGACAGGTGCGTCCCCCGAAAGATAGCGAGCGGTACTACGGGCTGCTGCGCGTCGAGGCGGTGAACGGCCTCGACCCCGAGGTGGCGAAGGGCCGCCCCTACTTCGAGAACCTGACCGCTATCTTCCCCAACCGCCAGTTCAACCTGGAGACGACGCCGGATAAGCTCTCAGCGCGCGTCATCAACCTCATCGCGCCCATCGGACGCGGACAGCGCGGCATGATCGTCTCGCCGCCAAAGGCAGGCAAGACGTTCCTCTTGAAGGCGATCGCCAACGGCATCACGGCCAACTACAGCGACGTGCACCTGATGGTGCTCCTCATCGGCGAGCGGCCGGAAGAAGTCACCGACATGCGGCGCTCCGTCCACGGTGAGGTGATAGCCTCCACCTTCGACGAGCCGGTCGAAGACCACACCCGTGTCGGCGACATGGGGCTCGAAAGGGCAAAGAGGCTCGTGGAAAGCGGCACCGACGTCGTCGTGCTGCTCGACAGCATCACCCGCCTCACGCGCGCCTACAACCTGGCGATGCCCACCAGCGGCCGCACGCTCTCCGGCGGCATTGACCCGATAGCCCTGCACCCACCGAAGCGCTTTTTCGGCGCCGCGCGCAACACCGAAGAGACCGGCAGCCTAACCATCATCGGCACCTGCCTGGTCGACACGGGCAGCCGAATGGACGAGGTTATCTACGAAGAGTTCAAGGGCACCGGCAACATGGAGATCCACCTCGATCGCCGCCTCGCCGAGCGTCGCGTGTGGCCCGCCATCGACATCCATCGCAGCGGCACACGGCGCGAGGAGCTGCTTCTCGACGAGGAGACGCTGCGCCAGGTCTGGCTGGTGAGGCGAATGACCGCCATGATCAGCCAGAACGCGCCCAATCCCACTGAGGCGACGGAAAGGCTCCTGGAGCGGCTCGCCCGCACGAGCAGCAACGCGGAGTTCCTGGCCACATTGAAACAGGAAGTCTAGCGTCTCCATCCCAAGAGCCAACCCGACAGCCTTCGCCCCTATAGCGCGATCGCCCAGGGAAAGTCGCGCCGGCGATTCTACATAACTCTTTTGCGCGCGAAAAAAAGACCCCAAATAGCGCCCTTTTGCCCTTGACAACCTGTCGCTAAGTCTGGTAAGGTCTCGCTGATGTTGCGTATGCCGGGTGGAGGAGGCAGACTGCTGAGTTTGGCCACCAAGTAGGAGGCGAGGAGCATTAGAGGCACGCTCGGCCCGCGCGCTCCTAATCCGGAAAACCGGATAGGGGCGCGACCAAATAGCCTGGGACGACAGCCCCCCACCGCTGCCGGGTTTAGCAGGAAATATAGGCCCTGCATTCATCTCTTCATCCTGGCCCTGGCGTTTCTATCTCTGCTCTCCACCGTCTTTTTCACCGGACAACTCGAACTCGCCACAAAGAACGTCTCTTCACCCGTAAGCCAGCTTGCCTTCTCCGACGTGGCCGCCGCGGTGGCGCCGGCGGAGGATGCCGTTCTCCACGCCTCGGTGCTGCCGCAGACCCTCGTTTCGGCACAGTCGACCGCGACCCCCATACCGCTGGTCCTGCAATCACCCGCGCCGCTGATACCCGCCGGCGACATGATGATGGCGGCAAGCGCGCCGGCGACGCCCATTCCCACGCCACCGCCGCCGGTCTACATCATCTACACAGTGCAGGAAGGCGACAGCATCGACGGTTTGGCGACGCGCTACGGCATCGCGGGCACGTCGATTCTCTGGAATAACCTGGACCTTGAGAACGCCGACACGCTGGCCGTCGGTCAGTTCCTGCGCGTGCCGATGAGCGACGGCATTATCTACGACATCCGCATGGGCGATACGCTCAGCGATATTGCCGCCAGGTTCAGCGTCGACGTTCAGTCGATTGTCAGCTTCGGCGGCAATCACCTGGCGAACGCCGACGGCATAGCCGAGAATCAGATAGTCTTCGTTCCCAACGGCTCGATGCCGGCGCCGCCTCCGCCGCCCAGTGCGACGCCTGAGCCGCCATCCCCGCCTTCGGAGGAGACCAGCCCGGCTCCGGAACCGTCCGAGCCCGGCCCGCCGTCATCGAGCGGCTTCATCTGGCCCGTCCAGGGGCGCGTCTCCAGTTACTACTCCGGGTCGCACCCGCTCGGCATCGACATCGACCAGTACAACAGCCCGGGCGCACCGATTCGAGCGGCCGCATCGGGAGTCGTCACCTTCGCCGGTGGGAACTCCTGCTGCTCCTACGGCTTCTACGCGGTCATAAGCCACCAGAACGGCTTCGAGACGCTCTACGCCCACATGGCGTCGTTCGCCGTCAGCCAGGGCGAGTACGTCAACCAGGGCGACGTCATCGGCTACGTCGGGTTGACCGGCCGTACGACGGGCTACCACCTGCACTTTGAGGTGCACCTGAACGGGTCCGTCGTCAACCCGCTGAACTATCTGCCCTAGACGGCGACGGCATCGAAGCGTGGGCGGCTCAAGGCCGCCTTTTTTCATGCCTGCGGTACCGAGCCGCCGGCTAGCGCTTGTAGTCCAGAAGGACGATCGTCGGCTCGTGAGGGAGCGACGAGTGGTTCACGGACAGGCGCGGAAGCGGCTCTGCGGCAGGGGCGCCTGTCTCGCGGAGGAAGCCGTCGACGGGATCGAGCTTCGCCTTGGCGACGGGCGTGGCGTAGTTCATGGGGATGATCATCTTCGGCTCCAGGAGGGTAATCGTCTCCTGGGCCTGCGTTGCGTCAAGGGCGCCGTTGCCACCGACGGGGAGGAGGAGCAGGTCGACGCCGCTCATCTCCTCGACCTCGTCCGACGTGGGTACGTGGCTGAGCCGTCCCAGGTGGCAGATGCGCATGTTCTCCGTCTCGATGACGTAGGCGGTGCTCTTGGCGGCCTCGCCGGGCTGGCGGTCGGTGGCGATGCCGGTGATTAGGACCTGAGCCCTCTCGTACTCACCGGGTCCCCAGATGACAAGCGGGGCGCCGGCGACGGCGGTGAGATTGCTGTTGTCGGGGTGATCGGAGGAGACGGTTACGATGTCGGCGGCGACTTTGCCGATGACATAGCCGCTGCTCTTGGGGCAGGGATCAGTGACGATTATCGCCTCGCGGCTGCGGATTCGGAAGCAGAAGCTCCCAAGCCAGATAAGCTCCATCGCCAGGAGTATAGCACGCGAATCGGATTCGGTCAGCATTGAGCTACCGGCGGAGCAGGTCGCACCCCAGCCTGAAGGTTGGGCATGAAAACGGATTGAGAGTCTGTAGCCGAGGCTTTCCAGCCTCGGCGTCTTCCAGGCCAGGCTGGAAAGCCTGGCCTACGGGTGAGAGACGGCGCGAGTTCCGAAGGTTTCCGGCCGACCCGGGAGAGGCTTCCGGCCACTTGACAGGTCAACGGAGCCGATGGTTAACTGAATTTGATTGGGTAGGGAGGCTCGATGGAGTAGAGAGAGGAAGGACCTGCAGTCAGAGTGCAAAGACCCTGAGCGATCATCGCCTGAAAGCAGGAAGGTGTTACAGTAGTAATAGGCGAAGAATCGGGAGGACGCGGATGGCGTACTCCCGTACCATACCTACTGTGCGTTACCTCTCATCGCTAATGGGCCGGCTCGTCGCGCAGGGATAGCGAGCGGCCGGAGGGGGCAGGGATGTCCGAGCAAGACCTGGAGCACCCGTCACCAGTCGACAAGCGCAGCTCCACCGGCGGAAAGCG
>Ga0315288_10011864_pt1 | contig 10967 bp, 21 predicted proteins | sample YL17G11_20_MG_FD_203454 | JGI IMG/M metagenome (GOLD analysis project Ga0315288, IMG submission 203454) | Sediment microbial communities from Yellowstone Lake, YNP, Wyoming, USA - YL17G11_20 | ecosystem: Environmental > Aquatic > Freshwater > Lake > Sediment | place: USA: Wyoming | collected...
GTTATAGCTTGATTGCTCCAGACCCAGAACTTTTGCAGCAATTGTGGCTTGCAGTGGGACGTTTCGCAGATTCAGAGCGGGACTCCTACCCACCTACGATGCTTTCGCTGATGGCGGCGGTCCCCTTGACGGGGTTGCGTCACGCTTTGGCGGCCCGTGCGTTGAAGCCCGATGCGAACCTTCAAGTGACACTTCGCTTTGTGGAGAAGTACGACGGATCGTACAATATGTGGGATCACATTCGAGATCGGCTACGGACGTGGCACGAAGATCTACTGCCTCTTTTGCCTAGGGCCCCCTGACGCCTTCGGTGTAAATACAACCTATGACGACCACCCGTTCCGGGCTCTTGCGTTTCCTTGTCGGCTTTGAGCCCCCGGTCTCGACCGACACTGAGGATTTCGATGCTGAGCTGGAGCTTCTGGGTGTCCAGGGGTTGCCGCCCGGCCTTGGAGCTTGGCCCGAGTGTCCTGCTTGTGGGGTTCCCGGGGTCCAGGAAGCGCCTGAGCCCGTCCAGGAGCCGAAGACGCTCCAGGGCTTGCTTGACCTTGGTGGGGGCCTCGGTGAGCCCCAAGAGCGGCTTTGCTGGGCCTGCACTGCCAAAGAGGAAGTGGCTCAGGTGGGTGTACGGGAGCTATTGTTTCCCAAGGGGCTTCCTACGGATCCTGATGGTCCTGCAACGCTGATTGTGGTGGGGCGTCTCCGGTGGGACTGTTTCAGGGACTACTGGGTTGGGCACGACGAGTGTGACGTGGAGTTTGAGCTGGAGGCTTTTCCTGAATGAGTGATGCCACCGTAGAAGAGTTCCTTACCCTTTTCCCTAGGATAACGGAGGAGTCTAGACGACTTGTGGTTGAGACTCCCGTGATCGTGAGGAAGCCCGAACCTGAAGGGGAGGGACCTGAAGAGTTTCTAGCGTCTTTTCCTAACTTGGAACGACATGAGGTTTTTGTTGAACCTGTTCGATTCCAAGCACAGGATTTCGCCAATTTTGATCCGGCCCCTCCGGATGAAAAGCTTGAATTGAACTTACTTACGCAGCTCCTTAGTCGCGGCCCTTTTTCTTTGGACGCTTTGAAGCACTCTAGACCGTTTCAAGGGCAAGGGTTTTACGCCCTCTTCTACCAGGGATCCTTGGAGGTGTATTTTCCGATCCGTTCTCCGGCCTCGTTGTGCCCTATTTATGTGGGTAAGTCGGAGCAGAATGGAAAACGTAAAGGGGCACGAACTGAAAATCCCTACGCTGTCTTTAAGCGCTTGTCAGAGCACGCTCGGTCTATCAGTAAGACGACAACGCTAGCCCCCCAAGACTTCACGTTCCGTTTCGTGCTGCTTCCCCCGCAATGGGTGTCTTTTGCGGAAAGCACTGCGATCCAATTCTTCCAGCCCCTTTGGAATGTAGCTTTAGATGGCTTTGGGAATCACGCCACGGGTTCGCGACGGCAAAACCAGTTCAGTTCCGAGTGGGACACTTACCACCCGGGCCGTTCTGGGATGGGGGAGCCCCGCCCCGTTAATGAAATTCAAACCAAGCTGGATCTTTGGCTGCCTCATTGTGCCCGAGAGGCTTTAAAAGTTGCTACATTGCTTCAAAGCGTTCCATGACGGCACGTTTCGGATGCGGCTCGCCACTCTCCCAAAACGCGGCGGGTTCATCCGATGTGCTTCAACTTGTGTTGTCCATTGGGATGAAGCATGACCACGAAGCCTGACTTCAAGGAAACCAGATTCAAGTCTGAGATAGCTTTAGAGATCATCTTTGCTGTTTGGTTATCCTTGTAGGCCGCTGATGGGTCCAAGAACGGTAGGGCCTCTAGGCCGATGATTCCGTAGTCGAACACTGGAGCATCGGACAAGAAATCCTTGGTGTTTTTGGTCACGAGGATTCGATGGGAAAGCAGGGTCTCTTTGATATCTGGGTCAAGCAAACCTTTTGTCGGCGTGAGGACTCGGAAGTTAGCTTCCTTGAGAGGGGCCACCAAGAATGCCACGTTTTCATCGACCACCAAGGTAGCCCGTGCCATTCCAGATTTATCTGTTGCAGCAGACTTGAATCTAGCAAGAACACGTTGAATGATGTCGTCAGGGGATGGCATGTGGCCCTATTCTAGATCAACTTGCTCTAGCTGGCAATATCCGGGGTCGGGACGATTTGATTGAAGAAGAGGCTGGCCTTTAGCTCGTTTCGGTGTAACCCGTACCATGATCAAAGCTGGCGGTATGGGCAAGGACGGTAAGCCGGTGGTGATCCTGGGGCTCTCGGAAGGGAACCTTGGGGAGCTTCGTAAGGGTCACCCCATAGTGACCTGCAAGGGAAACGAAAGACAGCCCCTCAATAGGGTCAGGTTAAGCAGCGGTGTGGTGTACAATGGAGCAACGTTTCTCGGATTTCACGTTACCGGCTTAGGCAACATGGTCACAAAGTCGCTGATTCGTCAGGTTGGTATAACCACGGAGGGGAAGCCGGTGGTGGCTCAAGTCTATAGAGAGTACGAGACGAGCGGGGTCCCGCTGGAGGTCTTACTCTCTATCTTGAACGATCGGGGTATGGTGGTCTGTTGGATCTCTCTTTACCGTGAAGCACGGCTGGGAGGCATGAAGCATTCCAGGATTTTGTCTATGCTCGATACGGCAGTCTCGGATAGTTATGGCGGTCTGGTGCGGGATGAGGTTCTTCGAGTGTTGCGTCTGTTGCACGACAAGCAACACCCGTGTCTGAGCTAGTGTTGAAAAGCACTTCACGAGGCCCTTATGGGTTACCATCTTCGACCGATTCTAAAGGGCGTTCTGGGCGAGGCTTCCAAGATCCAGGAAGAGCTGGACGAATTGGTTGACGCTGAGGCCCAGCAAAACAAGATCTTGGCGATGGTCGAGTTGTCGGACCTCTATGGTGCCTTGGAGGCTGTGACGGTTCGTTACGGCCTCTCGATGGATGATCTCAAGGCGATGTCCCATGCGACCGCCAGGGCCTTTCAGGATGGGAGTCGCAAGTGATCACGCTGCCCATGTGGCGGAATCTGGCTTGGATGGGGGAATACTACGCTGGTCTGGGGTTTCAAGACTTACCGCAGCCGTGGGTAGCTTCCCTGGAGGCGCTACACGTCACGATCCCTAGAGGCGTGACGCCCAACGACTTGGATGGTCTGCATCTGGTGGGGAGCGCCGAGCAGGCCTTTATTGACTGCATGCTCTCGGGGCGAATGCAGCCGGGTCGGTGGCAAGCCATCACACCCTGCTTTCGTAAAGAGCCTGTCTACGATGATCTGCACCGGCCGTACTTCATGAAGTTGGAGTTGATCCACTACATGCCAGATATGGCCGCCGCAGCGGCTCTTGAGACGTTGATTACGCAGGCACACGAGGCACTCGGGACATTGCTTCCCTGTGGGGGTCCTGAGATCCTGGTTGAGAAGACTGAGATCGGCCTGGACCTCACGTTACGTGGGCAAGAGATCGGTAGCTATGGTATCCGGGAGCATGCGGGGCACCAGTGGGTCTACGGCACGGGTCTTGCCGAGCCCCGCTTCACGACAATGCTCGGTCCTTTGCTTGCGGTGGTGTAGTAAGGGGCATGGGAAAAGAACCGACACGAACACTGGCAGTGCAGCTTCCGCTCAAGTACCACAAGGCCATGCGTCTCTATGGGGCCGAGCATGACTTGGGCAACCTAGAGGTTGTGATGCGGGCCATCGACGCTCTCTTGGCTCGGGACAAGAAGTTGGTTGAGTGTGCGGAGTTTTGTGGCGACCTTTGAGCAGCGACAGGCTTGGTGGCGGCGTCTTGTGTTATCCGAACAGGTGGTTCAGATTCTTAGCAAGCATGAGTTGTACCCATTGTGGCCAAACTTCTTAGAGGAGTTGGTAACGGAGGCACCAAATGAGCATTGAATTGAGAGAACCTGGGCAAGTCACGAGGCGTCGATTCCTTGACCTGGCTACCAAGGCGGTGGCGGCTCTTGCGGTGGCGGCCACCACTGGGAAGCTCTTGGTTGAAGAGGCTCAAGAGATCGTTGGGGCGATTCGCTACAACGTGGCGGTTCGGTGGGACATGGTCGGGTGGGAGATCGGGGCCTACCATCCCAGTAGTGGTTTCGTGCCTGGACCTTCCAGCGCGATGGAAGCCACGCAGATCTTGCCCGATTTCGTTTCGGTGTTTGAGGAAGCTACGCAGATCTTGCCCGACCAGAATTCTTCGTCAGGGGAGGGGCTGTGATAGTCTTTGGCGGTACCTCGGCTACCCCCATCCTCGTAGAAGATCCTCAGGCGGAGATCCCTGTTGGTGGTCTTGGTCTGTTTGAGGGTTCCGATGGGAAGGTGATGGTACGTAGATCGGACGGTTCAACATCGGATGCCACCATGCAGGACGTTCTTCGCATGGTTGTTGGTCTAGTGGTTGACCGGCACCTATGAGCGAGTTCAAGCGGCTGATTGCTGCGTACCAGGAAGCCCAAGAGGACCGTGAGAGTGGTCTGCATTGGCCTCTTGGTGGGTTGGATTGGGCCATGGGGTATTTGGCTCAAACGGGCCAGGGGTTGAGTCCGCATCAGCAGGTTGTTCTGTGGGTGGCGGTTTATTGGTCCTACGCCTATGAAACAGACACCTTCGATTACGAGATAGGGCCCAAGATGTTCAAGAGTCCGGCTTGGAAGCTTGCTGCCAGGTTGCTCAAAAAGGCATTCATCAAGTGAACTATCGTCTCGGTCCACTCCCAGTGTTGAAAGCTTACACCCTCACGGGTCCCGCAACATTCACGGCGGAACCCGTGGTGTGGGTTCACCTGCAATGCACGGCCGACACAATGGACCTTGTTCACCGTCTCTTGGGGTTCATGTCAGAGCATAATATCTACCAAGAACCGTATGGGAGTCGAAGCGGTGGCGGTGTTTTCAGTGCTGCGTTTAAACCAGAAGACGCAGAACGCATTAAAGCGTGGTTGCTCGAACAAGGTGCCCGACAACGCATTAAAGCGTGGTTGCTCGAACAAGGTGCCCGACAAGACCGAGGGGCGGACCGTGGGATCGGGGTTTGCCCTGTCTGCGACGAACCGCAGTTCCGGTGTCCTAGTGGTCGGGCGTGTAAGAACGGGCACGGGTACTGAGTGAAGATCATTTCTACCCTGCGAGTGGCGTTACAAATGGCTGGGTTACCTCCTGAAGGTGCTCGGAAGCTTGCGGGAGCGCTCAAGAGATTGAAGTGGTCGTTTCGTCCTAGTTGGGAACCTGTTGTGTGGGAGAAAGCTTGGCCGGATCATGAGGCTGTCAAGCAGAAGCTGTTGGACCAGTATGACCCGAAGTCGGCGTACGCTCAGGAAACGATGACGTTTCTCTGCGTGGCTTGCCTGGAGAAACGTTTGGGGCGTGGTCTGCAAGTGAGCGACTTCGACTTGGGTTGGCCGATCAACAGCGGGATCAGGATCGGGCTCCAAGTTGCCAAGCAATCAGGGGAGTGCAAGTGAAGATACGTCGTTGGACACTCGAAGATACGGCTACGGGCAGAGAGCTGCTTCGTGAGGCGTTTCTGTCTATGGACCGTGCCCGGTTGGAGGTGTTCTACGACTGGGTGGGCTGCAATGTCCGCGTAAACATAGGGTACTTTCGCGAGACTATGGATCGCCTGTTCCGTTACAACGATGCAGATAGGGCCCAGCGAATGTACGACGCGATGATGTTTGGCTACAACCCCCGCAGGGAAGCGGTGGGTGTGTTGCTAGTGGTTGCGTTGAGGGTACTCCTGTTGGCGGGGGCCATCGGGGGCTGTGTGTACCTGTGGCGTGCCTGTTAGCCCACTACCGTCGGCTTTGACAAAACCTCCTGAAATGCGAACATTTACAGTTCAACTGGTTGAGCAACGTTTGGTTGTCACAGCTTCGGATGGCTTGGAGGTCTCGCCTGAGGAAGAGAAGGCTGCCCTCATTGCCGATGGTTGGGAGCTTGTCCCTGAAGAGGACATCCAAGCGATTCAGAGCAAACTTGTTCGACGTGATCACTGAGGGCTACATGGCGATAGATGAGAAACGATTTGAGAAGGGTTCACCCTTACCCCAAGCCCAGGGATCTTTGGGACCCTGGGTGGTCCTTATCGGTATTCTTACGATCCATCCCGATAATCAGATACTTTGACAGGGTTGCCGCGATTCAAGGGAAGACTAGGCCACCGGCCTACCGCAAGGGTTACCCCAACCGGGCCAGTGGGACTGCATCCAACAGCGTTGGCACACTGTCACTTCCCTCCCGTCCTCTAGTTGAGTTGTGGGCAAGTGAGGTCGGTGAGGGAGACTGCTTCTTTGCTGTGCCGCAATCTTGGCTACCTGAACCTTGCAGGTCCGGCATCGCTTGCTGTACCCATTGATTACCGACCTGGCGTTCGGGGAGAATTCCTGACCGCAGCCGGTGCAGCGTGCTCGAAAATAGACCGGACGATTGATCTCTGCCAGCGATACGATCACGCCCAGCACTTCCCACCCGTGGATGGTGGTGTCCACATACGAGTTGTAATCGTGCCTCTTGAGGGGCTTTCTTGTCACTGTAACCACGGGGGCTGTGGTGGAGTGAAGCCCGCTACAGTCTTACCGCAGCGTGTGCAGGTACCGGGCACAGGGTCGTTGACGTTCACCGTCAGATCCCAGCGCCAACGGTGCCCATCACGAGGTACCGAGGTGAGCGTCCAGGACAGCACGCATTCCAGCCAACAAATGAGACGCATGAGATGCATATTAGCGCTTCGGGCCTTCGTTGCGGGAAGGGGCGTCGAACGGGCCACCCGATGGCTTCACCACACGAGGCTTGGCTGACTTCACCAAAACTAGTTGCTCAACATCGAAGTACACGGATTCGAGGGGTGCACCGGCCTTCAGTTTTAGGTTCAGTCGTACGCAGCCATTCAAGAAATAGGCGACGGTTGTGACTACGCCCTGGAAACCCGTGATGGTGTCCTTTGCGATGTCCCCGAGTCCGATCTGGTTGGTTTTCTTCATCTTGTCTCCGTGTGAAGTTACTCTTTACACCGATTACGCCCGCTCCCAAGGAATCTTTACCTTTTGTTGAAGGTAAGGGCGCTGGTCGGTGTACTACCTATCCCCTTTCGGAACTCAGGGGGCAAGTCGCCGCCGGGAAGTCCGAAGGACCTTGGTGTTGAAACGCCTTCCTTGGCGCTCATTGTTAGCGGGTGGGGGTCCGAAAGGCTGGAGTATTGAAACGATCAGGTGTTGAAATATAACGAGCATTCCGTGCGTCCGCGAGCGACCAGTGCTCGTTCCTCGTGGGAAGCCCTTTCGGGCTACCCTAGGTGTTGAAACGGAGAAGGATCGCGAGGCAACGCAAGGCCGTTTGGCATGGGAAGTCCTTTCGGACTTCCCATAGGTGTTGAAACTACTCAGCGCTCGATGATGACGAAGTAGCAACGCTTCCGGTGTAACAAAGCGTTCACTATGCCAGCGAACCTAGAAGCGTTGTCCGAGAGAAGTAAAGGTCAACACCTGGGATACATCACCAACATTCGTGTTCACGTACCCTTCAACGAGCATATTGCCGCCATAGCTCTTGGCTTTTGTAAGCTCTCCGGTGTAGTATCAACGCTATGCCTAACAAGTCGCCAGACGCAGACGCAACCATTCTCGGTTGTGTCTACCAAGCCAACAAGCCATACCCTGAGGGGGACACAGGTGAGGCTACGGTCACGGGCTTTAAGCGCGTGGTTTGTTTTGACGTGACCTTCAACGGCAAAACAATCTCACTTGAGCGTAGCGAAGAGTCGTTTGCCGCCATATACCCAAAGTTGAAGCGAGGTCCCGAGTAGGGCCTCAAACTGTTATGTCTGACAAAGCCGCCATCGTTGTTTTGGATTCACTGCCCCCTGCCACCACGGTAGAGGCGGCGGTGGAGGACACTATCGAGCTTGGTCAATGGTACTGGGTCAAAAGGGACACCACCTACGAAGATGATGAAGACTGGCTCGGATGCGTGATCCATGTTGGGTCAAACTACGTGGAATTGACGAGCGTCCAAGACCATCAAATGCGTAGTACGCCTGAAACACGGGATGACTCTGAACTATGAAGGCACCGCCAAACCTCGATAAGGCTACCTTGGAGTGGGTGAGCCTTATGATCGAAGGGGAGATTGAGGATCTGGATACCGGTATCCAGTTGAGTGGGGATCGTTACGATCACGTGATGGCAGCCAAGTATGAGGAATGCCAGAAAGCTATGGGGAGATTTGATCGTCGCTTGCAAAGAGACAGTCAGGGCTCCTTGTCGAATACAACACAGAGCGACACCCTACAACTCATCGCCTCAATCTCATGGTTGGCGATGGACGTGGCGTGGTTGTCCCAGAGTCACTTGGCAGTGTTGTTCTCTGTCCCCACGGTGTTGTGCTCTTGCTGGGCGGTCTGGTTCGAGGCTCAGCCCCAGATGCGGGCCGTTACGGCCGCTATGGCGAGCTGGGCGGTCATGAACACCCTGTGGATGCTACACGACCTGTCGGTCTATCAAGGGCTGCCTGGGGCCTATGTGGCGTTTGGGGTGGAGGTCCTTTGCCTAGTGACTGCCGCCGCCTTGAGTGGTACCTTGCGGACTGGGCTAGCCAAGCACTTTCACAGGTTCCGCCGATGATGCCTTGTCGAGAGCAGCGGGAGTTACACGCATTGATGTGGGATTATTCGTACTGCAATTCATTCGGACCTGACTGCGATCCTCCCGTTGTCACGCGAAAAAGCCGCTTACGGCGGAACCTGTCCTCGCTAGACGGAAGTTCACGGTCTTCAACATTCACCTGACGGAACGCCCCCATGCACTTTGAAGAAGGACACAGCGCTACAAGCGCACCGAAGGCGGCCCCGACCAGTACCGTTGGTCGCGGAAAGACCGTCACGCTCAAATCTGCTCCCGCATCGAAAGTGCATGCCGATGAGTACGTCGCCCTTCACTACGGGGACTCACTCGAACTGTATGAGTCTTGGCCCAAGCCCACGACCATCGTTTCGGATGGCGCATACGGAGTGCTTGGGTTTGAGGGCGACACGTCCGATCACCTAGACGTGCCCCGTTGGTATGAGCCCCACGTCGCAGCATGGTCTCAGGCTGCAACTCCGGCAACAACCCTGTGGTTCTGGAACTCAGAGATCGGTTGGGCTGCGGCTCACCCGATCCTCGAAAAGTACGGCTGGCGCTACGTCAACTGCAACATCTGGAACAAGGGAATCGGTCACATTGCAGGCAACGTGAACACAAAGAAGATACGTAGATTCCCTGTTGTCACGGAGGTCTGCGTCCAGTACGTCCTTGAGGCTCAAGTACACGGCAAGCCGCTCAAGCGCTGGCTGCTCGACGAGTGGAAACGTTCAGGGTTGCCCCAAAGCAGGGCCAACGAAGCATGTGGCGTCAAGGACGCCGCGACTCGTAAGTATTTAGACCAAGGCCACCTATGGTATTTTCCTCCCGCTGAGGCCATGCAGCGGCTGAGCGATTACTGTAATAAGCATGGCAACCCCAGCGGGAGGCCATACTTGTCTCTTGACGGTGTGGTTCCCGTAACAGGGGCCGAATGGGAGAAGATGCGGTCGAAGTTCAACTGCCCACACGGAGTTACAAACGTATGGGACCGCAGCGCGATACGAGGCGCTGAACGGGTAAAGGTTGGAGCTACCAGCGGTAAGGCTGTTCACTTGAACCAGAAGCCCTTAGATTTGATGGAGCGCATCATTGCCGCTTCCACTGACGAGGGCGATGTTGTCTGGGAGCCCTTTGGGGGATTATTTACAGGGGCTCTCGCTTGCCGCCGTCTCCGCCGCCGTGCCTTCGCTGGTGAGATCGATTCTACGTACTATCAGTATGGAGTGGAGCGGTATCTAAGCGAAACAAGCCAAGGTTCACTGCTTGACCGGCGGTAGCCGCGTGGCTACTTCCAACTCACGGGAAGAGCACTCTTCAGCGCCTTCTTGATTTCATCATCCCTCCCACCTGCGAGGAGGCTCGTCCACTCCTTGACAGACTTCCCAGCCCATCTGACCCTCTTATCGAACCCGTGTGGTGTAGAGGGCAACATGCAAATCGAGTTCCTAAACGCTCAGGGCATGTGGTTCACGTACTATGGGCTTGATCCCGTGACGGGTAAGCCCTGCTATTGTGACGCCACTGGTCAAGCTGTTCCTTCGGTTCCGTCAGAGCACCCAACCGCAGCCTTGTCATGCCGCATCGGTCCTACGCCTTCGGCCCTAGACTTCCCGATGTTGTCGGCGGGTCGCCTGTACATTTCGTCGGGAGCACCTCTGTTTCTGACGGTGGGCCCCCAGGGAACCGTGATCCCGCCGAGTCCCGCAGATCCGAGTGGCCCCAACTACAACACCCCGTGGGACTTCTTTGAAGTGACCTACATCCCGGTCGGTCAGGATGGGCTCTTCAACTTCAACCTGTCCAACGTGCAGAGCGCTGGCCTGCCGTTGGCCTTCCATGTGGCGGGCCAAGAGCCCAGTACCCGACAACCCGTGGACTACGAGCGTGGGTGGCTTCTGGGTGGCTACGACAAGTTCCTTGCAGGCATACGTGCCAATCCTGCTTTCAAGGGGCTCTTTCTTGCGGACACCGATCGTGTGCTTGCCCCTGGAACCGCTATCACGGCCTTCGAGCAGAAGGTCATTCCGACGTCTCGCTTCGATACCCAGTACCTCAAGCAGTACATCGATCAGGTGTGGGAACGCTTCGAGGCGATTGACTTGACCTTCGTGGGTGATCCGCCACCAGGCTCCAACACTTTCGTTACGTGGGGTGGACGTGTTCAAGACGGGCTGTTCACGTTCACTACGAACGACTTGCCCCTTGAGCCGATCGTTCTGAGCGTCCCTTCGACCCAGGACTTGTTTGAGAACAACTTCCTGTTCTGTGTCTCAGGGCGTGGGGAGCCAGGGTCCCTCCAAGAGAATTACGCGCTTCAGTTGTTCGGTACGCTTTGTGCAGCCTTCAATCGTTCGGTG
>Ga0315288_10011865_pt1 | contig 10966 bp, 11 predicted proteins | sample YL17G11_20_MG_FD_203454 | JGI IMG/M metagenome (GOLD analysis project Ga0315288, IMG submission 203454) | Sediment microbial communities from Yellowstone Lake, YNP, Wyoming, USA - YL17G11_20 | ecosystem: Environmental > Aquatic > Freshwater > Lake > Sediment | place: USA: Wyoming | collected...
TGTCCGAAGCAGGGTGGTGGTGGCTGGCCCGGAATGCGGGAGTTATCGAAGTCGAACATGCGGAGTTCGAAGCCTGCAGAGGTGGGGAAGACCGTCTCCTGCGACAAGGCGATGTCGGCTTGTGCGACGCCATGCGCGTTCAGGATAGCGTGGCCGTGGGCAAAGGCGATCGCGAGCTTCAGGGTGTCGGGGTATGAATTCCGCGGTGAGGCGAGGTGCTCATCGAGGCGGACACCAGGGGCAAGGGGGGAGAGGTGTCCTAGGTAACGGTCGTCGCAGTAATTCGCGGGGGCGCAGAGGAGTTCGGACCACTCCCCGATCCGCAGAGCCACGAGCGCTTTCGTACGTTCGCGGCGTTCAGGAGTTACCGTCTTGAACAACTTGAAGGCGCCGGGTTCACCGGAGCACACGTCCACTGCCCGGTAGACGATTCCCTCTCCGCCGGCGCCCAGGAGTCCTTCGATACGAATCCTGGTGCCGCCTTTGAGGCGCAGTTCCGTGTTTAGGGCTATCATGTTCTTTACGAGATGGCGGATGTGCGTTCCTGGCCGACTTGATCCGGGGCAGATGAAGGCCAGGGCGAGTTGGTGACTGGGTCAGGGACTTCCGCGTGCGGTATGCCCTCAGTCGGCAACACCGGCGCACGCGATGGTGACTGCGGGGCTTGCCCGGTGCCCAGGATCACGAGTGACAGGTTGTCGTCGAAGAGGTAACCGTGCTCATCCCGGGCCTGGCTTAACTCCGACAGGGTGAGATCGACCGTCAGCTGCAGGTGGCCCCGGCACTGGAGGGCGGCTTGACGCAGGTTCAGCGCCAGGTCCACTTCCCACTGGACGCACTCGCTGAACACGCCGTCGGAGCCGACCACGAGGAGGTCGCCGGAGGCGCGCGGCAGCAGGCCATGGCGGGGGGACCCGAGCAGGTTGGGCCCCAGACAGGCGGAGATGACATGGGGTCCATCGTTTTCGCCGCGCTGTGCGAGGACGAAATGTTCCAGGCTGCCGGTTTCCCGGAGCACGCATCCCCGGCCGTCGCCAACGTGAGCAAAGCCGTAGGCTGCGGGGGTGGCGACGACGACGATCAGAGTGGTCTTGAAACCGGTGGGGCAACGGCAGGCCGACGCGATTCGGCCGAGCCCCTCCTCGGCCTGGAGGAGGGCGCAAAGCGCGACGACTTCGGGATTGGGTTCCGTGCCCCGCCAGGAGGCGCCGAGCTTGAGGAGCGCATGACGAGCCGCGATCTGGCAGGCCATGCTTGACGCCCGCCCTCCAAAGGGTTCGCCGCCAACCCCGTCAGCCAGGACGATGATACGATTCTCGCCGGATTCGAAGGCAAGGACGTAATCCTCGTTTCTGGAGCGGACGGGGCCTTTGATGGTGCCCCAGCCAAGGTTCCACGGCGCGGGCGCGGCGCGGAGTGGTTGTAGGCGAAGGGACTTGTTGAGTTGGGCGGCGCCCAGCAGACGGGCTAGGGCCTGGTCCGGCGCGGGAGCAGTGCGCTTCATCGCGGCTGACAGCGGCTTGCAGACCACGGGTTCGTCGAGGATCAGGGGCGCGGGTAGGGGCGCGACGCTGGGCGGAGGGCCGCACGGTTGGGCGCCGTCCTGAGGCGGGCGGGGTGCCGGGAGGTCCAGCCAGGGGGAGGGGATTTCCGTGCCGTCAGAAAACTCCGCTTGGCGATCCGGGGTAAGCGGAGGTGGCATTGCTGCAGGCTGGGTCCGAACGGCCAAACATCGGCGCCAGCTGCGTCGTAACCTGAGGGCCAGGAAACCGCCGACTCCGACAGCAACGATCCAGGCGACGCACACGCCAGCCGAGGCGATGCCCGAAGGCCGGGCCGGGGCGCCGGTGGCTGGGTCGGGGATTCGCGGTGAGTCGACCCGATGCACTCTGGTCGGAGGGCTGCCGGGGCCAGCCGGGAGAGTGGGCTGGCGTGGGGGTGCCGCCGGGTGAGAGACGGTGGTTTTCGTGGTAGTCCCTCCAACTGCGGGAGAAGCGGGTGCGGCCTGGCAGGGTGATATCGTCAGGCACACGACGGCGCCGAACGTCAGCAGACACGAGCCCTTTGAGTTGCGGCGCAGCTGGGATCGGAGGGTCTGCCACCGCGCACGAAACCAAGCGAGCGAGTCTGCCTTGACGGAGTCGAGCGTTGCATGGGGCGCGAGGGCCATGTGGGCGAAGACCCACAGAACGGCTACGGCGTAGAGGAGAGGCAGTGAGCCAGCAAGGATGGCTAGGATCGCAAGGATACAGGAAGCGAGTCGGACGACTTCGATCGATCGGCGGTCCACCGCCGTCGGAGTCCAACCCGCCCGACGGAGGAGGCTCCGGTGGATCAAGGCTCCAGGAAGCGGATAACACGGGGTGAGCAGGAAAAGCCCATACGACAGGAGAACCTGGCCGAGTGGCGACGCAGCAGTGGGGTGTGCCAGTTGTATCATGGCCCCGCCAAGGAGGCAGGCCAGCGGTGCGATGAGCGCGGAGCGGGGCCCTCCGGCCGGTTGCACGGTTCCCGCTCGGTCGACCAAAACGGGGCCGAACGGGAACAGGAGGAGTATGTATGCCTTACGATAGGAGCGAGGGGTGAACCAGAGAATCATGAGCGCGTGGAGCCCGGCGGCAAAGCAGTAGGTGAACGTCGTGCAGACGACCGCAGCCGCGCAGGTGATGATTCCAGGGCCTCGAAGGACGATGGCTGACAGGAGGATCAGCGGGAACAGGGGCCATGTGGTCACGTGGAGCCCGACCTCCAGACCCGGATATGAGCTGAGAACCGGGAGCGTCGGGCGTGTGATGAAGTCTTTGAAGTTCATAGGGGGAATCACGAGAGGAGATTGTCGATGTGGAGAGCGATGTTCTTGAGCCCACGGTTGAGCCAGCCGAAGAAACGTGGCCGCGGCGGCTCGGTTAGGGGCTTCAGCACCAGCCGAGGGAGTGGCTTACGGGATACCCCGGGACGGGTGGACTTGGCGCGCGTCGGCTTCTTTCGAGGGGTGACCGCCGGTGCGCTCGTCCCTTGGAATGCCGGGACACCGATTCTCCGGAGGTAGGAGACCGTGTCATTCGAAGGGACAAAGCGCATACGACGGCGGTGAGTTGAGGGTTCTATTGTTGGTCGGTGGCGAGGGCGGAGGCGACGCTCATGCCAGCGGCGCGCGTTACGGTCAGCGTGCGGCCGACTTCGGCGAAGTAGCAGCGCAACTCGGCGCCGTTCCGACAGCGGACGCTGAGCTGTTCGGTGGCGATGGACGCGAGCATCTCCTCGTCGGCGTCCGTTCCGAAGGCGACCGTCAGGACGTCAGAGATCGCCTTCAAGGCCTCGGCTTCGGCGACAGGGTCGGGGCCGTGGTTGTGGACTCCGTCGGTCAGGAGAACCGTAAGCGGCTTCACGTAGCGGAAGCCGCTGGCTACTGATTGCGCGCTGTCCTGAAGCAGGCGGCGCGCAAGCTGCAGCGCGGAGGTGATGTTGGTTGCCGCACCAAAGGACCCAGGATCCAGGCGCGGCAGACGGCCAAGGAGGGCAGTGACCGGCTTGAAGGGACACACGACGGTCGCGCGTTCCGAGAATTTGATGACGGCCCCCTCGAATGCGTTCTTGTTCGAGGGGTTCGCAAGTTCCTGGATCAGACCTTCGAGGGACTGCACGGCTTCCTCGGCCTTGTTCTCGTCGTTCATCGACTGCGAGGCGTCGAGGGCCACGATTACCGATTGATGCCAATGAGAATTGACGGCAGCGCGGCGAAGGCCGGGGCTGAGGACGGTGAGCGGCATGGGGGGTTGGATCATTTGAGTATTCATGGGAGTCGGTGTTGGTGTTGGTTGCGCGGTTCCGTTCAGATTCCGGGAGCGGGGACAGTCATGGCGCGGGTGGCGGTACGGGTAGCGGTCACGAGGATCGACTGGCCGATGCCGGAGGCGATCTGCTGCATCTGCGCGGGATCCGGGTGGTTGCTGATCGGGAAGAAAAGCCCTCCGGCCGCGTCCGTAATCGCACGGGCGAACGGGAAGTCTTCAGCGACCAGGTAGAAGAGGATCCCCAGGTTTTTGAACTTGGCGCCGAGCTCTTCCGCGGTCACCCCAGAGCGGCTCGGCTTGGTGTTTGCGGTGAGGAAGCCCACCACGGCGTTGCGCCAGGTTCGGGGATCGAGTTCCCAACTCGTCGTCGTCAGAACAGCCTCGATGGAGTCGAGGTGGGTTTCGGGGGCGTCGCCGCCGCCTCCGAAGCTGAGGCTCGCCAAGGCAGGGGTTGCCTGGTCGATCGTACCACCGTCGCAGACAAGGGTGCACTGCTGGCCGAAGTCCAGGTCACCTCCGGTGTGAAGGTAGACCTTCGTGGTGCGAGCCTTGGCCTGGATCGTCCGGAAGATCATGGCTGGCGCCAGACGGACGCCGTCGCTGAACTTGCCGGTGGATCCGGTGATGTCCACGAGGAGGGCCAGGAGTACCGACGCCGCGCTCTTCTGGACACGGCGGACCGGTTGGAAGACGACCGGCAGGTTGATGGCGTTGATCTGGAACCCGCAATTCGGGCAGGCGGGATTCGCGCTGGCATCGAAGCCAGCGGCGCACGAGGGACAGGTTGTGTTGTTGTTCATAGGGATCTGCTTTTGGGGTTGTGGGTGTTTCGAAATACCGAGGTTTGGTTTGGCGAGTTTTCTTTCTGTTGGGGCTGATCGGTGCAGGGGGGCGGGGATGATCAACGGTCGCGGCCCTGGACGAGGATCTTGACGATGGCAACGAGGAGGACGCCGACGATGCCGAAGGCGATGAGCCCCATGGCCTGATCGTCGGGGCTAAAGCCCGGGCCGACGCGCTCGACGCCGGCCAGGAATGCGGCGATGGGCGCGCGGTAGCGGATGAGCACGACCACGCCGGCGAGGGCCAGCATGGCGGCGATGAGGTTATCCCAGCGAATCTTCATTGGATGGTTCCTTTCGGTTGGGTTGTCGTACTGGCGATACGAAGGGGGTGCGGCTGGCCTGCGGCCGGTCTGGTGTCGAGCGGGGATTGGCCCACTGGCGAAGAATTTCCGGTCGGCGAAGGGCATCCAGGGCGAGACCGAGCGTGAGGACTCGGATCTGCATCGCAGTGGCGGTCTGTTTCTGATTGCCGAGGCGTCGGAGCTTGCGACGCGCAGCAGCGGCGAGGCGCGGCGTGGGAAGAACCAGCAGAAGCAAGTCCGCCTTTAGATTCTGGGCCTTGGGAATCTCACCACCGATGCGAGCGATGGAGCAGCCGACCTCGATGACGATTCGAAAGATCTCCCACAACAGAAAGATGTCGACGGAGCGGGGCCGCTGACCGCGTGCCACCGGATACTCGACGCTGACACAGGCTCCGAGAGCGCGAGCGGCTCGAGCGAGACGCTGCACCAGGTCAACATTGTGGAAGTAGGAGCCTTTCACGATTTCACCTCCGGCTGCGGTTTGCCGGTCGCCACGAACGCTGCGGGGAGGGGTTCGAGGACGATGGCCGGGCGCCCTTTACCTTTGGCGGCCAGGGTACGAACGCGGACCAGACCGGCGGCCAAGAGACGTTTGCGGATTGCGGCGGCACGCTTGCCGCTGAGGCCGTTTCGGCGCGCGTAAAAGCCGGCTGGCTGGCCCGGGTTTTCGACGACGGTTTCGAGGAAAGAGCGGTCGGCAGGAGCGAGGGTTGCTTCTGGGGTTACTGGGGTGGTCGTGGTCGCTGACGGGTTCTCCGCAGTCGACTGGACCTCGACGATGGGGAAGGGTGTCCAGGCGGCATAGTCGTCGGCAAAGACAGCGGGTAGGGCGTCGAGGGCGGCGGCGCTGGCATCGGCCTCGGTGTCATCGACGAAGGGCAACTCCGGTAGCCTGGGGCACTGAAACAAGAAAGGCTCGCGGTAGTCTCCGCTGCCAGCCTGGGCGACGAACCACCCCGGCTTGAGGTGGAGTGAGTTCCAATGGAGTTGCTCCGGGGTCTGCCCCATGTCAGCGCCGAGGGTGTGGTAATCCTCGGCTGCGCCCATGCGGCCCATGATTTTGTTGGCGAGGTTGACCCGGAGCTTGCGGGAATACCCGAGGGTGCTCTGGGCAAGAGGGCAGAAACCGAGGCCCATGCCGCGCCCGACGCTGACCAGTTCCTCAAGCGGAGTGAGGCCAGAGTCGGCGCGTGAGCCGGTGTCGAAGAGTCTTTGGCTGTCCTCGAACGCGATGAAGAGCCGGAGGGGCCCGTTGGACACACCGTGCTCCACCTCGTTCTGGAAGGCGGAGTAGAGAAGCGACTCATGGATCACTTGGCTGGCAGGGATGGAGACGCCATGGCACTCAAACACGATGTTGAACCGGACGAGGTCTGGAACGCGCCAGCCGATTCGCCAGGCGATGGCCTGTGGGGTGCAGGAAACGCAAAGGGCGACGAGCCGGTCGAGAAGCGCGTCGCGGGCGATCGTGACGAGGCCGGGGGAAGTCCGGATGAACTCGCAGAGGTCGAGCAGAGTGGGCCATGCGTCGGTTCGGCCTTCCCAGTTGCCAAAGCGGGCGTAGAGAGTATGGAAGGCTTGGCCCAGGTAGATGCCGCCGCGGACGCCAGCGTCGAGGTGGCGGGAGAGGATGTCGCGAAGGCGCTCGGCATGTCCGCGAAGGTCGCCCGTATCGCACTGCAGGGGGTTCAACTTCCAGCGGCGGGGACGGAGGATGACACAGGAGATGCCGGCGGCCAGGAGAGCACGGCGCAGGCGGCGGAGGAACCGCTTATGGCCCTCAAAGAGCCACACGCAGCAGCGCAGCACGGCGAGTTGGACAACAATGCAGCATAGGAGAGTCGTCTTGGCGCTACCGGTGTTGCCGACCAATTCGGTTCCGTGCCGGAACCAGCTTGCAGGCCAGCGCACGAGGCTTCCGTAGTAGTCTTTCCCGAGAACGACGTCGCCGCCGCGCTGGCGCCATGCCCTGAAGGGCGGGAGTTCGCCTTCGGCATCCTCCTGGAGAAGGTAACGGATCCTGGAATCCATCAATTCCGAGATAACTGGGTCCTTGATGCTGACATTCCAGCAGGACTGCAGGGATTGGCCAACCGGGTCGTCGAACGCGTTGCGGTCGGCAGCCCAAGCGACCTTCGCGTCCATGCTGGAGAGGTGGTTGCGGTTTGAGTTCATGGTTGGGGCTTGTTGCCAAACGCGACGAAGGGCTGGATGAGAAAACGACCAACGGCTTTCCAGCGGAGCGTGCGCGCGACCTGGTCGTGGCAGGATGAGCAGAGCGTCAGCTCGCGACCGGGCTCCGTCTGGAGTCGGCATACGTGCTCAAGGCATAGGGGGACGAGGCAGCGCTGGCAGCGTGCCGAGCAGGCCTGGCAGGAGAGGCGGTTGCAGCCCTCGATGGCGCACTTGGTGCCGAGAGGCGCGGTGCGCGGGTGGCCGCAGTGGTAGAACGAATCGAAACCGCCGTGGATGTCGTCGATGGAACCGTCCGGGCTGCGGCTGATGCTCACCGCATTCTCAGGCAACGCAGCAGGCTCACCGTGTTCGTCGTAGGTGAATCGGATGGTGCCGGTTCCGCGGAGGCGTTCGGCGCCGGGCGGTTCCAGGGGATTGAAGAAGGAGGGATTCATGGGGCTACTGGCTCCACGGTTTGGAGAACAGCGTGGCGTCGAGGTACTGGATCGCCCGGTAGGAGAACCGCAGAGTCAGGTATACGGAGGCCAGGGCGAGGATGATGCCATCCAGGAGGATGGCACCACGCACCAGGAATCGGAGCGCTTGGGCGAGGTTCTCGGTGATGTTCGGTTTCCAGGTCATAACGGTGTGGGGTTGGAGTCTTCGTCCGGTGCTGCTTGGGCGCGGATGCGGGCTTGAACTCCGCGGCTCCTCTGGGTAAGGAGTGGCTTGGGCTTCCGGTTCTGGATCGTGTTGTGGCAGCCGTTGCACAGCGCCTTTCAACCAGAGTTAAACCCCCAGCTCAGCCCCCAGAACCGCGGGCGTTTCTGCAGCACTGCAGCACCGCCGGTACAGTAGGACCAGGGAACCTCCAGGCTGGACCGACGGGGGCTGCCGCGCTACACAGTCCCATGCTCAAGAGCGGGCCGCCCGTGAACGCGACAACAACAAAGCAGGTATCTTCGGAACCCTTGCCGAGGGCGCGGTTCCTCAAGCTGCGCTTCGTGCGGCGGGGGAGTGGCTACGAGCTTGCTGCGTTGGCCCTGAGTGGAGCTAAGGGGAAGGACTCCTGGAAACCGCGGAGTGACATTGGCCAGTGGCGGGACAGCTTTAAGGCGTTCTGCATCGCCGTGCTGGTAGCCAAGGCAAAGGGCAGCGGGAAAGGGGAAGAGGAGGGCCAGAAGATCGAGCTGGGCTCGACCGGACGCTCCGACACGTGGATCTGGTGTCTGGGCAACGCGATCCACCGGGCCGCGGGATGGTCGAGCATCGTGCTTAGTGCTGAGTCAGGAGTAGGCCGGATTGTCAGTGTGGATGGAGGCAGGGACAAGAGGAGTTCCGTGTACTCCGGGAAATCCCTCAAGCAACCTGCGGAAGTCTGGTTCCACCCGAGCATCCTACCCCTGGCAACGGTCTCGATCCTGGTGGGCAACTCGAACGAGGACTGTGCCGAGATTACGGATGCCGAGGAGCTGTTGAATATGGCGGCGCGGATACGGGCGCAGGTGTCCGAGTGGAAGGGGACGGAGTCATCGATCATCCCCAAGGTTGCCGGGGAAGGGCCGGGCGTGGTGTTTGCGTCGCAGGAGCATCCGCTCATGCTTTGCGTCTGGTGTATTGCCTCGCAGGCGTACTTGCCGATCCGCGGCCCCGTGTGTGCGGACGACTACTTGCAGATCCAAGTTCGAGTGGAGAGGGCGCTGCACTTGCATGTGGTCTGGATGGACCAGCAGGGTGAGGTAAGCCGGCTCTATCCATGGCGCGGCGGCGGATGGTCTAAGGTGGAGGAGCTGCAGCCTTGCAGTCGGCTGACGTTGCCGGGGGAGTGGTTTGGAAGGCAGCGGCTGCGGTGCACGGGCCCTGCGGGTTTGGAGACGATTGTGGTGCTGGGGTCGGAGTGCAGACCGGCACCGGCGAAGCTTTCGCAACTGCCGAGTGTCCTTCGGTTACCCAAGCTGAACGTTCGCGTGACTGACCTGCCTTGGCCGCAGCTGAGCGTTTTTACGCTGAACTGGACGGACAGCGTTCCGCTGGGCGTGACGCGAGGGGTGCAGTTGGTGGAGCCACCGGAAACTCTCATTGCCGCTCACGAGGACCTGGGGGCTCGGCTGCGCAAGGATTTCGAGCAAGTATTCCTCCTGACGATTGCCAATACCGGCAAGCGCGCCACAACGGGGTAAGGCCTCCGCTTCCTCACGGTCGGCACGTTGATGCGGTCGTACCTCCTGGGGAGCTTGTTCTGCTGTAACTTTGGAGGTCATGCTAGGCGGACCAGAGACCGGGGGAATCGCTTCGGCACGCGACTGGCATTCAGTGGTCGGGCCGGATCGCGGGTAGGTCTCATGTTGACGAAGGACGGGTCTCGGGGGGAGGCTATGGTAAGGAGGCACGCGGTCCTGCGTCCAGGGTTGCCCGGAATCTCAGGTATAGCTCCTGCAACGCGCTGCGGGCGGCTACGACCGCTGCCGAGCGTATGACCTGCTCGGGACCTTTGTCCTTGGGCAGGCGATCGGCGCGACCTCCGCCCAGGATCGAGTCACCTTTGTTGAAACCGAGCAAATCGCGGAGGCCCAGCCAAAGCACGGAGAACGGGTTGGTGTCATCGGCCGGTTCGACGTTCGGAGAGAGCGCCGGCGTGTCGGTTTCCTGAAGCGCAAGGCAGACGAGTCGGAGTTCATCGTCGTTTCGAAACCCCAGTTGACGGGCAAAGCTGAGAAATCGTGCTTCGTCGAAAGTGTGGCGCAGGAGGTCCAGTTCATCCTGGCGGAGGGCGTAACTCGTCATGGTGATGGTGGCGCGCCCGTGGTGGACGACACCACCGGATCGTGGGGCTTCGGGCATGGAGCGAAAGGAGAGTTCCGCAAGGACAACCGGCATGGAAGCTCGGTAGCGCGACTGTTCGAGCCATCGCGGGAGCGCGCCGGTCTGAGCTTGCTCCTCGAGGAAACCAGGCTGTGCGGCCAGGAGAACCACCTGGATCGCGGCCGAGTTGAATGCGGAGACGAGAGCGTGTCCGGATGCATTGGTATGTCTTGCAGCGCATGGTTCGGGCAGAAGGCTGACGAGCCAGGTCTGGTAGACCTGGAGCTGCTGGACGAGTTGACGAGCGGCAGAGGTCAGGTGCTGTTCCCGGCTTCTTAGAGACTGCTCGTGGTTTTGGCTCGGGCCTCCGACCGGCATGGCGTGGGCGTCCCCGAATGTGTCGGGCGGTGGGGAGCCCGGGAGTGAAGCCGCATCGTCAGGTTGAGCGTGCGCGTGGCCCACACTGACTTTCGAGCCAGAGTCTGTCGCAGGCGCGTTGTGAGCACGCGTATCCAACAGGTGCTTCATGATTTCAGTCAGTTGGCGCATGGCATCCTGAGCAGCCTGGACGCTGCGCATTACATCCTGGATGGCGCGAGTGCTCCTTGGGGCGTTATTCGGCGTCATGGCCGAGATCGGCGTCGTGTGGAAGGTATCGAGTAGTTGTTCGACCTGCCAGCCGGGCTGGTCGTTCATCAGGTCAAGGAGGCTGAAGTAGACTCGTTCCAGGCTATCACCGAGAGCGTCCCGGACGACAACGCGCCGTTCGACCGGGTCATGCAGCCCGGCGAGGTCGAACGGGCCGGTTTGACGGAGGGGATCAAGATCGAGGCCTTTAGGTTCCAGTGGCACCGTCTTTTCTGCTGCCTTGAGGTAGGCGAGCGGGTCCTGTTCGTGGGAACTTTTCCGGAGGATATGAAGCACCTGCTTCCGCACGGCTGATTCGCAATACAGTTCCGGACGGATGGCAGCAATCAGGTGATGGATGTCGATGTTCATGGGTGTTCTTCATGTCCGCGGAGCAGGCTCTGTGGCCATGAACCCC
>Ga0315288_10011866_pt1 | contig 10963 bp, 17 predicted proteins | sample YL17G11_20_MG_FD_203454 | JGI IMG/M metagenome (GOLD analysis project Ga0315288, IMG submission 203454) | Sediment microbial communities from Yellowstone Lake, YNP, Wyoming, USA - YL17G11_20 | ecosystem: Environmental > Aquatic > Freshwater > Lake > Sediment | place: USA: Wyoming | collected...
CGTTTTCGGGCTTTCGTGTTACCCAGGCGTTACCAGCTTGAAGGCGCTTCCAGAGGGACTAGCGGCAACTGCCTGAAAATAGGTGGCGTCCCCAGGGGGATTCGAACCCCCGTTACCGCCGTGAAAGTCCGAGACGGCACTATCGGCAGGAATAAGCTTTAGTGGGCAACAATATGCAAACGCGGTACTTGCAGACATTCGCTGATTTGCTCCAATATGCTCGAATCAGCCCAAATCTGCGCTTCCGCGTCCCCACAGCGTCCCCAAAGATGGCGCGTACTTCGAGCCGTTTTCTGTCATAGCCTTTTGCTGGCGCGCCTTCTCGCGGCGCCGCTGCGCTTGCAAGAAGCGCTGGACGGGTTGAAAATAGACCAATATGGCCAAGCCAGCTTTCATCTGCGAAGCCTGCCAGAAGGCATTCCCAAGCAGAGAAATAGCCGAGTGGCACGAGGCCCACGACTGCATCGTCGCCCTGCGCGAACAGCGCCAGCGTGAGCGAAAGGCGATCTGCGCGAAGCTCACGGAAATCCAAAAGTGGGTGATGAAGGATGAGTGGAACAAGTTCGTCATGGGCGCTGAGACTGGCGATCACCCCGGCGAAGGCTGGAACACGCCGGAGGCTCGTCGGAAGCGAGCGGCCGAACGCAAGCGCCGCGGCTTGGCCCCGGCGCCGGCAGAACTGACAGGAGAACTGACACCGGAACTAGCACCGGGGAGACGGCAGAAATCACAACGTAAGCAAAAGGCGCGGCCGTGAAATGTTCACGCGGGTCTTTCTGGCGGTCCTGGCCCTGCTGAATTTGTGGGTGTCTCACGTGATCCGCGCCGCGCATCCGGTTCTGCCGGCGGTGAACGCGGCGGTGGTAGACCACGAGGTAAGGCGCTTGATCCGCTCCGAGAAATCGTCCCATGATTACCTCTTGCCTCCGAACAGGCACAGCGCGCCGGCCGCCAGCCCCGCCCAGACCCACCAGGGCCAGCCGGTTGCCGCTGCGGGTGCTGGCGTGCTGGTTGTTGCGGGGGCGACCGTGGCGGTGCTTACCGTTGCCGGCGCAACCGTTGCTGCGGCCAGTGCGGCGGCTACCGCAGTTCGCAGATCCACTTGGCGCGAAGCTAGAGTTCTGCCGCTGGCACTTACTAGGCTCCAACTGTAGATATGGCCAGTTTCCATCACGTTGAGCTGACCCCAACGGTGTCCGAGTAGCCCCGATGCGACTACAGATGCGCCCACACCGTCTTTGGTCAACCACAAGTCAGCCGATTCAGTGCCGGCAACATACACGTTCATATAGCCGGTGGGACTGATGGAAAAATCCGTAGCATTCGCCGCGCAGGGCAACGCCGGCTCGTCAGCATAAAACGTTGTCCCGACTCCGGTGAATTTTCCCATGGCTTTCTCAAAACTGCGCGTACTTCACCATGCCGCCGCCAGTGGCCGCCGCGCCCAGGTTCACGCACAGCGCTTGGCCGAAGTTACCGCGCAACGGGTTGTGCGGCGGGAAATCCAGCGCCATGCTCAGCACAAGAGGGTATGGCCCAGCCAGTAGCACGGGGTTCACAACACAGGCGGCCCCTGTCCCTTGATTGATTGTTATGTTGGCGGGCGCGGTAAGCGACAACGACACGTCGCAGACGTAAATTGATTGTCCGTTGGCCAGAGGTACGATCTCTGTGCTGCCGATGCCTGGAAGGGTGAATGCCGCGCTGCGGTTGCAGACAATTACATCATTCGCCGAAGTATCGGGGAACACCCAGAATAGCCGATAGGTGTCGCCAGCCCCGGCGCCCCCGCAGCCGGTAGTGTAAGTCACCTGGGCCTGAACCGCCGGCAGTGCCGGGACAACAATCATTTGAGTAGCGGTGACATTCTGCAAGACCCTGGCGGGATATACCACATACACAGGGGCGCTTGCGCCGCCTGCCGGTTCAAACACGTACACCGTCAGCGTCGATCCTACGCAGGCCACGCTGTTGAATCGAAAAAACAGCACCCCGCCAGTTCCCGACCGGGGCAATTCCACGGTGTAAGGGAAGCTCGTTTTATCAGCCGAATCAAACGCCAGCACGCGGGAGTTTGTGCCCGACAACGCAAAGATGCCGGTGGCAGGCCCACCCACCGATGTGCCGCTGTACTCCACGGTGACATTTGCCGCCCCGCCGGATGGCTGGATGTTCCAAATACAGGCGCGCACAAAAGGAAGATAGATGGTGGCGAAGGTTCCGCCTGAGATGACATTTGTCGCAATTTCCGAAATCCGAACGTAATTAGGGATGACGGCTGCGCCCTCAAGGTAGATTTGAAGTGTAGTCGGGAAACCGGCAGTGGTATAGGTCAGGGAATGGATGCTTTGGCCGATGTTGCGCACTGGAGCACTGCAGCCGGAGGCGTTGACGGCGGTGAACACCTGCTGCTGCGTGGTCTGCGGGCTGGTGTAGATGATCTGCGCGTGCACGGTCAGCGCCAGAAACAAGCTGACAGCTAATAGCTGGTAGCTGACAGCTTTCCGAAACAGCCACCAGGGGTCCCAGCCGGCACAGTGGACCGGGCGGCACTGCTTTTTGAAATTAGTGTGTTTCATTTCATTCCTCAAATGCGAAGCCTCGGAATTTGCAATCAGCGCGGGTTGTTCGGATCGTCAACGTTCATTGCCCACTCGTATCCGGGCGCGGGCTCCGCTGTCGGCCGCGTGTAGAGGAAAGCCTGCTGCACGCTCATCTGTTGCCCGGGCGGTAGTGAAACCATGGCCGCGGTGCTGCTGTTGGCGCTACTGGTCCACCCGGTGTCAAAGGGGTGAGCGATGCAGCTCTACACGGCGGCGCTCCCCTTGCAAGAACCGCTGGAGTTTCTTGAGCCGCATCGTCGTTTGCCGCTTCTCAACCGCCTGGCGCTTGCGCTCCTGGCGTTCGGTCCACCGCGCCAGTTCCACCGTGACCCATAGACTGGCCGCCAGCATGAGGACGGTTGACACCGGCCGGTGAATGAGGCCATCGCCAAAAAGCAAAGCCGCCGCGTCGTCGCCCGGCATGTAGACGGTCGCGCCACCCGGCAGCGTAGCGGGAACGCAATCGATTACTGCGGACTTAGGATCGGTCACTCAGTCACCCCGATTTCCTTGATGGCTTGATTCGGGCTGTCGGCTTCACCTTCTGGCTGCTCGAGGCCGGCAGCGTAGAACTCCGCGATGAACTCAGGCAGCGAAGCCTCAAACGGGGCCAGTATGTTCCACACGGTCGGGGTCGCCCTTAGCTGGGCGAGCAATTCGTCTTTGGGAATAGCGGTGATTTGGTCGTAGGCGGCGCCACCATACTTGTACTGGATCTGGTCCGCGAATTGGTCCCCTGTCAGCCCCAGATTCAAGGCGCTCGCTGCCAGCGCCGCCAGGTTGCTCAACATCGTGAGCTGAGCCGCATCCGCGCCGGGGGAGGCCGGCGATTCGGAAACTTGGGCGGAAGGCGCCGCCACCGGGGGCTGCGTGAGGCCGGGCGACGGTTGCGCGGGCGACGGCGGGATCGCTATGGGCCCTGCGCCCAGACCTGCCTGCAGAAGCGTCGTCTGGCCGGGCAGGATCTTCTGCGCAATTGCGGCGCCGATCGCCGGCATCGCTGGCTTGAACATGTCGAACAATTTTCCGACCATTCGTTCCAAGGCCGACTCTTCGCCGGCGCCGCCGCCGCGCTCCTCCGGGCCGGCGCTCTCCTCCCGTGATTCCGCCGCAAAGAGCCCGCGGAACGTCTTCACAGTTTCCGCGAATTCCTTGGCCTGGCCCAACGGGCTTGCGGGCCCGGGCCTGTTCAGCTTCTCGACCACGCTGAGTACTTCCTTGACGAGGGCGAGCGAGTCGGCGGCGCCGGCTGACTGCGGGCGGAGCCTCTCGACGAGCGATGCCGCCTTCTCCAGTGTGGTAAGTGCGTCTGCCTGGGCCGGCTGCTGCGGCAACAGGCTTTTCAGCTCCCGCACTAATCCGCCGATTCTTCCAAGGTCGGCCTGCAGGTCTTCGGCTGGCGAGCCGGCCTGCTGCTTGTCGATGACCTTCCCCAACATTTCTGACAGGCGCGTGATGGCTGTGGCCGCCGCGGAATCGCTACTGGCGGCAGCCGGCGCCGGCGCGGCCGGCTGTCCCCAAACTTCGAAGTATTTGGCGTTCTGTGGGTCTGAGCCGACTACCTCGCGGGGGTCCACCTTGGGAGGAAAATCGTGATTGTGACAGTTGAGCGTAGAGCTGGCGACGGTCTTCCCGCGGCTGTCGTTCAATCGCACGTGGTACTTGCCAGAACCGAAGGTCCGCAGAATGTAATCCTCGTCGAATGGCTCGCTCAGCTTGGCGATGAAATGCTCACTCTCCTTCCGATCAATCACGGGCCACAGGCGGTAAAGGTAGGCCCGGAGCCCGCGCCAGTCATCCGCCGTGAACTGGTGCAAGCGCTCAAAGAAAGGAGTCGGCTCCCCGTTGGGCTTCGCACCAGGCCGCTCGACCGCAGCCGGAGCTTCCGTTCCTTCCGGCACACTTGCTTGCGACTGGTCAGTCTTACTTCGCATCTTACCTAGCCTCCTCGTCATATGAGTCCGCCGCAATAGAAATAGAAATAGGAATATAGGCGCGCGGCATCCGGCGGCGATGCGCGGGCATCTTGAAGCCCGGCAAACCGGGCCCCGCAAGTACCAGCCGACTGGGCCGCTACAGCTCGGCTGAAAATTCAGCGCCTCGAAAGAAGCAGCCCAACGCCCAGCCCGGCGGCGGCCAATGCGACCAGCATCCACCAGTTTTGACTCAAGCCGCCGGCGCCACCGGCGCCCTGCGAGGCCACCGATGTGGCAACCGTCCGGTCAACGGTTGCTGCAGCGTCTGCGACATCGGCCTCGCTTCCGCCCGCCTTCCTGATTCCCGCCGCCGATTCGGCTTTGATCTGCTGAATCGTGCTGGGCAACGGGACACCGTGGGCCAATAAGTTCCAGTAATCGCCCCAATCATCGCCCAGCGTAACCGGCTGAGCTCTCGGAATCAGATACCCCATCAAGTAGCCTCCGTTCGTTTCAACTGTTCACGTAGCCGGGTGACTTTAGCCGCCTTGCGCTTGCGTTTGAACTCCTGCTCATGGGGCTTGAGCCACAGCGCGAAAAGCAGCAGTGCAGCGCCAGCTAGCAGATACGTCGCGTTCACCGAAACATCCACCGTCTGGCCTAAAGTCGGCGGCGTGTACGGCACAATCATGCGCCCCATTGCAGACCTCAGCGGTCCCGTTTGTTGCGTACTTTGGTACAGCCCCATTTTTCATCACCTCTTCCGCAGAGAACGGTAGATCAAAACGGCGTTCCCCATTTGTCCGTGTGGCGCTGGCGCCGCAATCGCCAGATGTCGTGGGCAAACGTTGAACGGCGCTCCGGTGGTGTGGCCCGGATCATTTCGACCGCGGCCGGCACAGTCATTGCCGATGATTCACCTTTCATCGAGAGAACGGCGGTGAGCCACTGGCCCAAGCTCCTGGCGCCCGTTTCCGCCGCGTTGAATTGCCGGGTCCGCCGCCCCAGGCCTGCCCGCTTCAGCGCGGCGCCGATGGTGGTGTTGCAGCTCCGGCAGGCCCATGCCAAGTTCGCTCGCTCGGTGTTCTCCTCGCGTCCGTCCAGGTGATGCACTTCAACATTGCGTTCGGCGCCACAGAACGCGCAGATGCGGGGGCCTGGCGGGCGGCATTGCGGCGCCGTCGCGCGGTAGCGCCAGCCGCGATGGCTGACTGCTTCCTTGCGCCATCCGGAGCCGCAGGCCCGCCCTATCTTTCCCCCTGCTCTTCCTCAGCTTCTTCTTCGCCCTCGCCTTCGATGACGTCGAGCGCGTTGCCAATGGCCTCGGCCAACTCTTCGCGCGTGGCCTCCGGCGCGTAGGCCTCTTCCAGGAGGTCTTGGACTTCGCCAAGAACCCCTTCCAGTTCGGTCACTTCAGCCTTCGCTGATGGCATAGCACACTCCTGAGATTTGGGATTTGTGATTGTGAAGCCGCGGCGCGAAGAATAATCCCGCACGCTTTCATGGTCGATTTCCTCGGCGCGGTCTGGATCGTCCAGCACGTCGCGCACGAATCGGACGGCTTTGTCCTTCCGGCTTTGGACCTGCTCGCGCGTCAGCCTCTTCACACTTCCCATGGTCACCTGCCTCGTCAGTAGCCAGCAACATCAACTAAGAAGGGCCGCATTTGTTGGCGTGACAAGACGCGGCGGATTTGTTGCGGCGCCCTTTCTGGCCCGCCGGCGCGCGCGTGTCTTTCGCTGCCGCATGGCCTCCCGAAGCGCGTGTTGTAACAGACGGTCAGTCTTCCCCAGGCGCCGGTATATTTCCTTGGCGGTCACTTGCTGGGATTCGAGCCGCAATGCCTCGGTGACGTCGGCGTGCCTGGGCCTGCCGGGTCGCCTGGGCCAAAGCCCCCGCAAAAATAGCTGGCCGGCTTGCTCGGATACCCGGCGCTGGTCCAGGTGGGCTTTGAAGCGCTGTTTGATTAACCTGGCCGCCTTCAAAACGGCCGCCGCCAGCTCGGGCGGCAGAGCGGGCCCGCCTCGCCGGCGGCGCGCCGCTGGCGCCTCTACCGGGCCAAGAGCCTCCGCTTTTGGCTCGCCTTCTCGTTTGTCTGTGCTATCGCGTTCCTTCATGGAAACCCCCGTGGAGACCTTTGGCAGGCCCCAGAATCGCCCGCGTGGGCCTGGTAAGCGCTATGGGTCGGCAGTGCGGACGATTGCACTGCGCGCCGCGCCGAGCACCTGACGGCCGCAAGCTCTTCGCCACTGCTGCTCGGGGGCGAAAATGTCTGCAAAAAGTTCCCCCGGTAGACACGTTAGACACTTCTATCTATCTCTATATATATCTATAAGATAAGTGTCGGTAAAAGGGCGACCGACACTTGACCGACACGTTAGACACTTCGGCCCAAGTGTCGGTCACTGTCGGTCACCCTTTGATAGACACTTAAGTTACTGATTCCTGATGCCGCAAACCCCAATTGTCGGTGTGTCGGTCGGGGGGAGGTTTGCACACACATACAGACGCCTTTCACAGTCAGTCTTCGCGGTAAACCAATACGATTCTGCGGCCGTCCGTGTGGCTCTCCAGTGGCCCGTCCACTTCGGTGAGCGCCTTAATGCGCCGGTTAAACGTGTCCGCGTCCACCCGGCTGAGGTTCCGCTGAAGCGTGCGCTTACGCAATCCGGCGGCGCCGGCGGCCTTCACTTTCTCGACGATGCGGGCGTCTAAGCGGGCCATCTCGGAGGCTCCATAGTCGGTGAACAGGTACCCGAGGCCTGCATGGAGATACCGGGTCAGGGCGATGGCTGGTTGCAGGTGATCCGCGCTGATAGTGGAGCTGCGATCGAGGGCCGCGAAAATTATGGCCGCCTTCAGGCAGTGCAGATGCTCGCGGGCCGCTAAGGTCGAAATCAACGGTTCCTCTTTCAGGGCAGCACGCAGGGATTCGTAAAAGGGATCCCAAAGCGCGCAGGCTTCGGGCGAGAAGGAAAACTGCGTGGGTCCCTTGTCTCGCCGACATTGATGGACATCATGGAGCTGCTTCACCAGCTCGTTCCAGGTCGGGGTTGGCGGGTCGGGTGGGTGAGCGATAGCGGCCTTGTGGACTCCGGGAAAGTACATCAACCTGTTTCCGAGGCCCCCTTCGATATCCTGCAGCTTTAGTCTGTCCAGCCAGCTTTGGGTTGTGCCGGCGAAGAGCGCGAGCCAGGGTTGATCGGCCGCGAGCGGGCGTATTTTGGTGTTAGTTTCCAGGCGGTCCGGGCAATCGTAGGCATCGCAGAGGTTTGGAATAATGTTTCCCAGACCTTCCTTGGCGCTCTTGTCGAGCAGCGCGCGAATCTCCGCCAGACAGGCGATAACGGGCACGCACGTTTTGCCGCCCGCCTCTTCGCGGGCCTTGGCTACAAACTGAATGAGGCCCTCCGCTGAATCAATCGAAATCATGGTGCGCACGACCGGGCACGCCTCGTGGAGAAGGCGCATGGCGAAATGCTGCGCGGAGCCCTTGCGGCTCCAACCGGAATCGCCTACTAGGACCGCGTACAGGTTGGGGTAAACCCGGCGGGACATGGTGTAGTAAACGGAGCGACCCAGCACGGCGCCGGCGGCCACGAGAAACCCGGCGAGGTGGTAGTTGTCGGGCGCCTCGCTGGATAGCGTCACGGCTTGGCGGTAGGTTTCGGCGAGCCCGTACCAGGCTTCGTCGGGGACGGCGGGGCATTGCGGGGCGGTGCTCTTGCTGCGGGGGCCGGCAACCGGCGGCGCACTGTCCGCTCCGGTGACCGGGGCCGGCTCTGGCGGCTGCCACACGGGCGCCGCGGTGACGGCGCGTTCGACGTCGGCGCGCGTGGCGCCCTCGGCCACCCAGTCGGAAAGGTCCTTGCCGTAGGGCACGCGCACGATCTTGACCGACCGCGCCACACCGTAGAGACTGGCGGCTACCGCCGCGGCGTGCTGCTCGCCCGGATTGTCATTGTCCGGGATGATTACCACATCCTTGCCCCGCAGAGCTTCGTTGTAACCGGGCTTCCACTTCCCGGCGCCGTGCGGGTTGCAGGTAGCCGTGAAGCCCAGACCTTCGCCGCTGTGCACATCCTTTTCACCCTCCAACACGAACACCTGAGTTGCCCCCAATACTTTTGGCAGGCGGTAGAGAGTCGGCTCCGTGTCACCCATGCCGAAGACGTAGCCGCCGCGGCCATCGGGCCGTGCGGTGCGGAAATCCTTCGGTTCATAGCGGACCTGGGCGAAGCGCTCCGCGCCGGTTGCGTCCACGTAGCAGTAAATCTCCGCGAGGCGGTGGTCGGGGATGGCGAGCGCCTTCTGGATTTCGGGGCTTATCGGCTTTTCCGGTTGGCTGCCGACTGGAGCAGCCGCGGCACCGGCGCGTGCGCGGCTCCGGCCTGCCGGGGCGGAGCGGCCAAGCGCGGGGAGCTGGCCCAGCACCCGCCGGAGCGCCTCCTTGAAATCGCAGTTCTCCAGGCGCATCGCCAAATCCCAGAAATTGCCGCGTTCCCCGCAGGCCTGGCACATCCACAGGCCCGTCTCGCCGTTAACGCTGTTCGATGCCCGGTGGTCCTCGTGGAAGGGGCAGAGGAAGATAATCTCTTTGCCTTGCCGTTTGACCTTCTCGCAGTGACTCCTGACGAAGGCTTCGATCTGGGCCGAGCTGGGAGTAGGGGCTTTCGCCATCTCAAGCTCACTCTCGGGTTCTCACGGTTGATGGTTCGGCCTCTCGAAATCCTCGGCGCGCGTTTTGGGGTGTGCCGTGGAAGGCGCCGGCCGCGCGCGCCCGCTGCAGGATCTGTCGTAGACTCTCGAACTGGCCAGGGCCGCGCGGGACGGCGCGGGGCAGGCGGGCGAGCAGCAGAAGGCCGAGCCGGCTTCCTTCCAGGTGTTGAAAGCTAAAGTCTGGGTGTGGTAATGTTGATCTGATCATACCGCTGTCCCCGGCGCCGCCGCGCCGGTGCCTTCCCGGCCCGCCCAGCTGCTGTACGGCAGCCAGAGCGGGCCGATCTTTTCACGCCTTCCGCAATTCCCCCCTCACCGCGCAAGGGGATTCCCGCGACCGCATTCGGCAACCGGGCCCACCAACGGGCAACGTCGTTGCCGCCGTCGTATCCGTTCGGCACGGCCGCCCCGCTTCATCGGGGTTGGGTCAGTCGCTCCAATTCCGCGACGGGGATCATCACGCGCCGGAGCACGTTGACGCTCTTGATCTGTTGCCGCGCGATTAGGCGGCGGATCGTGTCCTTGCTCACGGAGAGAGCGTCCGCCGCCTGTCCGATACTGATGAGTTTTTTTTCGCCCATGTTCCCTACTCGTGCTGAATTTTGGTATTGACAGCACCCCTTAGCATATGCAAGAATTCGCTAGAGTCAAGCGTGCCGAAAAAGTCTAGCAAAATCCGGGGGCATTCCCCTCTAGCACTCCTCGCCACAAAACTCGGGCGGCGGTCGGCTGCCGAGCGGCCGGGCGGGACATTGGTCGCTGGCCGCGCCAAGCAGTTTCTGGTGGAGCTGGCCAACTTGCAAGACGAGCCCGAAGCTGTTGAGCGATTCCGGAAGCTTCACGGCGCGCTGTTCTACACGACACTACCTTTGGAACGGGCTGCGCCAGGCGCCCGCTACAAGGTCCAGGAAGGATTCGATTTTGTAGCGGACTTTCAGGGCCGGATATTCCGCCTTCGGAATTGGCTGCACGCTATCTGGAAGACGGACGACCCGCTAACGAGGGAGCGAGCGTCCGCCAGCCTGTACTGCTGCGCCATCGAGATCGGCGTTCCGGGCTGGCACAAGCTTGGCCTTGAGGACTTCGCGGCGGCCACTCGGTTTGGGCAGTTTTATCCACAAACAGAGTTAGAAGAAGCCGTGTCCTTTCTTTTGCGGTCGCTGGACCGCCTCCGCGTCTGTCACAACGGCCCGCCGAAAGGCGATTGCGTAGCGCCCTTTTTTCTTGCTTCGCGGCGGAATCAACAATTCTGCTCGGACGCGTGCGCGGCGCCGGCTCAGCGTCAACATAAGCTGCGCTGGTGGCGCCAACACGGGGAGCAGTGGCGAAAGCGGCGCGCGAAGAAAGCCGAAAGAACACGGCGCACGAAGAGGAGGTAAATTGCTATGGACGGAATCTTCAGACGAAGGGACCGCAGCGGCTATTACATTTCGTGGGTGGACGCCCAAGGAAAGCGGCGCAAGCGCAAGGCGAAATCCGAGACTTTCAAGGGAGCCGAGAGCGAACGCGCCACCGAGAATACCAAGGTAGCCCAGGCGCGGATTTTGGGCTTCGCTCCACCAGGAGACGACCTATTCACGGACGTTGCCCGACGATTCCTAGGTCTCCGACCGCCTGAAAAGGTTCGTAAACAGCCTGCCGCTAGCCGGCGGGACGGCGGATTTGACGGCCGCATGACGGATTGGGAGCACACAGCTCCGGCAAGTGCGGGTTTTCTGTTTGCGA
>Ga0315288_10011867_pt1 | contig 10962 bp, 9 predicted proteins | sample YL17G11_20_MG_FD_203454 | JGI IMG/M metagenome (GOLD analysis project Ga0315288, IMG submission 203454) | Sediment microbial communities from Yellowstone Lake, YNP, Wyoming, USA - YL17G11_20 | ecosystem: Environmental > Aquatic > Freshwater > Lake > Sediment | place: USA: Wyoming | collected...
CCAGCGACTGGCGATACGGGTTGTCGAAGGCGCCCGAGACCGGCGGGTTTACCCCTCGCCGGAAGCTCGCCCGCGCGCAAGCATATTCGCCTTGGGAGTGCGCGACGTGGCGCAGCCAGCTCCCGATCAGGTCGTCGTCCGTCACCTTCGGCCCAGCTATCTGAAGCGCCCGCAGCCAGGCCGCCTGGAAATCAAGGCCCTCGGTTGCGACCACGGAGATCCCTGAGAGCTTGTCGGGGTAGCCAGCTATCTCCTGAACCTGGCGTTGCCCATCAACCGGCCGGCCCACGGCCGCTCCGATGAGCTTCCCCACCCATCCTCCGTAGACGCGGTCCCGATAGTCGGCCTGTGTCAGCGTGACCATGGCGTTATGCCTGCCCCAGGGCCAGGGCGTCAGCCCCCTTCCTTTCCCGTCGTCTGCCGGATTCTACCATACGGCGCGGGGAGCGGGAAGCGCTCCCCGCGAATATCGCCCTCGCAGGACCGCGCCCAATGCACGCACGAGAAGCCATGACCACCGAGGTCCGTACCATCGCACCGGACGCTACCGTCGCTGAGGCGGCGGAGCTGATAATCGGAAGCGGTTACGGCGCCATCCCGGTGGTGAACCGCGACGGGACACCGCGCGGTGTGGTCACGAGGGTCGCTCTTGTGCGCCAGAGCCTGCCCAGCTACCTGCAAGAGGTCGGCGATCTCTACCGATCAGCGGAGTTCGAGCCGTTGGAGGAGCAAGTGCGCGAGCTGGCACTCCTCCCGGTGCGCGATGTCATGGAGCCCGCTCTCGCCGTCACCGAGGACACGCCCCTCGCCGAGGTCGCGGCCCTTATGGTGACACACCACGCCCAGCAGGCCGCGGTTACGAAGGACGGCCTACTGCTCGGCGTCCTCGGCCTGCAGGACACCATCGAGCGAATCGCTTGGCGCGGGTAGCGGTAGGGCCGACGCCCGCGGTCTCGAGATGTGCGCCAACCTGCAATCATGGCTGGAGAACCCGACCCAGCCGAACTCCGTGTCCCTCCTCGCGGTGGGTGCGGGCATCGCCATCCCCATGCTCGTCGCCGCCACCTGCACCGCCTATGTCGGCTGGCCGCTTCACCCCGTCGCCTACGCCCTGTCGGCGAGCTGCTCCATCCACCTTGTCCGGATGCCCATGATCATCGCCTGCATCGTGAAGCCCGCGCTGCTGCACTACGGCGGCCTGCCGGCCTGCCGCCAGGCCCTCCCCCTGTTCTTCGGCCTCATTCTGGACGAGATCGTTGTAGGTTGCGCCTGGCCCGTCATCGGCCTCGTCTTCAACGTGCCGACCTACAGCTTCTGGGGGTTGTAAGGAAGGTTGGCTGCACACGGCATATGCCGCCAAGGATGCACCGCGCTGCGATAGCCTGTGCGCGTCCAGCGGGGATACACTTGGTGGACGACAGAGACGGAGAAGCCGCCACAGCAGAGCCGTGGCGGCTCGATAGCCAACCTACAAGCCGCGACTAGCCGGCTGCTTTCGCCGTCCGCCTCCGTGCTGTGGAATTCCCTGATGCTGGCTTCGCGGACACCTCTGTCTTCGTGACGCTCCCGTTCGCCAGCGTCACATAACCACACTTGTACCACAGGCAGCGTCGTTCGGACCTCCTGGGATCATACTCCAACGATGGCCTCTTGCATTTCGGACATTGCTCCATCTCGCCCGGTGCCTCCTTCCCTCCGAACAGACGACTCCTTGGGAGGTACTGCCGTCAACTCCTAAGGCTCCGCTCCTGTTCCTGGCTTGAATAACCTGTGGAATGCAGGTGACTTCACGCCTTCAAACCTCGTGGCCGTGACGTCGGCAGCGCTCAGCGACTGCGCCGCCTCCTTCACTGGGTATGGCTCGACGTAGATCACCTCCTTTATGCCCGTGTGGACTATCTTCTTTGCACAGAGCAAGCACGGGAAGGTTGTGGTGTAAAGTACCATCCCTTGATGCCCCATTCCTCCTAGCCGCGCGCCCTGAAGGAGGGCCGTCTCCTCGGCGTGCAGGGACTGACACAGATCGAGGGCTTTGGTCCTCCGAAAAAGCGGAGTCAGGTCACGCCCACATGCCCGACAATGTACCTCTGCCCCCTCCTTTTCGGGAACATGCGTCGGCGTGATCTTCTCACCGCAACCGCACTGCAGAACTCGCAAGGTTGCGATGTACTCATTGCGAACCTTATCACGGTAGCATTGACCAAATCGCACGCGACAGGACTCCTCGCCTGGAGGCACCTCATTGTAGCCACTGGCGATGACTGAATGGTCCGGCGTAGCGATAACGGCTCCGACCTGTCGCTTCAGACATGACGAACGGAGACTCGCGCTATAGGCGTAATGCATCAGAAGCTCCACGTGAGTCGGTGGGCGCTTACCCGGGGATACCATCAGCCCCACATAGTCCAGGACCTTCTCCGCGAAGCTCTGCTTGATGCTTTTGGAGCGTGCCATATCAGCTTCGTTGATGATCAGCACGTCCGCCGCATCCACGCACAGCTCCACCTGCTGGCCATAGGCGAACGGCTCCAGGCTATCTCTCCGATCGTCCTCATCAAAGACGGCTTCGTTCTTCCCATACGAGCCCTTGAGGCGGCCATATCGCGTATCTCGCGACGCATCGACGGCGATCAGGTAGAACCGCGAGTACCGCTGACGGAGCCACTCCACCTCCCCCAAATTCCTAATCCCGTCCAGAACAAGGGCCCTGGTTCCCAAGTTGTCATGTGCGGCCTGGATGGCTTTCCTCGCGAGAACGTGGCGGCGTCCCTGAGGTTTCCTCAGTTCATCGCCCAAGTCCTGGAGGACACGCCGCTCCGGCTCTATTCCTCTCTTCTGGGCTTCCTTCTTGATGGCCGCGGACAGCGACTCGACATGGAACTCGCCTGTCTCGGCGAGGATCTGGCCAACGGTGCTGCAGCCACTTCCGAATGACCCGGTCAGGCCTATCACGACTCCCTGCCGCGACTTCCCCTCTGCCATCGTCGCCCCTTGTCAACGACAGTCTGTCCTGGGTACGCGCCACCATAGATTACGGCAAACATTTGTTCATGTCAAGTGTCGGTTGACCTCTTCAGGCTACTTCCCCGCCTCCGCCAACGCCTCCCTCACCCGATCCCGCACCAGGAACAGCGACTTGTGCATGATGGTGTCCCCGAACGCTGGATCCATCACCATCGAACTGAGACACGGATACGAATGGTGCAACTGCCCCGCCTTCTCGGGCAGCGTCTCATCGGCCGGCAGGCCGACAAGCTGCTCGGCGACGAAGTCCGTCAGCCCGCACGGCGCGCCGCGCAGCACCTCCACCGCCGCTATCTTGCCATCGCTGATCTCGAACCGGAACGTCGGAACCCCGACCCCGTAGGTCTCGCAGAACTCCTGGATCACCGGCGTCGTCGGCTCGAGCGCGCAGAACGGCTTCGGGAAGGCCGATTCCAGGACCCTATGCGCGCACTCCTGCGTCACCTGCTTCGTCAGCCCCGGCTTGATCCAGTTCGGATCCTCGATCGGCGCGATCAGCGCCCGCGTCGCCACCCCGGCCACCATGTTCGGGATCTCGAGCAACATCTCCGGGTGGATGTTGATGGCGATGATCACATCCCCCGCGCCGAGCTCCGCCGGCAGGTACTCCGCCGCGTCATCCAGCACGGGCGGCAGCGACCGCGGCACCTGATACGCGTCCACACTTTCAGGCGACATCTTGAGCAGATGAGCGATCACCCGCTCCGCATACCGTCCCCCCTCATGGACAACCTCAACCCGCACGCCAACTTCCTCCTCGTTCCCCGTTGGGCAGGAGCTTGCTCCTGCCCCGGTCGTCATACCCTATTCGACGCCCGGTACGCCTTCAGAAAATCATCCGCATACACCGTGCGGTTCATCAGCAGTTCAGCGGCAATCATCGCGTCCATCAGCTCCGTATCGAGCACATCAACGATCGCCGCGTCGAGCCCGGCCGCCAGCGCCATCACCAGATAGGTGCGGTTGATCAGTTCCCGCATCTGCGTTCCCTGCGACACATTGCTCAGCCCCAGCACCGTCTTCGGGGGCGGATCGGACAGCACTCTCACGTTCCTGATCGTCTCCAGCACATGCCCGGGCGTCGCCTGCGTCACGTTCACCGGCAGAATCACCGCGTCTATCATCACCCGGTCCGGCTCGAGGCCGTGCTCCATCGCCGATGCCACCACGCGCAGCGCGATCTCGCCCCGGCCGTTCGCATCGCGCGGGATCCCATTCTCGTCAATGGTCAGCGCGATCAGCGACGCGTTGTGCTCGACCGCCATCGGGACGAAGATGTCGAGCTGCTCCTGCTGTCCCTTCGTGGAGTTGATGACTGACCCTGGCCCTGCCAGCTCCAGGCCCTTGCGCATTACATCTGGCTTGGTCGTGTCTATCGCCAGCGGCGCCTTTGTGACCTCGCGGATCGTCTTCACCAGCCACTCCATCGCCACCAGCGGGTCGGCCGCCGCCGGCCCGACGTTCACATCCAGGCAGTTCGCGCCCGCCTCCAACTGCCGGCGCACCAGGTCGTGAATCGGCTCCGGATTGCGCTCCTGGATCGCTCCTCGAACCGACTTGAACATCCCGTTGATGCGTTCACCGATCGCATACATACCTCGCCCCTTCCTATGCCGTCAGCGCGTCGATGGTCTGCCGCAGCAACTGCACCGAGCGCGGGTGCCACATCACCAGCAGGTTCGTCCCCGCGTGCAGGAAGCACGTCGCTGTGGTCGTCTCCCAGCTCACCCCCCGCTCCTCCGCCGCGCCCCACTGCGGCGCCGTTTCCTCAGGCGTGCGCGCCTCTTTCGCTTTCCACGCCTCCGGCCCCACCACCGCCAGCATCGGCATGGATAGCATCCGGTCGCCCGATAGCGCGGCCAGACGCGTGCGCTCCATGATCGAGTAGGCGTACTCCATCCCGTACCCGATTCCGCCGGTCACCTGGAACATGACGATGCGCGACAGGTCCATCCCCATCTCAGAGACAAGGATGTTCACCTGCTTCTGGATGTTGATGTCCAGCGGCGCCTCGGTAATGAGCTTGTGCCCGTCCGCCATGCAAGCAGCGGTGATCGTCTTGTAGTTGTCCTGCGAGGCCGTGCCGAGCAAGCAGTTCTCGCCGGCCACCACCTCGCTGCACCGGGGCATGATCTCGTTGTCCTTCTCCGCCTGGTTGCATCCCCAGATGATCAACGGCACGCCGACCGCGCCCAGCACCGCCTTCACTGTCTGCGCGCAGTCCTCCGCCGACTTGTTCGCTTGGTCGGGATGCGCCCCCAGCAGCCGGAGGCAGACCACGTCCGCGCCCCACTCCTCCACGCACTTCCTCGCCCACGCCACAGGGTCGCCGATCACCTCGCCGAGCGCCTTCTCCAGCGGCGGCGCGATGTTCTGAGGCGGCACGTCCAGCACCTCCATCGCAATCGCCGGACGATTAGGCATCTTGCCCTCGAAGTGCAGGAAGGGCAAGCTCGTATCCCCGCCGATCGTCATCGTCGTCTTCCGCGTGCCGCCCTCCGCGGCGGTCGCCCCGATCGTCACCGTGTTCACAGCCGCAGCCCACTTCTCGACTGGCATCTCAAGTGGCATCGCTACGCTCCGTTCTCCTGAACAGTCTCTGGCTTCAGCCCAGCTCTGCGATCTTCATGATCCGCTTCATGTCCACGTGCTTCTCAAAAAGCGCCCGCGCGCGCTCCACCTTCGCGCTCTCCCGCACCCGCAGCCGACCGGAGAGACCCTCGATCCGTTCCACCGTGGACAGCGTGTCATGCGGCGCCAGCAGCAGCGGCACGCCAAGCTGCTGCGCCCGCGTCACGATCGGCGCGCTCGGGTAGATGTTGCCCGTCAGCACGATCGCCTTCGTTGCCGTCTGCAGGGCGGCAAGCTGGATGTCGGCGCGGTCGCCCCCGGTGATCACCGCCTTGTCAGCGATCTGCCGGAAGTACTTCGCCGCGCTCGCCACCCCCATCGCGCCGATGACGAAGTGCACGATCAACTCATCCAGCGCCTTCTCGCAGCACAGCAGCTTCGCCGGAAGGTGCTCCGTCAGCTCCCGCACTGTCATCGCACCGAGCAGATCGTCCCGCGGCACCGCGCCCAACACCGCGATCCCCTGCTCCTCCAGATAGCGACCCAGCGCCCCCTCCAGCGACTCCCGCTGATCCGCGCCTACGAAGTTGAAGATGGCCCCGGCGAGCCGCTCCCCGAACAGCCGCCGCGCCAGGAACACCGTCTCCACCATCGGCTCGGCCGTCAGTTTCGCCAGCACGATCACCTTGGCCCCCAGCAGCTCCGCCACCTGTGGCGCCGACAGCCCGAGCAGCGACCCGCGTGATAGATCCCCGATGCCGCCCACCAAGACGATGTCCCGCCCCTCGGCCACCCGCTGGTAGGCGGCCTGGATGCGGTCGGGGAGGTCCCCCATGTTTCCCCGCAGCGCGCGCTGGGTCAACTCGGGCCCCAGCAGCACCGGGCAGATGGCCTCCAGCGGCGCGCCGGGGTTCAATCGCTCGCTTACGAAGTGCGCGTCCTCGTCGGTGGCCACTCCTTCCACCTCGCGCGGCAGCGTCCCCAGGGGCTTGAAGTACCCTACCCGATGGCCCGCCTTGATCAGCTCCAGCCCAAGGGCCAGTGCTGTCAGCGACTTGCCGCAGAAGCTGTCCACCGACGCGATATAGAGCGGCGGTCTCATACCCTCGCTCCCAGCTTGCGCGCGACCGACGGGAATCTCCGCAAGTCCGTGTGGGGAAGGAAGAGCCCGGCCACGTACCTATCCATGTATCCTCGTGTCACGCTCAACTCGAAGTTGGTCATCCGCCTCGACAGTTCCTGGGTTTTCTGCCGCGCCGACCGGGCCAATAGCGCCAGCCTCGCCCCCGCCACCGCGGTGTTCCCGACAAACCGGATGCGTTCCAGCGGCACATCCGGCAGCAGCCCGATCGTCACCGCGCTCTCCGCGTCGAGGTAGTTGCCGAACGCCCCCGCCACCAGAATCTGCTCGACGTGCCCCGCCTCCAGCCCCAGCGATCCCAGCAGCGTCTCCGCGCCCGCGTACACCGCGGCCTTCGACCGGATCAGGTTCTGGATCCCGTCCTCGCCCAGCGAGATGTCGTCCGCCCGCCCCACTTCCTCCCCCCACACGAGCACGAACTCCGGACGCTCGTTCCGCACTCGCACCCGACTGCTCGGAAACCCCAGGTCTATCCGACCCGCGCGATCAATGACACCCGCGCGCAGCAGCGTTGCCAGCGCGTCCACCAACCCCGAGCCACAGATGCCGCGGGGCCTTGCGTCTCCGATCGCCATGTACTCGACGCGGTCGCTAATCGGGTCGTAGGACATCCGCTCGATCGCCCCCACCGTCGCGTACATCCCGTACTCCACCCCCGATCCCTCGAATGCAGGCCCGGCCGAGCAGGAGCAGCATACCAGCCACTCCTGGCTCCCGATCACCATCTCCCCGTTCGTCCCCATGTCAATGAACAGCGTCAGCCGGGGCGACTCGGCCATAGCCGTCGCCAGCACCCCCGCGGTGATGTCGCCGCCCACGTAGCTGCTCACACAAGGCGCCAGCCATACCGGCGCCCAGGGATGGATGTCAAGCCCCACCTCTGATGCTCTTAGCGTGGGCGCGACCTTGAGCGCGGGAACATACGGCTCCCGCCGGATGGCCGACGGGTCTACCCCTAGCAGCAGGTGCGTCATCACCGTGTTGCCCACACAGGCAGCCGCGATCACCTCTTCCTTCGCCACCCCGCGTTCATCCAGCATGCGCCGGATGCACCGGTTGATCGCCGTCCGCACCTCCTCCTGGAGCTGCCGCAGCCCGCCCTCGTGCTCCTGCGCGTAGATGATTCGCGAGATCACGTCCTCGCCATGAGCGATCTGGTCGTTCAGCGACGCGCACGCCTGCACGAATCCCGCCGTCGCCAGCTCTACCAGGTGCACCACCACCGTCGTCGTCCCCACATCCACCGCCAGCCCATACGCCCCGCGGGATGCCGCTGGCTCCACCCCGATCACCCGCCCACGGCCGTCGAAGTCGCCGACCGCCGCGTCTACCTGCCATCCCTGCGCGCGCGCCACCACCGGCAGCGCTCGCAACGCCGGCAGCTCGACTTCGATCTCCTCGAACTCATCAGAGCAAACGTTTGAAAGCTGGCCCAGCAACCGCTCCTCATCGCTCGCTTCCCGCTCCTGCTCTGGCGGATCCATCTGTACCGCAACCCGCCGCGCTAGCGGAACATCCCCTTCGCCGATCGCGGCCGCGGCCTCCGCCTGCCCAGTCAGGATCTGCAGTTCGCCGCGCTGCGACTCGAGCGGCACCTCCACCACCAAATCGTCCTCGACCGTCGCCTGGCAGGCTAGCACGAACCCGCGCTCGATCTCATCCTTTGAAAGAAGATCGCCCGGCTTGCCCCCCGGCCGGCCGAGCGAAACCATCACCTTGCACTTGCCACATGCCCCCGCCCCCCCGCACGACGAGTCTATCGCCACGCCGACCGCCTGGGCCACCTCCAGGATCGTCCGGCCGGACTCCACCTCCAGGCACGCTCCGTCAGGCAGGAACACAACGATGTGACTACTCATGCCACCATCGGGCGGAAACCGGAGTCCCACTGGGCGCGCCCGCCTCGTCCGCGTTCATCTCTGGCCATTGCCGTTCGATCGTCTCCTCATCCCGGCCACGAGGTGCGCAGGAAGCTCGGTATCCCCGACGATTCCCGCGGTCCCACCACCACCTTCCATTCCTGGCCCAGCTCGTCCTCCAGCTTTCCGCTCAACACCGCCACGTGTCCGGGGATCACCAGTTTCCGGTGCTTCACTTTGCTGCCGACATCGAATGCCTTCACCTTCTGCGCGATCGCCTCGGCGGTGAACTTCTCCGCCGCCCAGGCCGTCAGCACGGACGTTCCTTCCGTGTCAACCACCACTATCCACGCCGGCACGCGGCTTGCCTCGACATCGCCCTCCACCGTGAAGTAGGTGAGCGAGAAGTTCGTCGTCACCAGCACCGGCGAGTTCTCATCCGGGGTCCCGACCTGGTAGAGCCCCTCCTCGATCTGGATCGGCTTCTGTGGGTCAGTGTAGATGTTCTGCCGGACCGTGACGAGCGTCAGCAGCTCCCACGGCACCATGTTCCCGATCACCACGATGCCCGCGTACTTGGCGATGGAGCTGGCGGCCTGCTGTGTCTCCTCCAGCGGGTCAGCGGCCTCCGCGAACGTTATCGTCGGAAACCCAAGCGGCCGGAACCGTTTCCGCAAGGCCGCCCGCCTGATCGCGGTCTCGTTCGCCAGCACCTCGGCCGGCTTACGCGCGCCGGAGTCGAGGATCAGGTCAGTCGCCCCGGCCGCCTGCGCCTTCTCCGAGAGATCCGCCAGCGATGACACATCCTCGCCGCGCATGGCCAGCGGACATCCGTACTGCTTCGCCAGAGCCGCCATCCCCTCGACGTTCGCTGCGGTCGCGGCGTAGATCAGCGGCCTCTTCGCGGCGGCGGCCTCGAGCGCCTTCCCCATCACCGCCGGATCCTCGTTCATGAGGATGATGGGCACCTCTGACTGCGCGGCCGCAATCCCGGCGGCCTTCACGAAGGCATCGCCTTCGCCCTGCAGCGCCACCGCGTTGAGCCGGAGCGTTTGCCCGACCCGCTCGAAAGCGACGTCGCCGATCGCCTTGATCTTCGCCGACAGGTCGGCCTCCGGCAGAGACGCGTCCGCCAGCACCGCGATCCCGCATGGATGGTAGAACGTCTCCTCATGCCGGAACAGCACCGTCTCGTTCCCGATCTCTAGCTTGCGCTCGCCCGCGCCGATGGTGATGAGCTTGATCGGCGGCGCCGAGGCCCCCGACAGCGCCGCCTTCGCCTCCTCTGACACAGAAGGGCACTGGTCCAGCGAGGCCTGCTTCTGCGCAAGCTTCATCGCAAAGGCCAGGCACGTCGGCACTCCGCACTTCCCGCAGTTCGTCTTCGGCAACTGCTTAAAGATATCCAACCCGGTCAGACCCACGTCTGCACCTCCAGCACGTGTTCAGCGAGCGGTCGCGACAGGAATGTCGCTCCTACAGCAACGACGACATCTTCAATGCCGGGTGGTCCTTCTCCACCAACCACGGCATCAGCTCTTCCATCGTCGTGGCGACGGTCTCGTCCCCGATCTTCTCATGGAAATCGGTCAGCCCCATTTCGGCCGCCCGCTCGCTGATGCGGTCAGCGAGCGCCTCCTTCAGCTCCTTCGGCATCCACAATACCCGCGGCATCCCCCCCTCAGCCGAGATGAACTTCTTGCTCACAACGTAAAGGCGCCCTATGCCCAGGAACCCCGGCGTCTGGAGCCCGCCCCCCACCGTTCCCGCCAGCGTCGTGAACGCCATCCCGCAGGGCGTCATCCCGGGGTACTCGCGGTTCACGATCATCACCCCATGCACCTCGCCCGTCGGCTCCGGCAGGATCGCCATGATGCACTCGAAACACCCGCACGAGGTCATCGGGTCTTCCATCAGCGAGTAGGCGTTGAACCGCTCCACCGACTTGTTCGAGGTCTGGTAGACAAACGCGTTCACGCCCTCCCACTGTCCCTTCACGCCGTCAATCACCGCGCCCTTGGGCACCGGCTGGTTCGCGCCCGCGGGGTTGATCTCATAAGCGGCCTTGCCGTCGAGCCAGTTGTAGGCTCCGCACAGCCCCAGCCGCTCCGGGCTTATGACGCACACGTGGTTCGGCGCGTAGGACTGGCAGAGCGTGCACGAGTAGAAGATGTCCACGCTCTCATCGGTCATCCCCGCCACCCTGGCATCCCGCGCGTCCCAGACCTTGCGCGCGTCCGCCAGAATCGGCTTCATCGCCGCCTCATCGGTGAGGATCGTCACCTGCACCTTGTCAACCAAGGCCGGGAACTTCTGCAGGTATTCCCCCCGCAGCAGCTCCCCGAAATGCCGCAGCCGCAGACCCGC
>Ga0315288_10011869_pt1 | contig 10959 bp, 21 predicted proteins | sample YL17G11_20_MG_FD_203454 | JGI IMG/M metagenome (GOLD analysis project Ga0315288, IMG submission 203454) | Sediment microbial communities from Yellowstone Lake, YNP, Wyoming, USA - YL17G11_20 | ecosystem: Environmental > Aquatic > Freshwater > Lake > Sediment | place: USA: Wyoming | collected...
GTGCGTTGCCGTAGTATTCCCCGATGGCACAGGCGATGGCCGCCGCTTCGTTCGGCGTGACCTTCGCCCGGAAACGTGCCGCCTTGTGCATCGTCCCTACGTTTAGGACGTTGATGGCCGTGAAGTCTGCACTCTCACCCTGTTCGCCACTGGCACAGTCCACATAGACCACATAGACCTGGGTGGGATCGGGGAACTCCCAGACGGCCAGGCGTCCACTACCAAAGCGCACCGGGGACTTGTTGTAGGGAAGAACGTCGCGCTCCATGACCGGCGGCGTGATGAGGTTCCTGTACCACTCCAGGTGGTCGATACCGTCCGGCGTCTGGAAGTAGTTTCCAGAAATAGAGAGAAAACATCCTGCCAGGGACTCAGGGAACTCCTGGGCAAAGGGTGTGGTGGTCTTGGCCAAGTCCGAGATCTTCAGACGGCGCCAGAGGATCCGGTCTGGAGTGAGGTTCGCCCGCTGCATGAGGCGCTCTTCCTCCGGCGTCGGCCGGAAGTCGGCCAACTTCTCTTGCAGTTCGTAGGCGGGCAGCATAATGTCTACCCCCGGCTCCGAACCCACGCGGTAGCGGGGTTCCATCCACCACGGATAGAGTTGCACGGTCCAGAGGCCCTCTGGATTACCAGGACGAGCATCAAGTATCTCGCCGTAGAAATACCCTTCGGCACCGTTAGGTGTACTTTCTAGGACGATTGACCCGAAGGGTGGACCGGGTACGGAGGGCTTCAGTCCCCCCATCAGAGGGCCGACGGTTTCGGGTCTCCAGTGCGCCACCTCCGAGAAATGGGCTCGGTGGGCGGTACGACTGCGGCCGATGATGTGCTTCTCTCCGGACTGGAAGATAACCCGACTCTCCAGTCCCCTGATGCATATTTCGTTGTCGTTGTCCGGCTCCAGTGTGTACTCCAGACCATGCGCCGCCAGGTCTCTCAGGTGGTGCTTAATGCGGTGGCGGAAGGCCTGTGTATCCGGATCATTGTGGACACCAGTGATCGCGGTGTAACCCCAGGTCGTGGTGAGTTCCCGCACCGTGACCATCAGCTCCAAGCTGGAGGTTCGGGACTGTCTTCCCTTCACGTAGATGTCGCGGCCTGTGTGGTCCTCCAGCATTCGTATCTGCTGGGGAAAGAGTCTAACAGGCACGATCTGTTGCTGAAGGTCAGGGATCGTCAGGAACGTCTCGCACCACTCCTGAATGGCGGCCGGAGAACGATCAAAGAAGAGAGGCTGGACTGCTGGATCTAGGTCAGTCCCCAGTTTCTCGACCGGCGGGAGGCGCACTGTCCTCGCCATCTTCCTCTACTTCCTCCGTACACGAACAGCCATCGCGGGCACAATGACAAAGGAGACAATCCTCCCCACTGCACATGGCGTCAGGAAAACACTCGTCCTTCTTGCACCCACACACGCAGTCGCACATCGGCCCTACTTCTTGGCCTTCATCGCGTTACGGGCGAATCCAACCTTACGGATCAGCTCCAACCCCTGCGGAGAGAGTTTGCCGTCCTTGCCCTTCATCTTGCGGGCGGCGTTCGCCAAGGTGTTGAGATCCGCCTCGGTGAGGGTTTCCTCACCCTTGATCAGGCCCCGTCGCTGGGCGATGGCACGTAGGCTGCCAGCGGTGCCTGCCTTCTCCTGCCTAGCCGCTTCCGGCCCCATCCACTTCTTGACGGCCATAGGTCTTACCCCTTCTTCACGGGAACGTACTTGCCGCCTCGACGCAGCCGACCGGCCTCTTCCATCCCATAGGCGATGCCGGCTGCCTTCTTACGGCCCTCTTTCGTGTTGGGCACCTCGCCGCTCTTAACGAGGGCATCGATCTTCTCGCTGATACGCAGGTTACGCGCCCGCTCTTCTGGCGAGAGGTGCGCCTTCACCTTCTTCCGATGCTCCTTGAGCCGTTGATGAACGCCCACGACTTGTCTCTTTTGGGAAGCGGCGCCGGTCTGCGCCGGATGGCCACCTTGTATACCGGCCAGTAGTTCGGTGCTCATGTCGCCCGCCACGGGCTATTCCTTCTTGGGAGCAGAGTTCTCCTGGGCCTGAACCTGGGTCGGCGCCTGTGGTCCACCGGGCCCCATCCGGGCCGCCACCAGAACCTCGTTGACCTCGCGCAAGAGTTGGCTTTCCTTCTCATCTAGGGCGGCCATCTCCTTACTGCGGGAGACCGACTCCACGTCGTAAGGCTGGCGGGTAGGCGGGGTCGGGCGCGTCGAGCCCCACTTGTTGGCCTTGTACTCTGCGGCCCACAGCACACTGATGCGTGCCCGCACCACGTTCAACTCATCGATGATGTCCTGAATGGCACGGGGGACGGCGGGGGCGGGCTTCAGGGCCCCGGCACCGGCCTGGGCCAGTGCCTCCTGCGCGGCCTTGTCGGTGTTCTGTGGTTCCGTCCGCGGGGCAGTGCCGTCAGGACGGCGGGCTGGGTAGTACATATCGAAGGGCATAGGTTGGCTCCTTGAGCAAAAGGATCACTCACCTTCTCATTATTAGGATCGCGCATCAGCCGCGCCATTGTCAAGGGATTTGCTCAAAGGCTTATGCAGATGTTACGATAGACGTGGAGGGAGAGAGATGCCTGTACCTTATGGCCACACCATCGAGCGTAGGTTCATACCTCTGGTCCCCTGCCCGGACGGGGCAAAGCACTACCACATCCCGAAGGCCGCAGAGGAGCGCTACAAGGACTGGGACTATATGAATACGTTCGTGAACCCCGCTACCGGGGAGGCATGGATGCTGGCAGCGCGGAAAAGAGAGGAAGAGTCAGACTAGAGGCCAAACCTCTTCGTCCGCCCTGTAGAAGCCCATCATTGGCGTCCACCGCCAATCTGGATGAAGATCTAAGAAGTCAAACCAAAACCTGTCCCACCACTGCACCAACCGCCGCTGTTGCTCTTCCGGCAACTCCCGTAGGGGCGGTAGGACTAGGAAGTTGGTCTGGTTCCAAGAGCGGTTGGTCTCCTTGTCGATGAAGAACTGGTAGCCATACAGCCGCTCGGCGATCTCCTCTTTGCTGATCCCCGGCACAACGGACCCCCACCGTCGGTAGGGGACGGGATCATCCAGCATAGCGTCCGTGTCGAAGAACCACCGTACAGCCTCATCCGTCTTCCGCATCATCGCATTGCTCAGGGCGAAGGGGATGGTCTGGGCCGGCGTGAACCCCTCTAGGGCAAAGTGTCCCCCATAGTCCCGCAGGGTAAAGTGTCCCATGCCGGTGAAGTTCGGCTCCCTACGGAACCAATCCTTGGCCTGGATAAGGGCATCGTGGATCTGGGGGTGGGGATCTCCGCCATGTTGCAGGAGCCAGACCTTCGTGCCGTGGCCGACCCAATCCTTGGTCGGCTCTCCATAGACCGTGCCCGGCGACCAGTTCTGTCCGCAAGAGATGGTCTTGCAGCCATTCTTCTGATAGCCACACAGTAGGCAGTTCTCAGGATCAAACCACGGTTGGTAGTAGTTGCCTACGTTGCAGCGGAGATCGGGGGAGCAGGACACTACCTTCTCCTTTGGCCTTCGGGTATAAATGGTAGCGGCTCGGTTGGGCGTCCCCACGGCGGCTTCTAGTCCGCCGACCGCAATACCGGAGTGCTTCCTTACCGCGGGCTCCCGCCCCCTGCCCCATCCCGGCGTTGGCCGGGGCAGAGTTTCCGGGGCATGTAGTACCGGTCAGGATCCTCGGTGATACGCGGCGGCAACTTGGGCCGCGGTGCGACCGGGGCCATTGGCTCTTTGACTGGGACTTCGGTAGGCATCACGGGCCTCTGTTATCTCAGCAGGGCTATCAGGGAGATGAGGATAGCGGCAACGCCGAACACGGCGCCAGCACAGGTGCCGAGAGTGTTCCAGAAGACAAGTTGCGGGGTCCAGGCCGAGCGGTTGTCGCCCTCCATGGGGTGCCTCTTTCTATTAAGAGGGCCAACTATCCGCTTGCTTTCCGGCAGAAGAGCCCTGGGGCTCTTGTCGCTGGCCCACGAATCCCTGGTGCCCGCTGCCTACACCATTTCGCCGCCCCCACTGTTGACGGTGGTTACACCGCCGCGGCCCTCCCTCGAACAGCAGGCATCCCTTACAGTTCTAGTGTAGAGGAAGGGGCGGAGGAATTGTCAATGGGCGTATGCGGTCGCGCCATTATGTGGTGCCTGCCCCGCCGGGTGTCTGTTGTTGGCCTGCTCTACCCACGTGGCCCAGCGACAATTGTTGGGTTCGTAGTTGCCGTCGTTGTCGATCCGATCTAAGGTGAGGCCCTCTGGCTTCTCACCCATATCAGACAGGAAGTTGTCGAAGACCAACCAGCGTTCACAGACAGTGATACCGCGCCCACCATAGAGAGAATAGGCCCAGTGGTTTGGGTTGAGACACCGCTGTTTCATGGCCGCCCACGTCATATAGGTAGGAGACTGCACCCGTTTCCCCTCCCGATGGCTATGGTGGCCATGCCGAATGTGCACGGCGCGTAACTTCACACGTGTCTCCAGAGAAACCGAATGTCCCATCTTTGCGGCGCTCATCTTGGCGCGCTCTTCAGGGGTATGCTTGCGACCCCTGTTCGCAGCGCCTATCTTGGCGCGAGTTTCAGGAGTATGCGGTTTATGGGGATAGATTCCTGAAGGCATCTCTCTCCCTTCTTGCGGCGGCAGGACAGAGGATTCGCCGTCCTCTCACTATCAGTATACATAAGTGCTGGCCGAACGGTCAACAACACAAATGATCGTTTGAGGGGGTTGACATCGGGCTGCGGGGGTGGTATTAGAGGGGTGCTTGGTGGCAAATGGCTCCCCAGCCTGGGTTCGAACCAGGAACCTCCTGCTTAACAGGCAGGCGCTCTACCAATTGAGCTACTGGGGAACGCCAGAGACAATATAGCACAGCCAGAGGTTAACAGCCGCCCGCCGATTATAGAAGAGAAGAGAGATCCGGTATGGACCCAACAGAGGACTTTGGTCGCACACTCATCCTAGAAGGCTTGACGCACTCCACAATCTATCACTATGTCCGGGATGCCCGGCGCTTCTGCCTCTACCTTGGCAACCGGGAGTTGGCGGCGGTCACGCCCGCCCTGCTGCGGGAGTACCTCATCGTCTTCCAGAACGGCCGCAAGGCCAAGACCCTCCGCGAGGCCCAGATCGCCCTGCGGCGCTTCTTCCGTTGGCTGGTGGTTGAAGGGCATCTGGCGTCCGATCCCACGACCGGCATCCGGCTAGCTGCCTTTCGCACCGAACCCCAACCCACCTACACAGACGAGGAGGTGCGCCGGCTCCTTGCCTCTTGTTTCACCGAAAGCCGTTCTGGTATAAGAGACCGGGCCCTTGTTTTAGTTCTATATGATACCGGCATCCGGGAGGGGGAACTGATCTCGATGGGAGAGGTACACTGGGAGCATAGAAAGGCCCAGGTTACGGGGAAGACCGGCACCCGGAACGTACCGCTCGGCGCCACCACCATCCAGGCCCTCCGCTGCTACACAGAGTCCTGGGGCGTCAACAATGGCACCCTCTGGTGGGGTGAGCACGGCCCCCTAACAGAGTCGGGTGTCCTCCAGCTCGTCCGGCGCCTCTGCCAGCGGGCCGGGGTCCAGCACAAGGGCGTCCATGCCTTCCGTCGGGCAGCCGCCGCCCAAATGAAAAGACTGGGAATGAACGACTCCGATATCCTCGAAGTCTGCGGCTGGAAGAGCGTCACAATGTTGCGCCGGTACACCGCCGCAGTCAACGAGGAACTGGCGCAGCGGGCTCACGATCTCTACTCCCCTGCCGATAATCTCTAGGAAAATGTTTACAGAAAAGGGGTTTGCGTCCTGCGTGAATATCTGGTAACATAAATGCCTGATGTAGCTCTCTCCCTTCAAAGGTCGGGGTGGTGGCGTCTGAAGGTCGCCGCCTTCTCCGCCACAATACACCCTGCGCCTTCAGAGAGTCGAAGGCACCGGACCCCAAAATCCGGTGCCTTCGGTAATTTCATCAACCCTCCCTGGTTCACAGCCATCTCCCCTTCTAGTATCGGCCAAATGGCTGATACAAGAAGCGATGTTGCAAATGGCGAAGTCGCCTTGGTACAATCAGAAGGGTAGGTGGAGGCCAAGGCAACGGGTGGCCTCCGTCCGAGGAGCTTCCACTTGCCGCCCTATGTTATGGAAAGCCCCGTTGTATTAATTTAATGGGCCAGCCTCCGCGGGGTTGGCGTTTCTGGATCAGCTAACCAGAAGGGTAACGGGGACATAGGGGCTATGGGGTGAGGCCCCCAAGTATGTGGTGGCGGAGGGTTTGCTCCGTTGACGGGGCGGACCCTCCATCCATCGAGGAGAGGGCAATGTGTTGCATAACCGACCTGCCTCTACCAAAAGCCAACATCTGCATCTACCGCACCACCCCTCAAGGCATGGATCAGCTCAACCCCATCACCGAGGCACTCGGTAAAGCGGGATGGACTGGAGTGATTCTTGCCCTATACCCGGGCGAGGAGTTAACCGACCTAGACGACGACACGCTCGCCGCGGCGGGGTTGCAGAGGATCCCGGCCGCGGAGTAAGGTCATGCCACTCCCACCCGTCCGTTCCTGGACCACAGACCCTACCTTCCGCCTCCTGTCGCGCTGTGACCGATGCCACCGGCGCCGTCTCTTCGCCCCCTACTTCGAGGTCTACAGTGTGGACGAGAACCACAGTACGGGCATCTGGTGGTGGGAGTGCTACCTCTGCCTACTGGACACCCTCACTACCCTGGCCGAAGAACGGCGGCTCCTCGGCGGCGGCCCACACTCCGGAGGCTGAACATGGTAAAGGATCCCACCTGCGAAGAGTGTGGCGATCCCCACCCTCAGACCATTTGCTGCAGTAAGCACCGTTGTCTTCTCTGCTTCACCCAACACGGGCAGTCAGGCCAGTGCCCAAGCCGAGATGAGTGGTGGAGGCACTACCAGAAGATCGGTCTGGTGAGAACATGGGTGGCCGGAACCTAGCGACCTACCCCCGCTGCCCAAAGTGCGGCCTCAAGCGGGACGTAGGCCGGAGCCTAGTTCCGGGTGCCGACGCCTGGAACTGCTATCCATGTGACCTTTACTTTACAGTCCGGGACGGACAATCAGTGGCGGACGGCCTAACCCCGATCCCCGCCGACATCAAGCGGGTGTTCTACTGCCACATCCACTACCGGGAACATCTTGGAACCTGCCCCTCCTGCGCCTACCAGCAACTCCGCCGATAATAGCGGTAGGAGGTTAACATGCCACACCCACCCACCGGCAAGTGGTACGATGATCCGGCCTGGGAGGAAATCCTCCCCACCGACAAGTGGTTCACGGACCCCATAGGGAAGGAAGACCTCCCCGGCGAAACCTACCTCCAGAACCCTGCCCCCGGCACCCACCAGCTCTACCTCCTGGCCCGTTGTCTCATCCTCGGTGCCGGCGTCTGGCTCGCCGTCAACGGCGCCGCAGTCTTCTTCCTCATCAAGGATCACCTTCCCGCCTGAGACAATAGCAACCCCCAAGGCACCCCACTTGCAAGTCCGCAGTCAAATGCAACTGGCGTTGGTTGTTGAAATAACCGCTTACCCTAAGCGATTGTTCGATTATTCCCTCAACCGGCCGAGGTGCTAGACCAGAATGAATCGTCTCTGCTATCCTAGATGTGAAGGGGGGAGAGGGAACAGCAGTGAAACGAATGCCAAAGCCAACCCAGAATGCCGGACATTCCCCTGATTGCCATCGCTACTCTAGGCTTCTGGCCTACGGCACCCGGTACTACAACGCCTCTCCAGAGGAACGTGGGGATCCGCCCGCAGAGGCGTTACGAAAAGGCCTCCTGTGTGATCCCCAATGCCCTGTGGCTACGGGAACACCGGAACAATCGAAGTAGCGGATCGTATAGATTCTTTTGTTGGAGAACGGTCGCCTTCGGGCGGCCTTTTTCTTTGTGTCTGGGGGCTGGGGCCCCTGGGCGATATTTAGCCTGGAAGCTAATTTTAGCCTGGGGGCTAATGGCCTCTTGCTTTTGGTCGGGGCCCCTGGGTGGTTTTTGCTGGAACTTTATGCGAGACATCAGATAGAGGAGCGTAACAGAAGCAATACAGAAACGACACCGTAGAGAAACCAAAGCCATGTCATACCAGAACCAGACCAGAGAACCTCAGAGCAAAGGGCAAGGGATGGCAAGCCAAAGGATAAGGGGCATAGGCGGATGGACCGGAGGAACCTGGCCCGCGCGTGGCGCGCAACGCAACACAGGATAGGGGGTATGCCTTGTCTTGGGTTTGAGCTGGGAGCATGGGGTAGGGTGTGGCGGGCGACATGCTGGGCGCTTCTTTTAAAGACCTTCCCCGGTGGATCGGCAACGCCTCCGCCGGTGCCTACCCCGGCACCAGGGGCAACGGGCACCAGCTCTATTAGGAACACGAATCTGGTCCCCTAAGATGGTATGGCCCCTTGACAGATGGCCCCGGCCAGCCCTTGTCGTTTCGGTTAGCCATGCCAAAATAGGCAAAAGTCGTATCTGGCCGGGGTATTGACGCCGCTCCCGGGATGTGCTATCCCTATTAGGGAGGCAACCGAATCGTCACTCTGGCCCTATTAGGAAGTAGGGGAACCGGGCCGATACTAGAGGTGACAAAGCCAAAGGGCCGGGGGTTTGGAGCGGCCCCTTGAACAAGGGCAAAACAGATGGTGGACCCATCGGAAGGCGGCGAGGCGATCGAACCCCCGGCGCCGGCGGCAATGGACAAAGGGCGCTAGGATGGCCGCATAGGGGCAGGGATGCCCCGCCTCCTCACACGAGGGGAAGGGAGTAGGGGAATGAGGCAATATGCAATCAACGTCGCCGATCTCACCTATCTACCGCCATTCATAACAAGTCTGCTGCTGGACAAGCTGACAACTCGGACAACGGTAGAGGCGGAGAAGGGAAGGATGGACGGGGCGGCCCTGGTCTTGGACCGGGCCGAACCCCTACAGGCCCTATGCGCTATCTCCATCCTGGCGAGCAAAGCGCAGAGCGTGATGTCCTACCCGCTCCGAGCCTATGAACAGGGGCCAAGGGGAGGATGGCGCAAGCTGCCAAGCCTTGCAGGTAAGACAGTGGACGACTTGGAGGCTATGAGCCTACGGAGCAAGTAGCAGGGGCTTCGGCCCTTGCCCGTGCCCTGGGGCCTCGCCTCGACACACAGAGGCCAACAAGCGATACTCAGGCCGCTCACTCAGGGCACAGGCTAGGGCCGAGAGGTCTAGCACTATTAGGATTGCAGATACATAGGCGCAACCGCCAGCATTATTAGGAACAAGGAGCCTACCCCATGCCAAAAGACAACAAGCCCAAGTCTAGGTACTCATTGAAGGCTAGAGCGGCCGCGGGTGTGGCACGCCGGGGGTTTCAGGCCGTAACCTACTACCTGGAGCCGCGTCGGGAAGCTGAGAAGGGGTAGAAGGTTCCTCTTGGCTTTGCTTGTTGCTTGGTCGTGGGGTTTGACCCCACAAGCAACAAACACCAGACAGAGGATGTAAACGGAAAAGGGGAAAGCTACAATGGCAACGACAGCAAGACAGGCCGATCAAGCAATAGCGCGGGCCGCCCTCAACGGGAGCAACGTCACCTATGCAATAGGAGACGGCAACGACTTCATACGCCATGTTGCGTGTCTGGGTTGCCTCAACCGAGAATGGTTGCAGCAAAACATCGAGGCTGCACAGGTGCTAGACGTGGAAAGCAGCGCATTACCCTGTGACTTCTGCGGTGAGGCACGGTAGCACGGGGTAGGGTGGCCTGTTGCTCTTGTTTGTTGCCCGCTCGTCCAACACCGCCGGCAACTGGCGGGGGGTCGGTAGTGTAAACTGGGAAGGGCGAGCGGGCAACAAACAAGGGCAAGTAGGAGAAGGGACCAATGGACATAGCCTTAGTTGTGTACGCAGCCGTCGCCATCCTTTGTGCGGTCATCTGCTTCGTGCTAGGGTACATCGGAGGGCGGCGTAGCATCTAAAGGATCCGGCCCATGTGCCGATAGTATAGGGAAGGCCACTAGCAGACGGCGAATCTGCTAACCGGGCCACCACAACTGAAGGGAGAGAGCAATGGGCAGCTTAGGCTTTGGGCGCCGCGCACTCTGCGAACGCATACCAACTGGAGCCACGCTCTTAGACGTGGCGAGGATCGTTGCTGGTGAGCTACACCAAGCAGCCAACGGTGAGAAGCGGATCGGCGCGCTCCGGCACACCGTCCGAGAGTGTCGGGCTGCTCTCTGTGTAGCGATCGCCGTCAGCCCAGATAGCTAGGGTAGGAGTCGGCGAAACTCCTCGCCCTCGCGCTCTTGAAGGGAGAGGGACATGTCCCCCATTGAGGACTACCTAGAAGAGTGCCTACATCTGCTCTACGCCTGCTGGGATAGGGCCATAGCCGACTGCCACCGATGGGCACCCATCCCCGGCCCACGCTGGGGTGAGGCCTTCCGGCAGTGCTCTCAGTACGGACAGGACAGCGACTTCCTACTGCGTGTCCTGGGGGCGCGATGAGACGCCGCTATAGCTTCTGCGCTGTCTGCAAGAAGCCCACAAATCAGCGTCGGCTAGTTTCAGCCGATGGGCGGCGCTCGTGGGAATGCTCCGGGTGCCATCAACTTCTCGACAGCAAGGGAGAGAGGGCGGCGCAATGAGAGCGGGGAGTCTGGGGTTTACCACCTACTGCCGCTGTCGGCGACCCATCGTGCGGGAGATCATGGGCATGAGGGTTTGTCTGACATGCGGAAGTAGGGTAGCTAATCCTAATAGCGCAAAGCCCGTGGCCTGTCGGCATGGGAGAACGGGCGAGAGCGCCCGGCACTTCCACCTGTAGGCCACAGGTAACGTGCGCGGCGAACGCACAGAAGGGAGAGAGCATGACACCACCGACGATCACGCGACACACAGGAAAGGTGTGTGTCCCCGGCCTCCCGTACATGTACGGGGCAGGGTACGAGGGCGCAACA
>Ga0315288_10011870_pt1 | contig 10958 bp, 8 predicted proteins | sample YL17G11_20_MG_FD_203454 | JGI IMG/M metagenome (GOLD analysis project Ga0315288, IMG submission 203454) | Sediment microbial communities from Yellowstone Lake, YNP, Wyoming, USA - YL17G11_20 | ecosystem: Environmental > Aquatic > Freshwater > Lake > Sediment | place: USA: Wyoming | collected...
TACCCGCATCGATGAGCTTGATGTGAAGGTCGACCTGCCCAAGAATGCTGCAGCCTCTGCGGGTAGTCCTGTTGATGTTGCGCTTGAGATTACGGCCGCGTCGGGTCCCTGGGGTGGCGATGGCGGGACTGCGCCTCACAATCTGATCGTGATCAATAAGAACGACACGATTCATTCCATGTGCATCATGCACGAGCTCGGGCATCTGATGAACATGGTCCCCTTGACAGGATACTACAAATGCCCGCCGGGCTTTGTCTACGAAGACCACAAGTACCGCTATGAGAAGATGGGTGGTTCAGGAAGTCACTGCTCATTTGGCAACGACAAGGCGAAATCAACTGCGAAGCGGTATGTCGATGGCACCTGTATCATGTTCCATCAGCTCACCCTCAAATGCAAACTCGAGTTCTGCGAGTGCTGCGCGCCCTTTGTCAAGGCTCAGGCTCTGCAGAAGTTCCATGACCTGAAATGAAAGGCTCAACCATGGTAGGTACAATCTCTATGATTCTTGCTCTCAATGACTCGTTGATCTATTCGGGTGAAGACCTGGGGAGCAAGTTCTTCGGCTACTACAGCGCTCAGCCGGGACGGAAGTACCTCTGCATCGCCACACCGAAGACTGTGGATCTCGCGCAATCACGCGTGCTCCCGTGCATCGTAGGGGGGAAGGTCCCCATGCATGCTCAGGACACGTTTCATCCCGGCACATGGGGTCGCATCCTGGTGAGCTCCCTCACCAACGGCTCGTTGAGTGTATGCGAAGTAACCGACAATTCATCCAAGATGCCTGACTATCAAGGCGAGGACGGGAAGTCCCCCCGCACGAAGGCGAAGAAGAGCGGCGAGGGACCGCTGACGTTCGACTATCCCTACCTGAGGAAGGAACTGGCAGTCGGGACTGACATGCCGGCCCGCAATGACACGTACGCGGTCTGGGCCATCAGCGGGGACATTCTCTCTGAGCCCCAGGTGGTGACGGTGACCGGAGCGGCACCGGGCCTCACCAGCAGCGGCTCTCCTCGGACCACGGAGGGCGTTTCTGGCCGGGTCGAAGCCCACCCTGAGTACTGGTACGCCAAAAATCCCTTGTCGCCGCCACCGCCTTCGGTTGCGGGCATCGCGCTGTCCGGAGTGCCACACGAGAAGGCCGAAAGGGGCAAGCCCTTCATGGTCTACGGTTCAGTGAGGTTGAAGGCAGCTCCGAAGAGCGCAGTCACCGTGCCCGTTGAAATCCACATCCTTGTTTCGGGAACCGAAGAGCACGACTTGACGCACTACAGGCTGAGTATTCCTGTTGACATGCTGCACCAAGACAACGGATCGCTGGTTGGGTACTTCGCGTTTGACTGCATGAAAGAGTTCTTCTGCAAACAAGCAGGACGATTCGATATTCCCAAGCAGTTCTTCATTACCGCGATCTCCAGGGATCTGCATGCCGGGCCGGCTCTGATAGCAACCGGTCAATAGGCGCTCTGGCAGCAATTGCTGCAATCCGATCCGAAGATGGGGACGGTGTCAATTACCTCGACACCATCATCTTCGGAGCGAAGAGGCACGACCGCACGCGGATACCCCAGCCAGAATGGTCTCCACGGCCTCGCCCTCCATTCCGTCCACGAAGTCGCTCGACACTCGAGGGGTCACATGCACCGAAACTGGTGGGCGAGCGTTGCATGGAATGCTATAACCATGCACCATGGACTACGAGTACATCGAACAGTCACACCTGCTCAATGAGCGCAAGAAAGAACTGCGCTGTCTGTACAGCCTGTCCAGGATAATCGATCGGAACGCGACGATCGAGGACACCTGTGCGAACATCGTGGAACTCATTCCCGACGCGTGGCAATACTGCGAGATTGCCTACGCTCGAATCACTCTCAACGGCGCCGATTTCACCACCAGGAACTTCGTCGAAACTGTCTGGAGACAGTCCTCTCCCATCCGCGAACGAGACGCGGTGATCGGCTCGATAGATGTCTGCTATCTTCAAGAGATGCCCCCGAGTGATGAAGGGCCGTTTCACCGCGAAGAAAGAGAATTGCTCGACGCCATCACGGAGCGTATCGGAAAGGCCGTCGAGCACAAGCATGCCGAGGAGGAGCTGCGGCGGACGAAGGAGTACCTGGAAAATCTTCTCGACTACGCCAACGCCCCGATAATCGTGTGGGACGCCGGCTCCCAGATCAGCATCTTCAACCACGCCTTCGAGCGATTGACAGGATGGCCATCGAACGCGGTCATCGGCAAACCGCTGCACATGCTCTTCCCACCAGACTCGCTCTCTCAAACGATGGATCTGATCGGACGAGCGATGACCGGCGAACACTGGGAGACCGTTGATATCCCCATCCTGTGCGCGGACGGGCGTGTGCGAACGGTGCTCTGGAATTCCGCCTCGATTCGCGACCCACGCAACGGGGCGTGCATCGCAACTATCGCGCAGGGCCAGGATATCACCGACCGTAAACAGGCAGAGAATGCGGTGCGCGAGAGCGAACACCGATTCCGTTTGATAGCCGAAAACGTCAATGATGGATTCTCAATATACGACGTTGACAATGGCACCCACGCGTACGTCAACAAGGTCTTCCGCGACATCACCTGCATGCCGGAGCTGCCTCTCAGCGAAATACTCGGCGCACTGATCCGTATGGTTCATCCTGATGACCGCTCAAAGGTCTCCGAGATCTACCACAGCAAAGTGGACGGAGTGCTTGAGTACCGTATCACGCGCCCCGATGGCCGGCTTCGCTGGCTGCGTCGACGCAGTTTTCCAGTCAGGGATACATCGGGCCGGATGAAATACGTCGTAGGCGTCACCACAGATATCACCGAAGCAAAGAACGTAGAGGTCACGTCGGAACTGCATCGCCGCGAACTCATCCAAGCCGATAAGATGGTGTCACTCGGAAGAATCGTCTCGGGGGTGGCCCACGAAATAAACAACCCCAACAATTTCATCATGCTCAACGCGCCCCTGCTGCGTCAGGCGTGGGAAAGCGCACTGCCGGTACTTCGGTCGCGCGGAGAGGAGTTGGGACGGGCACGCATCGGGAAGATGCCGCTCGACGAATTCACCGAGTACGTCTTTCCGCTCATCGACGGCATACTTGACGGAAGCAGACGAATCGCCAGGATAGTAACAGACCTCAAAGACTACGCCCGGCCCGACGCCTGCGATGTAAACGGGCATACCGATCTTCCGCATGTGGTACGCTCGGCCGTCAATCTTCTGCGCAACACACTCACCAAGAAAGCCGTTGACCTGAACCTGTCGATAGGTGAAGCACCGGTGATGATCCAGGGCAGCTTCCAGCGGCTTGAACAGGTGGTGATCAACCTGCTCCAGAACAGTTGCGACGCGATTTCCGGCGAGGGTGAGCGGTCGATATCGGTATTGCTGGACGACACCTCTCAGGAGTGCGTATCGCTGTGCATACGCGACACAGGGTGCGGCATTGCGACGCATGAGATTCCCCACATCACTGAGCCTTTCTTCACCACCAAGCGCGACGGCGGCGGCACCGGGTTGGGATTGTCGGTTTCAAGCAAGATCGTTGCCGATCACGGCGGGCAACTGCTGTTTGAGTCTGAAGTCGGCAAGGGGACTTCGGCGCAACTCATTCTCCCAAGGAAACGTGCACAACATGTCCAACCACAGTCCTGAGAAACCAATTCTTGTGATCGACGACGAGCCGGGCGCACTGCAGGGCGTGGCGCTGCATCTGCGCGTAGCAGGGCTCAACAACGTCAGGACATTTCCCGTGGCCGCCGAGGCCGCACAGTTGTGGCGGGACGATGGCTGCGCGTTGGTCATTCTCGACGTCATCATGCCCAACTGCAACGGCCTCGATGTGCTCAAGGAGATACGATCGGCAGCACCGCACATACCGGTGATCATGGTCACCGGCGTCAATGAAATCGACACGGCGGTAAATTGTTTGAAGAACGGGGCCCATGACTATCTGGTCAAGCCCATCGAGGGTGAACGTCTCACCGCAAGCGTCACCAATGCGCTGCGCGTGGCCGAGCTCGAGCGTGACTTCACGCGGTTGGCTGACTCAATGCTCTCAGACGCTCTGCGCAACCCGGGGGCGTTCGCGCATATCCAGGGCCGGAGCGAGAACATGCTTCGGCTCTTTCGCTACGTCGAGTCGGTGGGTCCGACCGCCCATCCGGTGCTGATCACCGGTGAGACCGGCGTGGGCAAGGAGCTGTTCGCCCAGGCCATTCACGCGGTGAGCGGACGGGTCGGCAAATGCGTGTGTGTCAATATTGCCGGGCTCGACGACGCCATGCTCTCCGACACGCTCTTTGGCCATGTCAAGGGCGCGTTTACCGGCGCTGACGGTGCGCGGCCCGGTCTTATTGAGAACGCCGCGAATGGCACAATCTTCCTTGATGAGATCGGCGATCTGAGCGTGCAATCACAGGTGAAGCTCCTGCGACTCATCCAGGAAAAGGAGTACCGTCAACTGGGCAGTGACGAAGTGAGACCGTGCGAGGCACGGATCGTTGCTGCGACGTGCCGTACACTGGACGAACTGAGCGGTTCTGCGCACTTTCGCAAGGATCTGTACTACCGGTTGCGGACCCATCATATCCACGTTCCGCCTCTGCGGGAGCGGAAGGAGGATTTGCCGCTGCTGGTTACCCAGTTTGTTGAGAAAGCAGCAACTGAGTTGGGAAGGAAAGCGCCGTACGTGCCTTCGAATCTCCAGGCCCTGCTCAATGCCTACCACTTTCCGGGCAACGTGCGCGAGCTGGAGGCGATGATCTTCGATGCCATGAGCAACACCACCAATGGGAAACTATCGCTTCAGTCAATTCATCAGATCGTCGGCGTTCATCACAAAGCGAGCACATGCGCCTCCGGGGTAACCTTCCACACGGAGCTGCCGACTCTCAAAGAGGTTGAGCACATGTTGATCAAGGAGGCCGTGGTCCGCGCATCGGGCAACCAGACTGTGGCCGCCGAACTGCTGGGTATCACGCGGCAAACTCTGGCGTATCGACTGCGGCAGGTTGAGGTGAACGCCTGACCTCCGCAGATTTTTCTGCGCCCCTCGGTAGCCGCCGAACCCCGCAACCCATTGTGCCACAACGCGTGAGCATCACCTCCGCCTGAGCGCAGCGCAGAATTCTCTGCAGTCATCCCCCGCACTCGAGTTTCCGAGACCGCAATCGTATCCGGTTGATTGATGAAGAAATCCGACGAATCGCGGATGCCGGCAAAGTCCTTGCGTATCACTGCGGCATCGCACAGCGAACCACCTCCATTGACTATCAGGAGCGCGCAAAATCGTGAGCCGAATACTGATCGCCGAAGACGAAGACCAATTGCGTGTGGGCATCGCGCTTGCGCTGCGCACCGACGGCCACGAGGTGGCGGAGGCCGGCAATGGCCTCGATGCGCTACAGGCGATAGTGGCCGGCAAGAGTGCCGGCGCGCCCTTCGATCTGCTGATCTGCGACTACCAAATGCCTCGGATGACCGGTGAAGAACTGCTCGTGAAGCTCAGAAAAGTTCGTGCGGTCCTGCCCACGTTGATAATGACCGGCTACAGCGAGAAGGAACTGCTGGTCCGACTTATGCGTGCCGGATGCCGCGACTTCATTGACAAACCTTTTGAGCCAAGCCACCTTTGTCAACAGATCAGAGATATCCTTGCAGATACTGCGGACGACGCGCTTGAGGCTCGACGCAAGGAGTATCTCGCACTGATGGGAGAGAAGACCATCCAGACCGCGCACGATCTCAACAACATTCTGAGCGGGGCAATCGGGTGCGCCGACATGGCACTGGGGGAACTTGAGCACGGCCATCCTTTGCGAAGAAGAATAGAAAAACTACTGGCCACATCCAACCGTGGGGCGGAGATCTGCAGGAACCTGCTGAAGAGCCACCGGGCTGCGGAGGATTCGTTTCGCGTAACCACGGAAATCAACAGCCTGGCCGCACGGATTGCGGCAGTCCTCGAGGACGTGGCCCCCGAGAATGTCAGGATAGGGGCTGTGACCCTTGATCGACCGGTCTGGCTGAGCGCAGACGCCGAGCGACTGCAGCAGGCACTGCTCAACCTGGGGTTCAACGCCATTGCCTCGATGCCGACCGGGGGAAACTTGACAATCTCGGTGGCGTACTCGGTGGCCGCGCGCCCAGGCTTGGGCGGGCGGGAACAGCCGTGCGTGGTTCTCTCCGTCCGCGACACGGGCCATGGATTGCCGCCGCAGATGAAGGAACGCCTGTTCGAGAACCGTCCTGCAAACCGCGAAGATGGCCATGGTTTCGGTCTGGGCATTGTGAAGAAGATCGTTGAGTTCGAGCATGGCGGTTGGATGGCGGTGGAACCAGAATGGGGGAAGGGGACGACGTTCTCGCTCTACTTCCCGACGGAACGAATCACGAGTTGACTACAAACACCGATGTTGCCGCAGTCGGACCTTTTCCGGAAAGGCTCGGAGGCGGGAACAGCGGACATCACAAGACGCCCCAAACGGAAGGACTGCGGTATGTTGAACAAAATCAAGATCGGTCCGAAGTTGATTGGTGGGTTTCTGATCGTGGCATTGATCGCGGCAATAGTCGGGATACTCGGTATCATCAACATGAGAACGATTGACAATGCTGATACATATCTCTACGAAAAGATGACGGTTCCACTGGCCAAACTCTGCAACGCAAATGCCTTCTTCCAGCGCGGCAGGATCAACATCCGCGACATGATTCGAGCCAACGACGCCGACAAAATCTCGGAATATGCAAGCACGGTTGACAAGTGCAATGAATCGCTGGACAAACTCATGGTGGAGTACAAAGCGTCGCTTGTTTCCGAGGAGGACAAACAGCTCTACGAGGACTTCATCGCAAAGAACAAGGACTTCGACGCATTCCTGCCCGCGTTCAAGAGTCTGTCGGCGAAAAACAGCGACGCAGAAGCCTACGCGCTACTCGACGGCGATGCATTCAGAGCGGCCAGAGAAGCGCAAGCTGCCCTTGACAAGATCGTTGCACTCAACGAGAAAGCTGCCAAGGAGACATCGGACAAGAACACAGCCACCGCCAACAGCTCATCCACGGTCATGATCATCACCCTCATTATCGGCGTCCTGCTCGCCATCATCATCGGCGTTGCGCTGACTATGTCACTGACCAAGCCACTGAGTCGCGCCGTCGAAATGATCCAGGAACTCGGCAAAGGCCATCTGGGGATGCGGCTGAAAATCGACAGCCAGGATGAAATCGGCATCATGGCCCAAACCATGGACAAATTCGCCGACGATCTTCAGACGACCGTGGTCGGCACTATGCAGAAGATTGCCGACGGCGACACCACTATGGAAGTTTCCGTCAGGGACAATCAAGACGAAATTGCCCCTGCGCTCAAGAAGACCGTCGATGCGTTGCGCGGACTGATTACCGAGACGAAAATGCTCGCACAAGAATCCATCAATGGCAATCTCTCCAAGCGCGGTCGGCCGGAAGCATTCAAAGGCGCGTATCGCGAGATCATTGAAGGCTTGAACCAAACCCTTGATGCTATCTTGACCCCGATAAACGAGGCGGCCGCAGTTCTCGAAAAAGTCGCCGAACGTGACATGACGATCCGAGTGAAGGGCGACTACAAGGGCGATCATGCCAAGATCAAAGTCGCGCTCAATACAACGGTCGACAATCTCGACACAGCCCTCCAGCAAGTCGCTCAGGGCACCGAGCAGGTCTCCTCTGCGGGTCAGCAGATTTCCGCGGGCAGCCAATCGCTCGCTCAGGGCGCCAATGAACAGGCGTCGAGTCTCGAAGAAGTATCGTCGAGCCTCGAAGAGATGTCTTCCATGACAAAACAGAATGCCGAAAATGCCAACCAAGCCAAGGGCCTGGCGGGAGAGGCCAACAACAATGCCGCTCAGGGCAAACGCGCCATGTCGCGCATGAGCGAATCCATCAACAAGATCAAAGAGTCGTCCGACCAGACGGCCAAGATCGTCAAGACCATTGACGAGATAGCCATGCAAACCAATCTTCTGGCGCTCAATGCGGCGGTTGAGGCGGCGCGTGCCGGAGAGGCGGGACGTGGATTCGCGGTAGTAGCTGAAGAAGTCCGCAATCTGGCGCAGCGGTCGGCCGAGGCAGCCAAGAACACGGCCAATATGATTGAGGAATCCGTCAAGAACGCTGAGGAAGGCGTCGCCATTGCCGGCGAGGTGGCGAAGTCTTTCGAGGCGATCGCCGGTAGCAACGCAAAAGTTGACAGCCTGATAGCGGAGATCGCAGCGGCATCCCAGGAACAGTCGCAGGGGATTGACCAGGTAAATACCGCCGTGGCCCAGATGGACAAGGTGACGCAGACAAACGCGGCCAACAGCGAGGAGTCGGCCAGCGCGGCCGAGGAGCTGAGTTCACAGGCCGAAGAGCTGCAGAACATGGTCGCCCAATTCACGCTTACCAATGCGGGGCAGGGAAACGCTGCAAAATTGGTGACTCATCACGCGCCGGTTGTGGTGCACCAGGAGAGGCAGACTGTCGATCACAAAACCGAACTGCGCAGGAAACCCGACAATGGGCGCTCGGTGAAGACCACCAAGTCCGCCGCCCATCACGTGAGCAAGGAAGCCGACCCTCGGCAGGCCATACCGTTTGAGGGGGCAGAGGTGCTGAAGGAGTTCTGATCGGCGAGCGCGATTGCAGGGAGCTGGGAGGGGTGCCCCTCCCACTCACACCGACAGCCTATGGGCAACATTCCAATGGCCAAATCCTCCACCTGAAGGGACAAGCGGACAATGAACAGTGTCATGGAGAAACAGAACGACACCGACAAGACGATCGGTTCCCGACTTGCAGGGAAGTACCTGACGTTCGCTCTTGACCAGGAGGAATACGCAATAGAAATCCTCAAAGTTAATCAGATCATCCGCCTTCAGGCGATCACGACCATCCCGCGCACTCCACCCTTTGTGCGTGGAGTCATCAACTTGCGCGGCATGATCATTCCGATCGTCGACCTGCGCAGAAAGTTCGCCATGGACGACCATGCCGATACCGAACGGTCGTGCATCGTGGTCATCCAGCTTGAGCGCGACGGCAAGAGGGTCAATATGGGAATCGTCATCGATGAGGTGCGGGAAGTTCTGGAGATTCCAGCCGAGGATATCGAGGCGACCCCTGAGTTTGGCGTTGGAATCGACACCGCGTTTATCATGGGCATCGCGAAGACCGGCCAGACCGTCAAGATGATGCTGGACATCAGCAAAGTGCTGACTTCGACTGACATCAAAGCGCTGTCTGCATTGGCGAGAAAGGACGAAGATGGGGGTGTCCCGAAGGGACATTGATCCCCCCAGGAATCGGCGGCGCGACCGGGTCTGCTGTGGACGAAGGTCGCGCCTGCCTTTTCTCTGATCGTCCGGGTTCATGCAGCCGCACTGGCCCCGCGAATCGATCGATTCCGTCAAGGGATGAACGTGTATGGTCGTCACCGACATCATCGAGATTGCTCCCTGCACGCTGACTGTGCAACGCGGCCAGGGCACGCTCAGATCGGTCGTCGGGAGTGGAGTATCGGTATGTCTGTTCGATCGCAGAAGTTGCATCGCCGGCATGGCCCACTACATCTTCCCCCGCACGACCGATCCGCAGAAGGCCACTGCTCGCTACGGGAATGCCGCTCTCATAGGGCTTCTGAGACTCCTGGAACAGGAGGACCAGCACATTGAAGTGGCCGCGCACCTCGCGGGCGGGGCGTACTGCGATGAGTTTGAGATAGATGCTGCGCTGGAGAATGTTCGGATTGCCTGGCGATTCCTTATTGTCAAGAACATCCCGATTGTCTCCCAGTCCATCGGCGGCCACGTCCCGCGAGAAGTGCTGTTTGATGTGGAAACCTGCAGATTCACCACGAAGAGCGCAGTCCCCCCCGATTCAGAGTGACGGCTCTTTGGGTACGGGGATGGGTACGGGGACGGTGCCAAATACTTCGATACCGCCCGCGTCGAGCAGAGCACGTCCCCAACGGGCCGGACGCTGACCCGCACTCCTCCGGCACAACTCATATTCTCGGATGAAGCGACCGACTCCTCGTTGCCGTGAAGACCTGTCCAGCGACTGTACCTCCTCTTGCGAAAGGAACTCCCGGAGATGACACACGGAATCACGACGCCCGACATGCGCAATCCCCGCCTCGTTTCCATCATGGCCGTCACATCCGTCATGGCCCTCTGCGTGCTCTCCTGCACAGCCACCCAACCACCCACGCTGCCGGTGCAGTTCGACGATGTCCCCGGATTCTGGAAGGGGCTCTGGCACGGGTTTATCGCGCCCATCACGTTCATCATCAGCATCTTCACACACAACGTGAGGATCTACGCGGTGCCCAATGCCGGCGCGTGGTATGACTTCGGGTTCATGCTGGGCATTGGCGGGTTTTCGGGCGGCATCTTCGCCGGGTCGCGGCGGCGCAAGAAGTGCTGAGGTCCCCAACCGCGACTGTTGCCGAACGGGAGAGTGGGCTCTGCGCGCTTGCCTGAGCGTGCGCGCTGGAGCGAACGGCTCATTGGCCGGCGATGTACTCGACTGCGACAGGGTCCACGGCGAGCGCCCCGGCAACGGCATAGAGCGGGAAACTTCTGATCGTGCCGTCAACGTGGTAGTCGCCCCCGTGGAAGCGCAGCCCGTAGGGCGAGGCAGGATGCTCATCGAGGAACTTGTGCATGCTCCGCAACCACCCGGTAGTGCCGCTCTTGACTTCCACCGGAATGACGGAGTTCTCCTTCTGTATCACATAGTCGACCTCTGCGTTGCTCGATCGCGATTCGCGGTGCCAGTAGTAGAGCGCGTCGTCGCTGTACGGATCCTGATAGGCAAGGAGTTCCTGCCCGACAAACGCTTCCGTCATTTCACCTTTGTTTTCCAGGCAGTCCCGCGCATGCAGAATCCAGTCTCCGGCGGGTAGTCCCAG
>Ga0315288_10011874_pt1 | contig 10955 bp, 4 predicted proteins | sample YL17G11_20_MG_FD_203454 | JGI IMG/M metagenome (GOLD analysis project Ga0315288, IMG submission 203454) | Sediment microbial communities from Yellowstone Lake, YNP, Wyoming, USA - YL17G11_20 | ecosystem: Environmental > Aquatic > Freshwater > Lake > Sediment | place: USA: Wyoming | collected...
AAAGATTCCTACGATAAATTCATCACCAATGGGGACTTTCCTGCTGCCCTTAGGCAAGCAGAGGTGGACTTGGGAAGCAGAGAGTCTTTAGTGTCCATCGTTCGGCCTATGTTAGAACCACGAAGATCTGACATTGTGCACCCAATATATGAATACATAGCCAAATGGCCGTTTGCATGCTACATAACTACAAATTATGATAATGAATTATATAAGTATCTCTACAGAGCAGGCCACCATTTCACCATTATACAAAATAGGCAGACGGATCTTTCTCTATTAAGAAACGGGGTAAGTCACCTCATTGTTAAAATCCATTCGGATTTGGATAATCTGCAAGATACCATTATAACGTCTCTTGATTATAGCCGTATTCTCATCTCGCCTGAAGGAGCCCATATAAGAGAAAAGCTTCGTCAGGTATTCGAGATGTTCGATATCCTAATTATCGGCCACAGCATGAGCGATCCCGACTTGCGCTTAATATTAGAAACTGCGAAGCAAACGGCTAATCCGCTCCACCCTCTTTATATGTTTCTCGCCAACTCGACAAGCGGAGATGTTCGGGAGTTCCTTGAAAGATACAACATCCAACTCATTGCTTATAAAGACGATGATAACTCGCACCGCAACCTTAGGAAAATGATTGAAGTTGCTGATCACTTTATTTGTCCGCGAGGGCTTTTTTTGAGTGCTATCCAACAGCCTAACGAGGACGAGGTGAGGGCGGCTTCATCTCTCTATATATACCGGCGCTTGCAGACGGTTCTAAGCTCCGAAACGATCCACGGGCTCCTTGAACCACTTGTTCTTAGCGCAGTTGTGATATCTTCTAAACCTTTATCATTATCAGAGATACAAACAGAACGGTCATTGGCGTCTCTGGCGAGGACGCCAAACTTAGCACCTCATATAACTGATTGTTTAAACAAACTAGTAAGGACGGGTATGGTCGATGAGAAAGCCGGATTATTCTGTCCTACACCTGCGGGTCAAAAGACTATCGAAACAGTTTTGTCTCAACGAAAACTTGAAGAAGATCAAGCCTTTGGACAGTTCAGTCTTGACTTTAAAAAATTACTTCCGTCTATCTCTGACCAAGACCTTCATAATGCAAAAAATGCATTGCGGGATTCACTAATTAGTACGTTCCAGGCTCGTGGTCTAGCTATGGCCAGCGTAATCATAGCAAATCAATCCGTCGGAATTGCTGATTTACCTGATCTATTTCGCGAATTCAGTACACAGGCTGCCCGTTTTTCTGACCTGGATACGAGAGCGGCATTTATTGAGGCCGCCCACGCGTTTTTAGTTGAACCCAACTCACCTCAACGCAGGTATCTTGCTTCGATATCTCAAGGCTTTTTTCTTTATCATCTCGCGGGATTCGATCCTACCTGTGCGAAAATCCGTAAAAACATTTTTGCAGATACCTGTTGGTTCATAGACTCAAGCATAATTATTCCCTTGCTTGCCGTAGGATGCCATAACCATGAATATGCGTTGGACCTATTTGCGAAGATTAAAGATTCAAATGGCAAGATGTTCACAACAAAAAAACTATTAGAAGAAGCATGGCGTCATCTTAATTGGGCAACAGATTTCGTAAAAGCTAAAGCTGTAGATTCCCCTGATTTCTTAGCTGCGGCTCTGGCCAAAGAGGGGTATAAACAGAACTTATTTATAGATGGCTATATCGGATTGGCAGCAGAAGGTGTTGTTAGCTCTTTAGGAGAATATTTAGATAAAGCTTTTCCGCACGGAATAACCCAAGACCTTTTTATTGAAGAGTGCAAAGCACATGGAATATACCCCATTAGCCTACAAGCGTTGAAAGGGTTTGATCAAAAGGACTGGGGCGATATAGAGACTATAAAAATGGAAGTGATCAATGAACGCGCGAAAAGAGGTACACTTCGCAGCGATCTTCAAGTTGAAGCAGAAGCAGAAGTACTATTTATCATTAGGAAAATAAGAAAACAGGAATATCTTCTTGCTGATGGGATCAATCCATCCTGTCGAGTATATTTTGTGTCGCAAAGCCGCATCCTCGATATGATAAACGAAGGCGCAGCTGTTGTCACATGGTCCCCTGAAGCTATCTATCGATATGTAGCATCACTCAATGGCCAGGATCTAGATCCAGATTTGCTTCAGAAATGTATGCTCAATGAGTACTACTATGCTGGTATCTCCTTTATCGACAGGCAATGTTATTTGCGCTTTTTTGGTCCTTCTGTAAATCAGGCAAAAATAGCTTACAAAGATCAACTAGATAAATACCTTATTGAGACTGAACAGGTGCATCGTCGTAAAGAGTACGATGAAGAATTCGACCATATTCCCGATCTTGAGAAGCCGTTCTTCGTGGCTCAGATGGGTTGGCAAGTTGCGCGCGCTGCGGAACAAAGGGCCAGGGAAGCTGAAAAAAGAGAAGAGGATGCGAGATTAAAAGCGCAGCAGCAACTCGCGGGAGCTGAAGACTCCGCAAGCAGGCGGATCACGGAAGCCGAAGAACGTGCACGAGTGGCGAAGGTACAAGCAAGAACTGCAAAACAGGCAGAAGCCGCCGAGCGAAAACAAAGAATAAGGGCAGAGCAAGAGGCAAATCGACGCCGGAATTTACGAGACCCAAGACATTTGCGTAAGCGAGAAAGGCAAGCCAAGAAGCGCGCAAGAAAAAAGAGAGGGTAAGTGATGTGCGATGATCGTAGGCTAATCGAAGACTACCTGCCTATTGAGGTTATCAGCAAAGAGGCATCGCGGGAGAAGTCCATACGAAAGGGGCATATTTCGACATTGCACCTTTGGTGGGCAAGGAGGCCACTTGTGGCCTGCCGAGCAGCTGTTTATGGAGCACTCGTCTCCGCGTCGCGCTTTATGCCGGAAAATGGGCCGGATAATAAAAAGCAAAGCCTCGGACGCGCTAATGCTGCTAAGTTCGTGGAACGTCTTTGCAAGTATCCCGGCGACCAACGCGTCATCGCGGAGGGCCAAAGGGATATCCTTGAAACGCATGCTGAGCGGCTTACCTTGGAGCTAGAAGCCGTAAGGGCAGGCGGCATTAAGCCGACATGGGTTGAGGATTTCAAGTTCACTGGAGAAAGAGTAACGGTGGAGGATATTGAAGCTGGTCGAGCGCCTCGGCCGCGCGTGCTCGATATGTTTGCGGGGGGCGGAGCGATTCCACTCGAAGCACTACGACTGGGATGCGAGGCTTACGCCCTCGACCTAAATCCCGTTGCCCACTTAATAGAGCTTTGCACACTCGTCTATCCGCAGAAGTATGGCAAGCCCGACCCCAACGCGCGCGGCATGACCGGCCCCAAGAACGTGAAAGGCGAGACTACCTGGGGCGGGCTGGCTGGCGAAGTTCGGTACTGGGGCGAGTGGGTCCTGAGGAAGGTTAAAGCTGAGATAGGCGACCTTTACCCATTAGTCACTGACCCAGAATTTAAGGGCAAGCGAGAGGAGAAGCCTTTGGATCTCTTCCAGACCGACAAAGACGACGATCTATCTGCGCGGGATTCGCAGGCGCGCGTGATGCCGGGCTACCTCGTGCCAGTTGCCTACCTTTGGACACGGACGGTGAAGTGCAAGAACCCATCCTGTGGGGCAACAGTGCCCTTATTGCGTCAGACATGGCTCTGCAAGAAAAAAAGCCGTTTTGTAGCGATGAAGATGGTGCCGGACCACAAAGAAAAGCGCGTCCGATTTGAGGTGGTCGAAGCTACGAGCGAAAATGGCCTGGGCTTTGATCCCGAGGCCGGTTCTCGAGGAGGTAACGCAACCTGCCGCTTCTGTGGTACCGTAGCTGACAGTCACTACGTGAAGGCCGAGGGTTGCTCTGGACGTATAAGCCAACAACTTATGACTATCGTCTGCAAAAAACCGGGAAATAAAGGCAAAATTTATCTTTCTGCCGATAAAGCGCCTAACGCTACGCCGGATGAGGCGTCAATCAGGAAGCGCATGGCCGCCCTGTCCACACGGACCGGCTTAACAGTGCCGAACGAGCCGATTATTACCGATGCCAAAAATAGCTGCTGGACACACCTCTACGGGTTAGGAACTTTTGGCGACCTTTTCACCCCACGCCAGATGCTTTGTTTGCTCACATTCGCCACCGCGATGCGGGATGCTGGTAAAAAAATGCAGGATCTGGCTTTGAGGCGCGAAGCGCTGCAAGCTGTTTTAGTCGTACTAGCTTCATCAGTCGATAAACTTGCAGCCCTTAACTGCTCACTAACGAGATGGAAAATAGATGCAGAATTGTGCGTTGACGCTTTTGGCAGGCAGGCACTTCCAATGGTCTGGGATTTCGCCGAACAGGTCGCCTACTCTGGGATTGGAGGGTCTTGGCAAAGTCAAGTCGCTCGAAGCATTGAAGGGCTCAATGACTGTTGGAAGATAACTAACACTGCTATAGTAATACGCGGCTCCGCGACCGCGTCACCTTGGCCCGATGCTTTTATGGATGCCGTTATCACCGATCCACCTTATTACGATAACGTGCCCTACGCCGATATCTCAGACTTCTTCTACGTCTGGCTCAAACGCACTGTTGGGTATCTTTATCCTGAACATTTTGCGACGGCGGGCACGCCAAAGAAACAAGAGGCTGTCGCCGACGCCATGCGCCATGGAGGCTCGAAAGAGAAGGCGCAGCGCGCCTATGAAGAAATGATGGCTCAGTCCTTCCGTGAGGCACACCGAGTTCTGAAACCGGGAGGAGCATTGGTAGTTGTGTATGCACACAAAACCACGCTCGGCTGGTCTACCCTAGTGGACGCATTGCGGCAAGCCGGTTTTGTAGTCGCCGAGGCATGGCCGCTTGATACCGAGATGAAATCCCGGTTACGGGGAATGGAATCTGCCGCGCTCGCTTCGAGCATCTTTCTTGTCGCTCGAAAACGAAATGGGCAGGAGAAGGGCCAGTATGAGACTGACGTTCGGCCGGAATTGGAACGGATAGTCCGTGAGCGTGTCTCGACGCTCTGGGAGATGGGCGTCTCTGGTGCGGATCTGGTGATCGCATGCGTCGGTGCGGGGCTTCGGGCTTTCACACGATTCGCCCGTGTCGAGTACGCCAACGGTGAACCCGTTCCCGCTGTGCGGTTCCTCTCCGAGGTCGAGTCGGTGGTCCTTGATCAAATTCTAGCCAGGCTATCTAAAGAAGTGGGCGGGAACGGTGGGAGGCACAGCCTCGCTGGAGTTGATCCTGCCACCCAGTTCTATATTTTATGGCGCTATACCTATCGAACAGCAGAGCTCGACGCGGGCGAGGCCATTGTGTTTGCTAATGGCACACATGTAGAGCTCGATGGCCAGGGTTCGCTCGCCTACGGTCCGAGAGCGCTTGTAGAGAAAAAGAAAGGCAAATACCGACTGCGTGACTTCCGCGAGCGGGGTGAGGAAGATAAGCTCGGTCTCCCTGTCGATAATGGATCGCCCGCCCCTCTCATTGACGCCCTGCACAGGACGCTCTGGCTCCTACGTAACAGCTCTTTTGACCTCCCGGATTTCCTTCGCAAATCGGGTGTCAACCGCGAGCAGATGCGCCTCGTAGCCCAGGCTCTGGCCGGTCCAGCGCTTAAGGGCGGCGAACTAGGCGAAATCTCCCCCACGGGTGAGCTTTCTGCCTTATCGGAGATCACCGCCAACTGGCGGAGTGTCATAGAGGATGTAACACTCATGCCGCTCGAACGCGAAGCGCGGCGGACCGGTCAAAAAATCCTGGACTTTGAGAAGGAGAAAAAGAAATGAGCGATGCCAACATAAAACCCTGGCTAGAGGTCGTCTCTCTGCACGCCGACGTCCTGTCGGAGAATTTTAGCGAAGATATTTTCGCCCTTGATCTTGGACCCCTTGCGGACGGCAACCCGAATGTTCCTGCTGTGTACAGAGACCCTGAGCAATTCTACCGTGCGTCCTATCTGACGAACGGCTTGCGTTCGCTCCTTCAGGATATACTTTCGAGGTTGGGCGGCGGAGCAGGGAACAGGGTACTCAAGCTCGTTACGCCCTTCGGTGGAGGCAAGTCGCACACACTTGCCGCGCTCTTCCACGCCGTACGGAACAGGAAGGCGCTCGATGTCATCCCTGAAGGTCAAGGGCTATTCAGGCCTGGAGTTGCGCGGACAGCGGTCTTTGACGGGCAGTTCTTTGATGCCACAAAAGGAAAGAAGATTCCGGGTGAGAATTTCAGCGCGAGAACAATGTGGGGTTGGATTGCCTGGTCTTTAGGCGGCCGGAAATGCTATGAGCTGCTTAAGGCGCAGGACGAGGCGCGGGTGGCGCCGGGAGGGGATGAGATTCTGGAAATCCTTAAAGAAGGGCCGAATCTGATCCTTCTTGATGAGGTTCTTGGCTACCTCATCAGCGCCGGAGGTTTAAAAGTCCAACAAACGACTTTACGCGATGAAACGATGACTTTCCTCCTGCGTTTGACAGTAGCCGTTGGGAATACAACAAACACGGCGCTTGTTTTTTCACTTCAGTCTAGCAAACGCGAGAGCCTTGAATATGTGAGTTTGCTACAGACAATTGATCATCTTGCGGCGCGCAAGGATCAGCGCCGGGAGCCTGTCGAAGGCAACGAGATTCTTGCTGTCATCCAGCGGCGGCTTCTTGCCAAGATTCCGGATGAGAGCCAAGCCACGCCGGCGGCTACGGCCTACCAGGAGATGGTGACTCAGATGCGGCGCGCCTATGCCCGAAGCGCAGCCGAGCAGAAGCAAGCAGAGGAGGAAGGAATAGCTCTGCGTGATCGCGTAAGGGCTTCCTATCCGTTCCACCCGGCGCTGATTGATCTTATGAGGGAGAGATGGGCGGCGATTCCCGAGTTCCAGCGCACGCGAGGCGCGCTCCGTTTCCTCGCCGCCTGTCTTAGAGCATGTTATCGGGAAGGAAAAAGCAGGTCGGTTTTGGGCCCTGGCGACGTTCCTATTCATGACGGCGAGGTGCGGTTGGCTTTCTTCAAGGAGGTTGGACAGCAGTCTGACTTCCAGGCTGTGCTCGAGCATGACTTTATCGGCGCCAATGCACGGGCGCGGCGAATTGATGAAAGACGCGCGAAAGAGAATCCGTCGGAGGCGGCTAAGAGGCCAGCGGTTCGACTGGCCACAGCCATCCTAATTTATTCCTTCGGAGGGTTGCGGCGTGAAGCGGGGAAGGAAGGAGAGCTTTTGCCTCCAGGAATTAGCGAGGCGGAGCTACTCTCCGTTTGTGTCGGCCCGGATTTAGATAGCACGACTGCGCTTGCTTGTCTTAAGGAGCTTAAGGAGCAGTGCCTCTACCTCCACTTTGACGGCGTTCGCTACTGCTTCAAGAAGGATCCGAATGTAACTTTGTTGATTGAGCAGGAGGCGGATGCGGTTGCGCGAGATGAGGGCCGGGTGCGGTCGCGGATTGAAGAAATGCTTGAGGGGCGGCTCGCAGGACATAGGGCTGCGATCATCTGGCCTGAGAAGCCCGCAGATATCCCGGATAAAGACCCTTGTTTTTTGGTCGCCTACCTTCCGCTTGAATTTGGGGGGAAGCCCAGAGCGGAGCAGGAGGTGCTTGCTAAGGAACTTCTTGAGAAGTACGGCGATAAGCCTCGAAAATACCGAAACGGATTGGGGCTTGCTGTTCCGGCGGCAGATCAGATCGAGATTCTGCGGCGTTCGGTCCGTTATTTGTTGGCGATTGAGCAAGTTAAAGCCAAGTCAAAGCAACTTAACCTTACGGACGAGCAGAAAAGCCATCTCCGGGAGCGAGAAGCCTCTGAGAAAGCTGCTGCCGAGGCTGCCTTGCTCAGGCTTTATCTAGAAGCATGGTTTCCTAGAGTCGAGGGGACTGCAATCGGCATTGAGGTTGTGGCGATGGGAGGAAGGCCGCTGCAAACTACGCTCAATGAGAAGAAGGAAGCGGCTGTCCATGAACGCGTGATGGAACTCATCACTGTAGTTCAAAAGCGTGTCCATGGCACATTAACTCCGGGGAAGGTTATCGAGCTATTCAAACTCGGCGAAGGCATGCCGGCTAGTCTGGGGATCAAGACAGCGGATGTTGTGGAAGGATTTTATTCATTTCTCGGTTTCACTCGGCTGGTTAACGAGGAGGTTGTTAGTAAGGCTATAGTTAAAGGAGTCCAGGAGGGGGCCTTTGGTTATGTTGCGGGAGGGGCCCCATCCTTAGGACCTGATCTGAAATATCAGGTTTCTTTATCCAAGGTGAGGTTCAATGTAGGGGTGGCGGAGGATGAGATTGACCTTGAAACCGGTTTTCTCATGATGCCTCAGGCGATCCCTCTGTCTGTTCAGCCGCCTGGTCGCGAGCTGCCAACACCTGGAACCGGAGAAGTGCCGGGGACTGGCAAAGTTGCAGAAGGTCCCTCAACGTCGCCAAAGCGAGCTTCTGAACAGAAAGTGGTCGAACTTGAATTTTCTGCTGATCGTAACCAGCTTTTTACGGCCTGGAACGCCGCGGCCAACCTTGCAGACATGGCAGGTAAGGTGACCGTGACGCTTAGAGCGGAATCTGAGGAGGGATTTGATAGAAGCAAGCTGCAAAATGGCGTGCTAGAGCCTCTGAAGGAGGCTAATCTGATTCCCTGAAGAATAAACGCAAAAGCTTTTGCGTAGCAATAACGAAAATGTGCAGTTCCAGTGCCAGGTCAATGACAAGTTCCTTTAACCTCAAACTATGCCAGGCATGTGCAGAGGATGCGTATGGAAAAAGGTTTAAAATTATCCCTAAATTTGAAAAACTAGAAAAGATATTCAGCGGCTTAAAGGGAACAGAAAAACAACTATCGTATGGGATGATAAATAAATTGACCAAAAGAGAATATTGGAACTTCGATGATTTCTGGATGGTGCCTTCCTGGTGGCACTACAGGAAATATGCTAAGAAGGCTAAAGGTCTATTCAGAGACCTCCCAAAGAACGAAAACCATGTTATTTCCTTCTTGAATGGAATTTTTAAAAATATTGAAGTTGTGTCAATAATTCTCCGCTTTACCGACCCTGAAAACTACGGCATCATCAGTCCTCCTGTGAGGTGCGCACTTGGACTAAAGGCCAAGGATAACTATGTTGATGAATACTTAGATTATCTTTCGGTTTTGAGGATGTATGCCAGGGAATATGAGTTCAGAAGGGTAGCAGATGTTGATATTGCCCTTTGGACGCTGGTCGAAAAATGCCTGAAAGCTGAGGGACCTTCATGCGAAAATTTCAGAAAATATCAGGAGAAAATGATAGATATTGAAGAAGAATATTTCAGAAAAAGCCAGCTATTCAAGAAGATGGAGGATGAAATTTTAGAATTTGCAGGAGAAGAAGAGGCAAGCAAACAAGCAGAACTGGATGAAGTGAGAAAAGAACTTAGAGATTTGATGAGAGAAAGAGATGGGTTTCCAATAAACCTCATAAGACTGGATAAGTCTCACTATAAGCCGAAGGATAAAATCATCCATGATTGGAGGGAACCGGACGTAGACGCGGGCCAAAAACATTTTATGCGCAAACTCGGTGAAGACACATATGTCAATCAGATCATTTGGAGTGAAAATATAAGGACAAAGCATCCGACGAGAATATCAACCATTCACAATGGAGGAGAGCTGACGATTTTGTATGTGAACAAGAATAATTACGCTGCAAAAATCAAGGTCCGCCCAGTGCGCTGCCCGGACCGGACGTATGCCCGTTTCTTCGCAAACCTGGTCGCAAAATCCATGAATATTCCGCTGATGGAAGAGAAGGACACATAAGCATAAATGGAATGCAAAATGTGAACGAATTTTTGGCGTGGAATGATCGGCAATTTATTTTCTTGCCAGTACCGCTGCATTTTAAACCTAACACATCGATCAATTTGTTCCGCCAGAAAAATAACAAAACCGTTGCTGAGACTATTATTCACAAAAGATATTTCAATGCTGCAACCGAGACGCGCATTAGATACCCACATCGTTTACAGGAACCTTTGGGCACATTTCTTTTTTCATTAAAATCAGCGCAAGACAATTTCTATCAAAGATTTCTGAATAGGTATGGAGATGCAGAATACATTGAGTTTTGGATCAAGGATCAAGATATCTTATCCAAGAAAGGATTATACCTCTATAAAGTTGAAGAAATTTTGGTCTATCTTGGCAGATGTAAAGATTCTTTTATGAAAAGAATAAATAATGGGTATGGGAAAATTCATCCGAAGAATTGTTATGTCGACGGCCAAGCGACCAATTGCCATATCAATAGCATGATTACTGGAGTGAGAGAACGTGTTCGGCTGTATGTATGCGATCTTCATGACGATGTTGAGATTGACGCTGCGGAACGAAATCTCATCCAAAAATATCAACCGCCGTGGAATATTCAGCTCATATGATCTGTAAAGTATTGCTTTCGCTTTTTGAGAAACCAACCACGCGCTTATCCCATCGATTGCGAGCTACGTGAAGAGCTGATAAAAAGCGGCTGTTCTTGTGAAAACAGGTAATTTGCGAATTAAGCTCACGTTCAGGGGTCATGACCGACAAAGGCTATTAAGAGGAAATGATTAAGGTAGTTTCAAAAAGTTGTCGTGACTCTGGCCTTTATCCCCACGCCGGTCTCCCTCCACAGATAGCGGATTCCGAGCGAAAAGTTTATGAAGTGCTCGCCTCGGCACTCCCCGCCGGTTGGTCCGCCTGGCATTCGCTCAAGATCCGTATAAAAGCCGGCGAATTCTCCGAGGCCGATTTCATCATCGCCGACCCTAGCCTCGGCATCCTCATCCTGGAGGTCAAGGGCGGGATTGTCCGCAAGGAGAATGGCGTCTGGTTCCAAAACGAGAAGCCGATGAAGATGCCGCCTCTCGACCAGGCGCACCGGTTCGTCAGGGTCCTGCTGGGAGAATTTGGTGCGAGAGCTGGCCCGCGGCCATGAATTTTTTGGAGGGCGGAGGAAGAGCGAGAGGGCTGA
>Ga0315288_10011875_pt1 | contig 10955 bp, 10 predicted proteins | sample YL17G11_20_MG_FD_203454 | JGI IMG/M metagenome (GOLD analysis project Ga0315288, IMG submission 203454) | Sediment microbial communities from Yellowstone Lake, YNP, Wyoming, USA - YL17G11_20 | ecosystem: Environmental > Aquatic > Freshwater > Lake > Sediment | place: USA: Wyoming | collected...
GGCCAGGCCAACGCGTTGACGGCCACCGGGACGGCCACCGCCGCGAAGAGCGCGCGCCACTGCCGGTTGAGCAGCGGCAGCAGCAGCAGGACGCCCAGCAATGGTTTGACGACCAGAGACAGGCCGATCGCGATGCCGGCCAGCCACTGGCGGTTGGTCCGGCCGTCCAGCAGCCAGCGCAGGAACAGCACCTCGGCCAGCAGGATGCAGCCGTTGACGTTGGTGAACACCAATGTGTTGGTCACCGATTCGGTGACGAACATGGCCGCCAGCAGTGCGGGCAGCGCCACCGAGGTCAGCGGGAACTTGAACAGCCGCACCAGGAGGCAGGCCGCGCCGATGAGGGCCAGGGTGTTGAGCACGATGAACCAGTTGCGGGCGGCGAACTCGCTGTCGATGTAACCGAACGGCGCCATCAGCAGGGTGCCGCCCGGCGGGTAGAGGTAGTGCGGATCCACCTGATCGAAGTGCTCGTTGTAGATGTCGGCGCCGGCCCGGAAGTTGCGGACTGCGCGGTAAACCGGCGCCCAGTCGTCGGTGATGTAACCGTTGGAGGTCAGTACGTAGCTGCGGTGGATGATCGACATGATCGCTATCGGCCACAGCGCCGAACGCAGGACCGTCGCTGTGCTGGGTTGGCTGGTCCTTGGCCGAAAAGCGTTGCGCAGGCCAGTACGAATGGAGTCAGCGGCTACCACGTCCGCACCGTACACCGGCCCGCCGCCGAAGCCTGTCAGGCAGGGCAGAAGGTGTCGGTCGGTGGGACGGCGCCGCTGTCGAGGTAGGACATCAGCGGCGGCAGCGCGCACGCGGTGTAGATGCTCGCCCCGTGCCCGGTGCCCTGCCACATCACCCGCCTGCTGGTGGCGCCGGCGTTGATGATGGTCGCCGTCACGGCGGGAACACCCTGGGCGCCGACGATCGGGTCGTTCTGCACGCCGAGCACCAGGGCGTTGACCTTGAGGTCCTTGGGGTCTTTGGGTGCCGAGCCGCTGGGCCAGTTGAGGCACTTCACCATGTTCAGCGCGGCCACGGTACCGAACTGGGGATAGGTCTTGCCCCAGGCGACGACGAGTTCGCGGATCCGGTCGGGGGTGGGGCGGTTCAGGGCGTCGCTGCAGGTGTTGACGAACTGGCCGTCGGTGCCGCGAAGCGCATTGGCCTGGTTGATCAGGCTGTTGAGTTGGTTGGTGTCGCCGCCGCGGGCGTCGGCCAGCGCGTCGGCCAGTTTGACGGTGCTGGTGATGCGGTCACCGGTGGGAAAACCCAGCGCGGTGATGATGGCGTTGGCCAGGACCGAAACCGGTACCCCGCCCGGCCCGCGGCCGGCGCGGGCGGCGCCCAGCAGGGCGTCCACGGCGCCCTTCGGGTCGGGTCCGAGCGCGCAGTTGACTGCGACGCACTGGGTCGCGAATGCGTCCAACGCGCTCTGCTGGCCCTTCACCTGATCCTCGGCGGCCGCTTCCGCGGTGATCCCCGGGGCGATGGGGGAGTCCAGCACGAGGCGGGCGACCTTCTCTGGGTGCGACCCCGCGTAGGCCAGCGCAATCTGGGCGCCGTTGCCGATGCCGATCAGTGCCAATCCCGGGACGTCCCAGGTGCTGCGAAGCCTCTCGATGTCCTCTGCTGCGCGGGCATTGTCGTAGGCAGACTCGCCGGGCGCGATGGCGTCGGTGCAGCCGGTGGTAGCCGTCATGGTGATCGCCGCGAGGCTGGCCACCGGGTCGTCGCCCGACTCGAACTGGGCCTGTTCGCGCATTTCCTTGCGGTCGAAGTCGTCGCGGCAATCGATCGCGCTGGACAGTCCCATGCCGCGCCGGTCGACCGCCACGATCGGATGTTCGGTCAGGATGTCGGCACCCGAGCGGGACAACCACACCGGCAACTGCAGTGAGGAGGGCAGGTCCGAACCGGTGGTGAAGACCAGCGGGCCGGCGTCGGGCGGGGTCTGCGCCGACCGGGCGCGCATGACCCCGATGGTGACGGTTCCGGTGGCCCCGGCGACGGGGTCGAGATCGGCGTCAAAGTCGGCGCAGTCCAGCACGATTCCGGACAGCGGCTTGGCGCCGGCGTCGCCGAACGCCTTGCCGGTGCAGTCCTTCCACACCAGATCGCTCTTGGGTGCGGCCAGGGGCGGCGGGCCGCCCGGGGCGCTGCCGCTGGTGACCGGACCGCCCGGATTGCGGGCCGCATCTGAGGCGAACTGGGGGTTCGCCGCGAGCCAGGGTGCGCAGCCGGTGAGCAGAGTCAGCACGGCGCTGCCGGCGCTGACGGCGCTAATCATCCGACCCTGCCGACGCATGCCCACAACAGTAGCGACCGGCGGTGCCGGACCAGCAAAGCCGCTCAGTCGACACGGACGTAGCGGGTGTAGAGGTAGCCGTCCCCATCGGTGAGGACGTGCGCGCGGCGCATCGGGGTCAGCACATCGACGGCGCCGGAGGTGACCCGGACCGCGCCGCCGCCCACCAGCAGCGGCGCCGACGTCACACACACCTCGTCGACCAGTCCCTCGGCGACGAAAGCGCCCAGCAGGCTGGGTCCGCCCTCGCAGAGCACCCGCACCAGTCCGCGCTCGGCCAACCGCTGCAGCAGTGTGGCCAGATCGACCGCGTCCGGGAGCGCGGCCGAGCAGTCCACCACCTCGGCGGTCGATCCCAGCCGGTTGCGGGCCCCCGCTACGGAGTCGGCACAGGTCAGGACAAGGGGCGTCACCTCGCTGCCGGTGAGCACCGGCAGGTCGTGCTCGATCAGTGCCGAACGGGTGACCAGTGCGATCGGGGGAACCTCGCTCTGGCCGCGGCGCTGGCGGCGTCTGCGCTGGGCCACCGTCATCCGGGCGCCGCCGTAGTTCTCCGCCCGCGCGGTGCCCACCCCCACCACGATGACGTCGGACAGTTCGCGTTGCACGGCGAACAACCTCCGGTCGCCGGCTCCGCCCAGCCCACCGGAGGTGCCGCCGGTGGTGGCCCCGCCGTCCAGACTGGTGATCGCGTTGCCGCGGACCACGCAACGATCGACAGCGGCAGGGTAGGTGTACAGCCGGTACAACTGCTCGTCGTCGAGTGCCGCGCCGCCGCCGAGCAGTGTGAACGCCATCGCTTCGAGGTCCTCCATGTCACGATTGCAACATGGCCGGCCGTCTGGTGGACCGTCAGCCCACGGTCTCCCCGGAACGGCTGATCGCCCAACTCGTCCCCCCGCCCACATTCGCCGACGTGAGCTTCGAGAGCTACCGGCCGGATCCCGCCGAGCCCAGCCAGGCCGCGGCAGTCAACTCCTGCCTGGCTTTCTGCGACGAGGCGGAGCGCCGCCGGGCCGGTCGCCGGAAGCTGTTCGGCAAGCGTGAGGCGCTGCCCGGAGTGGGGCTGTACCTCGACGGCGGGTTCGGCGTCGGCAAAACCCACCTGCTGGCCTCGGCCTACTGGCGGCTGCCCGAGGAGGGTGACCATCCCAGGGCGTTCGCCACCTTCGGTGAACTCACCCAACTGGCCGGCGTGTTCGGGTTCGTCGAATGCATCGACTTGCTCGCCGACTACACGGTGGTGTGCATCGATGAGTTCGAACTCGACGATCCCGGTAACACCACGTTGATCTCCCGGTTGCTCTCCCAGTTGGTCGAGCGTGGCGTGTCGATCGCCGCGACGTCCAACACGCTGCCCGAACAACTCGGCGAGGGCCGCTTCGCCGCGCAGGATTTCCTGCGTGAGATCAATACGCTGGCAAGCATTTTCACCACCGTTCGCATCGAGGGCCCGGATTACCGCCACCGCGGGCTACCGCCGGCGCCGCAGCCGCACTCCGACGAGGATGTGCGGGCGCGGGCCCAGCGATTGCCCGGTGCCACCCTCGATGACTTCGATGAGCTGTGCGCCCACCTGGCCACCATGCACCCGTCGCGTTACCTGGCCCTGATCGAAGGGGTGTCCGCGGTGCACATCACCGGCGTCCACCCGATCGACGACCAGAGCGTCGCGCTGCGGCTGGTGTCGCTGACCGACCGGCTCTACGACGCCGGCATCCCGGTGGTGGCCTCCGGTGCGAAACTCGACACCATCTTCTCCGAGGAGATGCTGGCCGGTGGCTACCGAAAGAAGTACCTGCGGGCGACCTCCCGGCTGCTGGCGCTGACCAGTGCCGGGGCCGGGGCGCCTTAGAGCGGGCGCACCATCACGAAGTCGTCTTCGGTGCCGGTGCCGAGCCGAAACGTCCGGGTCCCGGCCATCTCGAATCCGTGCTTGCGGTAAAACCGTTGCGCCCGTTGGTTATCTTGGTTGACTCCGAGCCACAGCTCCGCAGCGCCATGATCCGACGCCCACGCGATCCCGGATTGCATCAGGGCGGTGGCCGCACCGCTGCGGTGGCGGCTGGGCAGCACATACATCTTCGACAGTTCCACGGTGGGAGCCCCGCCGCCGCCCCGGATCAGCATGGCGTATCCGATGATTCGGCTGTCCTCGCGCGCGGCCAGGACGACCCGGTCCGGGTCGGCGAGGTAGGCGCCGAACCGCTGCGCCGACAGATGGGCGGCGATGAAGGCGGCGATGTCCTCGGCAGCCACCGACGGCGGGCAGGCCAGTGGGAATGTGGCGGCGGCGACGGTGGCCAGTTCGGCTGCGTCCTCGCCGCGGGCGGTGATGACTGCGATCGGCATTGTGGTCCATGCTGGCATACCGAATCACCATCTGTTGGGGCTGACCATGGCGGGACAGCCTCCCGGCACTCGGTGGTGTCGCAACCGCAATACAATTGAGGTGCGACGTACATCGTCGCTGCAGGCGTCTTCTGACCGCAAGCCGTTACGTTCGGGGCGCACTCCGGCGTGAGGGATGGACATGAGGACGACGACGCGTTGCTGGACCTGGGCTGTGATCGCCGTGGCGGTGGGTGGCGGGATTCTCCCGGCTGTTCCGGCCGACACGCAGCAGACGTGCCCCTTCGGCCAGCATGAAGACACCCAGACCCCCGGCTTCCAGTGTGTTCTCGGATGGTGCCCGCCGGGCACACTGCTCGACGGGGTGAGCGGTGCCTGCGTCGCCGCGCCGGGGGTGCCGCCCCCGCCACTGTCCTAGGGTCAGGACGTCGCCGCACCGCGTGCCAGCCGGTGGCGTCCTCGGCGTGCTCCGTTTGGGGGTCTTTGGGCATTCCCTGCACACGACCACGCGGTCGTTTCATAGACTCGGGCCATGGCAGGCCTGCGTAAGTCTCAAGAGCGGATCGACGTCACCAAGATCGAGAACCGGCCCGACTCGGTACCGCAAATGTTCCGCGCCCGCGTCACGGCGACCCCCAACGCCGAGGCGTTCCGATTCCCCGAGAACGGCGGCTGGGGCAGCGTCACCTGGCAGCAGGTCGGTGAACGGGTGGATCGCATCGCAGCCGGGCTGATCGCGCTGGGCATCAATCCCCAGGACCGGGTGGCGCTGGCGTCGGGCACCCGCTATGAGTGGGTGATCGCCGATTTCGGCATCCTGGCTGCCGGTGCGGCCACTACCACGGTGTACCCGACCACCAACGCCGAGGACGTGGCGTTCATCGTTGCCAACTCCGGCAGCCGCATCGTGATCGCCGAAGACCAGAAGCAGGTGGACAAGCTCGTCGCCAACCGCTCCAAGATCCCGGCGGTGGAGAAGGTCGTGATCATCGACGGCGTCGGAGACGGCGACGACGGCGACTGGGTGATCAGCTTCGATGACCTCGAGCAGCTCGGCAAACAGTTGCTCGCCGACTCGCCGAACGTGGTCAACGACCGCATCGACGCCATCCGTCCGGACCAGCTGGCAACACTGATCTACACCTCCGGCACCACCGGCAAACCCAAGGGTGTGCGGCTGACCCAGTCGTCGTGGACCTACACCGCGGCCGCCATGGACTCCCTCGGCGTGCTCACGGAGAAGGACCTCAACTATCTGTGGCTCCCATTGGCGCACTCCTTCGGCAAGGTGATGCTGGCGCTGCCGCTGGCCTCCGGCTTCCCGACGGTCATCGACGGTCGGGTCGACAAGATCGTGGAGAACCTGGCGATCATCCGGCCCACCTTCATGGGCGCCGTCCCGCGCATCTTCGAGAAGGTGCACGGTCGCATCAACGAGATGATGGCCAAGGAGGGCGGGCTCAAGAAGAGCATGTACGACTGGGCGCTCGGCGTCGGCGTGCAGGTGTCGCGGGCCAGGCAGGCCGGTCACCGGGTGTCAACCCTGTTGGCGATCCAGAACAAGATCGCCGACCGGTTGGTGTTCTCCACCATTCGTGAGCGCTTCGGCGGGCGGCTGCGGTTCTTCATCTCCGGCTCGGCCGCTCTTGATCGCGAGGTCGCCCAATGGTTCGACGCGGTCGGTGTCGTCGTGCTGGAAGGCTACGGTCTGACCGAGACCTCGGCGGCCTCATCGATGAACCGGCCGCACGCCTACCGTTTCGGCAGTGTCGGGTGGACCTTCCCGCAGACCGACGTCAAGATCGCCGGCGACGGCGAGATCCTGCTCAAGGGCCCCGGCATCATGAACGGCTACCACGACCTGCCGGAGGCCACAGCGGAGGCGATCGACGCCGAGGGCTGGTTCCACACCGGCGACATCGGCGAGCTTGACGCCGAGGGCTTCTTGCGGATCACCGACCGCAAGAAGGACATGTTCAAGACGTCGCAGGGCAAATATGTTGCGCCGTCGGCGATTTCGGCGAACTTCAAGGGTATCTGCCCATTCGCCAGCGAGATCATCGTCTACGGCGAGGGCAAGCCCTACTGTGTAGCTCTGGTCAGCCTCGACGCCGAGTCGATCAAGGAGTGGGCGGCTACCAACGGCCTGGGCGACAAATCGTTCGGCGAGATCGCCCGCGACGAGAAGACCCGCGAGATGGTGGGCGGCTACGTCGAGGAACTCAACAAGCACCTCAACCGGTGGGAACAGGTCAAGAAGTTCTCGATCATCGACCGCGAACTGACGGTGGAGGCCGGTGACCTGACGCCCAGCCTCAAGCTCAAGCGCAAGGTCGTGGTGGACAACTTCCACGACAAGATCGACGATCTGTACGCGGGCTAGGACGCGCCGCCGGGCCCCGGGGACTGCCGGGTACGCCGAGGCGTAGCGTTCTGCCGGGGTGAGTGACGTGAACAGCCGAAGCGACCGTCTCCCGGCCCGGCAGACCCAGATCGACTGCTGGGATCCCGGGCTGGTCCGCCACGTCGTCGATCTGCTGCGGCCGGTGGTCAAGGTGTACCACCGCTCGGAGGTACGGGGACTCGAACACATCCCGCCCGGCCGTGCGCTGCTGGTGGGCAATCATTCCGGGGGCCTGACGACACCGGACTTCGCGATCTTCGCGGTGGACTACTACCAGCGGTTCGGCTATGACCGGCCGCTGTACGTGCTCGGTCACGACTCGCTGTTCCACGGTCCGGCTGCCGAGTTCCTGCCGCACCTGGGCATCATTCGGGCCAACCCGGAGAACGCCGCGGCGGCGCTTGCCACCGACACCGCCGTGCTGGTTTTTCCCGGTGGCGACATGGAGGTCTACCGGCCGACGGTGGTGGAGAACGTCATCGACTTCGCAGGCCACACCGGCTATGTGGCCACCGCGGCCGCGGCCCGGGCGCCGATCGTGCCGGTGGTGTCGATCGGTGGCCAGGAGACCCAGATGTATCTGAGCCGCGGTGTGTGGCTGGCGCGGGCGCTCAGACTCGACAAAATGGAACGTCGGCTGCTGCGCACCGACATCCTGCCGGTGTCGTTCGGGTTCCCGTTCGGGCTCAGTGTGCTCGTGCCGGTGAACATGCCACTTCCGTCGAAGATCGTCTGCGAGGTGCTCGACCCCATCGACGTCGTCGCCCAATGGGGCCCGCACCCGGACCTCGAGAAGGTCGACGGCCGGATCCGCCGGGTGATGCAGGTGACCCTGGACCGCTTGGCCAGACGGCGCCGCCTGCCGATCATCGGCTGACCGATCCACGACATCCACTTCGAACGTGACGATGTGGGTGACTACCACGTACTTTGATGCATACGAGGTCGGAGTGACGGTAGGAGTCGAGGGATGAAGGCATACCGCGGCACGCTGCTGGGTGTGGCGCTGATCGGTGCCGGCCTGGCGCCCGGCGCCTTGGCGTACGCCGACGTGGTGGCCCCCGAGGTCGGATCGGCCTGTGCGGCCGAGCTGGACGGCGCCATGACGTTGCTGCCCGATGAGACCACCTACGTCAGCTGCCAGCAGCAGGCCGGTGACGACTATGCGTGGGCGGCGGTTCAGACGCCGTTCCCGCCGAACGACACCTGGCTCAGCTACGGCCCGGCGATCACTTTGCACGGCCAGGGCATGCGCAATCCCAATCTCTCCTCAGGGCCGTGGACGGCGACCCCCCGGGATCCCGAGACGACGTGCCGCGTAGCTCAGACCACTGTCGTTGAGGCGGGAGTGCTTGCGGCGGAGGAGGTTACGGAAGGTGAGCAAGGAGAGCCGCTGGCGGTGGAGATGCAACCGAGGTTGTTCTACGTCGAACTGGCGGGCGAATGCCTATGGGTGAAGGACTAGCTGCCGGTTGAGGCTTTCGCCATGACCCAGCCGTCCAGAGGTGGCCGGCAACCCGTCGTGTGCGGACGGCTGGGCTCATGCGGCAGGAAGGCCGAGGGCAGCGAGGAATCCCCAGCCAATGGTCGACGGCTGCGATACGCACACGCGGAACTGCGTGCGCCGAAGTGCTCAGGGCGGGTCGCTCGCCAAATGGAGTCGCGCCATCAGGCAAGTGGATAGATACTTTGACGGAATCGTCACGCGGGAGGAAATTCAACAAATGAACATCACCTGCCTTCGCTGCGCTGCCACGATCACCCTGCCTCCAGGCGAGGATCGACAGAGTGTGGCCGAGTTGCTCGACGACTTTGGCTGGCAGGCCACCAATGAGGGCGCAAATTGTCCGGCCCACAGACTCCCGCTCGTTCGTGAACACACTTAGCCGACCCGTATGAAGCGCGGCCGTCGGCCTCTCGGATCAGAGGGGGGTTGCGCGCGTTTGCGGAAGGCCGCGACAGGCCCGGCTCACGCCTACCCGACCAAGACCTGGCCGCGCATCTCCTTTGGCCATGGGCCTTCGGGCGATGCTGTTGGTTGTGTCACTGCTGACGCTGTTCGCTGGTTCTTTGAGCCAGCAGCACATGGCAGCGGCGACGACACCGCCGGCGACGCCGGCAACTCCCGGGGACGAAACCACTCTGTCCACCACGGTGCTGACTTTGGAGCCGCTGGACTAGTCGCCGCGGTTGATGAGCGAGAACAAGCGCTTGGGAGCCACCCGCGCCCCGATCTGCGAGACACGTCCAAGCCCGATCGGGATCTCGTCCTTACCTGCGTCCAGGCCCCGCATGGCCCGGTTGAGGAAGCGTTCCAACGGCATCGCCATGGGGGGCGCTGATGGCATGTCGCGGTGCAGTGGCGTGTCGACGACCGGAGGGATGATCTCGACGACTTGGACGGTCGATCCGGCCAGCTGCCGTCGCAGGCTCACCGTGAACGAGTGGACCGCGGCCTTCGTCGCGGAGTAGACGGGGGCCTTGGCGAGAGGCACGAACCCAAGACCTGAGCCGACGTGGACCACGCGCGAACGAGTTGCCCGACGGAGCAGCGGAAGTGCCGCTGCGGTGACGTTGATGAGCCCGGCGAAGTTGGTGGCGATCTCGGAGGCGATGTCCGCGGGTCCGGGCCGCTCGGCGGCAGTGAAGTCGAGCAGCCGCTGGATCCCCGCGTTGTTGACAAGGGTGGTCAGATGCGGGGATACCGCCGCCACGTCCGCCAGCCCTCGTGTGACGGACTCCGGGTCGGCGACGTCCATCACGACCACTGACATCCCGGGATGTCGAGCCGCCACCGACTCGAGCCGTTCCCGGTTCCGGCCCGCGATGATGACGCGGGCCCCCCGCGCATGAAGGCGCGCGGCGATACCCGCGCCGATGCCCGAGCTGGCTCCGGTGACGAGGACGACCCCGTCCACGACGCGCTGTGCCACTTCGTCGACCTCCTGTCAGGACTTCAGAACGTCAGGCCAGGTACCCGGCGACGATCTGCCAGGCCAGGGCGGACTTCGCCGCCAGGCTCAGCACCATGGTAGACCGACTCCCCGAAGCCGTAATCACGCCACGGGCCGATCTGCCGGTACTGCAGCCACTGGTTAACCGCGAAGCTCATGAAGAACGCGAACAGGGAGAAGAAGATGCCGTAGACGAACGTCGGGACGTCGTCGGAGCCGACCAGGTTGACGGTGATCGCCACCCATGGTGCCGCACCGGCCACACAACCGAACCAGAACGGTGCGAGGTCGGCGGGTCGCCGACCAGGCGGGTTGCTGCGCTCCTGCACCCAGCCGAACAGGATCATCGCTACGTTGGCGCCGATGATCGTGATGATCGCGCTCACCTGGGTGATGCCCGCGTACATCGCGACCAGGACGACCATGATGGTCGAGCTCAGGCTGTACTCCAGCCACCGGAACGGGTTGACGCCCCGCGCCAGGCAGCGTTCGTAGGTGCCGCAACGCCTGAAGCCGGGCGAGATCACACGCGGTCGCTGACCAGGGAGTCTTGGCCGGGGCCATCGTCTCGGAATCGTCTTGGCCCTCCCGGCCAACACTCAAAAACATGCCGTGAACTGCGGTAATGCTGGTGCGCGATACTGGGATTGAACCAGTGACCTCTTCCGTGTCAGGGAAGCGCTCTCCCGCTGAGCTAATCGCGCGGGTGTAAATCGGAGGTGGAGACGGGAATCGAACCCGTGTGCACGGCTTTGCAGGCCGTTGCCTCACCACTCGGCCACTCCACCGTTGGGGTCTGATGCCAACTGCACCCTCCGAGCGGATGACGGGATTCGAACCCGCGACCCTCACCTTGGCAAGGTGATGCGCTACCAACTGCGCTACATCCGCAAGCCCGGGCGAGGTCGTCGCCCGCTGCGAAAGTTGACAATAGTCCACCGAC
>Ga0315288_10011877_pt1 | contig 10954 bp, 8 predicted proteins | sample YL17G11_20_MG_FD_203454 | JGI IMG/M metagenome (GOLD analysis project Ga0315288, IMG submission 203454) | Sediment microbial communities from Yellowstone Lake, YNP, Wyoming, USA - YL17G11_20 | ecosystem: Environmental > Aquatic > Freshwater > Lake > Sediment | place: USA: Wyoming | collected...
TAATTAAAAATAATAAAATCTATTTTGAAATATTTGATATTTATTTTACAATCATTAATATAACCCTTGAGATAATTTTCAGGAAATTTACATTTTTTATTATCTGGTTGATAATTTATATAAAATTCAGAATATTTATCCATAATTCGAGATGATCCAAATGCAAGTTGGTCACATAAACCATATCCGTTGAAATTCGGCATATTGGTAAAATAAATCATATAATTTTTTCCATAATAAGTGGGTATAGATAATGAATCATTATCATTCAATTCTAAAGGTAATCTTGATCGAAATATTAGATCTGGTCGTATTCTTATAACAACATCATATTTAAAGTTATTTGAATGTTCATATTTCTTTTTGAGTTCATTACATTCATAAATTTTTTTAAACATTAAAATAGTATTTTTTGGTAATTCAAACTTGACATTTTTTGTGTATTTATCATCAGATAACATGGTAGCAATTGGGTTCATTTTATTAATAAATGATTTTATTTTTACTTTATCATCTTCTTTATCAAAGCATGCGAAAATATCTGGATGATATATATCGAGGATGTACTTTTTTATAGATGGATAACATTCGTCAAAATCTCGTAATTGTCCAGATATACACAATGCTACTTTTACATGAGCCGTTTTTTGGTTATCCATTGTTTCTTTATATTTTGAAACAGAATATTTATAGGATAATATCCTAACCAAAAGTAATAAATAAACAAATAAACAAAAATATAAAACTACCCATATTTTACTAATCATACCTATTAATAATTGTGAAAATAATATTTATATTCTTAAAGTTAAAAACATTTTAATTACACATCCTTTCTAGATTTTATTTTTAATTCAAATTTACAAATAAAATCTGAACAAAGTGTATACATGATTATTATAATTCCATTAGGCGGACAAGGACAAAGATTTAAAAAAGCGGGTTACTATACTCCAAAACCATTAATCAAAGTATTTGGTAAAGAAATTATATTTTGGTTATTGGATAGCTTACAGCTAAAAAATCATGTAATCATAATGCCATATAACCAAGAACTCGAATATTATAATTTTGAGGACCGTATAAAGCATAAATATCCATCAATTGATATATTCTTTTACAAACTTAATTCAAATACACAGGGAGCAGCCGAAAGCATACTATTATCCCTGCAAAATTATCCTAAAAATATTGATACAAATATAATATGCCTTGATGGTGATAATTTTTATGATATTGACATCATTGATTATTGTTATAAATCACAAAATAAAAATACGGTTATTTGTTTTAATGATGAAACAATCGAACCAATATATTCATATGTGAAAATAGATGGTAAAAACATAACAAATATCGTTGAAAAGGAAAAAATATCAAATTATGCTTGTTCTGGATGTTATACATTTGAAAATGGTAACATATTAAAACAATATTTAAAAAAAATAATAGACAACAATATTACTCAGAAAAATGAATTTTATACGTCAGGCGTTATCAAAGAAATGATTATGGATGGTATACAATTCTCCCCACTTATTATAAAAAAAGAGAATTTTATTTGTTTGGGAACACCAATACAAGTTAGATTGTTTTGTAATAATTTTCCACGCATTAATGCTATTAAAAATACAATTGAAATCGAACCAAAAAGAATATGTTTCGATCTTGATAATACACTCGTTACATATCCTAAAATACATAATGATTATACTTCTGTTGAACCAATTCAAAAAAATATTAATTTTGCTAAATATCTCAAAAAATTGGGTAATATCATCATTATACATACTGCTAGACGCATGAAAACACATCATGGAAATATTGGAAAATTAACAATGGATATTGGATATATCACATTAGATACCATCAAAAAATATAATATCCCATGTGATGAATTATATTTTGGAAAACCGTATGCTGATGTATATATTGATGATAATGCTGTTTCTGCATATAGTGATTTAGAAAAAGAATTAGGATATTATGATTCTATGATCGACCCACGTTCATTTAATTCAATAGAAGAAAAATCATTACCAATCATTCGCAAAAAATCAGACGATTTAAAGGGTGAAATTCAATGGTATTTGAACATTCCATCCACTATCAAAGATATGTTTCCTTTATTGGTTAATTATGATACAGAAAATTATAAATGGTATGACATGGAAAAATTAAATACAATCACTATCAGTCAAATGTATTTATCTGGCGAATTAACAATCGATATTCTTGATCATATCATTGGAAGTATTACTCGAATTCATAATTCGGTAGAACAACCCGTAATATGTATCGATATATATCTTAATTATTGTAATAAAATGAAGAAAAGATACGATAATTATGATTACTCGCAATTTACAAATTCAAATGTTATTTATAACAAAATAATGACTAAATTGGGAGAATATGAAAAAAATAATTGTGGTCATATTACTCCAATTCATGGTGATACGGTTCTAACCAACATAATGATCAATCAATTCAGCAAAATTAAATTTATCGATATGAGAGGCAAAGTTGGAGATGTTATTACAATTTATGGTGATATGTACTATGATTGGGCTAAATTGTATCAATCCTTAATTGGATATGATGAAATACTACAAGATCATAATGTTAATATCGAATATAAACGAAATTTAATTAAACATTTCGAATCTTTTATAATGGCCAAATTCGGTCAAGAAAAAATAAATCACATTAAATATATAACAGCATCGTTATTATTTACATTGATTCCATTACATAACAATTCCAAATGTTCTAAATATTATGATTTAATATCAACTATAATTAATATCGATGATTGATAATAGTCCTTTATTGTTGATTTTGATTTTTAATTTTAACAACCCATAAAAATTGAAAATCCAACTTATTAAATAATATACAAAATCAATCACAATACACCATGTAAATCATGAATCTAGACAATATTCTTTCAATCTATGATACGTCGCAAACATATGAAACCCTGTTAAACAATATTCATAAATATAATCCGAAAGTAACATCTAATATTCGAGATTTTATTGTCCAGCTATTACTTTTAAAATTTAAACTGAATTGTCTCAACTATTATGTTCTTGTAGTTGATACCAAATCATATGAATATCTTCGAAGAATGTTCACAAAATCTGATATAATGTATGTCGGTATTGTAGAAATTTATGATCTCAATGCAGCCAAATATCAAATACATTTACCATGTATCTACTTTATTGAACCAACTGTCGAAAATTTATCTAAAATTGCAGAGGATATATCTGAAAAGTTATACACACAATATAGTATATGTTTTAATGGCACTTCTGAAAATTTGCGACAAGATCATGTATTCAAAAAAATTAATTTAAAAAAAATCACTCTATTAGGAGATTTTTTGACATTTAATATGATCAATGAAAATATCTTATTGCATACAAGTTTAGACAATTTGGTCGAATTTTTGACTTTCTTTAAATTTGAACCAGTTATGCACTTGACAGAAAATTCACAAAAATTAAAAAACATATGTGAAAATATAAATAAACAAATCAAAATCAAAAATCCAAATAGTTCATTAATTATGCTAGAAAGATCATTTGATATATTACCATTGTTATTATATTCATTTACCATTGAATCATTATATGATGAATTGATCAATCAACAAACTTTTATATTTGAAGCAAAAAAAAATAATGGAGAATTCCATAATGAAAGTTTTGATATCAAAGATGATTTACTTTTCAACAAACATAAACATGAACATTTTGTTGATATTCTTAACTTGATATATGATATAACACATCAGGAAAAAAATGATGTTGTGAAATATGAAGAACAGGAATTGATGGTGTATAAGAGGAATGAATTAAGTAAACATAAAAGTTTAATTGATATTGAAATGGAAAATGCTGATATGGAAATTCGTAAAAAGTTGAGAGAAAAAAAACAAATTGAAAATGAAAAATATGTTAGACATTATTTCAAATATATCAATATGATTAATAAATTAACTGAAATATGTAAGGATAAAAATATAAGAGAAGCATCATTAATACAACAAAGAATTATTTTTGGAGAAATTAGCACTTTGGGTGAAATATATGCATTATTTGATAAAACTTTATTCGATAACAAAGTCAAAGTTAGAATATTGGTATTGATGTGTTTGAAATATCCTAAATATATTAAGCAAATGAATCCTGCGAGGATATCGCCGGAAATTATTGTAAAAACACAACAAATAGTGATGAATTTACAGGATAAATTTAAGACTGAAGTTTTTGACAGTAAATATGTAGAATTATTAAAAGAAAATAATGATAATTATGATACATCTCTCTATATTCCGAAAATTTGCCACATTATTGAAAATGCATTGATCAATGTTTATCATCTAGAACCATTTGATATCACACACACTTATGAATTCCGACGACAAAAATCCACATCTCAACACAAGAAAAATAAAACTTTAATAGTTTATGTTGAAGAGTTTATGACATATTTTGAATTAAATTCCATTCAAAATATGATGAAAAATAAATATCCACATATTAATCTAGTAATAGTAAGTGATAGTATTAAAAATTATAATGATCTATTTTAATTATTTTGTGATGTCATTAATTTCTGCATCAAACTCATCTTTACTAATAACACCATCATTGTTTTTATCAAATTCCTTAAAAGATTTATCCTTCAATCCATCTACCAATATTTTCATTTTCTTAACTGTTGTATCCAATTCATCTTGTGTATGGTCTAAACTTTCTGCTGTTCCTTTAATTTCTGTCACATTTTGACCAATAGATGTATTAAATTGATTAAACATATCACCAGCAGATGTCAAATTTTGAATCAATTCTCTGGAACTATTATATAATTCTTTTAATTTATCTACTTGGATTTTCAATGTGGCTAATTGTGTTTGATTTTCTTTATTGGATTCTTGTAATTTGCCATTTTCATTAACAAAAACATCTTTGGTTGCTTCTAATTCTTGAATTTGTTTAATGTTTTGATCAATGGATTCTTTCAACATCACATTATCATTGGATATAGACTGTTGTAATGATTTCATGGAATTTAATGTATCAATTAATTTTTGATTTTCTTGAACATAAACAACATTTTGATCTCCCAATTTAACTATTTCTTTCTTTTCATCATCGACAATTTGTTCATATTGTTTTACTGTGGATTCATATTGTGATTTTAATTCCGATAATTTTGTTAATTGTTGTTCACTTTTTTTGACAGATTCAATTAATCTATTGTTTTGTTCAATGTATGCATTTTTTGACTTTTCCAACTCTGTAATATTGCCAGATAGTTTGACATTTTCTTGTGAAAATATAACTACATTGTTTTGCAACTTTTCAACATCCTTTCTGATTGCGTTTTGAATAGTTATACTATCAAATAAACTAAAGGCGGAATTTACTGTCCATAATGATCCACCAATAATTAATACAATTCCTGTTGTACTACCAACAACAATACCAGCAATAATAGCAGCAATGCCGGCTAATCCACTTGTACTTGATATAAATATTTTAAAATTTCTATAGACACCTGCTAAAAAATTCATTGTTGTTCTTATATTTACCAAACACTAAAAATTTTAGAGGAAATTATTTATTATTGATTAAATTATTATATGATAAATTAATAAAATTTAGAATCGAAGTAATCAATTTTATCATAATTTTCTTCGTAAATATCATCATTCTCAACAATATCTTCATCTTGAATTTTGCTATTGTTATTCTTATTTCCATTGACATTAATTGTTGGTTTGGTTGGTGATTGTTTTAATGCAATTTTACTAAATAACATATCTGGATGAACAATATTATTATTTATACTTTTTGCACTTTTTGCACTTTTTGTACTTTTGATTGATTGTTCAGGTTTGATATCATCTGGAATAGTAAAAGTACCAAATTCGTTCCATTTCCAATCCTTTGCAACCTTATGTGTCATTTTCTGTTTCTTTTGACGAAGATTTTCAACAATCTCACTAAAACACTCAACTGTTTCAATACGTCTCTTATTGTAATCTTTCTGCCACAACTCAAAATGTTTTTCTTCTAATTCACTTTTGCTTGATCTCAAAGTGCAATTAATACATGTACATGTTTGGGATGCACATGTATTAAATGTATTTTGTACACCTAACTCTGTGGCTTTTTCCCATGATTTGATCAATATTGTTATTTTTTTTATACTTTGATTAATTGTTGCAAATGTATCGGAATTTTCACGTTTGATCCAAAAAGCGGATTCATGTACACAAATGTATTTGATTCTATTTTCTAATTGAATTTGATAGTCTTGCATACAATTATGAGCATCGTGAAATGCCTTATTTATTTTGACATCAATATCCATTATAACAGGTATTGGTTTCTTATCTTTTGATAATGAAGTGTTCAATGTTGTCTCTGAAGTCATAATAGTTGATGCCAACTGTAATACATCCGATAATTTTTCAAACAAAATCATTATTTTTGTAATATCTTTCCATTCTGCATTTGTTTGTGTATTTGTGAATTTTTGTTTGAATTCCCTAGCTTGTCTGAGAAAGACTTTTTTATTGTTGCTAATTTCTTCCATGTTTAAATAATACTTGAATTATTTGTCGCTGGTTCTATTTTTAATAACATAAGGGCTTCAGACAATTGTAATTTCAATTTTTTTACATATGTCTAAAAAAGTTGAAAAATAATCTATCTATTACAGCTATTTCCTTATTATTCTATCATCAAACATCCAGTCAATATGTACAAGTTAAAACATCTTAACCATACGACCATCGATAATCTCAAAGATCATTTACTCAATTTTTCTCGTATTACAGAACACGATATTAGAAATATCTGGAAGAAGCCTGACGAAGAATATCTTGATGACTTTTCAAAACTGGTCTATAGTTTTTACATTCCATTATATCAAAAAATGATTTTTAGGTATAGAAACGGAGGAAACTCTGCACCAATGTTGTATAAAGGTTGTGATCCATGTAATCAATATCTATTAGGAAAATATTTTGGATTATGTACATCAAATAGTGGTCAACAAAATGCATCAGATATAATTGAATTTATGGCTTGGCTTAAATCGTCTGCTATGATTTGCAAAGATTATGTTGGAATAAATAAATGGAAGGTTGTAAATGAAATTGAATTATATTTTATGTTAACAGGAGAACAGCAGAATAATGTGATTGATATGTATAATAAAAAAGTAATAGATGGATATAATGAAATGACTAATACAAAATAAAATTGATTTATGAAGTACATAAATAACTTATTATCAATGTAATTAATAAATATACCATGAATAATACCAAAGATAGTCTAGTTCAAATATTTGCTAAAATCAATGGCATCAAATGTCTAATATTTGATGATGAAACCATAAATTTTATTAGTTCGATATTAACAAATGTTGAATTATCAAATAATGAAATATTCTTATACGAAAAGATATCAGATAAAAATGTCAATAAATATACATATATGAATGTCATTTACTTTGTTAGACCAACACTTGAAAATATTAATATGTTAATAAGTGAACTATGTCAACCCAGATTTAAAGAATATTATATTTATTTTTCGAATGGTGTTAGTGATAATTTATTGAAGGATTTAAGTAAAGCAGATAAATATAATGTTGTTTGTACGGTTGAAGAATTGTATTTGGATTATGTTGTTGACAATGTTAATAATAATGGTAATAGTGGTAATCTTGGTAATCTTGATTCATGGCATTTAAATCTGCGAAAATGTACATCAGAATTTGATCTCAAAAATAATAATAAAATAAATAGAATTGTTGAAGGTATCAATGCATATTTAATATCCAATAATATTACCCCTTTGATAAGATATCAAAAATCATCTTTAACTGTTAAGGATATTTGTAGTAAATTAAATAAAAGTAAAAGTCATGATCTGAAAACATTATTATTAGTTATTGACAGAAATGAGGATTATCTATCACCATTGTTAACATCATGGACATATAAAGCAATGATTCATCAGTATTTTACATTAAAAAATAAAACAATTGATTTAACATTGATAAATAATGAATCAGTCAATAAGTTACCTAGTAAAATATTATCATTTGTGTCGGATGATTTTTATTCGACAAATATCTTCACTGGTTATGGTGAAATATGTACTGAAGTTGAAAAATTGGTTAAACAACATAAAATCTATATTGATAAAAGCAAAAATATGACAACCACTAACGACCTAAAGTCTATCATCTACGATATACCTAAAGCAAAAAAAGAATATAATATATTGGTACAACATTTAACTGTGTTGCAGGAGATACAAGGTAAAGTTAAACAGAGAAACATGATAGACTTATCGGCATTGGAACAAAATATAATATGCTCAAATAATAAAAAAGAAATGTATGACAAAATTGTAGAATACTCTAAAAAGGGTGAGATGGATGATTTAGTTAGGATTATCATATTGTTTGCTTTAAAATATGAAAGTGATGTACCAATGATAAATTCATTGAAGGAATTATTGGGGAAGTTACATGGGAAAGAAAAGGGGGATGTCAATTCTAAAATAATAGATTTTATGTTGTTGTATGGAGGTGCAGTTGCCAGATCCAAATCAAATGATATATTTAATAATAAAAAATATATTACGAATATAACACACACAATAAAAAGAGAAATTACAGGTGTTGGTAATGTATTTCAGCAATATGAACCATATATTGTTAAATTAGTGAATGATGCATTGAATAATATATTATCGGTTAATGATTATCCATATATTAATAATGATAATATGGTTGGTGCGCAGATTAATAAAATTATTATATTTGTTGTTGGTGGTACTACTTATTATGAAGAATATAGTATCTATAATACATATAAAAAAAATAATAATCTAAATATTTCTTTAGGCGGAACATTTATACATAATCCTGTGACTTTTTTGGAAGATATAAATTGATTTGTTAATTTTATTTTGTTTATGTTAATTTTGTTTATGTTAATTTTATTTTGTTTATGTTAATTTTGTTTATGTTAATTTTGTTTATGTTAATTTTGTTTATGTTAATTTTGTTTATGTTAATTTTATTTTGTTTATTTTGATAATATTATTATTGTTATTAATATTATTAAATGAATCAGGAAAATTATATAAAATTTTACAGTATTATAAATGATTTTTGTATACAAACAGTTACTGATTCTTGTGGGGTGATTTATGGGTTTTTGGAAGAGGTTAACAATCAAGAAACAAGTAATGGGGATGAGAACAATGATGAAGTAGATAGTAAAGGGGTGAGCAATGAGGGAAGCAATGAGGGAGTATGTGATATAGAAGAAATCAATGGAGGAAATCAAGATAATACTAATGGAGATAACACAAATCCATCACTGTCTGTAACAATTGCGACTGTTGTTCTTTCTAACAATGATGACAATGTGACAAAATTATTAATTGATTATTTGAATAAGATGTGGCATTGTTATAATCAAAAAACAAGTGATTATATTGTTAAAACAATTGATGATTTGTTGGAATTAAATATAATGAATCATCCATTATGTATTTTTACATGGATTTTAGAGTGTTGTCAATTTTTGATTTCATCTTTTCCCTATTTTAAAACAGATGATATTGAAACATTTGAGGGATTTCAGACAGGGTTGTTGGATTATTTTACATTATTGTTGGATTATAATACAAATGAATCATTAGAGAAACAGGTGGATTTGGCATGTGATTCTGATTGTGTTGTATGTGAATATAATTCAGATGATGATTTTGTTAAATATGATTGATTGTGTGGTGATGGATATTATTATCGTGGTGTCTAATTTATAATCATATATTTATATTTCATTGTTTGGTTTCTGGTTCACTATGAATCACCCATTTATTTCTTAATGGATTAAAGTGATAATAAACTTCTTCATAATAATGTGTAATGGCATGAACTCCACATGCGATAGATAAAAGTAAAACAAATAAGATTAACATTTCTTTAGACACACTACGATAATTTACAATTATCATAATGACGGCAATTGCCAACAATAAACCATTTAGACATGCTCCGATAAAACTTGGTCTCATAATATATATATAATTTATAGATATTAATTTTCTAATAATAAAAAATTTGTTATGTATCCAATTTCATCACAACATGAGAATGATTTTTGATGACAATATTAATCACCAATGGTAAATGATCTGATGGAAAATCCCTTGTTGTTAATTCTATTGGTTCATTGTAATGCATTGTTTTGGTATATAACGTCGGATTGTAACCATGGACTAGATTTGTTGAAAATACATTATCTAATCTGCTAATCATATGGTTTAAATTGGCTTTATATTCATCATGTTCATATCCAACAAATGTACCTTCTATATGTTTACCAGTCAATGTGTGTGCATGTTGGCCTAAATCTTTCAATTCATTTGTTAATATTTCTCTTTGTCTACTACCATCTTTATCTGGAAAAAAGTTAAAATCACCACTAATAATATATTCATCACCATTGGCAATTGTGTTAGTAATTTCCAGTAATTTAAAGCATGATCTTGTTTTTAATTCTTCTTCCATGCCAAAATGAACATTAAAAACCCAAAATGGTTTAGTGTTGACAACTACTTTGGTATCATGGACTGGCATAAATTGGGTTCCTACAACAATGTATCCACTACTAGGTGTAGATGTCCATGATTCTGATACAGTATTTGGAGTTTCTGATAACCATCTTTTAACTGTTTGGAGAGGATAGAATTTTTCTGGTTTGTATAGTATAGCCTGTCCAAAGGCCAATGGATGTGCATTACGATATTCTAAAATGTTACTATATTGCGGAAATAAGGCCAAAAAATGATTAACACTGATGGTATCCGGAAGTTTTCTCATTTCCTGCAAACAA
>Ga0315288_10011878_pt1 | contig 10952 bp, 7 predicted proteins | sample YL17G11_20_MG_FD_203454 | JGI IMG/M metagenome (GOLD analysis project Ga0315288, IMG submission 203454) | Sediment microbial communities from Yellowstone Lake, YNP, Wyoming, USA - YL17G11_20 | ecosystem: Environmental > Aquatic > Freshwater > Lake > Sediment | place: USA: Wyoming | collected...
GATGCAACATCCGATCTTTTTTTATCAATGGATTTTATCAATTTATCATTGAAAAAACCAGCATTATCTGAAATTGCGTATGAATGCATCCAGCAAACGTATGATCAGATTGAGGATCTCGGTGTTATGGGGGCATGCAGTTTTATTGCGATGCTTGGGAGGGTTTTTTATTGTCATCTCCCAATGCCACGAGCCGGGTGACATAAACGTAGGTACAGCCATACGCAGATAGGCAACTACCCTGATTTCCTGCCTGGTAAGCTCCGTCTTCTCCAAAATCTAGAAGTTGTCATTACGGTTTTAGGCTTCAGCCTGATCAAGAGTAGGAGGTGCCCCAGACTTGCTTGGGCAGGATCGGCTGCGCAGGACCGGCAGTTGGTTGAATAAAGGCACGTTGTGGTACAGGGGCCTTATTTCCCTATTTTTCCTCCCGAGTGCGGACACAAACCGCTGCTGGCCCCCGGCCCTCTCCTGAAATCAGGAGAGGGCCGATTGAGGTGGCCTAAGAATCACTCAAAATATGCCCTTGCCGCGGTTGCAAAATCCAGCTCCAGACGCTGCGATCCGCGGGAGATCACCGTCTTATTTGTGCCGAAGTCCTGAAAACAGTAGGAGTTATCATACCGGGGATACGGTCCCAGATCGATCTCCTGCCCGGCGACCTTGAGCGGCCCATCCCATGCCACCTGAACGGTGCCAAGAGAAGGCGATTCGTAACGCACACAAAAGCCTTGGCACTGCGGCACGATGCACACCTTCGCTTTCTTCATGGCACAGACAAACCCTTCGAACGATCCATATTTGTCACTGCTGCCAAGCTCCACGATCCAGACATTCTTCTTCCCGAAGGCTCTAAGCTCATACTCAGATTCCCAGCAGGGGGGAATGAAGGAATAAAGGGCCACATACCCGTCCCCGCGGGTGCCGAAGGTCCACCACCCGCAGCTCTTAACCTCATCGAAGGCCCACTGGGGGAAGTATGCATGCGTGTAGGGTTTGACCCCCAGCAGCAGGAAGACCAACTCGACCTCAAACAACTGCAAATCGCGGTCGTACTGGATGATACCTACATTCTTGTATAAGGCTGCGCGCGGCTTCCATCCGCCGGTGAACTCCTGCGGACTGAGCCCGCCCGGCGAGCTCGTAAACACGACCGCATAGGGATCGAGGCTCGCCTGCCAGATGTGCTCCTGGAGACCGGCCATGCCTTTCTGATGGTCCTGGGCACCGGAGAGCTGATAGGAAGGGGTACGATAGGTGTAGGTGCTTACGGTCTCCAGGCATACTCCTTCCGTCACGTCCTTGATCTTGTTGCTGTACTCGCTCAAGCTCAATCCGCGCAGCTGTGCCGCCAAATTGAGGAAGTCGACGAGCACGGCATCGTTGAAGATCAGAGCCGGGTCCAGGCCATACGTCTCCATTGTCTGCATCGAGGTCTCGATCACGGGGGAGGCCGCCGGGGCGGATATCCCCCACCAGAACATAAGATCCGTTAGGCTTTCATACCCGAGGCCATAATTCGAACCATCGAAGACATTTATACTGCTCCGCTCCTTATGCTCATGGGAGGTGACTACTTCCGCAGCGATACCTTCCAGGATGGCGGGTGGTACGTAACGTTTGCTGGTGGCCAGGGCGACCGCGCCGAAGTTGCTGGAAGCCTGTGTGCTGTGCTCACCGATGCCAAGCAGAATCCAGGCCGCTTCCGAGGTGGAGTCACGCGAGGGGAGCTTGTCCCAGCCCTCCCCCACCTTTTTGTCATCTTCCGTACGGCCATGGGTCGTGGCATATGTCCCCTGGTAATAATTGTTGGCAAAGTCAAAGGCCATCAGGTCGACCAGCATGGCAGCCTTCGTTGCGACCGCTTCATCTTCGGCGAAGTCCACCAGGTTGACGAGCGCCGGCAAATCTTCGTTGTAGTAGATGTTGGAGTGCCATTCCACAAAGCCAAAACGCCCCCGATTATTGAGCCAGGCTCTGAGATAGGGAAGCGCATGAGCGACATGCTCCGCGCCCGTCAGGCCGGAATTCGGGAAGACCTCGTCCCGGTACAACTGGCCGGCGAGGAGCTCGGCGGTATGGAAGAGAATCTGGTGGTTCTCCGTCCACATGATCATGGAATCCTCATTGGGCTCGTCAAACCAGTACTTGAAATTGAGCACCGTTTCCTTGATCTTAGCCCTAAGCTCAGGGCTCAAACCCGAGGTTTCCCGGTCCAGATACAGCATGCGCATCAGGGTATTGAGCGGAAAGTCCGAACAATCCTTGCGGCTATTGATCTTTGCCAGAGCCTGATCCACGACAGCTTCGTTGACCGGGATGTTCATGGCGACATGTGCGGCCTGGGCATCGAGGCCAGCACTCGCCAGACTGTCTTGGAGATAGAGCGCCTGGCGGGCGAGAAACCCATTGGTTGGAACGATATCGCTCGGCTGGTTAAACACTTCTTGCTTGGGGGAGCTTGCACTCACGTTCTTCGTTTGCGCCTGGTGGCTCTCGCTGCATCCGTATGCCATGACGAGCGCTATGACTAGAAAAAGAATCGTGTTGTGTTTATTCATTAGTTGCCTCCTTTCCCCGTTTCAGGTATGCACATCCTCCATAGAGGACCCCTTATCAAAACGCATTCGATATATTTCATAATAAGGCCCAACAGGAGAGATGCAATGCCTTAGCATTCTTTTCCATCCCCGATTTCCCTCGATCCCCGCAAAGGCATTCGGCGGTACTCCTCTCCATAGAGGCCCGGGAGGCTAAAGGCCGCTCGCATCCCGGATCCCCCGCCTGAAATCCAGCTTAAGCCAGTGCTGCCCATGACTCACGGTGATCTCTTCCGGCGGGAACGGGGCAGAGCTATAGGGATTCTCGTAACGAGGGTACCCGTCCAGGGCGATAGCTTTGCCCTTGACCCGCATTGCTTCATCCCAGCCGAACTCGATCAACCCCTGGGAGGGTGAGGCATACCGGATACCCTCGCCGGCGAAGAAAAGCCTTGCTTGGAGGATACTCCGGATGAAATCGTCGAATCTTCTATCCATGGCAGCTCTGCCCATCTCGCATACCCAGATATTGCGGGTGCCTTCGGCAATCACCTCCCGGTGTGCGTATTCCCCCGCCTCGCGCCAGCGGTAGCCGTTCCGGGAATACAACGCGATATAGCCATTCCCCTTGCGACCAAAGATCCACCCCCCCTCCTCCCTGACCTCATCGAACTTGTCCTGTGGAAACCAGGCGTGGGTGAAGAAGAGCCTGTTGGTTATGTAGATCCCCGGCAGGCGGGAGATGCGGTAGACCGCTATAAGGACATTCTTGAACTGGGCCGTACGCGGCAAGTTGCCTGAGCCGATCCAATACCCGGCCGAGGTGTCGCCTGTATGCCCGGGATGGGTGGAAAAGCACACCGCCTCGGGTGAAAGCGTCGCCTGCCATATATGCTGCTGATCCCCGCCATAGCCTTTGCGGTAATCCTGGGCAGAGCTCAACATATAGTCCGGTGTCCTATAGGTGTAAATATTCACCTCCTCGCGGGTGTTGCGCGTGATATCCTTCTCAAGGATACGGCTAAAGATCCTGTCAAGCTTCGTTTGACGCAGGATATCGATGAGGAGCTTCTTGGATTTGAACATGCTGAAGAATTGGTTCTCCCACCAGCGGTAACGATCGAAGAGATCAAAAACCCGGGCGAAGGTCAAGGGGTGCGTATACGCCTCCAGGGATAAGAGGATCATGACATCTTCCGGGTTCTTGAGATTTAAGCCCCACTTGTCCGCCTCCTTGATCTTGATCCCCATGCGCTGCCGATTGATCATCTCCGTGCGCTCATAATCATTGGCAATCTCGGAGATGACCTGCGGCAGACGGTAGCGTCCACTCAAGGCCAGACACACGGCGCTCATATTGTCCAAGCCGGAAAAGACCCCCATCCCGAACATGAGCTTCGCAGTATCGGTTGTCGATTCTTTCCCTGCCGACATCTTCTCCCGGGTATAGCTTCTCCCATGCGTGCTCCCAAAGGTCCCGTGAAAGCTGTTCAATGCCATGTCCATGAAGAGGAGGTCAAGGACCATCATCGACCAGCGGAGGATGATGGGATCGCGGCAGAAATCGACGAGGTTGATGAGAGCGGTCAGGTCCTCGTCGTAATAGATATGGGAGAGCCATTCGCTAAACCCGGTTCGAAAACGCAGCTCGAGCCACTTGAGAATCCTCGGCCTGGCCTTGAGCATTTTCTCGTGCCCGGTCATGCCCGAATTGGGGAATATGGTATCCGAGAACAATTGTCCGGCAAGGTATTCGTTACAGGAGAACATGATCTGGTGATTCTCGGTCCAGCTGCACATGGAATCGATCCCCGGCTCGTCCGGCCAATACTTGAAGTTGAGGATGGTTTGCCGTGCTTCGGAAACCAGTTCTGTGCTGAGAAGGGGGCTCTCCTGGAACTGGAAGAGCAGGCGCATGATCCCGAGCATGACGAAATCGGAGCAGTCGTAGCGGTCATTGATATAGGTGAGTGCCGCACGTATGATCTCCTCATGGATCGGCGGCTGATGTTTATAAAGGCGCACCAGCTCATAGAAGAATCCCTTGATGCCTCGGGGGGAGGGGTTCTTGATGACATGCGCGAAGAATGCCTCGCGCCGCTCTTCGTATGCGACGGCAATAGGCGTCCAGGCATAATTATCCTCGTGTCTTTCCCGCGGATAAGCAGGTGGCGGTGTGGGCACATCTTTGAACACAAAGTCGGTCACACTCGTGGTATCGAAGAAAGCATGCCTGAACACTGGCTCGTTGTTTTCATGCCATCCCATGGTCTACTCTCCGATGAGAACTTTTCTCAATTCCATCTCCTCCCGCAAGGCATCTGCCGGGATCTCCGCCCCCGACCGCCGTTTACCAAGAAAATCCTTCAAACGTGCATGCAGCATGGGGCTCAAGGGGTAGCGGGTGGCGGCATAGAGACAGATTAGGAGGAAAACCACGGGAAGGACGGCAAAGACAATCCTGAGCGTGAGGATGAACTCAGGACTCTGTACCTGTTTCACCATGGTGGTCACCCCCCCGACGACCTGCTTCTCAGGGGCCTTATATCCTGCCAGCGAGATGGCATTGGAGATGATGAAGATAGCCAAGGCTGAACTCAGCTTGCGCATGAAGGTGAAAAGCCCGGAGTACATCCCCTCCCTGCGCTGAGAGGATTGCAGTTCATCGATGTCGGGGATGTCCGGGAAGATCGAATAGATCATGACGATCACTCCGCCGGTACCTATGCCGACAAAGCTTGCGAATACATACATAGCTGCGATTGGCATCCCGGGACGGATGAGGAAGCTAAAGAGCATGGTTATCATCCAGACCAGGGCGCCAACCATGTATCCGGTCTTCTTGCTGGTATGTTTGCTGAGCTGGTAGAAAAAGGGGATGGCGACGATCTGGAGGATGAGCATACTGCCGAGCACATAGTTGGTCTGATTCCCCTGATGCAGATAGTAGGTCATGAAATAGATGACGATGGTCATGAGCGCATCCATGGCTACGAAGGCAAAGACATACATACAGAGTACCGCGATAAAAGATTTCATCTTGAAAGGCTCGGCGACCAGCGTCCTGAAATCGAGGGGCTGTTGTACGGGTTTGAAGTCCTCCCGCTCCCGGGTCGTAAGGAAGGTCGCCAGGAACGGCAGGGCAAAGAAGATGCCAAAGGCGATCGCCATGATGGTATACCCGGTCTTGACATCCGGGAAGAGCTTCACGATCTCCAGGGGCACTACAGCGCAGACAAGGGAGGAACAGGTCGAAAAGAAGATGCGGATCGACATGAGCGAGGTGCGTTCGTTGTAGTCGAGTGTGAGCTCCGCAGAGAGGGCGTTATAGGGAATCATCACCATGGTGATCACCGTGGAGAAGAAGACATAGGAGACGAGCATGTACACGAAGCGGTGCTGCTCCTGTTCGAAGTCCACCGGATACCACATCATAAAAAAGGAGAGAAAAATGAGCACGATCCCGAAGAGAAAGTAAGGACGTCTCCTCCCCCAGCGCGATCTCGTCCGGTCCGAGATGATCCCCATGAGCGGGTCGCTGATGGCGTCCCAGACCTTGCTCACCAGGAAGACGATCCCGGCCAAGGCTGGATTGATGCGTACGACATCGGTGAGGAAGTAGAGGTAATAGAACCCGATGATGACGAGCGACCCTCCTCCATAGATATCCCCTACGCCAAAGCCTATTTTCATTTTCAGCGGCAATCGTTCATTCGCAACCTGCTGCATATACCCTCCTCAAAAAGATCTTTACTGAATCAGGTAGTCGATGAATCTCTGGTCTACCTCCTCCCTCTTCCCCGTCACGGCCGAGCGGTACACGGACGCGATGACAGCCAGCACGGGGAGTGACTGCTCCACGGGGGTCAGGTAAGGTTGCCCTTCCATCACCCATTTCTGGAAGCCTTCCAGGCTCCGGAAAAGGGCATGCAGCCCTTTTACCGGGGGTTTCGCCTTCTTGATCCGGAGCCCCTTGAAACGTACCCAAGGCAATGCAGGCCCGGAATAGAGTCCCGTCCCATGGCTGCCGTAGATTTCTATCGTTACACGCTGTTCCGGAGTGGCGACCATGGAGCCTGTCACCTCCAGGAGGCCGCCGTCTTCCATCTCGATGATTCCCATGCACAGATCCTCCACCTCGACATCCTTGAACCTCTGCCGGGCTTTTGCCCCGAGGGCGGCCACGGGCTTTCTTCCATAAGCCCACAGGAGTATATCAAGGGCATGGCTAGCCTGGGTGATCAAGGTTCCGCCGCCGGAGGCCTCCAGGCATCCATGCCATGGACTGCACGAGAAATACGGCACCTCCCGATGCCAAGGCACATTGCACTTACCATACAGAATCTGGCCCAACTTACCCTCTTGAGAAGCATTGGCCAGGGCATAGCACCCCGTATCGTAGCGATACTGATAGTTCACCCCCACCTTCAGGCCCGACTTCCGCGCCAGGCGGCAGATATCGAGAGCGTCATCGAGTGTGGTCGCGATAGGCTTCTCACAGAAGACATGCGCCCCATACGCGAGGGCCTCTTTAATCATGGGATAATGCAGGGAATGCGGCACGGCGAGGTAGACCGCATCCGGACCGGCTTGGTTAAGCATCTCGCCGTAATCCGTAAAAGAGCGGGGGATTCTGAACCAGCGGGAGAACTTCCGCACCCTTTCCGCATTCACATCCACGCAAGCGCAGAGTTCGATCCCCCTATTGAGCTTGCCCGCCAGTGCCATAAAACGCGCGATGTCGCCGCAGCCTACGATTGCAAGACTCAGGTTCTTAGCCATGTCATCCACCTTCCTGCCCGCTGATCCACTGCAGACCCTGCATGATGAGCGCTTCCATTATCGGATGCTTGATTGTCGCAGCACAATGCCCCGGCCCAAGATAGCAGACCCTCCCCTGCCCGTATGTCCTCGTCCACACCACCGGCACCTCGCATCTTTGCTGATGTGCAGAAAAGTGGACCGTGATATCGTCCTTCACCTCATGCACATAGAGCTCGTCGTGGACGTGACATCCACCAATCGATCCAAATAGATCAGGCTGAACCTTCTTGGGGATGATTTCGAAATCCATGACCTTTGCATGGGAGAGGAAACGCCCACCAAGGAGCTCGAACCATCTCCGGCATTGCTTGAATGACGCCGTGGCAGAATGGATAGCAAGCAGCCCTCCCCCCGCTGCCACGAATCCTTCCAGGGCTTCGAGCGCCTGGTCCGGAATGTGCCGACGGTGGAGATAGACGACCACGGCATCAAAGATCCCGTCTATGAGCCGTGTCGCTCCCGCAATACCCTGTGCCGCTTCTACCTGATATTTAAGCTTCAGCATCCGATGCAGATACCATCTGGCCATAAGGCTCGGATGCACAATCCCGGAAGAGATCTCCAGAACCCGCTTTTTCATTCGCGCTCACCTTCATGAAAGTATGTACCCTTTTGGAAATCCGACCACACCGTTTCGAACCAGTCCTCCGTTGTGGGTAGAGGGCGAACATCAACCCATTTCGTATGTATCTTGCCCAGATCGTTGTACCAGACCTCGAGAATGACATGGTTCAACGAGGTATCAGGCCAACACCTAGCAATGCACACAGATGATCCAGTTTCCTGAACGATATCTGCCAGATCCCCTATAATGAAAGACCCCCGGCCTTGTGTATACCCCACCTGATCCGCTGGGGGACAAGGGGTGATTGGATGGTCAGGCGGGGTCTTAAAGCGGGAAAGGAGAATTCTGGCTGATTCCAGCAAGGCCCTTTCCGTGATGAGGAGATCCTCATTCTTGAGAAAGACGCTCAGTTCTCCAGAATGATTGATCCCGGCACCAGCGTGTTCCTTTTGCATAGCCTCATTTTCGTTGATGGCATTCTGATTGGCTTCGAGATTCCGAACAATCCCCATGGTCTTTGACATCCGCTCCTGAATCCTGCGCCGCTCTTCTTCCGGGTCGATGCAATGAGCGCTCTGCAAAACGCTCCGCAGGGTGTTCAGCATGTCTTCGATCTCAGTGTGCACGCTGCTCGCAAAGGCAGGAAATGCATGCGGCTGCTCATTTTTGCAGCGCCAGGCGATGCACTCGGCGGCGCGGAAAGAGCCGACTTGGCTGGAATTGAGGGCGCATCCGCCCGGGCGGTAGATACCGTGCGTGCCGTTGCACTCCCCGACCGGGAAGAAATTGCGGAGATTGGATTCCCACCAGAGGGAACCTTGGAGACCGCCGTTTAAATGCTGGTTGCAGACGGAAATTTCAAGGCACTCCTTGTTGAGGTCGATGCCATATTTGTGGAAGAGCTCATAGGCGGGATAATTCATGCGTCTCAGCCTTGCCACCGGGGATTCTGCAAGGGCATGGGAGCGTTCAAAATACTCTCGTATGAGGATGGGGAGATTTTCTGGATCAAAGTGATAACTGGGATAGGAGGGGTTCTGCTTGAAATCCAGGTATACCCGCCGGTGCTTCATCTTGGTTTCATAAGTGACGAGGAGATCAATCGAGGAGGAGCCGTAATCATCGATCTTGCGGACATCGAACGGCCACTGGTATCCTTTCAGAAACTGTGCGGTCAGGAGGGTTTCGGCCGACGGGAAGAAGGCATTCAGGAATTCCCGTTTGTCGGATCCATCGAGATCTGTGGAAACGTAGCGGGGCAGCACTTGCTGATAGCTCCCGGAGAGGTTCCAGCGGGGATTGAGCGACGCGATGCCGAACTGCGACTCGGTGAGGTTGTGCGCTACGGCACCGGCCTTGAGTGCGATGCCAAGCGAGCCGGTCTGGGAATGAGGATAAACACTGTCGGCATAGAGGGCCCCGGGCCCTCCTGTGCCATAGACTACATGCACGGCCTTGATTATAGTAAGGCCGAAAGAGTCTCTGCTTTTTCCATACTGATCGATGGCCAACAGCCCAACGATCTTCCGCTCTTGTTCATAGCTTTGCGTGAGAAGGCGAATCACCTCCATGCGGTCGAGGATAGGAATTCCAAGCTCGGCGACTTCCTCAAGCAGATGCTCGTACATCATGATGGATGTGCGGGGACCGGCAGAGGTGCCGCGCGTGTAAGGATCGTGATCCGTTTGGAAACCGGGGTAGTCCCCATAACGGTTATGTGGGAACGGCACACCCAGATGCACGAGGTGATGGAAACATGCAAGCGAGAGGCTGGCCTCGATGAGAGCGATGTCCCCATGCATGCAGCCCCCGGCATAGAGATCCCTGGCCATGCCGCTAGCGTTATCCCCCAGGGGAGCCCCTGGATTGAGCCGGTAATAGGTCTGCTTGTCCGATCCCGCATTGGCCGAGGTGCCAGCACCCAGGGCTTCGGTTACGATGAGGAGGTCATCCACACCAAAGCGTCTCAGGCATATCGCGGCATTCAGGGCTGCAGCACCCGAGCCCACTATGGCGACCCGCGTGACGATACATGGGACATCGAGCCCCTGTATGTTTATGGCCTCGTGTAACATCCCTAGAGCCTCCTGATATGGAACCCGCCGTCGATATCGAAAACCTCGCCTGTTGAATAGGGGAAATACCCCTGAACGATAGCTGCCACCGCCTTCCCCACATCGTCTGGTTTTCCCCAGCGCTGGATGGGGAGTAGGCCCTGCTCGATCAAACGGTCATACTTCTCTTTGACCGGCGTGGTCATATGCGTCCTGATTATTCCCGGCCGCAGCTCGAAGACGGTGATGTTTTCCTGCGCGAGCCGTGCGGCAAAGAGCTGGGTCATCATGGAGAGCCCAGCCTTGCTGATGCAGTAATCCGCCCGGTTAGTGGACACGGTATAGGCCGAGATGGATGAGATGTTGATGATATATGCGGGATCCTGGTGATTGCGCAGGAGCGGGACCAGGGACGAGACGAGGAAGAAGGGGGCGATAAGGTTCACCTTGAGGAGCGTGAGCATCTCCTCTTCCGTGAGAGCGAGGATATCCTTCCTCCCGGAGGTGGTGATGCCGGCGTTGTTCACAAGCACATCCAGCGCTCCGAAACGTATCGCAACCTTGTTCCTCATCTTTTCCCGGATGTCCTCCCGGGCGATATCGCCCTGGACATAGATACTGGATGACCCGGAGAGTCGTTCCAGCTCTGCGATAAAGGGCTGTACCTTGGACGCATCCCGTCTACCGCTCAGAATGATGGCGAAGCCCATCCGCGCGAGGGTACGGGCGATAGCCTTGCCGATCCCAGAAGTGGAGCCGGTGACCAGGGCTGCTTTGCGGATCCTCTCTGTTCCTTCTTTCATGCCACGGTCTCCCCCTCGATCAGTTTGCCCTCTATTTCAAGGTTCAATCTCCGGCTCGTACGGTGAATGATGTTATCCTTCAACCAGAGGGAGGCATAAAAACCCATCTCATACGTGGAGAGGCTGATGGTGGTGATGAGCGGTCTGAAGAGCTGCCGCAGAGGAG
>Ga0315288_10011880_pt1 | contig 10950 bp, 9 predicted proteins | sample YL17G11_20_MG_FD_203454 | JGI IMG/M metagenome (GOLD analysis project Ga0315288, IMG submission 203454) | Sediment microbial communities from Yellowstone Lake, YNP, Wyoming, USA - YL17G11_20 | ecosystem: Environmental > Aquatic > Freshwater > Lake > Sediment | place: USA: Wyoming | collected...
CCAGGGCGGGAAGGGAAGAACGGAACGAACACTCAAAGATACCACTTCTCAAAGATACAAGGATGACACTCGCGGGTTTCTCCCGTTATTCCAAGATAGGCTAAAGGGGGGTTCGGTTTCGTGTCCGGAAGAGAGCAGCCTGCTCTCGCGCGCGGCCTATCAACTGAAGGCCATACAGCGCGGGACTTCGGGGCCGCTCAGCGAGCCGTTGCGTGCGTTGCCGCCGTGATCAGCATTGGTGATAAAGCATATAATAACAGATGATTGTTAGCGTTACGTACATTGTAGCCCGCTTGCGGAAGTGCCGGGAATTGCCTAAATTCCGCCTCCATGCCTCCCGGTTGCCAATTTCTCAGCTCAAAGCGGGTCGCGGTCTGGTGAAACTCGGCTACGTACACAGCGTGCCATTTCCCTCGCTGGACGCGAACGTCGTGCAGGTGATGCAGATGTGCCGCGCGTTTACGCAGTGCGGACACGAGGTGACGCTCTTCATTCCGCGCGCGAAGCGCTTCGATTCGGATGAAGCGGCGCGGGCGGCGGCGCGCGACTTCTACGCGGGAGACTTGCCGTTTCGCGTGGAGTTCGTGCGGCGGGTGCGCGTTTTCGGACGGCTGGAAATGTTGGGCAGCGTGCGCTCCACTCTCTCGGCGATTCGGCGGGCCAGGCCGGATTTGGTTTACACTCGCAATCCGTGGACGATGCGCTTCTTGCCGCGGGCGGGAGTGCCGTTCGTGTTCGAAGTGCACGAAGAGCGCGTGCATCTGCGTGAGCGATTTCTCGACCGTTATTTGCGGCGGGCGATCGTGCGGGCTGCGCGCGCGCCGTCGTGCCTGATGGTGGTGGCGATCTCGGATGCGCTGCGGCAAATCTGGGAGGGCTTCGGCGTGCCGCGCGAGAAACTGATCTTCGCGCACGACGGCGTGGAAATCGAGATGTTCGACTCGCAGATGAGCACGGGCGAGGCGCGGGGGAAGTTGGGAATAGAGAGAGCGCGGCCTCTGGTGGTGTACACGGGTGCGCTGAAGGCGGATCGCGGGGTGGATCAGATGCTTCAAGCGGCGCGCGCGCTGCCGGACATGGAGCTTTGTCTGGTGGGCGGCAAGGACGAGGAAATTGCGCGCTGGAAAATGGAGGCGCGGCGGTTGGGAATCTCAAACGTGCGCTTTGCGGGCCGCCTGCCGCACCGCGAGATTCCGCTCTGGCTGGCGGCGGCGGACGTGCTGCTCATGATGTGGACCTCGCGCGTGCCCACGATTCGCGGCTGCTCGCCGATGAAGATGTTCGAATACATGGCGGCGCGGCGGCTGATCGTGGGGCCGGCCTTTCCCACGATTAAGGAAGTGCTGGAAAACGGCAAGGACGCAATTCTCTTCGAGCCGGATCGCGTGGACGCGCTCATTTCCGCCTTGCGCGAGGCGTTGACAAAGCGGAACGATTCTGCGATGCCCATCGCCGCGCGGGCGAAAGCGGAACGTGAGTATACGTGGAAGACGCGGGCGGAGAAGATCTTGGGGGAGATCAAGAGAAGAACCCCCCTTTTGTCCCCCCATGGAACGGGGGGATAACAATGTGTCATTCCGTTCGTCTGCGAACGGAATCCCTCGCCGATGATGTCAGGGATTCTGTTTCCGAAGACGGAAAACAGAATGACACGCACGCCTTGCAAACGACTCCACTTTCGTCCCCGCGTGAACGGGGGGAGATCAGTGGCGGTCAATGGCATAGCCGATGATGAACGAAAGGCGCGTGCCGTCCGGGTTGGTGGCATAGACCAGATTGAGGGGCACGCTCACGCCGCCGTAGTTGAAGGTTTTTCCCGCGCCGACCACCAGCGCGGTGGGGGACGTGTCTCCCGTTCCGGCGACGACATTGGGACCGAGTCCGAACTCCCAGCCGCTGGGGAAGCGGATGCCCATCGCCATGGTGGCTCCCGGAATCACCTTGCCGTATTCGACACCGGCAATGAGGGGCGTGAGCTGGACGACGAATTGCGGTCCGTCGCCGTCGGGGATGACCTGATACTCGAAGTGCCAGCCGAATTGGCTCAGCTGACGGCCGATGCCCTGGCGGTCGAGGTAGCGCGCGAGCGCGGTGTTGTCGAAAACGTAGGTGACACCCAGACGCGGGCCGCCCAGATTCCTTCTCGAGAAGATGACTCTTCGCTCACGGTCGGGCGGCGAAGCCAGTGCGCTGGTCAGACCCGCCGCCAATAACAGTGCGGCGAGGACGAGGCGGATGATGGGGTAGGTTTTCATTTTGCGATCCTTTCTTGCGGTTAAATTGGGACGGGGTTGCCTCCGCCCTGCTGGGTTCATAGTCAAGAGACGTGCCAGCACTACAAACCGCTTTGGATACTGCGCTTGGAGTTTTGCGGTCGCTTGGCTGCTGTGCGCTTCATCTCACAGAGTGTGCGCTGCGTCAGACAGAAGAACCCCCCTTTTGGGCCTGTCTTGAAATAGCGGAGATAGTCTGGGTATGTCATCCTGAAGGCCGCTCTTCGTGTCCTGCGGCCTGAAGGATCTCTCTTCGTTTCCTGTTTTGCCGAGAGATCCTTCACCCCCCTCGAAGACTTGGGGGGTTCAGGATGACAATCAAATATCAACCACGCACGATTATGGGATAAGCCCTTTTGTCCCCCCACTGAAGTGGGGGGAAAGAAGAAAATGATAGACACGCATACGCATCTTTACTATCCCGATTTTGCCGCCGACTTGGATGACGTGATTGCGCGGGCGCGGGCGGCGGGAGTGGAGAAGATCATCACCGCGGCGGTGGATCGCGCGACGGCCGGGCAGTGCATCGCCTTGGCGACGCGCTATCCGCAGGTGGTGTATGCGGCGGCGGGGGTGCATCCGTCGGACGTGGCGCACGTTTCGGAAGACGACTTGCTGTGGATTGAAGCCGCGGCGGGTGATCCGGCGGTGGTGGCGGTGGGCGAAATCGGCTTGGACGTTTACCGCGGCGAGACCAATCTGGCCGAGCAGGAAGCGGTTTTCGAGCGCATGCTAAGTTTGGCGCGGTGGGCCGGCCTGCCGGTCATTGTTCATCATCGCGCGGCGGGAAGGCGCACGCTGGAGATGGTGAAGGCGCAGGGGATCACGCACGGCGTGTTCCACTGTTTTTCCGAGGACGCGGAGTACGCGAAACGGGTGCTGGATCAGGGGCTGTGCGTCTCGTTTACGGGGAACATCACCTACAAGAACTCGCGGCTGCCGGAGGTGGCGCGGGCGCTGCCTTTGGAGCGCATTCTCTTGGAAACGGATGCGCCGTTCATGGCTCCCGTGCCCTACCGCGGGAAGCGCTGCGAGCCGGCGCAGGTGCGGGAAGTGGCGTTGAAATTGGCGGAGATTCACGGCGTGGCACCGGGCGAAGTAGATCTCTTGACGACGGCCGCGGCGCGCAGCGTGTTTTTTTCAGGATGAGCGGAAGCGGATCATGAAACAGCGAATCTTCACTCTGGAGGAAGCGCGGCGCGCGCTGCCGCTGGTGCGGCAGGTGGCGGAGGATTTGCAGCGCGTGGCCGATCAGATCGGAGCGATTCCCAACGGGATACCGTTCGTGTACGGGGTGGTGGCCGAGGACGATCTGCCGGACGACGCGCGGGCGCGGCTGGTTTCGCTGCGCGATCAGCTTCACGCGCTGGTTCGCGAATTGGGAGAGATCGGAGTGGCGTTGAAGGGATTGCAGCCGGTGTTGGTGGATTTTCCGTGGGAACGGGAGGGCCAGCAGGTGCTTCTGTGCTGGGCCGTGGGGGAGCCGGATATTCTCCACTGGCACACACCGGAAGGCGGCTTTCGCGGCCGGCAGAAGCTGTGAAGGCGGGCTTGTTGCACATTCTTTCACAAGGCTGCATCGGACAGGCCGGGGAGAGGCACGGTTCGCCTACCGGAGGGCCGAAGCCCGCCTTGTGGGTCACGGACGTTGGCAGATGCGAACGGGGCGGGTTTCAGTCCGTCTAAGCTGGTGTTTTTGTGCGGCCGGTTTGCCGGTGCCGGACTCGGGGGGAGGCTCGAAGTGGATGCGGAGAATTTGAGCAAAACACGAACAATACTTGACAAGAAGTGGAGGTACGGGTATATTTACTATCCCTAATAAGCGTAATAGCAAATGGGTGGCTTGTGCCCGATTCGCGGCGCAGCCATGATAATTCTTCGGTGTGAGAGGAGAGGAGACCAGGATGAAGTGTGCACGAGTTATTTTTGCCGTCATCGCGCTGGCGTGTGTGGTCGTGCCCGTCTATGCCAACAGCGCGTTCATGGCGTTTGACGTGGCCAATCAGAAGATGTACGCCATTGTGCGGGGCGACTACGGTGAGGAGATTTGGGCCGAAGTCACCTACCTTCAGTCGGACACGGGAGGGTATATCGGTCAGTGCATCATACTCTGGCCGAGTCCGGATCAGTGTGTGGCGGAGGCTCCCTTGCGGCCGGTGGATCCGGGTCGGGCGACCAACATGGACGACGGTGAGGAGAACGTGATCGCGGCGCAGATCGTGCTCTATACGGGCTCGGACCGGACGGAGAGCTACGACACGCTGACGGTCACCGACACTCTGGTGGCGCACGTGGACGAGATCACGCAGGAGGGGCACTACTCGTACCGGGCGGAGACGGGCTGCGTGCCTATCATGCCGGACACGATCCACATCAACACTGCGTTCTGCGCGTGGGTCTGCCACGGGTCGTACGTGATTCCGATTTTCTGTGAGAGCCCCGAATACACCGCGGACCTGATCGAGGTGACGGTGTCGAACGGTTGCGCTCCGAGCGGCTATGAGTATCCGACGCACTGCAACGATCCGCTGTGTCCGCGCATTGACTGGCGGGTGTTCAGTCAGTTCAAGCGGGTGTTTCCGGGGTGCCGGTTGTATTTGACGATGACCTACTGCATCGCCGATCCGGGGTGCATCTGCATCTGGCGTTCGGATTTCTTCTTGCCGGTGGAGATTTTAGGATTCAGCCGCACGGAGGGAGACGGCCGGGTGACGATCAACTGGCAGACGGCCTCGGAGACGGGTCAGAACACCTTTATCGTGACCCGCTGCGAGCAGCGGGACGGGATCTACCAGACGGTGTACTCGACGGACGGCGTGGGCGCGGCGAGCGGCCATGCGTACGGCTGGACCGACACGCAGGTTCAGAATGGGCGGACGTACTACTACAAGCTGCACGTGATGGACGCGGACGGCCAGCACGTGTACAACGTGGGCGGGGTGCCGGTGATTCTGGCGGCCACGCCGCGGGCGGGAGTGCCGCTGGAGTACAGCCTGTTGCAGAACTATCCGAATCCTTTTAACCCCCAGACGAATTTCAGCTTTACGCTTCCCGAGGCCGGTCACGTGACACTTAAGGTGTTTGACCTTCTGGGCCGCGACGTGGCGACCTTGGTGAACGGGGATTTGGCGGCGGATGCGTACACGGTTTCGTGGTCGGCGGACGGTTTGCCCACGGGCGTGTACCTGTACACCTTGACCAGCGGTGAGTTCTCGCAGACGAAGAAGATGCTTTACCTTAAGTAGCCCCGTCGGGAACTTTTCGGGCAGGCGCACAGTCTATCCTGAGTAACCCCAGAGAGGCACCGGATGAAAATGAAGACAGTTTTGAGAACGATGACGTTGGCGGCGGTGATGCTGGTGTGGGTGTCCTCGGCGATGCCGGCGTGTTCGGACAACGACTACGTGCCGACGCAGATGCGGGTGGGAGACGTGGAGTGCATTCGGGTTTGCAGCAGCATCGGGCTCTATCCGGCCATTGAGCTGCTGGGGCCGCGCGGCGGACCGGACGCACTGCCTATTCTGACCTTCCAGGCGGGCTGCGCCTCGTCCAACACGGCCTGCGATTTCACCTGCACGGCCATCACACCGCCGAGCTGGCCGCTGGAATTCATCCCTGACACTTTCTATCCCGGCGGCGGGTACTACTACGGGAACACGAGCTGCGTGTACCTGTACCTGTACTGGGTGCACAACAACGTCTGGTGGCTGGAGATTTTCACCGCCTGCAACGGGTGCTTCTGTTTGAGTTACGATGAGCAGTTGCCGGTGGAGATCAGTTCGCCGCTTTCGGCTACGGCGGGCGACAACGAGGTGACGTTGCGCTGGGCGACGGCCTCGGAGACGCAGACCGACCGGTTCGACATTCTGCGGGACGGTTCGCGGGCGGGCTCGGTGCCGAGTCTGGGAACCAGCGCATCAGGGCACGCCTACAGTTGGACCGACGAGACCGCGCAAAACGGCACGACCTACACCTACACGCTGGAGTCGGTGGACATCAACGACGGCCGCCACGAGTTGGGACGGGTGACGGCGACTCCGATGGCGGGCGCGCAGGCCGCGATCCGCGAGTACCGGTTGCACCAGAACTATCCGAATCCGTTCAACCCGACGACGCGCATCTCCTTCGACCTGCTGTCCAAGACCTCGGTGACGCTCAAGGTGTACAATCCGATGGGCGCGGTGGTGGCGACGCTGGTGAACGGCGAGATGGAAGCGGGGCCGCATTGGGCGGAGTTCGACGGCACGAATCTGACTTCGGGATTGTATTTCTGCAGCATGCAGACGGGCGACGGATTCAGAGCGACGCGCAAGATGCTGCTGGTCAAATGAGGTTTGGCTTTGATCTCCGTTGAGGAGAAGCCCCCGCGCCGAGACGGTGCGGGGGCTGTTTTTGCTGTGTCGCTCATCAGATTACCAGCCCACACCCTCCCGGGCGTGGGGCTGCATGCCGCAGGTCCGCTTGAATCCCGATTCCGGGCACCCGAGGACGGGTGTCTCGGCGGACGGTTCAGGCGAAAATCTGCACGGCTTCGAGGGCGGGATCGAGCGGATAGTGGCCGAGGAGCCGCAGCAGGTGTATGGTGATGCGGGTACGGGCGGGGATGATTTTCATGCCGGTGCGGCTCCAGATGTCTTCGGCCAGCACCATGCCCTCTTCGAGGTCGCTGATGCGGACGCGGCGGGTTTCCTTGCCGGCGATTTCACGGCTGAAGACATGCAGGAAGTTTTCCACCAGTTTGACGAGCAGCGGGTCGTAGAGCGAACCGCGTCCGCCGTCGAGCACGGCGATGACGTCGCGGACGGCGCGGGCGCTGCCGTCGGCACCGAGCATTTGGGTGAAGGCTCCGGCCACGCGGAGAATGCGCGAGCCGAGGGGAATCTGATGGGCCATGAGGCCGGCCGGTCCGCTGCCGTCGAAGTTTTCGAGCTGATATTCGACGATGGCGGCAGTGGCGCGCAGGGGCGGGAGTTCGCGCAGGACGCGCGCGCCCATCGCCGGGTAATGATCGTAGGCCTGTTGTTCGACGGGAGTGCGGTCGCGGCGGCGGGCGAAGAGCAGGCGGTCGGGAAGTCCGAGCTTGCCGATTTCGCGCAGGCGGGCGGCGCGCGACAGGTCTTTCAGCTCATGCGGCGGCAAACAGAGATGACCTCCGATCCAGAGCGAGGCTTCGAGCACGCGGCTGGCGCGGTCGGCATAGTCGGAGATACGCAAGGTGAGCAGATGCTCGAGCAGGGTAATCATCTCTTCGAGCACGCGGCCGCGGCATTCGTCCGCGTCCTCGGCGCGGCACTCGGTGGCGGCGAGCTGGTGCATGGTGGCGATGCGCTTGAGCAGTTCGAGGATGGTGCGCAAGTCTTCCACCGCAATCTGTTCGGAGACGTGCGGGTAGAGGCTCTCGGTTTCGGGATTGCCGAAGCAGAGGGCGGGCAATTCCAGCGCCGCCACTTCATCGAGGGCCAGACGCGCGTCGTGATCGTAGGGACCGTGAATGCAGACGAGATGCGGGCCGTAGTCGCGGGCCGGCTCGTCGGGCGGGCTTCCGGCGCGCAGCAGATGGACGCCCCCGGCGGCCCGCAGCAGGGAGTCGGGGGGACGGCTCTCGTCGGGGCGGAGCAGGTAGAGAACGCGCGCGCCGGCTTTCACGGCTGCGTTCCTCGGGCTGTGCCGCTCTCCGGTCCGCCGGGAAGATTGTACTGACTTCCGCCGGCGATGCGGAGACCTTCGGGGCTGAGGAGGAGCATGCTGATGCGGCGGTTGCGGGGATCGGCGGGATCATGGAAGCGCGGTTTGCGATCGGCGAAGCCGCGCACCATGAAGATTTGATCCGGGCGGGCGCCGCTCTCGACCAGCACGCGGCGCGCTTCGTTGGCGCGGAAGGTGGCCAATTCCCAGTTGGTCATGGCGCTGCTCGCGGCGTAGGGGGCGGAGTCGGTGTGACCTTCGACCACCAGATAGGCGGAGAGTTTGCGGTATTCGCCGCCGAGCACGCGCAAGGCCTCGATCAGTTTGGGCGAGAGGCGGGCGCTGCCCGATTCGAAGAGCGGATGTTTTTCGCTCTCGTTGATCTCGACGCGCACGCCTTCGGGAGTGACTTCCACGCTGATCTGTCCGGTGAGAGTCAGGAGATCGGGCTCGGTTTCGATCATGGTGCGCAGTTTTTCGGCTTCCTCTTCAAGGATTTTCAACGGTTCGGCGTTCAGGTCCACCAGGGCGGTGCTGGTGCCGGACTCGCTGCGCAGCGGGACGGCGGCGCCGGTCTTGGAGAGGGACCCTGCGCCCGAGAGAATGAGCGAGCGGCCGGTGGGATCCTTGAAGTAGGCGGCCACCTGCTTTTGCACGGATTCGTTTTGTCCGAGAATCCAGAGCACGATGAAGAGGGCCATCATGGCGGTGACGAAATCGGCGTAGGCCACCTTCCACGCGCCGCCGTGATGACCGCCGTGTGCGCGCTTTCTGACGATGCGGATGACCGGCGCTTCGTCGTGATGTTGCTGGCTGTTGGACATATTCGGGGGTTACCGTCTGGCCGCGCGGATCATTTCTTCGACTTCTTCAAAGGTAGGGCGCTCGCTGCAGAAGATGGCGCGGCGCGCGAACTCGACCGAAACGGAAGGCGCCATGCCTTTGGCAAAGGCGGTAATGCCGGCCTTGATGACGTAGAGCAGGCGGGCGTCGTTGCGGTTCTTGACTTCGAGATTGGCGGCCAGGGGATTCACGAAGCCGTAGGCCAGGAGCACGCCGAGGAACGTTCCCACCAGCGCCGCGGCCACGTGGTGTCCGACGATGGCCGCGCCGCCGTCCATCTTCCCCATGGTGATAATGATGCCGAGCACGGCCGCCACGATTCCCAGTCCGGGCAGGGAATCGCCGACGCGGGCCAGCGTGGCGGGGCGCACGGCGGCTTCCTCGTGGTGGGTCTCGATTTCGGCGTCCATGAGCATTTCGATTTCATGGGCGGGAACCGAACCGACGAGGAAGATTTTGATGGTGTCGCAGATGAACGGACAGCCGGAATGGTTGTTCAGAACGTGCGGGTAGCGCTGGAAGACGGCGCTTTCGTGCGGTTCATTGACGTGAGGTTCCAGCGCGATGATGCCGTCCTTGCGGGCGATCTGAAACAGATCGTTGAGGAGGCGCAACACGTCCATGTAGAGTGTCGTATCGGCGCCACTGGCTGTGAAGATGCCGGCGACGTCGCGCATGATGGCCTTGAGGGTCTTGATGGGTACGGAAATGAGCATGCTGCCCGCGGCGGCGAAGCAGATGGTGACGAATTCGGCGGGCTGCAGCAGGACGAGGAGCTTTCCCCCGCCCAGCGTAAAGCCGCCGACGACGCCGAGGACGACAACCACGAATCCGATGATGGCTAACATGCTGCGAAGTTTCCTTGACCCGCTACGTGCGCGGCAAAAGTGTATTCATCACATCCCTACCGATGAGCAAGCCATGTGCCTGCGGCGAGGGTGGGGCTTGCGCGACACAGTTGCTTTTGTGCTGCGGGTCGGTTAGATTACGGTTGAGGGCCGTTGGGAAAGAGAACCCCCTTGCATCCCCCTACTGAAGTAGGGGGAAAGCGGAGACCCTCCTTTTGTGCCTATTCCGAAATAGCGCGTGTTTGACCTGTGACTGTCATCCTGAACCCCAAGTCTTCGAGGGGGTGAAGGATCTCTCCGGAAACCAAGAAACGAAGAGAGATCCTTCAGGCCGCAAGACGAAGAGAGCGGCCTTCAGGATGACACCAGTGGCTCGTGCTTTCATTGAAAGATAGTCTCTTTGTTCCCTCGCGAGAGGGGGAAAGAAGACGGACACTACAGGACGTGATGAAGATTCTTTATTGCGGGAACTTCGCGGGCTTGCAGGCGCGGTTCATTGCCGAAGTGACAGCGGCGAGGGAACGCGATGCGCTGGCGCCTTTGGACGTGGTGGTGACCGGGCAACTCGCGCGGCTCTCGCTCAAACGGGAACTGGCGCGGGTGGGATGCAGCCACGCGAACGTGCACTTTCTGACCCTCCACGATCTGGCCGAAAGCGAAGCCGCGCTGCGCCTGCGCCAAAAGAAGCTGCGCTTGCTTTCCGACGTGGCGCGCGGGCCGCTGATGCTGCGCGCCATCGAACTGGCCTCTCCCCTGCTCTACTTTTCCGCCCTTTCCACGCGCGAGGGATTTCGCCATGCCTTATGGCGGACGCTCGATGAACTGCGCGGCGCGGGCATAAGCGGCGAGACGATCGCGCGCGCTGCGAACCGAAGATCCGTCCAAACCACACTCCTGGCGAACAAGCTGCGCGATCTGGCGGGAATTCTCACTCAGCTTGAACGGCTGATGGAAGAACACCGCTACGTGGATCCCATCCGTTTACTGCAACTGGCCTGCGATACCGAATCGGACAACCGCGCGCCGCTTATTTTGTACGGCCGAGATGAGATGAGCGCGCTGGAACGGCGCTTCTTGGAAAAGCTCGCGAGCCGTCGGCCCACAACCGTGTACTTGCCCTACCGCGAGGAAGAGTCTTTTGCGTGGGTGAAACCGCTCTTCAGCGCGCTCACGACGATGGGATTCGCGGCGGAGTTTCTCTCTGAGAAATCACCCGCTCCGGACATCTTTCTCCTATCCGCGCCGACGCGAGAGCGCGAGAGCGAGGAGATTGCGCGCGAGTTGCTCTTTCCCGAGGGTAC
>Ga0315288_10011883_pt1 | contig 10949 bp, 6 predicted proteins | sample YL17G11_20_MG_FD_203454 | JGI IMG/M metagenome (GOLD analysis project Ga0315288, IMG submission 203454) | Sediment microbial communities from Yellowstone Lake, YNP, Wyoming, USA - YL17G11_20 | ecosystem: Environmental > Aquatic > Freshwater > Lake > Sediment | place: USA: Wyoming | collected...
CCCCCCCCCCCCCCCCCCCGCCCCCCCCGGCCGGGCGGGGGGGGGGGCCCCCCGCCGGCGGGCCGGGCCGGGGGGGGGGGCGGGCGTGGACCCCGCGCCCGTCTTTCCCGCGCCTCGGGCGCCCGCCCGCCCCCCCGGCGCACCCGCGTTGTTGACCAAGATGTCGATGGAGTCGCCGCCAAACGCGGCGAGCGCGGCGGCGATGCACGCGCGCGCGAATTCGGGCGCCGTGACGTCCCCGGCGAACGAGGCCGCCCGCCCGCCCGCGGCGGTGATGTCGGCGACCACGCCGTCCGCTTTGGGGCCGTCGAGGTCGGCCACGAGGACGGCGGCGCCGTGGGACGCGAAGAGGCGGGCCGCCGCCGCGCCCAGGCCTTGGCCGGCGCCGGTGATGATGGCGACCTGACGGGACGCGGGGTGGGGGGTGGGCGGGCGGTGGGAAGCGGGAGGCGGCCGCGATGGGATGGCGCGCTTGGCCGAGACGCGCCGCCCGCGACCCGACCCCCCAAACACGCACCTGGCCGTCCAGCAAGCGGTCGGCCCTGAACGCGGGCGCGGCCGCGGGCGCGGGAGTGGCAGAGGGGAGGTGCGCCGCGGGCGCGACGTGCCGCGCGACCGCAGCGACGCGGCGGGCCGCGCACGCGGCGAGCGACGTGTCCTGCATCGTGCGCCGGGGCGGGAGGCGCGCGCGAGTGTGTGTGGGCAGCTCCGCGACCCCGCTCCCTCCACTCTCTCTGCCACCATGCGGCCCCTCCTCTTGCTGGCCCTCGCCGCTTCGGCCGCGGCGGCCGCCGCCGGCCCTCCCGTGTCGGCCTCCCTGCTCGGGCCGGGGTGGAGCCTCGTCAATGCGAATGGCAGCGTCTTCGTCGACGCTGTCACCATGCCCACCTACGCCCTGGCCGCGCTGCAGGATGCGGGCGCGGTGGGCAACCCACTGTACCGGTAGGAGAGAGGGGAGGGGAAGAGGAGTTGGGGCGGCGCGGCGCGCGCGCGCGCGCGCCGCGCGCATGCCGTGGGCGGCGCGTGGCGCCGCCCACGGGCACGCTTTCCCTCGTCCGCGCCCTCGCCGGGTCAGTCGACCAACATCCTTGTCGTGGCGTGCGGGAGCAGGCCGCGATGCCCGCGCTTCGCGCCGCGGGGCGGGGCCGCACCCTGAAGCCGCGCATGGCCGGTCCGCGGCGCCCGCGCCCGCGGTCGCCGCGCTGCCGGCCGCCGCCGCGGGGGCGGGCCGAGCAAAATCTACTACCACGCGGCGGTGGCGCATCGATTCGGGGCCATTCGGACGCGCGCGGCGACGCCCGGGCGCGCGCGCCGCGCCCGCCCCCGCCGACACACGCTCCCCCCGCCGCCCCCCCCCCCCAGCTTCAACGAGCTCGAGTACCGCTGGGTCGCCCTGGACACCTGGAACTTCACCCGCAAGTTCGACGTGCCGGCCGACCTGCTGACGCACACGAACGTGAGACAGAGAGGGGGTGGCGTGCGAGGAAAATATTAGGGTTGGAGTTAGGGTTGGAGAGGCCCAAGGTGTCGACGCGTTTCCCTCCCCCCTCGTCCACAGGTCGACCTCGTCGCGTCCGGCGTGGACACCGTGGCCGACATTTACGTCAACGGCGTGCTGGTGGCGCACGCGGAGAACGCGCACCGGTGAGGGGGGGGAGGGGGGAGGGGGGCGCCGTTTGCGGCGCGAAACCAGGGCCCCACGCGCCGCCACTCCCTCCCCCGCACAGCAAGCACCGGGTGCACGTCAAGAAAGTGTTGAAACCGGGTGAGAACGAGTTGACCATTGTCATCAAGTCGGCGATCAAAGAGGCCGACGCGCGCAACGCGTCGTCGCCCTACCCGATCCCCGCCGTCATGGAGGCCCAGGCCGCCCAATTCAATTGGTTGCGCAAACCCGCGTCCGACTTTGGGTGGGACTGGGGGCCCGCCTTCGCGCCGGCGGGGGTGTACGGGGACATCGACCTCGTCGGCTACTCGGACGCGCACCTCGTCGGCGCCAACGTGCGCCAGGCCTGGGCCGCCGACGGCAAGTCGGTCACCCTCACGTTCGACGCCGTGCTTCAGGCGGCGGCCAAGGGGGAGGAGGGCGTGCTGACCGTGGTGCCGGCGTCGGGCGGCGGCGCGTCGCCCGCCGCGTCGCCCAAGTGGGCCGCGACCGGCGCGGTCGTCGCGGAGCGGGCGGGCACCAACGTCGTCTCCCTGGAGGTGCGGGTGGCCAAGCCGTTTGCGCTGTGGTGGCCGGTGGGGTACGGGGCCCAGGTAGGAGGCGGGGAGAAGGAGACAGGGGTGGGCGGCCGCGCGCACGGGGTCGCGCGGCGGGCGGGCCCCCAACTTTGCCACACACACACACTGCAGCCTTTGTACAAGTTTGACGTCGTGTACGAACCCGCGGGCGCGCCCGAGTCGACGACCGCGCTCACGCGCCGCGTCGGGTTCCGCCGCGCGGAGCTCGTGCGGCGCCCGATCCCCGCGGCCGTCGTCGGCGGCGACGGCGGCGAGACGTTCTACTTTAAGATCAACGGCGTCCCCATCTACGCCAAGGGCACCAACATGATCCCGGACGACATCTTCGCGTCGCGCACCGGCGCGACCCAACTCCGCCGCCTCGTCGCCGACACCGCCGCCGCCAACATGAACATGATCCGCGTCTGGGGCGGCGGCCTGTACCCCTTGGACGCCTTTTATGACGCGTGCGATGAAGCGGGCATCCTGGTCTGGCAAGAGTTCATGGCGGCGTGCGCAATGTACCCGCGCGACGAAGCGTTTCTCGAAGAGGTGCGCAAAGAGCTCACCCACCAGGCGCGCCGCATCAACTGGCACCCGTCGCTCATCATCTGGGGGGGGAACAACGAGATCGAGGCCGCGTTCAACTGGTTTGCGCCGACGCGCGGCGACGGCGCGGGCGGCGCCAAGAGCGCGCGCCTCTACGTCGCCGACTACGTCGCCCTCTTTGTCGACACCGTCCGCGCCGCGCTCCGGTCCGTCGACCCCGCCATGATCTTCGTCGACACCTCGCCGTCCAAGGGCGTGATCGTGGACCGGGGCGCCGACTTTGTCAAGCGCTGGGGCGACGTCGACGACGCGCGCCGCGGCGACGTCCACTTCTACACGACCAAGGACAACGCGCTCAACTACACTACGTTCCCGCGCGCCAAGTTTGTGTCGGAGTTCGGGTTCCAGTCGCTGCCGTCGTGGTCGGCGATCGAACCGGTGACCGAAGCGGGCGACTGGTCGTACAACGCGTCCGCGATCGAGTTCCGCCAGCGCCACCCCGGCAACACAGGCGACATGCTCGTGCGGATGGGGGCGCACTACCAGCTGCCGCCCGCGTGGGCGCCGCCCAAGGTAGGGGTGGAGGGGCGCGTCCGGGCCGCGCGCGCGCCCTCGGCGCCGCACACACGCCGACGCGCGCCCCCTCGCCCTTCTCCCCAGTCGCCGCGGGGCACGCAGGAATCGCTGTTCAGGCAATTCATCTACCTCACCCAAGTCTACCAAGCGACCGCGTACCAAACCGCGGCCTCCTACTGGCGCCGCATCAAGTCCGAGCCCGACGCCCAGACCATGGGCGTGCTCTATTGGCAGTTGAACGACATCTGGCCGGGGTACTCGTGGTCGTCGCTGGACCAGGGGGGCGGCTGGAAGCTGCTGCACTACGCGGTGCGCCGCTTCTTCGCCCCGTTTCTCGCGTCCGGCGCCGTGACCCCCAACAACGAGATCCACGCGTACGCGACGTCCGATGTGGCGGCCCCGCTGTCGGGGCGGCTCGTGCTGGAAGTGGTGGCGTGGAGCGCCGGCAAGAACGACCGCCCGCTGGCCACCAAGTCCCTGCCCTTCACCCTCGCGCCCCTGGAATCGAAACGCCTTATCATGCAGTCGGTCCCCGCGTTGCTCAAAGAAGCCGGCGGCGTGGCGGCGGAGCGGGTCATCGTGCGGCTGACCGGCGCGGCGACCGCGGCGCCGCCGCCGGCGGGCGCCAAGCCCAAGGCGACCGTGGACGCCGCCGTGCCCGCGGGCGATGACGCCTCGTTGGCCTCCATGGAGGGCGGCGCGGCGGCGGCGCTCGAGGCCGCAGCGACGTCTGCCCGCGTCGAGCGGCGCCCCGCCGCCGCGTCGGGCGCGGCCGCGCCCAACGCGACGGTGCCCGTGTTTTCATCGTCCTGGGAGATTTGGCTGACCGAGCCCAAGGACGCGACCATCAACCCGGCGCCGGGCATCGAGGCGGTCCAATTCGCGCAGGCGGGCCCGAACGCCGTCTCCTTTGTCCTCCGCTCCGCCGGCGTCGCCCCCTACGTCGCCCTGGACGCGGCCGGCATCGACGGCGTGTTTTCTGACAACTCCCTGCTGCTGCTGCCGTGGGAGCCGCGCGCGCTGACCTTCACCGCGCGCGCGCCGGTCAAGGCGTCCGACCTGCAGGCCGTGCTGGAGATCATGTCCCTGGCCGACACGCTGCAGCGGGTGGACGCGACCTACTACAAGGCGGCGGCCAAGGCCTGAAAAACGGGGGGTTGGCGGGGTTTCGGGGTGTGGCGGGCGCTCGGCGGACTGCGCGCCGGCCGGCGCCCGGCGCGGCGCGGGGGCGCCGGCTTTTGGGGCCTGCAAACATTCCCCTTTACTAACGAAACCGGCGGGAGGATGGGGAGGGGGAAGAGGATTCGCGTCGGCGGCGCGCGCGCGCGCGCTGGGTTTGCAGGCGCCCGCCCCTCACCCCCCGCGCCACCACCACAACTGAAACCGAGGCCGGTCGCCACAATCGGGGCCGAGAGAGGCGCGGGCGCGCACAGGGAGAGGGCGCGCCGGCGGGGAGGGCGGGAGGGCCGTCCTTCCCGCACGCACGCGCCCGCGCGTCAGACACCGCAGAGCGTCGCCAGTTTGTCCCGCACCACCGGCGACACCGTGCTCAACGCGGCCGCCCACCCGGCGTCGCCCAGGGCGGCCCTGTACCCGGCAAAAAGGCGGGGCAGGGCGGTGGCGACGTCCCCCCTCAAACTGCGCCACGACGCCGCGGCGGCCGCCAGGTGCGCGAAGTTGGCGCCCGCGCCCGCGCCCGGGTTGAGGGTGAGGAGCGCGGCCAGCCCCAGGAAGGCGTGCTCCTTCTCCACGTCGTCCCGCACCGACCGCAGCGCCTGGCACCACGCGCCGACGACCCGCCCCGCTCCCGGCGCCAGCGGCGCAGGCGCAACCCAGGCCAAGCGCCCGAGCGTGATGGCCGCGTTTTCGACGAGGGAGCGCGGGGCGGCGCCGGCGGGCGCGAGGAGGAGGGCGGCGAGGGGGTCGGCAGCGGCGGCCGCGGCGGCCGCCGCGTCGGCGGGGGTCGCTTGAAGCGCCAACTCCCCCAGCGCCCAGCACGCGTTGTTCGCCGCGGGCGCGCCGTCGGCAGCGTCGTCCCCAGGGTCGAGCCGGGCGGCGGCGGCGGCGAGGAGGGCGGGGAGCGCGGCCGCGAGCGCGCGCGGCGCGCCGCGCGCCAAGTCGCCCGCGAGCGCAAACGCCGACTGCCGCACGTCCGGGTCGGCGTCGGAGCAGCACGCCACCAACGCCGGCAGCAGCGGCGCGGCGGCGGGGCCGGCGAGGAGCGGGGCGACGGCGGGGCCCAGGCCCTCGGCAACGCCCGAGACGAGGTCGAGCGCGGCGACGACGAAATCCCGTTCCGGCCCCGCCGCGGCGGCCCGGTCGGCGGCGCCGCCGGTCGAGGGTGCGACATTCTGGCCCGCGGCTGCGCGGGCGGCGACGCCCGCCGCCAAAATCGCGACGGCGCGCGCCGCGACGGGCGCCGCGCGCGGTCCGAGCCCCGGGCCGACCGCGGCCGCGACGCTTGTCAGACACTCAAGCAGCGGCAACACCTCCCGGTCGCCGTCGGGCAGCGCGTCCCAGCGGGCGAGGAGCGGGGGGAGGAGGAGGTCGGGGAGGGGGGGGGCGCCCAACGCCGCCCCCGCCGCGTCGGCGAGCGTCGCGGCGGCGTCGTACAGCATGCGGGCGGCGCCGCGACCGTAGACAGTGGCCGCAGCCGCCAGGGCGTCGACGAGGGGGCGGAGGCGGGGGGCGACGCCGGCGGGCGAGAGCGACTCGACGAGCGTCGCGAGCGCCGAGCACGCGGCCTCCTGCACCCGCGGGTTGGGGTCGCCCCCGACCCGGCGCGCGACGGCGGCCAGGACGGCGTCCAGGGCGGCGGCGCCGTCCGGGGAGGGGGGGGGGGGGGAGGGAGCGGGCGCCGACGCGGCGTCGGCCGCCGCGTCGGCGCCGCCCGCGTCGGCGCCCGCCGCCGCCGCGATCCAGGGGCCGTACCGCGACAGCGCCCAGCACGTGATGGATCGCACCAGGGGCCGGGCGTCGTCGACGCGCGGGAGGAGGAGGGCGACGACTTCCGAGAGGTGCGGGGCCAGGCCCGCAGCGCACCCGTCTGCGACCGCGCCGAGCGCGAGCACCGCGGACTCGGCCCCGCGCCAATCCGCCCCCGCCCGCCCCCCCCCGGCCAGCGCGTCGCGCACCGCGGGGACGACGGCGGGGAGGAGGTCGTCGCCAAAGGCGGTGGCGAGCGCGTCGAGCGACGCGGCGCACGCTTTGCGCAGCGTCCAGCGGCCGCCGCCGCCCGGGCCGCCGTCGTCGCGGTCGCCTCCATCGGACTCGTCTGAGTCGTCGTCGGAGCCGCCGCCCCCCGCTCCGCGGGCCGCCCTCCCCGGGGCGAACGGCGCGAGGTCGCACTCGCGCGTGTCCGCCGCGCCGCGCCCCCCGAGCGCCGCCGCCTCGGCCGCCTCGGCCGCGGCCACCTCGTCGTCGCCATCGGCGTACACCATGTTGGCCAGCAGCGCGGGGACGAGGGCGGGGAGGGCGTCGCGGAGGGGGGGGGCGTCGGGCGCGGCCTCGCAGAGCGCGGGCCAAATCTCTGCCGCCTCGAGCGCCGCGTCGGGGTCGGGGTCGGCGAGCGCCGCCAAGAAGAGCGCCACCAGGGTGGCGGCGTCGGGGGCGAGGGCGTCGGGGGCGAGGTGGACGAGCGCGACGAGCGCGGCGGCGGCCGCGCGGCGCGGGCGCGCGTCCGGGTCGCGCATCAGGCCCAACAGCCCGGCCACGTACCCCGGCAGCGCGTCGGCGAGGGCGGCGGGCATGCCGCCGGCGAGGGCGGCGAGCGCGGTGGCGGCGCGCGCGCGCGCGCCGGCGCCGGCGGGGCCGCCGCCCGCCAAGAGCGCGACGAGCCGCGGGACCAGCACCCCCGACGCGCGCGCCGCCCCCCCCCCCGGCGCCGCCACGTCGACCTCCAGCGCGTCGGGCGCGTCCTCCACCACCTTGGCGAGGGCGTCGAGCGCGCCGGCGCGCGCGGCGGGCGGCGCGCGCGCGTCGAGCGACGCGGCGAGCGTCGCCAGCAGCTCCGGCCAGCCCGCGAGGCCGCCGGCCGCCACCAGGGCGGCGGTCGCGGTGCCGGCGGTGGTGCGCACAGGCTTGGCGGGGGAGGCGAGGGCCTGGAGGAGGGCGGACTGCGGAGCGAGGCGGGGGGCGGGTCGAGGCCGCGCCAGAAAATGGCCGCTCTCCCCTCCCCTCTCCCCCTTCCTCCCTCGGACCTTGATGTACGCGCCGTGCTCGTCGCCCGCGCCGGGCGGCGCGGCGCGCAGATTGTTCTTCAGCAAGAGGCCAGCCGCTTGCCGCGCGGCGGGCGGCACGCCGCCGTCCCCGCCATCCCCGCCGCCCGCGAAGATGGAGGCGAGGTACGCGTTGAAGTCGGGGTAGGCGCGGCACTGGTCGAGCTGGGCGAGGACCTGGGAACAGAGGGGGGAGGGTCGGGGGTCGGCGCCCGCGCTCGCCCGGCCGCCATCGCGGCCGCCGCCCGCGCAGGCGCACGAAAGGCGTGCCACCATCCCGCACGCCCCCCGGCCGCGCCGGCATCGGCGCCCGCGCCGCCGGCTGGCGGCGCGGCGCCGCCGCCAGCGACCCCGCCCACCACCCAAATCCCCGCCCCCCACCCCCTCTCTCGTACCCGCCCCTGGTCGGCGCCCGGCTTAGCGGCGTCGTCCAGCAGGCGCACGATCTGTTGCACGCCCTCCGCCGTCGGCGCCCAGCCGCCGGCGCCGGCGCCGGGCGGCGCTGTCATGGGCGGGGGCGGGAGTGGGCGCCCGCCGGCCCCGCGGGCGGTGGGGAGGGGCCGGGCGGCGTCGATGAGTGGGGAGCGTGCGGTCGGCAGACGGCGGCGGGCGCGGCGCACACTCTGCGCCGCCACTGCCGCGCCTGTCGCCGCAGGCGCTGCACGCCAAGCCCCACCCACCCCGCTCGCGATGCGGGCCGGCGCGCGGCTCGCCGCGGGCGGCGCCGCGCTCGGCGCCGCGGCGTGGGCCGGCGCGGTGAGGGAGAGGGTTTCGGGGCTGTTGCTGGTCCGCCTCGATCGCTGGGCGGCGCGTCGGGCGCCGGCGAGCGGCTGCCGACCCCCCTCACGCTCTCCTCCCCTCTAGTATGGCACCCCCTGGCTGTCCGCCTCCTCCGCCGCCTCTGCCGCCTCCAAAGTCGCCGCCGACACGGCGTCCGCCGCCGAAGCCTTGACGCGCGAGTCGGCGGGCGCGCGGTCGGCGGCCGCCGCGCTCGCGGCCGCGGCGTCGGCGGCGACCGCGGAAGCAGACGCCGCCGACGCGGCGGCCGGGACGCTGCGCGTGCAGCTGTCGCAAGCAGAAGCCACGGTGGACGGGGCGCGCGCCCGGGCGGCGCGCGACGCGGCGGCGGCCGAGGCGGAAGCCGTGCGCGCGGCGACGCTGGCCCTCGACGCGCGCGCCGCCGCCGGCGAGGCCGCCGCCGCCGCCGCCGCGCGCGACAACGCTCTGCACAGGCTGGCCGCCGCGCGGTCGGCGGCCGGCCCGCGCGCGTGGCCGGGGGTGGGGGCGCTGCTCGGCGGGCGGTCGCCGCCGGCGCCGCCCCGCCCCGGGGCCGCGGCCGCGTGACGAGACGGAATCGGGTGTCGCGCGCACAGGGGCGACGGGCCGCGTGTTAGATTGCACGGGGGCGCGACAGAGGGAGACGGTGGCGAGGCGCGCGCGGCGCGCGCGACCCTCTCGACCCCGCCCCACCGCCGCGCGTCCCTTCCCCCTCTCAGCGCTGGCGCTTGGGCAGGTAGTGCTCGGCGTACATGTCCATGCTGCACAGGGGGGGGCGAGGGGCGTGGGCCGGCGGGACGGGAGAAACAGCCACCCTCCCCCCCTGGCCCCTCCCTCCCCGCCTCGCCCCACCTCTCCTGGATGCACTGCCGCGCCGCTTCCGCCCCCAGAAAGTCGTCCACCTTGACCTCCTTGTGCTCGTTCTTCTTGTAGTCCTCGAAAAAGCGGCCTGCACAGGGTGTGGGGGTCGGGGTCGGGGTTTTGGGGGGGTGATTGTTGTCCCTTTCTCGCTCCCGCCGCCCACGCCTCTCGACGCACGAATCTCGTTCAAGCGGTGCACGGGAAGCTCCGAAATGTCGTTGAAGCCGCGGTACTCGGGGTCGTCCGCGTGGACGGCGATGATCTTGTCGTCGCGCTCGCCCTTGGGGGTGGGTGGGGTCGGGGTCGGGGTCGGGGTCGGGGTCGGGGTCGGGGTGGGGGTTGGGGTCGGGGTTTTGCTGGGGTTTTGGGGGGCCTTTCTCTGCGCCCTCCCCGCACCTGGTCGAGCATGCCCATGACGCCGATCGGCTTGGCCCGCAGAAAGGACATGGGGACGACGGGCTCCTGGGCGGTGGGAGGGGGGTGAGGTGGGGAGGGCGTCGCGCGCGCCCGACCCCGGCCCCCGCCCCGGCACCAACCCCGACCCCCCCTCCCCGCGCGTGCCTGCATGAGGACGAGGACGTCCAGGGGGTCGTTGTCCTCGCACAGCGTCTGCGGGATGAAGCCTGGAGGGGAGGGGCGAGGGGGGGCGGGAGGGGGGTCGCGCGCGCGCCGCGCGCCGCGCCCCGCCCCCTCGCGCCCCCTCGCCCCGCCGCCGCACCGTAGTTCGAGGGGTAGATCACGGAGGAGTACAGGATGCGGTCCACGTAGAGCAGGCCAGTGTTCTGGGGGGCGGGGGGGGGCGGACCAGGGGGGGTCGAAAGGAACCGCGCGGGCGGTCCGCGGCCCGCGGCGGCCCGCGCGGCGCCCGGTGGCGCGCGGGCGCGGGAACCCCCGGCCGGCCCCATTCGGCGCCGCGCGATCAGGGCTACCGCCCGCGGCGGCGCGCGCCCCTCGGCGCGGCCGCACCGTGCGCCGGCGGGTGGCGCGCCGCGCGCGCCGGCGCGCCGCGCGCAATTGCGGCGCCCATCTCGCGCCCCCTCCCCTCCCAACGCCGCGCACCTTGTCCAGCTCGTATTTGACCTGGGGAGCGGGGTGGGAGGAAGGGGAAGGCGCGTGAAAAGGGGCTCCGCGCGCGCACGCCGCGCCGCGCGCCGCAGCCCGCGCGCGGCGCCCCGGCGACGCGCCTTGGACCCGCGCGGGATCTCGATGACGGCTGTGGGGGTGGTGCGGGGGCGAGCACGGATCGGGTACAGGGCAAACGGGCGACCAACCCCAACCCCCCGCCTTCCCTCGCCCTCCCCTCCGACCTGTAAACCCGTGCGGCGCGTCGCCGTCGGCCGACGTGGGCAAGTCGTGCCAAGGGTGGGAGGCGTGCGAGGTGGGGGGCATGGTGGGGGAGGGGAGAGGGGGGCGGCGCGGCGGGAGTGGGCGCGCGGCGTCGGTCGCCGCTCGCCGCGCGCCACACGCCGAGGCCCGCCTCCCGCCCGCCATGGTGCGGGGCGATCGGGGCGAGCCACCCGCGCGCGCGCGCCCCCCCGATCGGGCCGACCCGCGCCACTCACCCCCGCCAGGCGCCCGTCCCCCTCACCCCCCCCGTCCCTGAAGCCGCCTTCCCCGCCCTGGCCCTCTCCCTGACCTCGCTCGGTCTGGCGGGCGCGGCGGCGCTGTTCGTGTGCGGAGCAGGGAGGAGGGGATGGAGGGGCGGGGGTCGGCGCGCGCGCGGCGCGGCGCCCACCCCCTCTCCCT
>Ga0315288_10011884_pt1 | contig 10948 bp, 7 predicted proteins | sample YL17G11_20_MG_FD_203454 | JGI IMG/M metagenome (GOLD analysis project Ga0315288, IMG submission 203454) | Sediment microbial communities from Yellowstone Lake, YNP, Wyoming, USA - YL17G11_20 | ecosystem: Environmental > Aquatic > Freshwater > Lake > Sediment | place: USA: Wyoming | collected...
CGTGGGTGTGGGTGATGGCACGCACCTCGCCCGCACGCTCCTGCCTGTCGGCGGGATCGTGCCAGCCCCCATCACCCGCCTGGACCTGCCGGGCGGTGGGGCCGGCCTGACGAACGCGGGGCTGGGCGCTTTCCTGGTGGCGCTGCACGATTTGACGGCTGTGACCGCGGTTTCTTGTCTAGGGCTGACGGACGGGGCGGCGGTGGCGCTGGGGCGGTACCGGCGGCAGGCGGTGGGTGGCCGGTGCGAAGAGGACGAAGGAGGGGACGGGGCAGGCAGCGGCAGCGCGCCGCCCCCCCCCATCTCGGGCGGCACCGCGGCCACCCTCGTCCGGGCCGCCGCCGCGGCTGCCGCCGCGGCCGCCGCTCCGCCCTCCCCTCCAGACGCCGCCCTGGCCGCCCCCGGAGGCCTGGCACCAGCCGCCGTTGGCGCCCGGACGGGGAGTGGCGCCCCGCGCGGCGGGCTGGCGTCCGTCTCTCTCATCAGCTGCCCAGGCCTCACTGACGCGGGCGTCGCCGCGCTCCTCCGCGGGCCCGCCTCCCGGGCCAGCCTGGCCCACCTCGACCTGAGCGGGTGCCCGGGCATCACGGTCGCCGCGCTGGCCGGTGCCCGGGCGCCGGCCCTGGCCGCCCTGCGCGCCAACGGGTGCCGGGGCTTGGCGGGCGCGCTCGCGCTCGACGCGGCCGCCCTCCCGTCCCTGGCCTCGCTCTCCCTGGCCCGGTGCGGGCGGCTGGCGAGCCTGCGCGCGGGCCCGCTGCCACGGCTGGCCGACCTGAACGTGTCTGGCTGCGGCAGCCTGACCGCCCTCGGCCTGGGCGGCGTACCCGCCCTCACCCGGCTGGTCGCGTCCGGCGCCGCCGCCCTGGCCACGCTGTGGCCGGCCGGGGCGGCGCCAGCCCTGGCCGAGCTCAACCTGTTCGGCTGCCGGGGCCTGGGGTCGCCCGCCCTGGAGCCCGCCCTCGCCGGCGCGGGCGCGGACAGCCCCGCCCGCCTGGCCCGCCTCGTCCTCAACGGGTGCACCGCCCTGGGCCGCGTCCGCCTGCCCAACCACTGCCCGGCCCTGGTGCACCTTGACGCGGCCGGCTGCGCGGCAGCCGTGGAGGTGGAGGTGGGCGGGGCGCACGCGCTGGGGTGCCTGCGCCTGGACGGGTGTGGCGCCCTGGCCCGCCTGCGGCTGTCACCCGCGGCCCGGCTGAGAGAGTTGAGCGTGGCCGGCTGCGGGAGCCTACCTGTGGAATGGACGGAGGTGGCAGCGGCTGTTCGGCGGCGGGGCGGGGGAGGGCGTTAGGAGAGAGAGCATGTTGTGACTCGCGTTTCCCAGGACAGCGGTAGTGGTTCTAGGAGAAGGGAGGATCAGGAGAGGTGCGGTCGAGAGGCGACAAACTGACTAAACATCTGTTTGTTGCACAGCGCCCGACCCCAGCGCGCGCGCTCAAACACCTGTCCTCACCAAGAGACAGGCCGCGTGTGCGCTCCCCCCCCCATCCCCACCCTGCCTCTCAGGGAATCGCGCGGCCGCGCGATTCTTAGGCGGGTCTCAGAGAGCGAGCGAGCGCGAGCGAGAGTTCTCACTCCCCGGCGCTCGAGCAGCCCCTTTAGCTTCAGACCTCCTGCCGGCCTCTCCCCCTCAGAGGTGGCCTTTACCCACGACCATGGTGAGCTTGACTTTCACGAGGGCCGGGCTGAGAGGGGACTCCTTGTCGGATCGTCACCCGCACGGCTTTTGGGTGGGAGAGAGCGTTCCCCACCCGCATCTCCCTGCATGTGCGCCCTCGAGAGAGGAGAAGGCCTCGCGCCCGCTCCCCTGGCCCCCCCCGGCACCAACTCGGAAAACCGCGCCCCACCTGATGGAGCCACGCAGATGACAACCTCCTCTAAGCCTGTGCCCACATCGCCGGAATCGTCTCTCTCACCCCCGTCCCTCTCCCACAAAATAAAAAAAACTTGTGTAGCGTAAACACACCATCCCTCGCACCCCCTCGGGCGGCGCCCTGTCCTCCGGCGCCCGGGCCGGGTCCGGCACCTCCCAGCTGACGGCTGAACTCCAGGGCGACTCCTCACCGCGGGCCGGCGTCGGCGGGCGGCCCGGCCCCGGAGCTGTGAAGGCCAAGAAGGGTACAATGTTGACGGCTGGTGGTGGCCTTGGCCTGGACTGGCACGACGAGCACGGCGCCGGCCCCGCCTCCCATGCCCACCAGTACGGACACCACCCCGCCTCTGGCGCCTGGCCCGCCGCCCCGAGCAGCGCTTACGAGCCGGACGCGTCGGGCGTGGTCGCCAAGGGCCGGGACAAGACTTACCGGGGCGTGCGCCAGCGGCCCTGGGGCAAGTGGGCGGCCGAAATTCGGGACCCGACGGTCGGGCAGAGGCGGTGAGTTTTGATGTGGAAGGGGGATGGAACTATGGGGTGCAGTGGACACAGTTGGGAGGGCAGGGGGCGTGGAGAGAGGGGGGAGAGGCGCGCAGAGAGCTCTCTCCCCGCATGCGAGAGGCAAGGCGCTTCCCTTTCGACGCTTCCCCCTCGGCCTCACCCAGACCTCATCGCGCGCTCCCCTGCTCCCTCTCTTTCGTCTCAGTTGGCTCGGCACCTACGACTCCGCCGAGGAGGCCGCCCGCGCCTACGACGCCGCCGCCCGAGCCATCCGCGGCCCCGCCGCCCGGTGCAACTTTCCAGACGAGGTCGACAACATCGCGCCGCCAGAGGCGCTGGCGGCGCTCCCCCTGGCCGGGTCGGGTCGCGAGCCCGGCGGGGGCGGCGGCAACCTCGCGGGCCTGGCCGGGGTGTGCAAGAAGAAGCCGGCGCCCGCGGTGAGCGCGGCCAAGGTGGCGGCGCTGCGGGCTGCGGCGGCGGCGGCAGCGGCGGCGGCGGCGGCCTCGGGCGACCCGGCCCCGCTGCCCGTGCAGCGGGTGCCGCCCCCCCTGCCCGGCGCGGCGGGTGGCGGGGGTGGCGGGGGTGGCGGCGCACCCGCCCACCACCCATACCACCCGGCGATGGGCTTGCCGCCCCGGCGGCCGGCGGACCCGGCTGCCGTGTTCGGGCGGCCGCTCGTCCCCCTGGCCGCGGAGGACGTGCCCGCCAGCGGGGGCGACGGCGAGGGCGCCCTGATTGAAAACGCGGCGCTGCTGCCGGGCGTGGCCGCCACTGGCGCCGGCGGCCAGGGCGGCCTCTCCCCGCCCACGCCCGTCCCGGCCGTGCGGGCCGGCGGCGGCGGCGGCACGGGCGCATCGCCAGCGGCGACAGCGCCTGGGCGGTCGTCGTGGGCGGCCATCGCGGGCCGGCGCGCCCCGCTGCACCCGGGCGCGGCGACGGGCGCGGGCGGGGCGGGCGTGTCGGGGGCAGGCGCCGGACCGCCGGGCTCGGCGGCCGGCTCCCTGGGTACCGCTTCCAACCACCTCCTGTTCGGCACCTCGCCCTTTGGCCGCTCCCTAGACATGGTGGACGTGTGCACCCAGCTGATGGAGTCCGGGCGGGCGGTGGCGGGCCTGGGCACGTCCGTGGGGCGAACGCCAGGGGGGAGCGGAGGGGCTTCTGCACAGCAGCCCCGGCCGGCCACGGCCGCCCCGCACCACCCGCACCGGCCGGCCTCGGACCCGCTGTCCACGCTCTCCGTGTCGCTGCGCGTCGAGCTGGACGGCCTGGCCCTCGCCCGGGGCGGCATGCCCGGCGGCGGCGCGCCCGCCTCGGCCTCGCAGGGCGAGGCGGCGGCGGCGGCGGCGGCGGCGATGATCCTCGGGACGACGCCCGCCGGGTGGCCGGGCGGCCTGCCCCTCCCACCACCACCCCTCCCGCCCCAGCCTCTGCTGGCCGGGCATGGCGCCCCGGCCCTGCCGCCCGCGCCCGTCTCTTCCCGGGGGCCGGGCGTGCCGTCCCCGTCGCGGGCGGTCCCCGCGCGGCTTGGCGGGTGCGCGGCGCCCACCCAGCACGGCGGCCAAGGCGCCCTCCCCGGCGCGCGGACGCTGGAGGAGGAGGAGGAGGAGGAGGACGACGCGGTCATGGGCATGTCGCCCGACGGCCACGTCGCCTTGCAGCCGCCGCCGCCGCAACCGCAGCCGAGCACGGCCTCCGGCGCTGCCCGGTCGATGGACTCCGGTGGCGGATCGGTGCCGGCGTTCCGGAACCCGGCCTGGACGGCGAGCGGCCTGATCCACTTGGAATGAATGATTCAAAATAAGAGCACACGCGTAAAGAACAAGAAGTAAAGCGTGCGTGTGTGTGTACGTGTGTGTGTGCGTGTGTGTGTGTGTGTGTGTGTGCCCATCCCCATCCCCCATCCCTCTCCCTTTCTGGTGAGAGGGAGAGGCAGAGTCCCCCCAACCTCTAGCGCTCCCGTTCTTTTTTCCATCGCAGGTCTGAGAGAGAAACCTTTCTTTCCTCGCTCTTTGCCTTCCACTGTTTGCGTTCTCGGGCACACGGTCATAGGAAGCGTTGTCACGGGCGTGCTTGCGTTGTTTGTTGTATGCGTGTAAAACGATTGATACAGGAGGAGAAAAAAAAAAAAAACAGGGAGCTCAAAAAAGTCAGGCACTATCACGACAATCACTTGAAAGCAGTAAAGGTGCGCGTGCGTGTGTGTTGCAGCGCGCGCGCATGTTCTCGCGCCCCGCGGCCCCACGGCCCGCCACACACGAACGTACGCTCTCTTATCGGCCGCGCCTGTGCGAGCCTTGAGCGCAGGCACGCGCGCGCGCGCGCGAAAAAAATAGAGACCACCGCCGCCGGCACTGCTGCCGTCCGCTGCCGCTGCGCCCTCTCACCCCAACCTCCTCTTCTCTCTCTTCTCCCTCCCAGGCGCGTGCGCCTCCTCGCGTTTATCTCTCTCTCTCTAGCTCGTGCGCGCGTGCGTTAAAGCCAAAACCGCAACCATGCGCGGCGCCCTCGCCCGCTCCGTCGCCCACCTCCGCAACGCCACTACCACCGGCCGCCGGTCGGTCGGCGACCTGCCTGTGAAGAGCGACCCGCACGTCGAGGCCTGGGGCACGTCCCGGGAACACATCGAGGAGGGGTTCCGGTGGAACAACCCTACGCTGCGGCGGGGGGCGCTCTGGATCGTGGGCCTGCCCCTGGCGATTTACTATGGTGTGACGCACGAGTTTGCCGTCGTTGACGAGCGGGCGGGCGTCAAGCCACGTGCAGTGATGGGTGGGGGCGCGAAAGAGTAGGGGTGTGAATGAGACATGAAATGAAGAGCCTCTTTGGCAGGCTTGCGAGAAGATGGGCGCACACATTTGCTTGCGCGCACGCTCACACAGTCGCAGGCACGCCCATCTGGGCCAGGAGGGGGGGCGTTCAAACAAACAAAATGCCCCCCCCCCCCTTTCATTGTCTCTTCTACACACGCACACACGCACCTCTACAGCGACCGCGCACTCTCCAGGTCCACCCCTAGACCAGCATCATCATCTCTCGCCCCGGGCGGCACCCTGGCCGGCAGGGCCGTCCCCGCCCCGCCCCCCTTCCTCAACGCCTCCTCCAGCAGCGCCCGCCGCTCGCCAGCAGACAAGGATGGCACCCCCCACCTCGCCGGAGCCCGCCCAAAGACGGCCGCCAGGTTGCCAGCCCACCCATGGTCGTACGGCCACACAGCCACGCACCGCTTTTCGTACGCCTCGATGGTCGTCATGTTGCGGGCCGCGAGGCCGGCGTGGAGGACGATGAAGCCGGCGACCGCCAGCGCAAACGCAGCGTCCAGGACGCACCCGGCAAAGATGATGATGGGGACGCCCGGGCCGTCCGTGTCCGGGCCGCCGCCCACCTTCATCGCGCGCACAAAGGCGGCCACCAGGAGGCCCGTCCCCAGGGCGCACGCGGCAAGCGTGTACACCAGGAACAGGAGGAAGGCCTTGTAGTTGAGCAGGCCCACGCAGTTGGCAACCCACACGCAGTAATGGTCCATCTTGAGGGCGCACGACCCCGTCATCGAGTCGTGGTGCGCCCGGTCCGGCTTCCAGGCCCCACACTTTTTGCACCAGCGCGGGCGGGGCAGGCCGACCAGGCGGGACGCCGCGTCGGGCGGGTCCGTCTGCAGGCGCTCCAGTTCGGCGGCCGCCTCCGCGTCTGAGATGAAGGGGTGCCACCCGGGTGGCACGTGGCCGGGGCCGGTGACCGCGCACGCAAAGTAGGACCAGACCAGCATGGCGACCGCGGCGAGGAAAGCGGCAATGCCCAGGCCGGCCCCGAAGCGGGCGCCCCCGGAAGGGCGGGGGCCGCCTGGGGTGGAGGGCGCCCCCCCCGCGAGGGGGCCGTACGCGCTCAGCACGGCCGCCGTGCTCAGCGCGACCGCGCCCATAACGACCAGCACCATGACCTTGCCCACATGCCGCAGGCAGCGGCAGTGACGGAACAGGTCGAACTTGAAGGCGGCGGGGGTGGCGGTGGCGGTGGAGGGGGCGGGCATGGTTTTTGTTTTGGTTTTTGTTTTTTTGATGGAGAGAGGGATCGGACCGGGCCGGTGCGCGCAGCGCGGCGGCGCTGCCTTGAAGGCGGAAAAGGTGAGGGGGTAGGTGGCGCTGCCTTACACCACTCGCCACCGTGCGATGGAAGCTGTAGACCAGCTCGGGCGCGGCCTGCGCGGGCGGGTCGGGCGGGCGCTGGGGCCGCGAGAGAAAAGAACAGTGCATGCCGTGGAGTGTTTTCTTCACACACCCCAGACTCGCTCAACAGGCGGCTTTTCTGGGTGTCGCTCGTCCGTCGGGCGAGCCAGGCACACGCTATCCTCCACCCCATCCCCGCCTCCCCGCCACCACGGCGTCCAGTATTCCTCGCCCTCTGGCGGGGCTGGCGACGCGCCGCTCCTGCTTTCGCCCGCGCCGTCAACTGCCAGCGCGCCCGCGGAGGCTGCCCATTCCGCCTCGTAGCAGCACCAGCATGGACCCTGGCCAGCCTTCCTCCTCTGGGGGCGGTGTGGGAGAGGAGGCGGTGGAGATGACGGGTGAGTCGGAGAGAGAGAAGAGACGCGTCCGATTGCCAAGCAAAAATCTCGACCCAGCCCGTTGGGATGAGCTCCCGGCGTGCCCCTCCGCCCACACCGCCCACACCCACACCGCCGCAATCACACCCACACACCTTCCACCTACCCTCATCACTCTCTCTCTCTCTCTCTCTCTCTCTCAGGGCCCACCGTCTGGGCCGCCCGCCGCGCCGACTGGCTAGCCGCGGGCGAAGCCGCCAGGCGAGCAGCAGCGTCCTCAGCGTCGGCCAAACCGACCCCATCACCACCCCGCCGCACGGTCATCGACCCGGACGCCACATATGAGAGCCTCTTGATGAGTGATGCGTCCTTTCCGGTGCCTATCCCGCTGGATGTGAGTAAATGGAGAGAGAGAAGCGGAGGCCGGTCTTTGCGTTCTTCCCTCTTCTCTCTCACCATCAACCAACTCACACACTCCTCCTCTCTCTCTCTCTCTCTCTCTCTCTCTCTCTCTCTCTCTCTCTCTCTCTCTCTCTCTCTCTCTCTCTCTTTCTTTCTCCCTCTCCTAAAACAGGAAATGGTTGACTTCCTGGTGGACGTGTGGGTGGAGGACGGGCTGTATTGACCGGGCGGGTTTTGTGTAGACAGCGCTGGCATCCATCCGATGACGACAAGCCCCCCCACCACCCATCGTTGTCCCCTTTTTTACCCCAGCACCACATACCCGCCCCGCTCCCGGGGCGACAGCAAGAAGGGCGCGGCCTGCCACCCCCCCGTCTTCAGTGCCTTGGTGAGGCGGGGCACGTCCTTGCGGGCGGACCGCGTCGCCGACTCCAGCAGGGCATCCGCCTCCCCAGCCGCAGGCGCCTTGCCCTGGCCCCCCCCCTCTCCACCCAGCGCCAGCCCCTCTCGCGCGTGCGCCGCGACCAGGATGGCCGTCAGGACGTCATCGGAAGTCGCGTCCGCGCGCAGAATGGCGGCCAAGCCACCAGATGCCGCGCCCGGCACCAGCCCCCACCGTTCCAGCGCGGTCGCCAGGCCGCATGGCATGAGCCGGGCCGACCCAGGCGGCGGGGTGCGGACCACGAGGAACCGGTCCCGGGCGTGGCGGGCCAAAGCGGCGTCCAGGGAGGCGGGGGTGAGGCCGGCCGCGTCCTCCACGGTCGTCAGGCGCAGGGGCAGGCGCCCACCGCCCACCGCCAGGGGCGCGACGAGGGGCTCTGAGAGGGCCACCCGTTCGGCTGAGGGCACGACCGCCCGCCCCGAGCCCAGCCACCCCTCCGCCGCCAGCTCCGCCCGCTCCCGGTTGAGCGTGCGCAGGTGGACCGCCTTCAGCTCATGGTAGATGGAGGTCAGGTCGCCGACCGCCAGCATGGGCAGGAAGAGCAAGGGCAGGGCGGCAGTTGCAGGGACGGCCGCGGCGGCCGCGCCCGTCGCGGCCGCAACCACGCCCGCCGCCGCGGTCTTGGCCGCCACCCGCTGCGCGCCCGCCCGCATGATCACCACGCACGCTGCCAGACCAAACGTGTCCACCACCATCTGCTGGGCCTGAGCCTTGGCGGTGATGTCCGCCAGGTTCTCCCGGCGGGCAAAGGATTTGCCAAAGGAGGGCTGCGTGGAGATGTAGGTTGTCAAGCCGACGGACTTCCCCACGTTGGCCGCGGCGGCGAGGGCCAGGAAGTGCTGGGGAAAAGCCGGCGTCGCAAACTCCAGGGCGATGGAGGCGGCGAAGAGGAGGGAGGACGCAAACCGGAAGCGCTTAAGGTCGGAGTCAAAGGACTGCCCAAACCGGGTCGCGACGCCCAGGCGGCCGAGCCGGCCGAGCCCGTCCTTCAGGAGCCAGTTGGCCGCCGCGGCCGCGGGCAGGGACCGCCGGGCGCCCACCCCGACCGCCACCAGCAGGCTTTGCGTCGCGAAATTGGTCAGCATGGACGAACACAGCCTGTGCCCGGCCCGCCACCGGGCGTAAGACCAGTAATCGGGCGTCACATCGGCCGGGTCGGGGAAAAAGGCGGACCAGGCGACCCGGCGGGCGGAGCGCAGGCGGGAGGAGAGCGCGCCGGACGTGGTTTCCTCGCCCGCGGCAGCGGCGGCGGTGTCGACGGCCCGGATGCGGGTGCCGTCCCACACGAACCGGCGCCGGCGTTTGCCTGTGAAGAGGGGATGAGAGGAGGTTGAGCGAAAATAAAAAAAAGGCTAGTCGCTCGCGCATCCGCGCCTCACTCGCTCGCCATCGCTCACCATTCCCCACGCCGATGGGCAGGGAGATGAACTGTGCCTGTCCTCTTCGCCTAAAGGGGCGGGACGAGGTGGTGCTAGCCAAGAGGGGCACGACGGGCAGGGCGATGGAGGCCGGGCGGCCGCTGGTGCGGGCGTGCGTTTGTGTGGTCACGCTCGCAAACCCCGTCAGGTGGGCGGGGGCACGCGGGAGGCAAGCCAAGTGAGGGTGGGGGATACCCTCCAGGTCTAGGCGGGCGTAGGAGGTGGACGCCGGCGCGCAGGAGCGGTCCTGGCCAAAGGCGAGGGCCGACCCTGTCCCCGTCGCGACCGCGCCGGCGGCCAAAGGGTCGGGCCGCTTTTGAGGCTCGCTGTTGCCACCCCGCAACATCATCTCGTGCCGGTCCATCGAAAGACAGAAAGAGTGCGTGAGACTCCAGAGGTCACCGCGCAATCGCAATGCACGGGGCCCCGAACCTGTCTCGTGCGGCGCTTTGTGTTGTGTGCAAACAAAGGATTGGGTTGAGCGAGGAAAACCTCCCCTCTCTCATGCATCACATCTCCGCCCCCCCTTCTCGTTCTCACCACCCCAGCCAGTGAGCCCCGCTCTGCATCCAGGGGTGGGCCAGGTACGCCCCCAGCGTCACCACCCCAATTGTCAGGTAGGGCGCCCGCGCCCACTCCCGCCAATAATCGGGGGGCAGTGTCTGGCGCCCCTCCCAGATGGCCTGGAAGGGAAAGGCGGACGTCCGCTCGGCTAGGGCGTCAAAGGCGGGCCCGTACTTGCGGCGCAGTCGGTAATCGCCGTGCCACACGCTGAACAGGTGGTGCGCCATCAGGGCGGCGGAGGTGGCCAGCATGAAGGAGGACCCGATCCAGGCGGTGTGCGCGGCACACCACAAGCCCTGCCCCACCGCCTGCGGGTGGCGGGTGATGCGGGCGACGCCGGTCTCCCACAGGTGGAGCTTGGGCTCGTCCACCGCCGCCACCTCCAGCAGGTTGAAGGTGGAGGGGTAGAGCAGGAAGAAGGAGGCATAATTCATGAGCCAGAAGAGGCCGTGCACGCCCGGCGTGCCCCTCAGGTTCCACATGGCGGCCCCGTCATACCGGTGGTTGATGAAGTAGACGACCGCGGCGGTGGCGAGGGGAAGAGAGATGGCGGCGAAGAGGACGCGCCAGGAGCGGGCGCCGACGGCGGACTCGCCTGAAAAGGGAGAGAGGTCGGGTGAGAGAGAGAAGAGAGGGAGCAGGTGTGAGAGAGGGTGCGGTTTTGGATGAAATGGAAATGGAATGGAATGGAATGGAATGAGGCCTGCATGCATGGGAACGCAAAGCCTCGCACCCTCTCCCCCCTCTCTCTCACCTCCCTCGCACACTTACCCCACGGCCGCAGGAACGCCAGCCCCGAGTGGACGACCGCAAAGGCGGCCAGCTGCAACACGATGGCGCCCGTGCTCGACCCGCCCGCCGCGCGCTCAAAGGCGGCGCAATAGGCGCCCGCCCACCCGGTGCTGGGCGACACCCACGCGACGTACAGGATGCCCATGACGACGCTTAGCTCGGCCGTGAAGAAGGCCCAGGCGCCCAGGGACTGGGAGGAGAGGCTGAAGGCGGCGGCGTCCTCGCCGATGAGCGCGGGTGGGGAGGACTGGTTTGGGAGAGGTTGAACAGTGTGAGCCAGCCAGTGGGAGTGTGCAAGGCGCGGTGGCAACGTGATTTCCGCACTCTTGACCCGTTTCATCCCTCACCATGGACGCCCCATCAGTGTCTGGCTCAGTAGATGGAAGCGATGCGGGGCGCGTGAGGTGGGCCGTGCGCGAGGG
>Ga0315288_10011886_pt1 | contig 10947 bp, 10 predicted proteins | sample YL17G11_20_MG_FD_203454 | JGI IMG/M metagenome (GOLD analysis project Ga0315288, IMG submission 203454) | Sediment microbial communities from Yellowstone Lake, YNP, Wyoming, USA - YL17G11_20 | ecosystem: Environmental > Aquatic > Freshwater > Lake > Sediment | place: USA: Wyoming | collected...
TTATGCTCGGGGCGATGTCGGTCGACTCCGGCCTGGAGTATTTCGGGCGTAAGGGCAATAAAGCCGTCATCGTCAAGAATGACCGGCCCGATATGCAGTTGGCGGCGCTGGAGACGCCGACCCGTTGCCTGGTCATCAGCGGCAACGGCACCGGGGTCATCGGCTCCGTCCGCGACCATGCCGAAAGCAAGAAAATTCCCATCATTCTCACGAAGAGCGATGTCAACACCGTCGTCACCAGAATTGAAGATACTATGGCCCGGTCCCGGTTCAATCAGGAGAGCAAGCTGAGGAAGCTGGCCGAAATCATGGAAGCCAACTTCGACTTCAAGATTCTTTATAAGGCGTTGGGTTTCTAATCAATGGCAGAGAAGCACACCTATGCCGCCGCCGGGGTCAACATCGACCTTGCCCGCGAGGTCAAGAAGCGGATTGCCGACCTGGCGCAGTCCACCTATGGTCCCGAGGTGCTGAGTGGGGTGGGGTTCTTCGGCGGGATGTATGACTTCAAGGGATTCAAAAAGCCGGTGCTCGTCTCGCACGTGGACGGCGTCGGCACGAAAATCAAGATTGCCCTGGCGATGGGCAAGCACGATACCATCGGCATGGACATCGTCAATCACTGCGTCAATGACATTTTCACCTGCGGCGCGACACCGCTTTTCTTCCTCGACTACATCGCGATGGGCAAGCTCGTGCCGGAACGGGTCGAGGCGATTGTCCAGGGCCTGGCGAAAGCCTGTAAACAGGTCGGCTGCGCCCTGATGAGCGGCGAGACCGCCGAGATGCCGGGCATCTACACCGGCGACGATTATGACCTGGTGGGGTTTATCATCGGGGCGGTGGAAAAAGACCGGGCTATGATGGGCAAGACCATCGCCGCCGGCGATGTCATTATCGGCCTGCCGTCCAGCGGACCGCACACCAACGGTTATTCCCTGGTGCGCCGGATTTTCGGCGAGACGAAGGCGAAGCTGGACGTCTATTATCCCGAGCTGGGGCGGAAGCTGGGGGAAGCCCTCCTCGAACCGCACCGCTGCTACTACAATGAGTTGAAGCCCCACCTCCCCGTTATCAAGGGCCTGGCGCACATCACCGGCGGCGCCTACTACAAGAATATCCCCCGCATCCTCCCCGAAGGCCTGACCGCCCGGGTGAACCGCAAAGCCTGGACGGTGCCGCCCCTTTTCCCGCTGATTCAGAAGGCGGGCAACGTTGATAGTAACGAGATGTACCGCGTCTTCAATATGGGCATCGGGATGGTGGTGGTCTGCGCCCCGCCGAATGTGACGAAGATTACCAGCGTCCTGCCCGAGGCTAAAGTGATTGGGGAGGTGGTCAAGGCGGTGGGGGACAAGAGAATAATTATTGAGTAGAGCGGAAATCCTAAATTATACGCTATCGAGGTTGGCGCTTCGCTATTGTCATTGCGAGCGAAGCGAAGCAATCTCGGTGGATTCAGATTTCACTGGGATTGCCACGTCCCGATTTCATCGGGACTCGCAATGACAGAGGAGCGAAATCCCGGACTCTAATTTGGAGGACGAATGGCTAAACTATCGGAACAACAAATGCTGAAGAAGCTGGAGAAATTCAATACCCCGACGGTGGGCAACATTGTGGCCACATTTGCGGCCAGAGACCCGCTCTGCCTGGGCATTTACCACCCGTGGTATGGGCGGTGGTATACAGACCAGTCCGTGCGCTGCATTTACCCGGAGCTTGGCCCGCGCATCGGTTATGCCGTTACCGTGGTCTATTCCCTTCCTGACCCTGACTACAAACGCTGGTCATTCACCGACCTGATTGACGTGTTTGGCAAAACGAAGAAACCCATCGTTCTCGTTTGCCAGCAGGACTTTCCTCCGGACCTGCTCCCGAGGAACGGACTCTTCGGCGGCATAATGACCGCCACCTTCAAAGCCTGCAGTGTGATTGGGGTGGTGACCAACGGGCCCAGTCGAGACGTCGATGAAATCCGTAAGCTGAATGTGCAGTACATTATGAGCGGAGTCACCTCCGGTCACGGCGAGTTTGCCATCCGGGCCATAAATGTGCCGGTCTCCGTGGCTGGAATGGACGTTGCCCCGGGGGACCTCATTCATATGGACGAGAACGGCGCCTGCAAATTCCCGGCCGACCGGCTGGCGGATGTGTGCCGCAATATCGAAGAAAAGACGGCCTTCGAAGACAAGTGGGTGGACAGCATCCTTAATGCCAAAAACATCGAGGAAATCAAAGCCACCTTCCCTCCAAAGAAAGCAAAGTAAGGCTTTTGGTGATAAGAATGTCCCCTCTTTTTGGAGATGAGCTTGAAAACCAGCGCCGACCAGATTATCCAGAAACTCAAGTCCCTCGCCAACCCGAAGAATGTTGAAGGGATGGCGCGGTTTGGCATCAATCCCAATAATACCCTTGGTATCTCCGTCCCGGTTCTAAGAGACATCGCCAGGGAAGCGGGCAAAGACCATCAGCTCGCCCAGGAGCTCTGGGCCTCCGGCATCCACGAAGCCCGCACCCTTGCCTGCTTTATCGATAAGCCGGAGCTGGTGACTGAGTCGCAGATGGAAGGCTGGGTCAAGAATTTCGACTCCTGGGATGTCTGTGACCTCTGCTGTAGCGACCTTTTTGACCGGACGAAGTTTGCTCACCAGAAGGCGGTGGAGTGGAGCGGTCGTGAGGAGGAGTTCGTCAAGCGGGCTGGCTTTACCCTGATGGCGGCTCTCGCGGTGCACGATAAGAAAGCCTCGGACGCTGATTTCCTCAAATTTCTGCCTATCATAAAACGAGAGTCTACCGACGAGAGGAATTTCGCCAAGAAAGCAGTGAACTGGGCTTTGCGGAACATGGGCAAAAGAAACCTCGATTTGAATAAGATGGCAATAAAGACTGCCGAAGAAATCCAGAAAATCGATTCCAAAAGCGCGCGCTGGATTGCCGCCGACGCCCTTCGTGAACTGACCGGCGAGGCAGTCCAGAAGAAACTAAAAGAGTAAAATAGTAATTGGAGGAATTATGCGAGCTATCATCAGTGTTTCCGACAAGGCCGGGGTTGCCGATTTCGCCAGGGAGTTGAGCAAGCTGGGGTTTGAACTTTTCAGCACCGGCGGCACCAAGAAGTCGCTGGCCGAAGCAAAAGTTCCGGTGCACAGCATCTCGGACATCACGGGCTTTCCCGAAATTCTCGATGGCCGGGTCAAGACCCTGCACCCGATGGTGCACGGCGGTCTTCTCGCCCGGCGCGACCTGCCGGCCCATATCGCCGAGCTGAAGGCTAACAAAATCACCCCCATCGATATGGTGGTGGTCAACCTCTACCCCTTCGTCCAGACGGTGAGCAAAGAGGGCGTCACCATGGCCGACGCGCTGGAGAACATCGATATCGGCGGCCCGACGATGCTCCGCGCCGCCGCCAAGAACTTCCCCGCCGTCATCGTGGTCGTCGACCCGGCGGACTATCAGCCCGTCCTGGAAGGGCTGAAGAAAGGCGCCCTCCCACTGGAAGAGCGCAAGCGGCTGGCGCAGAAGGCGTTCCAGCATGTCGCCGTCTATGACACGGCAATCTCGCAGTACCTGCGCCAGGGCGTCGAGGGTTTCCCGGAGCAGATGACCTTTGCCATGCAGAAGCGCCAGGGCTTGCGCTACGGCGAAAACCCGCACCAGTCGGCGGTTTTCTACTCCGAGCTGGCGGTTGGGGTCGCCAGGGACACGGGTATCACCTTTGCTAAGCAGGTCTGGGGTAAAGAGCTTTCCTTCAACAACATCCTCGATGCTGACGCGGCCTGGGGTGTGGTCTGCGACTATGCCGCGCCGACGGTGGCCATTATTAAGCACACCAACGCCTGCGGTCTGGCCAGCCACAATGACATCGCTGAGGCTTACCGGCGGGCGCTGAGCGGCGACCCCGCGGCGGCGTTCGGCGGCATTGTTGCCATCAATAGAAAGGTGGACGCGGCCGCCGCCAAGGAGATTGCCAAGACTTTCTACGAGATTGTCATCGCGCCGGATTATGAGCCGGAAGCAGTCGAAATCCTGAAGAAGCGAAAAGACCTGAGAATACTCATCGCCGAGCTGCCGCCTGGATACGGCAAGGCGCTGCCCGGCTACATCGATATCCGCCGGGTCAAGGGCGGCTTCTTGGTGCAGGCGTCGGACACGGTGCCGGAAGACAGGGTCAATATGAAAGTCGTTTCCAAGCGTCAGCCGACCAAGGCGGAGGTGTCCGACCTGCTCTTCGCCTGGCGCGCCGCCAAGCATATTAAGTCGAACGCCATCGTCCTGGCGAAGGACAAGACGCTGGTGGGTATGGGCGCCGGTCAGCCGAGCCGCATCGTCAGCACCCAGATTGCCAAAGAGCGCGCTGGCGACCGGGCAAAAGGCAGTGTCTTGGCTTCTGACGCGATGTTCCCCTTCCCGGACGTGGTCGAGTCGGCGGCGGGGGGCGGCGTCACCGCCATCATCCAGCCCGGCGGGTCAATCAGAGATGAGGATTCTATCAAGACAGCGGACAAATACAATATGGCGATGGTCTTCACCGGTGAGAGGCATTTCCGGCACTAAGATTCAAAGGTGGGCGATGGCGATGGTCGTTGCCTGCTCCATCTCCCCCAAACTGAAGTGGATGGTTACATGTCATTCTGGCGGAGCTTGTCCCGTACCCTGTCCCGTGTGAGCGACTTTGTCGCCATCCCGAAGAAATCGGGACCTGACACGGGATTGATACGGGAGCCAGAATCCAGACCTCACCTTATCCCCCCTGGATTCTCCTTCAGCTGAAGGACTGGAATGACAATCTATCAGAGGGACTTGACATCTTCTTGTTTTTGGTGTATTCTGAATAATCGGATAAATCATATAAATCAGAGGAAAAGCCAATGTTGAAGAGTCTGAAGTGCTGTCAGGTGGAGGCTATCGTATCGGTTGACGCGCGGGGGCAGATTGTCCTGCCCAAGGAAATCAGGGAAAAGGTCGGCGTGAAGGCCGGCGATAAGTTCGTCGTCGCTAGCTCTCAGTCGGAGGGCAAGGTGTGCTGCCTGTTTCTAATTAAAGCGGACGAGTTCGCCGAGACGGTCCGGGAAGCGCTCGGACCCATCGCCAAAGACATTCTGAAATAGTAAGGAGGAACAACATGAAAGATACTGAAATTAAGAAGAAAGTCCGGGAAGGTTACGCCAAGATTGCCACGAAGAAGACCTCCTGCTGTGCGCCAACATCTTCCTGTTGCGGCGGCAGTCTGCCGGAAACCATAAGCAAATCCATCGGCTACTCTGAGGCAGAGTTGGGCTCCGTGCCGGATGGGGCCAACCTGGGACTGGGCTGCGGCAACCCGGTGGCGCTGGTATCTCTGAAAGAGGGCGAGACGGTCCTCGACCTGGGGTCGGGGGCGGGGTTCGATTGCTTCCTGGCGGCGAACAAGGTAGGCAAGGCGGGCAGGGTCATCGGCGTGGATATGACGCCGGAGATGCTCGACAAAGCCCGCCAGAATGCCCGCAAAGGCAAGTATGGCAACGTCGAGTTCCGGCGCGGCGAGATTGAGAAATTGCCCGTCGAGGATAATTATGTTGACGTCATTATCTCGAACTGCGTCATCAATCTCTCGCCGGACAAACTGGCAGTCTTCCGCGAGGCATTTCGGGTGCTCAAGCCCGGCGGCCGGCTGATGGTCTCCGATATTGTTCTTTTGGCGGAACTGCCCGATTTCATCAAGGAGTCGGTGGCGGCGTACGTGGGCTGTCTTTCCGGGGCGATGCTGAAGGATGATTACCTCGGCGCCGTAAAAGCGGCGGGCTTCAAGGATGTCAGGGTGACTGAGGAGACGACCTTTCCTATCGACTGCCTGGCGAACGACCCTACCGCCCAGGTGATTATGAAGGAAATGAAGATTACGCCCGAGAAGGTGAAAGAGATTGGACAGGCAGTCCTGAGCGTCAAGGTGCAGGCGGTGAAGGGGAAGAACTAACCCCCCTTTTCCTCTCCCCACCGCGGGAGAGGATTGAGGTGAGGGGGTCTGGCACGGCTAAGTCTCACCCTCACCTACACCTCTCCCATCGAGGGAGAGGGATAAACAAGAACCCCCTCCGTGTGGAGGGGGTTGAAAGTTCTTAAGGCTATCTTCTACACCAGTTCCGTTACCGCCTCAATGAGGTCTTTCTGGTCGGGAATCCAGAAGTCTTCCAGGACGGGGCTGTAGGGGACGGGGGTATCCGGAGCGCAGACCCGCTTGATGGGTGCGTCCAGATAGTCGAAGGCTTCATCGGCCACAATGGCCGCAATCTCGGCCGCGGCGCTGCCCGTCTTTGGCTCCTCGTCGAAGACTATGAGTCTGCCCGTCTTCTTCACCGAGTTGATGATGGTCTCTTTGTCCAGCGGCACCAGCGTCCGCGGGTCGACCACCTCGATGCTGATGCCCTTCTCCTGCAGGGTGGTCGCCGCTGCCAGCGCCTCGTGCACGGTGAGCGCCATTGCCACTACGGTAACGTCCTTGCCCTCGCGCTTGACGTCAGCCTTGCCCAGTGGGATGGTGTACTCCTCGGCCGGAACCTCGCTCTTGATGCCTCGCTTGATGAGGGCGGTGTGGTAAAGGAAAATGGTGGGGTTGTTTTCCCTTAGCGCCGACTTGAGCAAGCCCTTGGCGTCGTACGGGGTGGAGGGGGCGATAATCTTCAGCCCGGTGATATTCATCAGCCAGCCGTACAAGTTCCTCGAATGCTGGGCGGCGTGTCGCGTGCCGGCGCCGGAGTACGACATAATGGTCACCGGGACTTTGACTTCCCCACCCCCCATATAGCGCATCTGGGTCAGCTGGTTGACCATCTCGTCGCCGCAGACGCCGAGGAAATTGGCGTACATAATGTTGGCGATTGGTCTCAGGCCGGTCGCGGCCGCCCCGATGGCGGCGCCCATAATCGCTGTCTCCGAGATGGGAGTATCGATGACGCGGTCCGCGCCGAACTTATCGTATAATCCTTTGAACTCGCCGAGGGGCGCGCCAATCGCTCTAACGTCTTCGCCCAGAACGATGACCGATGGGTCGCGGCGCATCTCCTCTTCGATTGCCTGGTTGATTGCCTGAATGAAACCTAGCTCCGCCATCCTGCCTGACCCTCTGCTTTATGCGTAAACGTCTTCCAGGGTCTCTTCCGGGGCGGGGAAAGGACTGTCATCGGCGAATTTCACCGCCGCCTCAATCTCATCAGCGATTCCCTGGTGAATCGACTCTATTTGTTCTTCGCTCAGGACGGCGTTTTCCACCAGAAAACCCTTGAATCGAGGCAGGGGGTCTTTGCTCTTCCACTGCTCGATAGTCGCTTTGCTGACATAGTTCTGCGGGTCGCTGGTATAATGCCCCGCCCAGCGATAGGTCTTGCCCTCGATGATTGACGGTCCTTCGCCCCGCCGCGCTCTTGCCACCGCCTCGCTGACTGCCTCGTACACGCCGAGGACATCGTTGCCATCGATGGTCTTGCCCGGGATGCCGTAGGCGGCAGCGCGGTCGGCCAAGTTGGTGATATTCGCCGCGTACTTGATGGGCACGCTGATGGCGTACTGGTTATTTTCGAGGATGTAGACCACGGGCAGCTTCAGGACGGAAGCGAAGTTAATACCCTCGTGGAAGCGGGAGGTGTTGGACGCGCCGTCACCGAAGAAGCAGAGGCAGACCTGGCTCGTCTTCTTAACTTTGGCGGTGAGCGCCGCCCCGCCCGCAATCGTGATGCCGGCGCCGACAATACCATTAGCGCCCAGGATACCGAGCTTGACATCGGCGCAGTGCATCGAGCCGCCCTTGCCCTTGCAGTAGCCGGTCTTCTTGCCGAAAAGCTCGGCCATCATGCGGTCGGTCTTGCCGCCCTTGGCGATGAGGTGGCCGTGCCCGCGGTGGTTGCTGATGATGTAATCGTCCGCTCTGAGCGCGGCGCAGGCGCCGGTGGCGATGGCTTCCTGCCCGATGTAGAGATGGGCATGGCAGGGTATTTTGCCGCGGCCGAACTCCTTGAGAACTCTCTCTTCGAAGACCCGGATGCGGAGCATCGTGCGGTACAAATCTTCGAGCTTCTCGATTTTAAGGGGGAGGGCTAGCTCTCGGTCTATCGTCCCAATCGTCATCGTCAACCTCCAAAAAGAACAAAAAGAGGACTCAGAAAACGTTGTTCCACTTTCAATATATGGCTCGGATACGAGCAAGTCAAGGCTATGATTTCGGCGGAAAGCGGCGTCGGGAAAGCGTCCATTGTTGTTTCCGAGCAATTTTGGCATAGTAACGTTGAAATTGGTCGATGGTAAAGGCGGAGGGTGTACTAAAGCACCAGAGCGTCACGATTTGCCTTACACTGTCATTGCGAGGAACGCAGTGACGTGGCAATCTCAACAAATTGAGAATCCCATGGAGATTCTTCGCTCCGCTCAGAATGACACTCCCCTGATTGGTGGAGATTGCCACGGGGCTAAAGCCCCTCGTAATGACAAGAGGAAGCTCTATAATTGCCTCTTCCTCAGTGCTATAATGGGGATAAGACACGGGGGGTGACCGATGCGGGAGGCACTGCTCCAGGAAAAGTTGGCCGACTCCAGGGTCAGGTGTAATATCTGCCAGTGGCGCTGCAGCATCGCGCCGGGACGAGCTGGCGTGTGCCGTATGTACCGCAACCGCGATGGCGTCCTCTTCAATATGAACTACGCCAGAGCCTCCTCGGTCAACGCCGACCCTATCGAAAAGAAGCCCGTCTTCCACTTCCACCCCGGCAGCATGTGTTTCTCCCTCGGGGGGTGGGGGTGCAACTTCCACTGCCTCCACTGCCAGAACTGGGAGATTTCTTGCCCCACCGATAATGAGCCGTGGCGCAACTCGCGGGACATTCCGCCGCAGACGGCAATCGACCTGACCAAACGATACAACTGCCAGGGTATCGCCTGGACCTACAACGAGCCGACGATGTGGTTCGAGTATACGCTGGACTCGGCGAAGCTGGCGAAGGCGAACAACCTCTACACGGTCTACGTCACCAACGGCTACATCAGCCCGGAAGCGCTCGATACCATCGGGCCGTACCTGGACGTCTGGCGGGTGGACATCAAAGGCTTTAGCGATAAGTTCTACCAGGAACTGGCCAAGGTGCCGCGCTGGCGGGGCATCCTGGAGGTCGCCAGGCGGGCGAAGGAAAAGTGGCGGATGCACGTTGAGGTCATCACCAACATCATCCCGACGATGAATGACGACGATGAGCAGTTGAGCGGCATCGCCAACTGGATTAAGAACAACCTCGGCGAGCTGACGCCCTGGCATGTCACCCGCTTCTACCCTCAGCACAACCTGATGGATGTCCCCGCCACCCCCGTCGCCACCATCGAGCGGGCGGTGAACATCGGGAAAAAGGCGGGGCTGAAGTTCATCTACGCCGGCAATGTCCCGGGCCATTCGAGCGAAAACACGGTGTGCTATTCCTGCGGGCAGCTGGTGGTGCGGCGGATTGGCTATGACACGCACGTGGTGGGGCTGGAAGGGTCGAAGTGCCAGTCCTGCGGCGCCGAGCTCAACTTCCGCACGGCTGAGGAGAAGGCAAAGCGCGGGAAGGAGAAGGCGAAGTGATACGGGAACCGGTCGTGGCGGGGCAGTTCTATCCGGCGTCACCGGCGCAATTGCGGTCGATGATTCAGACACTGGTGGACGAGAAGGCGGCGAAGAAGGAAGTCATCGGCGTCGTCTCGCCGCACGCGGGGTATCCCTACTCGGGACCGGTGGCGGGCGCCGTTCTCTCGCGCATCAAGTTCAAGGACACCTTTATCATCCTGGGGCCGAGCCACACGGGGCGGGGCAAGCCGTTCAGCATTATGACGGAGGGGAGCTGGAAAACACCGCTGGGGCAGGTGGAAATCGACTCTGACCTGGGTAAGAAAATGCTGGCCGGTTCGAGCCATTTGCAGGAGGACGCCCTCGCCCACCAGTACGAGCACTCGATTGAGGTGCAGATTCCCTTCCTGCAGTACTTCAAGCCGGACGTTCGCATCGTCCCCATTGTGCTGGCATACGCCACGCCGGAGATTTACAAGCAAATCGGCAGGGAGATTGCGCAGGCAGTCAAGGAATCGAAACGCGACGTCGTCCTGATGACGAGCAGCGATATGACCCACTACGAGCCGCAGGAGCTGGCGCAGAAGAAGGACAACGAGGCAATCAAGGCGATGCTCGACCTCGATGAGGACGAACTGCTGAAGCGGGTCGAGGAGATGAATATTTCGATGTGCGGCTACGCGCCGGTGGTCGCCCTCATCACCGCGGCGAAGGAGCTGGGAGCGAAGTCGGCGGAGCTGGTGAAGTACCAGACCAGCGGCGATACCACAGGCGATTACACGAGCGTGGTCGGCTATGCCGGCATTATCTTCACCGCCCCGGAGACGCACCCCATCGTGAGGCTGGCGAAGGATGCGGTAGACGTCTACGTCCGGGAAGGCAAGACCATCTCCCCGCCCCCCACCCTCACCCCCGAGATGCAGGCACAGGCGGGCGTCTTTGTAACTCTGCACAAGTTCGGCGAGCTGAGGGGATGTATCGGCACGCTGGAGCCGACCACCGGCAACGTGGCATTGGAAATCATCCAGAACGCCGTCAGCTCGGCGACGCACGACCCCCGCTTCCCGCCCGTCGCCCCCAATGAGCTGGAGGACATCGAGTATCACGTCGACGTGCTGACCGAGCCGGTGCCGGTGAAAGACAAAAAGAAGCTCGACCCGAAGAAATACGGGGTGATTGTGGAGTGCGGGTGGCGGCGGGGCCTGCTCCTGCCCGACCTGGAGGGTGTGGACACGGTGGCGCACCAGATTGACATCTGCCGCCGCAAAGCGGGCATTGCCCCCAACGAGCCAATCAAGCTATACTGCTTTGAGGTGAAGAGGTATAAATAAGATAAAAGACAAAGGAGCCCCTTCGCTCCGCTCAGGGTTTCGGTTTTTGAA